>Ga0137403_10010775_pt1 | contig 10111 bp, 8 predicted proteins | sample CZOMad2_1_16fung_FD_122057 | JGI IMG/M metagenome (GOLD analysis project Ga0137403, IMG submission 122057) | Vadose zone soil fungal communities from Angelo Coast Range Reserve, California, USA - CZOMad2_1_16fungal (Hybrid Assembly) | ecosystem: Environmental > Terrestrial > Soil > Vadose zone... | reverse complement strand
AGCATCTACCGGCGGCATGGCGCCTTTTTCGAAAGTTATTGTGTAGTTGTTTGCGCCGTCAAGCGGCCTCCCGGATTCATCGCCGAGATACATTGGGTAAATGGCGTCTTCGGGCACATTTGCGCCAAGGCCTTGCTGCGCCAAAATAGCCCGCTTCAAGTAATAGTTGCCATATACGCCCACCGTGTCGGTGTTCATCGCCCAGCCGTTCGCCACCCGAGCCAACGTCGGCAGCTTCCATGCCATCAGCCTCTGGGCATCTTCCGGCGCACTCTCTAGCGCCTTTTGTACGGCCGGATCGAGCTTGCTGATGTCAAAGCTCTTGCCGGGCTCAATTCCGATTTTCTTCATCTCTGCGAGGATTGGTTCATCGGTGATATGGGGAGGCTCGACTTTGAGCAATTCTGCAGCGTAGGCGAAGTATTTACCGGCTGCCATTGTGTCGACCTGGACCTTTGGCGGGGTCTTCATGTCGACGCTTGGATCGATCTTCACTTCGACCGGCCTTGGCGTCTTGCCCCAGTCGGACAGCATCGTGACTTTGTAGCCGGCCTGGATCTTGTGAACCGCGTCATAGTCGGGCGGCCCGTCCGTCTTCGTCCGACCGATAACCCAGACATGCGGCGTCGGCGCGCTGATACGCGACATTCCCGCGGGAACGGTGCCGTTCCATCCAGGCGGCGTGATCAGAAAATTGCCCGCCTGCGTACCGGTCGTTCGCCAACCCGGCGAAGCAAAAGCATCTGTCCACATGTCAAGCATCGGCAGAAGATAGTAACGTCCGTTGGTATCGGGGGCCGTGATGACGGCAGGCTCTTTCGTCATGTCGAGCCATGCGATGGAATACAGTGTGTCAAAGTTGGAGCGGACAACACCCTTAAAATCCGCAGGCGGGTATTCGGGCACGTTGGTGAACATGTTCGTCGGGCCTTTGCCAAATTCTTTGCCCGGTTCGACATTTGTGAACGTCTTTCGGGAAATGTCCATCGACAAGAGCGGATAGAAATAAATATAGGCGTCCACCGCAATCGCATGCGCCTCCGCCTCCGTGATCGCCGCCGGCGCGTCCTGAGAATCCGTTATTGCAGTCTCGCTTTCAGACATAAAAACTCTTTGAGTGACTCCTGTTTCGCTTTTGGGATTTTCGTTGAAGGATTCTGGCACAACGACAAAGCCAATGTCTAGCCGACTTTGCCAGACTTTAACGCCCGCTCCACCGCTCGTCGCGCCGAAACCACTCCCCAACCCTGGCGTTCGACTTCGACGTCGGGGACGCGTTCGGCTGTATCGATGAGGATTCGTTTGATCTGCGCGGGACTCAAATGCGGATTGGCTTCCAACATGCAGGCGGCTATTGAAGAGACGATTGGGGCGGCGAAAGAAGTCCCATCGACGTACTTATAATCCTGGTTGATTACATTGCCTTCTCTCATTTTTATGGTAATCAGTTGGCGGAGCAGGGGAATAGGCAGTGATTTCGCCTCGTCCAGATCTTTATCGATTCCCGCATAACTCTCGATCAACTCCGGCAGGTCTTTATCATCAGCCGCATTCAGCGTCGAATAAATTTCAGCCTCCTCGGCAGTGGGCGTGCGTGGCAGGATAGGCGCGGCCACCCAGATTCCGGGCGCGATAACTTCGGGCTTTTGTAATCCGTCAATCGTTGGTCCGTACGACGACCGATACATTCCGCGCCGGGCTCGATCCAGAGAATTCTGATCATCCAAACCTCCAACGGCGATGCATGAATGAGCGCTCGCGGGTGGCAGGACCGGATGGCCGGGCACGTGACCCGCGTTTCCCACCGCGCAGACGACCGTAATTCCGGCCCGCGTGCATTGCTCAACGGTTTGCGACAAATGGTTGGTGAGATAACTCTCTTCAAAATCTCCGCCCGCTGAAATGTTAACCACGCGAATCTTGTGTTCTGCGGCGTGGTCCAGTACCCATTGCAAACCTTTTTGAATTTGGTCTTCGCTAATGCGGCCGGTGCGGCCGATCTTTACCAACACCACATTGGATTCGGACGCGATGCCTCGATAAAAACCGGCCACGAGGCCGCCGTTTCCCGTGGCCACAACAGAGGTCATCATCCCGTGCCAACTGGCCACGTCGTTTGTTTCGAGGGAAGTGAGATCGCCGTCCGCGGCAAAGATGCTGTGATAAGCGAGGATGCGATTAGTCGGCGTGGTCAGATCAGGATGGGCATAGAAGCCGGAATCCAGAAACGCGATCGTTACGCCGCGACCCCTGAAGCTGTCGTCCGCGTCCATACGGAGAGGAGTCGGAAGGACAAAATGGTTCTGCTCAAAAATTGCTGCGTGGGATTCGATCTGACGCTGCGCGCGGTTGAAAAGTTCAAGACAGCGGCTGCAGATTTCATCGGCGTCAGGAGCCGCGGCGTTCGGCAGGATTATTGATTGCAGACTTTCAGGTAACGTGGCGATCGAATAAAGGCCGCCTTGAACAAATCGATCGCAGACCGGACACGCCTGTGTTTCCGGTTCGCCAATCTTCGGGGGTTCGTTCGCAATTTCGATAGCGTCTTCCATTCTCGAATCTTTCATTCGACGTCGGCGGCGTCTGGTAAAACCCGCGGCATCGAGGCAAGCTTTTGCAAATTCAAAATATGCGCAACAAATCTCGGGCGCGCGTAGAAGGCCCGCGTGGTGCTGCCGTGGCCGCGTCCTTTGGTGCGGGCCTGCACTAGTTTTCCCAAATCTCCGGTGACTGAGTCAATCCCGCGCCGGCGAATTTGTTCGCGGACGGTTTCGTAATCGGTCTTCACTTGCTCGCGGATGTTCGCGTTGTCGGGATCAAATTCCGCCGCTGCGTGCAGAATCGAATGTCGTTCTTCCGGACTTTCATAAATTCGACTGACCACCACCATGCTTCTCAGCTTGTCATACAGATGGCTGTCTTCAAATTCGTTGGCCAGCACCTCAGCAGGTTCCAACATCGTGATCGCCATAGACTCTTTGACCCGTAACGTTCTGTCAGGCGCCCGCCGTAGCGACACAACCTTCAATTCCCAGGCGCCAAAGTCGGGTTCCTGCCGCGAGTTTTGCGGTAGGCCGAGATAGCGTTCGATGACCAGTCCGGCCCAGCCTTTGTTTTCGTGGCCATTCTTCCAAACGGGAATCTGATACTCGTCAGCCATCGGCCGCAGGTCTTTCCCGGCCAGCAGCTTCATCCGCTGAATGGCTTCTTTGCGATCCAGAGTTTGGGAAGTGATGAAGAAGGGCATACAGGTTCAGCCGCGTTTATAGCACGGAAGGCGCCTCAAACGCGTTTGCGCGGAGCGAAATAGTTGAGCTAGTTCGTTCCGCGCGAGATTCAAGAAATCGCGATAGGTTCTAAAAATATTTTGCGCTTACGCGCTTTGGTCGCCCTTAACTCAATAAGCTGGTTCTGGCAGCGGCCAATGCTTCCGCAACCCGCTCGCGCGCGGTGCCACCCTCTTGCGCCTTTGTCGCGAGGGTTCGTTCGAGGGATAGCGCCACGAATACGTCCTTCTCGATCAAAGGCGAGAAAGACCTAAGTTCATCCAGCGAGAGATCGATTAGCTCCAGATGCCGCTCAATCGCATGCTTCACTATGCGTCCAACAGTTTCATGTGCCTCGCGAAACGAAACGCCTTTGCGCGCCAGGTAATCCGCCAACTCAGTCGCATTCAGATAACCTTGCGAGGCCGCATCACGCGTTCGCGCTTCGTTAAAACGGATATTTCGTAACACCGTGGTCGTCACGGCGAGACAGGCCCTTACCGTGTCGGCGGTGTCAAAGATTGCTTCTTTGTCTTCCTGCATGTCCTTGTTGTACGTCAGCGGCAATCCTTTCATCATCGTGAGCAGAGCAGCGAGATGACCAAAGACCCTACCGGCCTTTCCGCGCACCAGCTCCATCGCGTCAGGGTTTTTCTTTTGCGGCATCAGACTGGATCCAGTGGCGACCGCATCGCTCAATTCAAAAAAACCGAACTCGCTTGTGGAATAGAGAATGATGTCTTCGGCCAGCCGTGAGAGATGCACCATGATAAGCGATGCCGCGCCGGCGAACTCGATCACGAAGTCGCGATCGCTGACAGCGTCCAGACTGTTTCTGCAAACAGCATCAAAACCGAGCGCGCGCGCGACCGCATCGCGGTCGATGGGATACGAGGTTCCGGCCAGCGCCGCCGAGCCGAGCGGCAATAGGTTGACCCGCTGACGCACATCAGCGAGTCGTTGGCGATCGCGGGCCAGCATTTCGAAATAGGCCAGGCACCAGTGCGCAAACATGATTGGTTGCGCGCGCTGCAGGTGCGTGTATCCGGGAACCACCGCGTCGCGGTGTGCTTCGGCGAGATCGAGCAGAGCTTCCCGCGCATCTTTGAGCGCGGATGCGAGGCGACCGATTTCCTCTCTCAACCAAAGACGCAGGTCAGTGGCGACCTGATCGTTTCGGCTGCGACCTGTGTGCAACTTGCGTCCGGTGTCACCGATCATTTCAACCAGCCGCGCCTCGACAAACGAATGCACGTCTTCGGCGGCGATATCGTCGAAGTAGTCAGCTTGCGACCGGCCGAGGTCCATGATTTGGCTCAGCGCCGACTTGATCTTTTCTGACTCTGCGGTTGTTAGGACATCTGTCCCGGCGAGGCCGTCGCAATGAGCGATGCTCGCGCGCACGTCGACTTCGAACAGCCGGCGGTCGAAAGCGAACGAGGAATTAAACTCTGAAAAGCCCGGGTCCGTTTCGCCCGTGAACCGGCCGCCCCAAAGGTTCTTGTTTTGTTTTTCGCTCATCCAGTTCTCAGCTTACCAGCGTACGCATTGTGCCGCACTTTCCCGTCCCTCGCCAGAATTATCGAGCTCCTGAACTTGACTTGCGTGCATAACAGGCGCTAGTTTATGCAACTATGCGCTAAAAATGCAACTATCGTGCATTTATGCGCGTCTGAATGAGAGTCGACAAACCTTAGTTTGTCGTCATGATCGGTAAGTAGCAATTTGGCGGATAACGACAAACTACGGTTTGTCGGACGACTCATGCAAAAACGGGAGCGGCAAAAGAAGATTCTCAATCTGATTCGCGCTAAGCGGATTGGTACACAGGAAGCGCTGCGGTCACACCTGGAGCGCTCAGGGGTGCCGGCCACGCAGTCGAGCGTGTCGCGCGATCTGGAAGAGTTAGGAGTGATCAAGCATCACGGCGCTTATGGGCTGCCACATGCCAATGGAGACGCCGCCCGTGGACTGCTGAGCCTGGATGTGGCCGGCGATGTTTTGGTGATTGCGAAATGTCTGCCGGGCCGTGCGTCGGCGGTGGCCGTCGAGATTGACGACGCCGCGCTTGCGGAAATCGTCGGTACCCTGGCCGGTGAAGACACCATTTTCATAGCCGTGCACGATCAAAAAGCACAGCGCGCGGCTATTAAGAAGATTTGGGAATTGGTCAGTGGTTAGTAGTCCGTGGTCAGTTGCAACTAACTACTAACAACTGACAGAAAGTAATACGTGAGCAATAAGGAAATCAAGAAAATCGTCCTTGCTTACTCCGGCGGACTCGATACGTCTGTGATGCTGCGCTGGCTGAAGGAGCACTACCAGTGCGAGGTGGTCTGCTATTGCGCCGACGTTGGGCAGGGCGCAGAAATGGACGGGTTGGATGAAAAAGCAAAGGCCACCGGCGCTTCGAAACTTTACATAGAGGATTTACGCGAAGAGTTTGTGCGCGATTACGTTTGGACGGCGGTCAAGGCGAACGCCGTTTACGAGGGCGTCTATTTGATGGGTACATCTCTGGCGCGGCCGGTGATTGCGAAACGGCAGATAGAAATTGCGCGCCGCGAGAATGCCGACGCAGTCGCGCATGGGGCGACCGGGAAAGGGAACGATCAGGTCCGCTTTGAGCTGACTTATTACGCTCTGCAACCAGATATCAAAGTGATCGCGCCGTGGCGTGAATGGGAATTCCGCGGCCGCACTGACCTGATTGCTTATGCTGAAGCTCACGGAATTCCCGTTAGCGCGACCATCGATAAGCCGTACTCAACCGATCGGAATCTGATGCACGTTTCTTACGAAGGCGGGATTCTGGAAGACCCCTGGGCTGAGCCGCCTGAGAATATTTTCCAAATGACTCGCTCGCCCGAGAATGCGAAAGGCGAAGCAGAGTATCTCGAAATTGGTTTCGAATACGGCGAGCCGGTTTCCATCGACGGCGAGCGATTGGATCCCGTGGCGCTTTTGTCAAAGCTCAATGAAGTCGGTGGTGAACATGGAATCGGCCGCGTCGACCTGGTGGAAAATCGTTTCGTCGGTATGAAATCGCGCGGTGTTTATGAAACCCCGGGCGTCACAATCCTGCAGGCCGCGCATCGGGCGTTGGAATCAATCACGCTCGATCGCGAGGTGATGCATCTACGTGATTCGCTGAGCGTGAAGTTTGCGGAGAGCATCTATTACGGTTTTTGGTTTGCCCCTGAATTCGAACTGATGCGCAAGCTAATCGATGAAACCCAACAGCCCATGACCGGCGATGTGCGATTAAAGCTCTACCGTGGCAACGTAATCATCGTCGGAAGACGCTCGCCGAACTCGCTTTACGACGAGCGCGTGGCGACGTTCGAAGCTGACACCGTCTACAACCAGCGCGATGCGGAAGGATTCATCAAACTGAATGCGCTGCGGTTGCGATTGCGAAGCAATCGATGATCTCCGCCCTCTCTGCGACTTAGCGTCTTTGCGTGAAACAGAACCAATAAGATCACGCCAAGGCGCTAAGGCGCAAAGAAGAAGTCACCGACGTACGCCGAGAAATAAATACGAAGAGGCCGAAGGAATGGAAGACACAATAATCGTAGCAGACAAGATTGGATCGTCGACCTCGCCGCTCGCTCTTTCGCGAAGCTTTAATGTGGTTCGCAAGAGCTCCGCGCCGCGAGCCGGCGATGTGGTAGTGGTGCGGGTGCTGACTGATAATGCGACTTACAACATGCTGGAACTCCCGACCGGCCGACTGGCGAAAGTAAATCCGGGTGACGTGCTCGTGGGCGTTCTCGGCCGGCGTCGCGCGTTAAAAGGTTTCGTGGGTGATGTGCCAACTTCAATCGCCGCTGGTGATGAGCTTAATTTACTAAACCTGGGCGGTGTGATCGGGCGGTGCAGCGGTCATCATTCCAGCCTGGACGATGCGATCAAAGTCGAAGTCATTGGTCTCGCCTGTGACGCGCAAGGGGTCGTGAGGAACATCGCCGACGTCGCGTTGCCGCGCCAGGATAGTCTCGGTGACACCGCCCCTCTGGTAGTGATTGCGGGCGCTTGTATGAATAGCGGTAAGACGTACGCCGCCACTGAGATAATTCAGCTGGCAACGCGGGCAGGATTACGCGTAGCGGCGGCTAAACTGTCCGGCATAGCCTGTCTGCGCGACACGCTGAACATGGCTGATCACGGCGCGATCGCAACCGCAAGTTTTCTCGATTGTGGATTGCCGTCGACTGTCGACGCGGGCGATCTGGCGCCGGTCGCGAAGGCAATCATTGCGCGCCTGAACGAAAGCGCGCCGGATTTGATTGTGATTGAGCTTGGCGATGGGATTCTCGGCGGCTACTCAGTCGAATCGGTGTTCGAGGACGCAGAGTTTCGGGATGCCACGGCGGCGCTGATCTTTTGCGCTTCGGACTATGTCGGCGCGTGGGGCGGAATCGAGTTGTTCCGGCGGCGGGGAATCACGTTGGATTTGATCGCCGGCTCGGTAACCGATTCGCAGATGGGCGAAGACTACATTCAGAACGAATTCAGCGTTCCCGCGGCGAACGCCAGACGCAATGGAGCGAAGTTGTTCGAGATTGTCCAGGGCAAAGTTTCGAGTTTCGAGTTTCGAGTTTCGAGTCAAAACGATGACGACAAAATAATGGAACTTGCGGGTTGTTTTCAAACGAGAGGCCGATGAGCATGAACTCGAAAGCCGAAACTCGAAACTCGAAACTGCGAATCGCAATCTTTGGCGGCTCGGGCTACGGCGGCTCGGAACTGCTGCGTATCTTGCTGGTGCATCCAGACGCGGAGGTCAAGCTCGTCACTGCGAACGAACATGCTGGGGAGGCGATCGGCGAAGTACATCGTAATCTTCGCGGTCTGACTGATCTGCAATTCACCAAAGGGCCGGAGGATTTGGCCGGCCTGAAGGATCTGGATTGTATCTTTCTCGCCCTGCCGCACGGACAGGCGATGGATATCGCGCCGCGGCTACCGGCCGACGTGAAAGTAATTGATCTTTCTGGCGACTTTCGTTTACGCGATGCCGCCAGTTTCGCGCTGCACTACGGGCGCGAGCACTCGGCGATGGACGCGCAGTCGCAGTTTGTTTATGGCCTGACAGAAACGAATCGAGAAGTTATCCGGACCGCGCGACACGTGGCAAATCCAGGTTGCTTTGCCACGGCTACCTTGCTTGGCCTGGCGCCGTTAGTAGCCAACAATATTCTGAATGGCCGCGTAATCGTCGATGCCAAGACCGGCTCGTCGGGTTCCGGCGCCAAGCCGGCGCCGAACACGCACCATCCGCAGCGAAGCAACTCGTTCTATGCTTACAAGCCATTCACCCATCAGCACGTGCCGGAGATTGAGCAGGAACTGACTGCCGTCGGCGAGTGGAACAATGAACTCGTGTTCATGACGCACTCGCTGCCGGTGGCGCGGGGCATCTTCGCCTCGATCTATACAGAGACGAAAGAAGAGATTGCCGCCGCGGATGCGCGCGCGATGTTCACGGAGTTTTATCGCGACTCGTTCTTTGTGCGTCTGGTCGAAGGCAGCCCGGACATTAACTGGGTGAAGAACACGAACTTTTGCGATATCGGTTTCGCCGCGCGCGGACGGCAACTGGTCGTCTTTACGACGATCGATAATCTGGTCAAAGGCGCCGCGGGCCAGGCGGTGCAGAACATGAATTTGATGTTCGGTCTGGACGAAAAGACCGGATTGATGCTGACAGGGAGTAATCCATGAGCGCGGATCAAGTATTCACCCCTGCGCCAATCAAGCCGGCGATTTCGTTTGCTGATCTGGAGCGAATCGATGTTCGCGTCGGCACCATTCTGTCGGTAGAGGACGTAGCCGGTTCGGATAAGCTACTCAAGCTGACTGTTGATTTTGGAGATCATCGTCGCAGCATTTTGGCGGGAATGAAGCAGGAACGCGAAAACCCGCGAGAGATCGAAGGCCGGCAGGCGTTGTTCGTCGTCAATCTGGACCCAAAGAAAATGAGGGGCGAGGTCTCAGAAGGAATGCTGTTCGACATTGGCTATGCCGACGGTATCACGCCGGCATTGGCGGTGCCTGAGCGAAACGTTCCAAACGGAACCAGAGCAGGATGAGTTTAATAGGACCAGAAATGGATTTAGTTAATGGATGAATCTCAAGGAGAACAGGCTCTCAGGTTGGGAAGGCGGGCTTGCCCCCGCAATTTCTTAGGAGAAGGCGGGGGTAAACCCACCTTCCTCACCTGAGAGGTTATTGAGTTGAACGATGACGACCGCGATTAAGATGACCCCGGATGATACCCGCGCACTCGAAGAGCACTACCAGCTCGCGACTTACAAGAAAATGTCCATCGTCGCTGAGCGCGGAGAGGGTGTTTGGATCTTTGCCAGTAACGGCGACCGCTATCTCGATCTTTATGGCGGCCATGCCGTGGCCGCGACCGGTCATTGTCATCCGCATGTCGTCAGGGCAATCAAGGCGCAGGCAGAAAAACTACTCTTCTATTCCAACCTGGTTTATTCGGAAGCGCGGGCGCGCGCGGCTGAGAAGCTTGTGTCCATTGCTCCCGAATCGCTGACCAGGGCTTTCTTCTGTAACTCGGGAACCGAAGCGAACGAGAACGCGATGCGCATGGCGCGCATGACCACCGGTCGAGAAAGCGTAATCACCTTCAGCGGCGGATTTCACGGACGAACTGCCGACGCGATCAGCGCAACGTTTCTGGGAAAGTATCGCGAGCTGGGCAAACCAAACGTCCCCGGCCATCTGCAAGCAGAGTTTGGTGCCATCCATTCAGTGCGCGCGCTTGCTGACGATTCTGTCGCCGCAGTCATGCTGGAGCCGATTCAATCAATGGCGGG
>Ga0137403_10010774_pt1 | contig 10112 bp, 6 predicted proteins | sample CZOMad2_1_16fung_FD_122057 | JGI IMG/M metagenome (GOLD analysis project Ga0137403, IMG submission 122057) | Vadose zone soil fungal communities from Angelo Coast Range Reserve, California, USA - CZOMad2_1_16fungal (Hybrid Assembly) | ecosystem: Environmental > Terrestrial > Soil > Vadose zone... | reverse complement strand
TCGGCGCTCGATGCACTCCCCAATGGTTCGAGGTCCGCGGCGCTGCGCGCAAACCAGCTGCGATCATCGAAGACATTGTTCCGAATACGCATCCACTGATTTTCAAGGTTGGTTCGTGGAGCGTTCCCCGGATAATTCAGCGCATAGGCCGCGAGCTTCGTTAGTTCAGCGGACTCAATCTCGAGGAATCGCGTATCAGAATCTGACTTCACACGAACGGACAGTTCTTCGAGCTTTTTTGCAAGGAGTTCGCGACGAGTTTCCGTGAGCGGTGCGTTTTCGAATACCAGGCGATCGATCATTGAAATCTCCCGCCGGTATTGATCTGCATTCAGAATCGTCCCCTGAAACGAGCCTTCAGGTCTGCTTACGGATTCCCCGCTTCCGTTTCCCGTGTCGTTTTCTTGGGCCGCGATTTCCCGTGTCAACCGCTCATCCAGTTCACGCATGGCCTCTTGCCGATCGCGTGTATGGGTTGCCTGCACGGATCTTAGGACTGATAGGAGGACGACAGCCGCCAAAACGACACCTGCAACGATCGCAAATTTCTTGTGAGGGTTCATGGAATCCGCGCGCTAACGCTGCGGCAATTTTCTTTCGATTTTAGTTTGAGATTCTTTGTGTTTCTCCGGACTGCTTTGGGCGCCTATGCACTAAGGTAACCGCTGCCTGACACCCAGCAGCATGGCATAAACGTTCGAAAGGCTAATATCCCTTGCGCTTGTCCACCACTCCTAACAATTCACGGCCGCTATGGTAGCGCCGGAGATTCTCGGCAAACAGGGTGTAGTGTCGCTCCCAGATTTTGTCCGTGAGCGCCGGCGGAATGTCCTCGCGCGCGCGCATGGCGGCGACGAGCTGGCGCTCTTCGGATGGATCCTGATGGCCGTAATCGGAACCGATCAACAGATGATCCTCGCCGGTGTATTCCGAAATATATTTGACATCCTCGTCCGCTTCGCAGGCGACGAAAATCCGATACTCACGGAACATGTCTTTGTCTGAAGAGAATTTCCATTTCTCCCTGAACAGTCTTTTGAGAATATGCATCATGAACGGCACCCAACCCGCCGACGCTTCGATAAAGCCAAATTTGAGGCGTGGAAACTGCTCTGGAATCTTGTTGGCAATGAGGTCGCGGAACGCGAACAGCGGCTGCACGCGGCTGTGACCGAAAGTGTGGTTTCTTTCTACATCGAATAGGCTCAAGAACAGCGGGCAACCTGCGCCGGTGTGGATCAATACCGGAAGGTCCGCATCACTAGCCGTTTGGTAGATCGGATTGAAGTAGGGATTATCCAAGGTCCTTTGCCCTTCGATACCGCGAAAGAATACTCCCACTGCGCCGTTATCTTTGCCCCATTTGATTTCTTTCACCGACTCCTCGACCGAGTGCAGCGGCGGCACCACGACCCATCTCATGCGGCCGCCGGATTTTGCGCAGGCCTGCGCGAGAAATCGGTTGTAGGCGCGCGCCAACGCCACGTCCAATACAGTGTCGTCGGTGATGTAGATCAAGAACAAAGTGGGAAAGATAACCTGCGTTTCTACGCCGAGCTTATCCATGTCCTTGAGCCGGCCCGAGATATCCGTCATCTCTCGATACGCCAGATGAATATCGCCTCGCGACGATTCCAACTTCGACGCCGAGGGCGTGATCAAACGAAAGCTACCCTTGCCGTTGGGCTTGGGGAAAATATTACCGTCGATCAACCAGAACGCGTTGCGTGGGCCATAGAGTGTATCCTCCGGGCTTTTCACCAGCACAGGCCGGCGATGATACATTTCCTTGTCCATCATCGCCCACATCGCTTCACCTTCCGAGATATGGGTATCCGCATCGATTATCCCTGCCATCTTGAATCCTCCTTCAAATCGGTTCCTTATCTACGACCAAGATCTATACCCCAACACTCCATTACTCCAACACTCCAATTTTAGTCACGGTTTCCAGCCGCTCTTGTTCAACTGCCGGTCTGCTTCCAACGCGAAACTGAAGTCAAACGCTCGCGCGGGCGCTAACGTTTCTTTGGCATCGAGCACCTGGCGAATGACCGCCAGATCGTTTTTCTGTGATTCTTCGTCGACCGCGCCGTTGGGAGTAAAAGTGCCGATCAGATCGTCGTACAAGCGCGTCGCCGTCGCGGCGGGCAATCCGGAGAACTTGGCGAACAGCGCAATGGTCCCTTCACGATCCCGGCGGATCAAGCGCAGTGCTTTGAGCGTCGCGCGGGCAAAGCCGGCCATTACCTTCGGTTGCTCCTTCATGAATTTCTCCGACGCCGCCGTGGTGCCCCAGGAATTTTTGACTTCATTGCCGAGGTACATGAGCTCCTTCATCCCGTTATCAACGCCCGCATAGCGTTGCTCGACGCTGACGATTGCGGCTTCTACAGCTCCCGACATAAGCGCTGCGGCCTGATTACCGACGCCCGGATCGGTGAAGACCACGTCTTTGCTGCCGTCGATGCCGTACTTCGGCAAAATGTTTTTGAACATGAAGGTGGAGACCGACGCGACGCCCGTGGTCGCAATCCTCTTTCCCTTTAGGTCTTTGATGCTGGTGATATTCGGCCGGCTGAGAATCCACTGGTGGACCCGATCATTCACCGCAAATACAACTTTTACCGGGATGCCGCCTCGAGCGATGGCCACCAGCGCGCTCCCACCTGCAGCGGTCAGTTGAATACTATCGGCGACGAGCGCTTGGATACTCGGTGTCGGCTCCATGAAGGTGATTTTGATATCAATCCCCTCTTCCTTCATGTAACCGCGATCGAGCGCCAGTGGAAAAATGATCTGCTGAAAACTTTTCGCCGGCAGCGCGATCGTGACCTCCGCTGCGGAAACATAGGTGGCGCCGATCAGTGTTGCGACAAACACAATTATGACTTGGCCTAATTGTTTCCGATTAGCGCGCGAAATCTTTCGGTGCATCGTTTTGAATGCTTTCATGCCGCCAAGCCCTAGATTAGAAAGGCCAAAAACTTCCTCACTTTCACAGCCTGAGGTATAGCAAATAGACCAGGACTTTCGCTAGTAACCTGAGCTACCCGCAGTTCCTCTCCATTCGTCATTCCTTGAGCGCGCCGGGCATGACCCACTCAGAGGCGATCTGGCGCGCGGCACCCGCCGCGTCAGGCGCAACTTGTGACAGTAGCTTCTCGAACTGTTTGAAATCCACTTTCAGACCCTCGTCCATGCAGATTACATAGTCCTTGAAGGCTTTCTCCGCCAGTGTTGGTGAGTGGCCGAATTGTTTTTCCAAAACGCAGATCGCATCTCCGCGATGCGTTTTGAAGTAACGAATGCCTTCCTGATGTGCCGGCAGAAACTTCTTAAAATCGTCGGCTCTTTCGAGCCAGAGTTTCTCGGTGGTTTCGATGGTGATGGGCAATGGATCATCGACGACTTCCGGCCACTCGGCGATACGATTAAATCCCCGCTCTTCCGCGATGAATCCGAAAGGCCGCGGTAAGAATGCACCATCGACTTTGCTATCGATCAGTAAATTGAAAGCGTCTTGATCGCCCTGGGGCAGTTGTAACGTGAGATTGTTGCCGACATCGAGCCGAGCGAGCTTTCGAAATGTCTCCGCGATCGGGGTATTTCGCGACGGCCCCTCACGGCAAGCAACCACCTTATTTTTGAGATCCGCCAGCTTTGTGATTGCTGGAGCCGCGATCAGATAATAAGGGCGGCTATTCATCGCGCAACCAAGAATCCTCGTGGTCCTCGAAGTGAGGAAATGTTGTAGCGATGCTCTACCGACGACGAGGGAGATTTGCGCGCTGCCGTTTTCCAGTCGCCGGTAGCGTTCTTCCGTGCCTTGAACGTGGTTCCACGAAACATCCAAGCCATGCTTGCGAAAAATACCGGTTTCAATCGACAGGTAGCCGCTCGGATCGCGGGCGAAGTCACCTCCCGCGCCTTCAAGGTGACCGTACATGACTGTGAGATTAACCAGGCTCATCGCTAGTCTCCTTCCATCGAACTGTTGCTTCTTTTCTATATTACGGCTCGCTGCAGCAAACAAACTTCTCATTGACAAGTCATGGCCGGCGGTAATAAAGTTCAAGCAATCAGGAGACACGGTTGCGACAAGTTGTCGTCCAAACCAAAAGGAGGTCGCTATGAAAGTCTTAGATGTTTTGGCAATGGCCAAAGAGAGAAAGAAAGGGCAACGACGGTTGGACCTGTTCAGGAGAGAAAATTTAGACACCTGGATTCTGTATTTTCCTCCGGGTGATGTGCAGAGAATGCATAACCATCCTTCAGATCGAACTTACTACGTGCTCACCGGCCGGGGCATTATGAAAGGCCTGAACGAAACTCACGAGCTTTCCCAAGGACAAATTATCAGTATTCCAGCACATGAGTACTACGAAGGGTCTAACCCGTACGATGAGCCGATGATTTTGCTCGGCAACAGCCACAAAGCAACGGCGGAAGATGTCGCCAAGTCGGGCGGCCAGCGCAATGAAATCGACGAGAAGACCGGTAAAAGAATTATCTATCAGCATGGTGGCGGCCAAGACCAGGGAGTATTGGCGGACTAAAACCGCGGCATCGCACAAACACTTAGTAAAAAGCCCAGTCGGTAAATCCCGGCTAGGCTTTTTTTTCAAAAGGACTCAATGGGCAAATTCGGGACGCGGCAACTTATTTTATCATCGGTTCATGCTCTGACCGAGCCTGGTGTGGATGCGCCGGACACGTTCCACTTGTCCCTTGGCCGGGAAACGTTCGTAGAAACCTTCGGCGCGAAACTCTCGCGTTAAATCCGCCCAGGGTTTCACGACGTTTGTAAAAACCTTGGGGGAACGATCTTCAGCCCAAGACTGAACGATTTTGCGGTCGCGAATGAGATCGCCGAACACGCGAAAGAGCGCCTTCAGGGTTACGTCTCGCGTAAACATGAATTTGTCATTATCGCCCCAAACGGCGTCCATGACATCGCGCACCGCCTTGAGATAATCCCGAACGATAGCGTAGGCGCGGTCTGCGCGCATACTAAAGTGGTCGTCGAAGAACCGCCGGTTTCCCTGCACGACTTTGAAGATCTCATTGAATACTTCCGACTGCAAAATCCATTTTTCCTGCCGGCTTCGACCGCCCAGACGATTGATGCGATAGCGCAGCGGCGAGTCGGATTCTTCGTAGAGCAGATTGACCAGCTTTGCGGCAAATTTCTTTTCCGGTGTTTCCCAGGATACCCGTTCGTAGAGATCCACCAAATGGGATTTGTTGATCCTGGTGTGGGTCGAATTGATGATCACGAACATCTCGGTGGCGAAATCCGCGCTCTTGCCGTCAAACAACACACAGGGAACTTCGATCCGATCGATCTGCTCGGGATGTTTTTGGCGGAAGAAATGAAGCGCCGCAAGACGATGCTGACCATCGATAATAAGATAATTGCCTTTGGGCTCAGTGACGAAACCCACGCTTTCCGAAGAGTCAGAGCGCCGAAAGCGCAGTGTCTCGTCTGTAAAGAGCAGGATCGTGCCCGGTATCAACGGCTGGCTGACCGCCGTCTCGTAGAAATTTACGATCTGGCGGATCTTTCGTCGGTTAAGCAGCCGTTGAAATGATTTTTCGCTTTTCTCGATCCCGGCGATGAACTTGGCAACCTCATCTTCGCCCGGTTCGTCGGCTTCGATCTGCTCGCCTTCGAAATAATAGCGGCTCGAAAAACTCACCCGGTCGAGCAGCTCCGACGCCTTGTAGGCGATGAAGTAGAAAGCCCCTTCCTTTTGCAGCACTCGCGTTGCCAGCATAAATTTCTCTCCTCCTCATCCGGTTATTGCTCGGAAATGGCTGAAATGAACCATCTAGACACATGGCAACCTATACCATTGCGAAAGACAAGATCAGTCGGTTTGTCACTTACCCAGTACTTTGCCGGGCCGCCTGCGCAAGCTGCGTTAGTATCCCCAGACCGGTTAATCTTATTCGTCCCCCTGCGCTCCGCCCTTTCTTCCATAAGCGCCTTGCAACGTGCGCGTCTTGACGAATCCCGCCATCTGCTCGTCGCTGCGAAATTTGCTCATGTCGTAGGTTTCGTAGTGGATGATTTCCTCCAAGCTCCGGCGTGGCGGAGCAACGACGTTTCCCTTGCCGTAACCGATCGGCACCAAGTGATAGATGCGCAACGGCTCGGGAATCTTTAGCAAAACCTTGAGCATCGTTTCCATGTACGGCGAGTTGGCGTCACTGACGTATTGCGACGCCAGCCCCAGTGAGGTGGCCGCCAGGTGGATGATCAACGTTGCGTTGGCCAATCCGGTTATAAAGTGTGACTCCGCTTTCTCTAATTTCGTGCGAATCGGATACGATTCCTTAACTCTAGGGTCGCCGAGAATAACGATGTGCACCGGTGCTCGGCGAAAGCCGTCGCCGGTCATCTTCGCCGTGCCGCGCACGGCGAGATCCATTTCGCGCTTTTGCTCCATCTGCTTCATATAATAGTCGGCGATCTTGTAGCGGGTCGCCGGATCTCGCACGACGATGAATTCCCACGGTTGACCATTGCCGCCGGAAGGAGCCCACCGGGCGATGTCAAGAATCGTTTGAATCGCGCCGTCGGAAATTTCTCGGCTTTCGTCGTAGCCGCGAATGCTCCGCCGTTTTGCCACCAAGGTTCGTAAAGCGTCGATGTTCATCTGAAGAACTCCCTTTAACTTAAGTGCAGGTTACGGAAATATCATCTCGCCGGAAAAAAGTTGACAAACTATGCCAAATCCTCCCGCCGGTCAAGCTGTTGCAATCCCTCGTGATTCGACCTGCCTGTCCTGAGCGAAGTCGAAGCGCTCAATAGCGGATTTGTCTATTCAGCAAGTTCAAGTAATTAGCCGTTCATTCCTTCGATCAATTCAGGACGCGAGATTTTCGCCGTCAATGACGAACAGCGAGTTTTCACACACAGCCTGCCGCGGAGAGCCAATTATCGTTCCGGTCGGAATTCTTTCGCTAGCAAAAGATCTTTCGATAGAGAGTGTCTCGTTCAATCGATTTGCGCACATATTTCTTAGATTTTCATCTCCGTTATGGTATTCTTGGCGTCTCATTTCAATGAACGGAAAAACTGTCCCGTCTGAGTTGCCTCGGGCCCTCTCACTCGCTTCCCGGCTATTGTGGTTCGTCAACATGAGACGGCTAAAGCACTTGCTCTATTGGCTTGGCGCCCTTCTCGTAATATTTCTCTGCATTTTCATTGAGTTTCAAACCTCGATCCTGCAGTCGTGGATCTTCACGAGCACCAATGAGCGCTTATATTTCAAGCTAAAGGAAGGGCCGAGCAAAGAGATTGCCTATCCGCGCTCGGCGCCCTTCGACGATCGGCGCGGCTATTCAAAGCTGCCAGCGTTTCAATCCCGTCTCGAATCTCAAGGCTATAAGATCACGCATCAGGTGCGCCAATCAGAAACCATGCTGACGCTTTTCGAGCATGGCATTTCCACGCCTTATACAGAGCGGCCCGACGCAGGTCTCGATATCCGTGGCGTCGATGGCGACTCGCTGTTTCGCTACGGGCAATCGGAATTTCTCTTTGGCAAGATTGATGACATTCCGCCGCTTTTGGTCAAGACGTTGCTTTTCCTTGAGAACCGGGATCTCGACCGTCCCGCCACATCGTGGCAAAACCCGGTGATCGAATGGGACCGCATACTCAAGGCCGCTCTAATGTACGTCGGCGCCAAGCTACAACTCCCGGTGCCGGTGCAGGGCGGCAGCACGCTTGCGGTGCAGCTGGAAAAATTCCGCCATTCCCCCAATGGCCGCACTGACACTCCGGTAGAGAAGTTGCGCCAGATCATCGGCGCCAGCCTCAAGGCTTACCACGAGGGGGCCAATACGCGTGCTTGGCGCGAACGCATCATTGTGGATTATTTGAATACTGTGCCGCTTGCCGCTGCGCCCGGTTACGGTGAGATCCACGGACTTGGTGAAGGACTGCATGCGTGGTTCGGTATGCCCCTTGCGACTGTAGCCACGGCATTGAATTCGCCGGGGCCATCGGCGGCAAAAATTCGCGCCTTCAAACATGCATTGACGTTGCTGATTTCGGTACGCGCTCCATCGGTATTTCTCGTCGACGAACGGGAGTCTTTGGAAGAAAAAGTCAACCAATTCACTCGACTGCTGGCACGGGCCGGTATCATCGATTGGGAGATGGCAGCCCAACTGCAAGAGACGCCCATTCGATTTATTCCCAGCGCGCCATTGGCGCCGCAACCATCGTCAAACAAGAATAAGGCGGCCAACGCCATTCGCACTAATATGATGGACGCGCTCGGCGTTACCAATCTCTACGATCTCAATCGGCTTCACTTGCAAGTGGATAGCACTTTCGATGTCTCGCTGCAAAAAAAAGTGACCGAGTTCCTGCATCGCTTGGCCGATCCGAAGATGGTCAGCGCATACGGGCTGAACGGTGAGCGACTCTTGGAAAGCGCCGACCCCACCAAAGTGATTTACTCCTTTCTGTTGGTCGAAGCGACACCGGGCGGCAATCTCGTTCGCGTTCAGGCGGATAATTTCGCTGCGCCGTTCGATTTCAACAGGAGCGTCAAGCTGGAGCTCGGCAGCACGGCCAAACTGCGCACCCTCACCCATTATCTGGAAGTGATCGCAGAGATCCATCGCGACCTTACGGGCTTGACTGGAAAACAGCTCACCCAAAAGGCTCAAATGGCGCGCGATCCGTTGACCCGGTGGGGCATCGAAACGTTACGGAATGAAAAAAATCTGGAGCTACAGCCGTTCCTCGATCGCGCGATGGAGCGGCGCTACTCGGCCAGCCCTTATGAAGAGTTTTTTACCGGCGGCGGGCTGCTTCACTTCGAGAACTTCGCCAAGGAAGACAATTACCGGATCGTCGAGCTGCGCGACGCGTTTCGCAATTCGATCAATCTCGTATTCATCCGTTTGATGCGCGACGTAGTGAGCTATCATCGCGCGCGTCTTGCTTATGACTCTGATGATGTGCTCGAGAATCCGGCCAATAGCCATCGGCAGAAAATGCTCCAAGAAATTGGCGAGGAGGAATCGCGCGCCACAATGCGCCGCGCTTATCAAAGTTATGCTAAGCAGGCACCCGACGAAATCGTACGGCGTTTGGTCGGAACTAAACGTAGTATCGAACGGCGCTTGACCATTCTCTTTTATGCCTGGCATATCGGCACCAGCGAAGCAGATCTAAAAGCGTGGCTGGAGAAGAACAAATTGCCAACCGCGGGTGTCGATGTAGCGAAGTTGTTGCACGCCTATCAAAACCCGCGTCTGACCTCGGTCGACTACGCCTACCTTCTTGCCTTGCACCCGCTCGACCTTTGGTGCGCTGGTGAGTTTCGCAAAGACTCCAATCTTTCGTGGGAAAGACTCTATGCCGCGAGCGGCGAAGCGCGCCGCATGGGCTCTGCGTGGCTACTCAGCAGCCACAATCGCCGAGCGCAGGATCTACGCCTGCGCATCCGCATCGAACGAGACGCCTTTAGCCGAATGGCGCCGTATTGGCAGCGCCTCGGCTTTCCCTTTAAGACTATGGTTCCGAGCTACGCCAGCGCCATCGGCAGTTCTTCGGATCGTCCCGTAGCGCTCGCTGAACTTGTCGGTATTCTCGTCAATGATGGGGTGCGCCGGCCTTCGGCAAGCCTCGCCAAAGTGCATTTCGCCGGTGGCACTCCTTACGAGACACTGCTCGAACGGACACCGAAAGAAGGCGAGCGAGTGCTCGCCCCTGAAATCGCTGGAACGGTACGCAAGGCTATGGCCGAAGTCGTCGAGCAAGGGAGCGCCCGCCGTCTTAACGGCGTATTTAAATTATCCGACGGTAAAGTCGTTACGGTCGGCGGCAAGACCGGATCGGGCGATAACCGCTTTGAGACTTTCAACCGTGCCGGCGGTGTGATCACGTCGCGCGCTACCAATAGGACGGCGACTTTCGTTTTTTATATCGGCGAGCGCTACTTCGGTGTCATTACTGCCTATGTCCAAGGACGCGAGGCGGACAATTACCACTTTACCAGCTCCCTGCCGGTGACTTTGTTGAAACTTCTTGCGCCTACCGTGCTCGCGAAGTTGGACAAGAATTTTAAGGAACCTCCGGC
>Ga0137403_10010773_pt1 | contig 10112 bp, 8 predicted proteins | sample CZOMad2_1_16fung_FD_122057 | JGI IMG/M metagenome (GOLD analysis project Ga0137403, IMG submission 122057) | Vadose zone soil fungal communities from Angelo Coast Range Reserve, California, USA - CZOMad2_1_16fungal (Hybrid Assembly) | ecosystem: Environmental > Terrestrial > Soil > Vadose zone... | reverse complement strand
CGAACTCCTCGACCGGGCCGCTGGTCGCGCTAATGGGACCGGCGACTACTCCGTTCTTCAGGTCCACATCACGGACGTTTGGATCAAACTTCTCGTAGAACGGCTCGAAGTAGGTGTGGCCATCGTATTCAAGGCTGGCAATTACGCCGGACCAGTCGAAGCGAGTTCCGCGGTAATAGCCTTTTTGCGCGTCCGGGAGGTACAGCTTCGCCCGGATCTGGCCATTCGAGATGTCAGCCTGTGGATAGTCCGCAGCGCGAAGCGAGCCGATCAGGAACGCAGCCACCACGAAAACAAAGAGACGAGTGTTTTTCACCATTGATATCCTCTTGCGAGCTACAGCCAGGATTATAAACCAGTATGGACGGTTGCGCCGCGGTTTCGAACGGCGATATGATTTGTGGCGGCGTTACCGGCGGAGAACATCCATGCGAAAAACTCTGATTCTGATCGTCGCGCTGGCGATCCCCTTGCTCCCGCGCGATCCGCTTGCGGAGCGGATCGGCCACACCGATCCCGGCAAGTATCGCCGCAGCCGGTCCCACGGCAGCGCGGGCGACATGGCCTGCGAAACGTTGGTGCCCGGGAACGCGTTGACTACGAATTTGAATTTCATGCACCGCTGCCAGATCATGCCCGGTGGTGGAGTCGGTCGCCATTTTCATAACCAGTGCGAAGAGATGTTCATCGTCTTCGACGGTGAGGCGGAGTTCACCATCGACGGCAGGACGTCATTGTTGAAAGGGACAGCCGGCGCCCCTTGCCGCATGGGACACTCGCACGGTATCTACAACCCGTCGGACCGTCCGGTCGAATTCATGAATATCAACGTGACGGCGGTCAAAGGGAAGTACGACGCCTTCAATCTGGATGACGCCGGCGTTAAAGCCACGAGTAAGGATACGATTCCGGTGTTCATGACGATGCGCCTGGACAAGGAACTGCTGCGTCCGGCGCCGAATTATCACGGTGGAGAGGGCTCGGCGCGTTACCGGCGCGCCCTCGATCCCAGCGTGTTCCTCAGTAACTGGTCCTATGTGGATCACTTGCTGCTGCCGGCAGGCTTCGTCGAGGTTCACGATCAGATAGGGCTCCTCTGTCTGAAAATCGGCGGGAGGATCGTTGAATGCCAAATGCCCGTTCTCGCCGATGCCTACGAATGCGACGTCGATCGGCGCGGAGGTTAATTCTTTCCCGACGCGGCGGAGGACCTCAGCCGGATGGGCGTCGCCATCAAGAAGATGGTACTTGGTAATCCCAGTCTTTTTGATCAACTGATCCAGAAGCATCTTGCGGAAGCTGCCCGGATGCGTGATTGGCAGGCCGATGTACTCATCGAGGTGAAAGACTTCTACTTTCTGCCAATCGATGCCGGGCATTTTCGTCAGCGCGTCCAGAAATTCGAACTGCGAAGCAGCCGTGGCGGCAATGATGCGCGCCTGACCGCGATCGCAGATAGCGCGACCAATAGCCTCGGCAGCGTGTTCGGCGGCCATCTTGCTTAGAGAACTCTTATCCGGTAATACCTTCAGCACCATTTCAGATCTCTACGAATTCGCAGCCTTGATTGAAGTTCCGGTATTATACAAAACCGCAAAATACGTAGGTACGATTGGCGAAAGGTATTTTCACCCCGTGAAAAGAAAAATTGCAGAGCGCATCCGCCAAATCACTTCGCGTTGCTCGACCACGATGGCCGTGATTACTTGCTGCCTGATGATAATGGCAGGGACGGGTCGTAATGAGCTCATCGCCCAAACGATTCAAGTTGATACAACTCCCTCTCACGTCGTTAACACCTTCAGCCCTCTGTATGCGCTGGGCACGACCGTGGACCGGGTGCCGAGCAATGCAACCGACGTATTCTTCGCGCCAGATCAAATCAAACAGGTCGTCTCAGCGGGATGGGGCGTGGTCAGTTACCGGCAGAATACAGAATTGTTTGTGCAGGCCTGGCACTGGAATCCCAAGGGAACTTGGAGCGATGCGTCAGGTAAGGGATATTTCACCGGCGATTCGAATCCCACGGAGATGATCCGCCATTCCTATGGCTATTCGCTGCAGCATCGTGGGTTCACGCGCAACGGCGGAACGGAATTTGACGGTTTTTCCCGGCTTGACGACGGCGACCTGAACACTTACTGGAAAAGTAATCCTTACCTCACGCAATTTTTTACTGGCGAGGACGACTCCGCTCATCCGCAATGGGTGGTGATTGATCTGGGAAAGAAGCAGGACGTGAATGCGATCCGCATCGCCTGGGCTGAGCCTTATGCAAAGGCATATACCGTCGAGTATTGGAACGGCACGGGAGATGCCATGGACGATCCGGCTAGCGGAGACTGGAAAGCGTTCCCGTCCAGAGCGGTCACGAAGGGCAGCGGCGGCACTGTAACGTTGCAACTTGATTCATCTCCAGTGAACACGAAATTCGTGCGCATTCTGATGACAAAATCCTCGAATACTTGCGACACGCATGGCTCAGGTGACCGCCGGAATTGCGTCGGATTCGCGATTAAAGAAATTTATGCCGGACCTGCCGATGCGAGCGGCGAATTCCACGATCTGCTGCATCATTCGCCGGACCAGCAGCAGTCACTGACATATTGTTCTTCGGTCGACCCGTGGCATGAACCGGCCGACCTATACGTCGCGCCTGACCGCATGGAATCTGGAGATCAGCCAGGATTCGATCTGTTCTTCACCAGCGGAATCACGCGCGGCCTACCTGCAATTGTGCCGATCGCCATGCTGTATGGCACGCCTGAAGATTCAGCCGCGCAGATGGCTTACTTGAAGAAACGCGGCTATCCCATTTCTTACGTGGAAATGGGAGAAGAGCCTGATGGCCAATACATGCTGCCTGAGGACTACGGGACTCTCTACTTGCAATGGGCGACGGCGCTTCATCGCGTCGATCCCGACTTCAAATTGGGTGGACCTGTATTCGAGGGGGTCACTGAGGACATAAAAGTTTGGCGAGATGCGCGGGGAAGGAATTCATGGTTTGGCCGGTTCCTCGATTACTTGAAGGCGCATGGCAGATTGGCGGACCTCGCGTTCATGTCGTTCGAGCACTACCCCTACGACGGTTGCGAAACGCCCTGGGAGAATCTCTATCAGGAACCACAACTGATTGAGCACATCATGCAGGTTTGGCGCGATGATGGCTTGCCGGCGAATATCCCCATGCTTGATACCGAAACTAACGCGCATGGAGGAGAGGCGTCGGTCGATATCTTTGGCGCTCTGTGGCTGGCCGACAGCTTTGCGGGATTTCTGACCGCGGGCGGCAAGAGCACGCACTACTATCATGCTCTGCCGTATTCTCCAGCGCATCCGGCTTGCCCAAATAGCTGGGGAACATATCACATGTTCATGGTGGATAAGGATTACAAGATTCGGCAGCGCATCTCGCAGTTTTTTGCCGCGAAGCTAATTACGCAAGAATGGGTGAAACCGAAAGACGCTGACCACAAGCTGTTCACGGCTGTCAGCGACGTCAAGGATGCTCAGGGACACGTGCTGGTGACCGCGTATCCAGTGCTTCGTCCCGATGGGCAGTGGTCGCTGATGGTTGTGAACAAAGATCATGACAACGCACATCAAGTGCGAATTGTCTTCCATGACGACTCAAGCAACACGGGTCACAGTTTCAGAGGCCCCGTGACTATAATCAGCTTCGGGAAAGCTCAGTATCAGTGGCATCCTGCGAGAAAGAACGGCTACGCGGACCCGGACGGTCCTCCGGTCACATCGACGCAAACCGGTGGTCCAGATGCGCTGTACACACTGCCGGCGGCTTCCGTCAACATATTGCGAGGCAACATCGACACCGCAAGGCAGTAAGCGCGGACCCTGGTCACTGCGCCGGAACCACCGCCTTTATGGTGGTTCCCTTTTTGTTGGAAGTGACCTCAAGCCACCCACCCAACTGGGCGAGGCGTTCCTTCATGCCGAGGATTCCTACGCCAAAGGCTCTGGTTTGGCCCGTCTCGGACAGTAACCCCACGGGAAGACCTTTGCCATTGTCGCTGATCTGCAAAGTGACGTGCTCCGCATTGCGCCTCAGCTCGATGGTGGCCTTTTTGGCGCCCGAATGCCGGTGCACATTGTTAAGGGATTCTTGAATCACTCGAAATAGCGCAATCTCCACATTTTCCGGCAAGCGGCCGATGTCCGGCGGCAGGGCCAAATCTACCTGAATCTTAGAACGATCCGAAAAGCCGTCTACCAGCCAGCGAGTTGCTGAGATCAGGCCCGCTTCATCGAGCAACGGTGGATGCAACAATTGTGCGACTGTGCGAATCTCCCTGGTGATTTCGTCCACCAGCTTGATGGTCTGGGCTAGCGACTCTCTGGCGGGCGCCGCCTTGCTTTTTCCATCTTTCGCGATAGCTTCGAGGTTCAGTTTGGCCGCCACCAGTTTTTGCCCGGTTGAATCATGCAACTCGCGGGCGATCCGCCTGCGCTCCTCATCTTGAACTCGCATCAAATATCCGGAAAGCTGGCGAAGGTTTTCCTCCGATTGCTTGCGCTCAGTGATATCGCTATTGATCTCCAGCACTACGGGATCACCCTCATCTTCTTTCTGCAACGCCCAGCGACTGTTTACAATCCGTTTCTCACCGTCACGGCGAACGTGGACCAGTTCACCTTCCCAGCGGCCAGTGCGGAACAATTGCTCTCTGATTTCGTCGAAGGGCACAGGGTACTGGCTTTGCAAAAGTTCGGGAACTGATTTTCCCAATGCTTCACCCTTGGTCCAGCCGTACATCTCTTCCGCGCCACGATTCCAGAAATGAATTGTTCCCTCTAGGTCTCGCACGAGTACAGTTTCGTTCGCCATCTCGATCAGGGCTGCGTGTAGCTTTAGCTCATCCAGTTGCTTCTTCTTCTGGGTTACGTCCTCGATCGACAACAAGATCATGTGCCTGCCCGGCTGCACTTCCATGCGGTGCGCATTCAGCAGCATGGTACCCGGGCCCAGATTGAGGAAATCATGCTGTACCTCGAAATCATCAACGCGGGTGTTTTGTTCTGTGATCTTTCCCAGCAACTCCCGCAGCTTCGGGATATTCCACTGCCGGTTCCCGAGTTCGTAAATCAGATTGCCCTCAGTGTCCTCTTTGGAGACCTCGAACTTGCGATAAAACGCGCTGTTCGCGACCGTTACTCGCAAATTGTCATCCAGAACTAGAATGGCCTCTCGCGCGCTCTCGATAAGCGCGTCAGCGTAATGACGGCTTTGCTCTAAAGAACGCTTCAGCGCGTCGATGTCCTGGAAGCTGATCACAGCTCCCTCAATCTTATTTTCCGCGGTCTTGTAAGGACGGACGCGCATCAAGTACCAGGTACCGTCCTTTTCCCTCACCTCACGTTCGTGCAGAATCGTGCTGTCGATGGTCGTCTGGACTATCTGCTCCAGGTCTTCCAAATCCGCATTGGGCCGGATTTGCCCCACGCGTCGGCCGATATCGGCTGGGATCAGGTTGAGAAGCTTTTGTGCCGGAGGGGTGAAGCGGCGGATGCGGAGGTCATTGCCGACCATCACCACGGGGATGTTGACATTCCCAAATAGGTTCAGCAGGTCGTTATTGGCCTGGCTCAGTTCGGTGTTGCGGTTTTGCAACTCTTCATTGACAGTAGTCAGTTCTTCGTTGCTGGACTGCAGCTCCTCTTTGGCGGTCTCCAACTCCTCATTTGTGCTCTGCAGTTCTTCATTGGTTGATAAAACCTCCTCGTTTGCCGACTTGTACTCTTCCGAAGTGCTTTGGTGATCTTCGATGAGCGCCTGCAACTGCTCCCTCAACTGGTTAATTTCCCGATTCAAGCGCTCGTTCTCCTGCCTGAGGGGAGCGTTCTTCGCCTGCTCCGCGCCACCCGCTGGCTTACGGGTAACTGGATGAGCGGCCTGATTTCTAGCATCCTGAAACACGACTATATAAAAGCGTTCGTGGGTGCCTTGCCCGCGAATCGGTATCACCTCCAGGTTCACCTCTCGCGTGCCACCATTGGATTTCACACGCACACGCTCTCGACGGACGATCGCATCGTCCTTTTTTGCTTTGGTCAGCGCGGAACGTAAGTCAACCAGCAAACCTTCGCGGGCCATCCTGGACAAACTGAATGTGGGATGACCTGCCGCCGGTTCCAGATAGGCGCCTGTACGCCCACGGAATTGCAGAATCTCCATCTCGTCATTGACCACAATGCTGGCCGGGATGAAGCGGTTTGCAAGCGTCCGGTCCACTTCACGGTCCACCGGGACTTCAGGTGTCAGCATTCTCTGGGGTCTGCTGGTTTGAGGTTTGCGAACACCGTAATCAAGTCCGGCAAGGTAGGTAATCAGAGGCGCCGCGGTCTGCTTCTTCTGATAAATCTTGTATTTCTTGTCGACCAGAGTGAAGTGATCGGAGAATGCCCCCAGGCTCTCGGAGCCCCCCAGCATCAGATAACCATTCGGCTTGAGCGCGTAGTGCAGAGTGGGAATGACGCGTTTCTGCAGGACCGGGCCGAGATAGATCAATAGATTCCTGCAACTGATCAGGTCCAGGTTCGAAAAAGGCGGATCTTTAGCGATATTCTGCTTGGCGAAGATGCACATTTCCCGGAGCGGTTTATCGACCTGATAGCCTTTCTCCAGTTTCACGAAGAAACGTTTTAGCCGTTCGGCAGAAACGTCCGCTACGGCAGCTTCCGTATACAGTCCGCTGCGGGCGCGATCAAGAGAGATATCGCTGATGTCTGTCGCGAAAATCTGCACCGCCTTGGAGCCGGCAAAAGCCACTTTAAGATTGCGCGCCTCCTCCCAGATATATTCAGTGACAGCAATGACGATGGAGTAGACTTCCTCGCCGGTTGAGCATCCTGGAATCCAGATGCGCACCGGACCGTCTTCCGGGTTTCGATCGTTGAAAAGGTGGGGGAACACGGTTGTGCGCAATACGTTGAAGGCTTCAGGGTCTCGAAAGAATCCAGTTACATGAATCAGGATCTCACTGTAAAGCTCGTCTAGCTCTTTCGGGTTACGCCTGATGTAGCGCACATAATCTTTGAGTTCTTCAAGGTGGTGCAGCACCATGCGGCGCTTGATCCGGCGCTGCAGAGTGCTCTGCTTGTAATTCGCGAAATCTACTCCCGACGCATCGCGCAATAATGAGAAGAGCGTCTGCAGTTCGCTCCCGGTCGCGATATCAGACGTTTCTTCCGGCTTCGCGAGCGCAGTGGCGACGTAGGGATGCCGCCCGATTCTTGTGAGTTCTTTGGCAATATCCTTAGGGGTGAGCACGAAATCTATGCAGCCCGCATACACTGCGCTGTGAGGCATGCTGCTGTATTTGGCTGAAGCTTCATCTTGAGCGAATGTAATTCCGCCCGCTACTTTGATGGCGGTGCATCCTTCTGTGCCATCAGACGCAGTGCCGGACAGAATGACTCCAATCGCAAGAGCGCCCCTTTCGTTCGCCAGCGAATGAAAAAAAGCGTCAATGGGCATGTGTTGCCCTCGCACCACTATGCGCGCACTCAACCGCAACGCCCCATCCTCAAGCAGCATGTTGCTGTTGGCCGGAATAACGTAGATGTGGTCAGGCAGCACGTGGACCCCATCGGTAATCTCCTCGACCGGGATCGTCGTTTTCCGCGCCAGAATTTCCGGCAAGACGCTACCATGCGTTGGATCCAGATGCTGCACCAGCACAAAGGCCATACCGGTTTTTTCAGGCAGGTGATGGAGGAGATCGGAGAATGCTTCCAAGCCTCCGGCCGACGCGCCGATGCCAACGATGGGAAAAAGCTTCGAGCTGCTACTCTCCGCCGAAGGACTGCTTCGTGACACACTTCGACCGCGAGTCGGAGCCTTCTTGCGAAGAGATTTCTTCATCGGAATGCCCCTGAGAGAAAAGCGTTAAGCGTCCGTTCTCGGAGTCGCCCGGACCGGCTCTCGCTGCTGCTTCTTAGCGCTCTGTTCAGTCTCTAGCAGATGATTAATCTGTTGCACAGAGCTGCTGGAGCATTGCGGAATCCATCTCTGCCTGGGCGAGGCTACACACGGCACGCAAGTCGTTTGGGCTTGCTCTGCCATAATACGCGACCTTTAGGAGGTATGGAGGAGATGTTACAACTACCGAAAGCGGACGGTATGTTCGGTGTCGAACACGGCTGGGGTTTAACTATGGGGCCTCACTAATCCACCATAAGACCTTTGCAACAATCCGCCACCCTTCACTCTTAGTGAAAACGATGGGCTTGTAATCCCGGTTTTCGGGTTCGAGAACGTCAACGTTCTCATAGCGCCGCAAACGAGAGATGCACAATCCCTTTTGCTCATTTGCCACGACAACAACCTTGCCGTTTAGCTGCGAACGATCGGTCTGAGAGGAATCGACGGCCAGGATGTCTCCATCATGCATCATCGGCTGCATGGAATTCCCCTTAACACGCAGCAGACTGGTGTAACGGGGATTGGGGCACCATTCAACGGGAGCTCCCATAACCCGGCTCGCTGGAATGTAGTCCAGGCTTACCTTCTTATCTCCCTGATTCCCATGAGACCCCGCGACAACATTTAACAGGGGGATGGCCACTAGACCGGGTCGACCCGAATCTCTCTGCTTCTCGCCACCGCCCGCACGCGCATCCTCGAGCGCCGGGACAGCAGAGACAGGAAGCCGGGACCGCATCTTTGACGGCAGAGCCCGCACAACATCAGGAAGCCGCAGGCCGGCTCGTTCCCAGAAGAACCAGCACTCCGATCTCCCTGCAAGATTGCCTAATTGAATGTAGTAATCGGAAGAGGGCGCAAGCAACCCGCGCTCCCAGCGCGACACAGTCATAGCGGAACATTCCAGCCGGTGCGCCAACTCGGCTTGGCTCATCCCCAGCCGCTGGCGCAACGAAGCGATGCGCTGGGCCCATTCGAGCGTCGTGTTTGCCCTCGCTTTTCTGGGCATTGCTTTACTAACACTTCCGATATAACATTATAGTCACTCTTTCGAGAGTGGGGCTTCTATGAATTCAGTCTCCAGTAGAAATGGTAACACCAATAAAAATGGTAACACCAATCTGTATAGCCTGCCTTCTCTTTATCGCGGAATGTACAACCGCATAGCCGTGAAGATCGGATGTGACCCCTCCTACGTGAGCCGGGTTGCGCGGGGTGAACGCAGGTCCGACGCGGTCGCCAAAGCCCTCCAGGTGGAGATCCAAAAAACGTGGGCTTTGGCCAACGGGAATTCTAGCCGGTCGGATGGCAGGACCCGCAAGAGCGGATAAGAGCCTGAGTGTCAGACTTGCCGCGGACGCAAGATGATGCTGGTGTTTTGCCCGCTCAGACTTCTGCTTTAGTGCCGTTTGTCAGCGAGCTCAGGGTAGCCGCAATGACCAGCTCCGGCGGGTTATCGAGCTCAAGAGAAAACCGCGACACCATCACCATCCAGCCGCGTTTTCAAATCAGGTCAAAACCGCAACCAACACTCGCCATTCGGAAAATTTGATACACTCACCGCTCTAATGGACTTCCCGTCCAAGACCGAAATCGTGCTTGTCGGTGCAGGTGCCCTCCTAGGTGCTGGCCTGGTGCAGACGATTCACTCGCTGCACGCTCGCCCCCAAAAAACAAACTTTGAAGCGCGCCTATGCTGTAAGAATCTAGCCGCGGCATATGCCAAAAATTCCCGTGATAACGGTGAGACGGTGATCGAACGTATCGATTTTAGCCCAGGCCGCAGCTCCTGCCTGGCCTCCACTCTCACGCTTGCGGGTAAGCGTCATGAAGTGGAAAAGTTTAGCGTGGTTGATGTTGTCTCCGAGGAACGGATATTCGAAGCCTCCTGTAATTCGGCAGATCCAAAGTCAAAGGTGTTCTGCGGAAACGGGATGGATGCAACCATACGAAAGCAGCGGGATGCAGCGTTTCAAAATGCGCTGGAATCAGAAAAGATTGCCGCGGGTCCGGTGCGCTGAAATTTAGTCGGGACGGGCAGAATTGAACTTGAGCCGGTTTGCGGGCGTGAGGCGCGCGGCGACGGGAGCCCGCAGGCGAAATCCTGAGCGCAGCGAAGGATCTCTAGGAGCAAGTGGTCGGGACGGGCAGATTTGAACTTGAGCCG
>Ga0137403_10010771_pt1 | contig 10112 bp, 8 predicted proteins | sample CZOMad2_1_16fung_FD_122057 | JGI IMG/M metagenome (GOLD analysis project Ga0137403, IMG submission 122057) | Vadose zone soil fungal communities from Angelo Coast Range Reserve, California, USA - CZOMad2_1_16fungal (Hybrid Assembly) | ecosystem: Environmental > Terrestrial > Soil > Vadose zone... | reverse complement strand
GGCATCCTGTGCAGCCATTGTCTGCTTCCCGTCGGCGTACGAGCGATGCAGCGCACAGTGAACGGCGAGAGCCATGCATTCTGCTGCTATGGCTGCTGCATCGCGTTTCAGGTGAAGAACGGCAAGAGCGAGGAATGGGAAGCGGCTTGGCTCCTGATCAGGCTCGGCGTGGGCGGTTTTCTCTCCATGAACATCATGCTGTTCAGCCTGCTCTTATATGCAGGGGCGTTCACAGGTGTCGATGCGAGGCTGCTTCCTTGGATTCACCTTCTTCTCTGGGTTTTCGCCACGCCGGCTGTGATTATTCTCGGCGGACCATTCTTTGCTGAGACTTGGCGTGACGCCCGTGACGGGCGAGTGACGTCGTCTGCGCTCATCGTGCTCGGCGTCGGTGCCGCCTATCTCTATTCGGCATTTGCCGTCGTCGAGCGCGGCCCGCACGTCTACTTCGATACCGCCAGCATGGTGCTAATGCTGTTCACCGTAGGCCGCTATCTCGAGGCGGCTGGCCGCGCCCGGGCCGCCCGCAACCTCGAACCGCTCCTGGCCGCGGAGAGCGAATGCGCGACTGTCGTCGATGGCAGCGTGGAGACGCGCCGTCCGGTGCGGCAGGTCGGTATCGGTACGCTGGTCCAAGTACGGCCAGGGGAGCGCATTCCCCTCGATGGTACCGTGATGGAGGGCGAATCCCACGCTGACGAAGCTGTGATAACGGGAGAAAGCGGCCTCGTGCCAAAGCGCGTCGGCTCCCCGGTCATCGCTGGCAGCATCAATTTGGACGGCCCGCTCTTGATCCGAAGCAACCGTGCCGGGACGGACACCCGATGGGCCCAGATTTGCCGATCGGTGCGGGACGCACTGACCCGACGCAGTCCGACCCAGCGCCTTGCCGACCGCGTCGTCGGCATCTTCGTCCCCCTGGTTCTGTCCCTCGGCGCACTGACGGCGCTCTGCTGGGCGCAGTGGCTGCCGTTCGATCGGGCATTGCTCATCGGTCTCTCCGTGCTCGTGATTGCCTGCCCGTGTGCAGTAGGCCTTGCCGCTCCGCTTGCAACCTCGCTCGGCATCGGGCGGCTGGCGCGGCGAGGCTGTCTGGTCCGCGAGCCTGGCGCGCTCGAAGAACTTGCGCGCGCACGGCTGCTTGCTTTCGACAAAACGGGCACGCTCACGTCGGGCAGAGCGCGTGTTGTGAGGATCGAGACCACCGACGTGGTGGCCGATGAGGTGCTCGCGCGGGCTGCCGGGCTGGAACGCCATTCAGAACATGGCTTCGGCCACGCCATCGCAGCGGCGGCGGCAGTGCGTGGCCTCGACCCGGTGGTTGCGGGCGACGTCCAGACCCTGCCCGGCCGCGGCATCCGAGGGAGTGCAGATGGAGAAGCCGTGGTGGCCGGCAATCGAGCACTGATGAGCGAACTTGGCTGGTCGGTCGAGCCGTCTCTTAGCGAACGTGGACGATCGCTGGAAGCCGATGGTTATTCCGTGATCTATGTCGGATGGGGCGAGCATGTGCGTGCCGCGCTTGCGCTCGATGATGCGGCGCTTCCCGAGGCGCGATCGACGGTCGAAGCGCTACGGAGCCGGGGGGTGCACGTGATGCTGCTCAGCGGGGATCTAGCGCGTGCGACGCAGCGAGTTGCGGTCGCGGCCGGGATAGAGGATGCACAATCTGGCCTGTCCCCCGAGGTCAAGCGGGCTGCTCTGCGCCGACTGCGCCAAAGGTACGGTGTGGTTGCGATGGTCGGCGACGGCCTCAACGACGGGCCGGTGCTCGCCGAAGCGGATGTCGGAATCGCCGTCGGTTCCGCGACCGATCTCGCTCGCGAAACAGCCGCCGTGGTCTTGCCTCGGGATGGGTTGTGGATGCTGCCGTGGGTCGTCGATGTGGCACGCTCGGCTCGCAAGACCATCCTCACCAACCTGCTATGGGCGTTTGGGTACAACCTGATTGCGCTGACGCTTGCCGTGCTTGGCCTGCTGCAGCCAGTCCTTGCGGCTGCGGTGATGGCCGGCTCGAGCATTCTCGTGGTGCTGAATTCACTCCGCCTGGAAAGGATGCCCGATCCTGTCCGCACGCCGTCATCTGGAGGCGCCGAAGCGCAATCCGCACCTGATCCTTTCCCAGTGTTGCCCTCGTCGGCAATCCAGCAGGGTTGAACGACGGCTTCAGCCGAAGATGTCGTGGGTGAATGCGGCGTACCAGCCGTCTGCCTCACGCACGGCCTCGCGGCGTGCCTCGGCATTGTCACCGACCTTGCTGAGGAAGAAGTCGTTGACCTTGATTGTCTCGGGGTCGGCGTTGTAGCTGATGGCGCTCGTCACCGCGTCGTCGGCAGCAAGAAGAGTGAAGCATGTATTGAACAAGTGGGGCGCAAACCGCTCGGATCCGGTGAGTGCAGCCAGGATTGCGAAGGCGCAGACCTTGGCCTGACTGTTCGACGCAAAAGCCGATTTCGCCATATTGCCGGCCTTCGCGGCATCACCGATGACATGGATGCCAGGCTGCAGCTTCGATTCGAAGGTCATCGGATCTATGGGACACCATCCCGACTGATCCACGAGGCGCGTCTGCTGCGCGAGCCGGCCCGCTTCCTGTGCCGGGATGACATTGGCGACATCGGCCTTGAACGTGTCCGCGGCGGTCTTGATCAGTCGGCCCTTCACATCGACCGCCCTGATCCCACCCGTGAACTGCCCCGGCAGCCACTCGATCATTCCCGGATAGTGGCGGTTCCAACCATCTTCGAACACGTCCTGCGCAAAGAAACTGTCTTTTGCATCGAGGATCAGGATTTTCGCCCGCGGCTTGTACTGCTTGAAGTAGTAGGCAATCAGGGACGCGCGCTCGTAGGGACCAGGAGGGCAGCGAAACGGGTCCGGCGGGGCGACGAGCACGAATACGCCGCCGTCCGCCATGCTTTCGAGTTGCTGTCGTAGAAGCTCGGTTTGCGGCCCGGCGGTCCAGGCGTGCGGCATGATCTGCATCGCGGCGTCGTCATAGCCATCGATGACGCCGGCCCTGAAGGCAATACCCGGGGCAAGAACGACGCGGTCGTACGATAGCTGCGCCCCGCCTTCGAGGCTCACGTTCTTGGCTAGCGGATCGATCGCCGTCACGGCGTCATGGACGACGTTGACGCCGTATCTCTGCGCAAGTGTCTCATAGCCATGCGTGAGCGATTCCAGCGAGCGAAGCCCGGCAAGATAGAGGTTGCTGAAGAAGCAGGTCGTGTACCGCGCTTTGGGCTCGACCAATGTCACATGGAGCGCTTCAGAGCCCAGGGCCAAGTACTTGGCGGCGGTCGCACCGCCAACACCGCCACCGATCACAATGATCCGCGCCTTGGCCTGGCCTCGCGCGGCCTGCGGACGGAGCGCCCCTATGCACATCGCTCCGGCCAAACAACTAAATTGGCGACGTGTCCAACATGTCATCGCCGCTGGGTTTCCTTTCCTCGTGCCGCGAAATAGCGCGCCAGGGTCGCGATTTCTTCGTTGCTGAGGGAGCGCGCCATTGTGCGCATGATCGGACCGGAACGCTCGCCGGACTTGAAGGCCCTCATGACGGTAACAAACTGTTCCTCGCTGAGTCCGACAATCGACGGGATACCCCTGTCATGGCCGTCGAGGCGATGACAGGCTGCGCACGTCGCTGCCAGTTGCGCGCCCTGATCATTGTCTGCGGCAAAGCTGCGCTTCGCAACGGAGACAAGCAAGCTCGCGACCATCAAGAGCGCAACGATCTGATGGAGGCTCAACGCACTTTGGCGGTGCCCCGCGGTCGCCGAGACAGCGGTCGAGCCGCCCGGCATCAGCCGACCGCCAGTTGGTGGGTCAATGCGTAGGTGTGGCCGCCATCCTCCTCCCAGATGAACTCCAGCCGGCCGCTTTCAGTCGCACGCAGATAGAACTCAATGTAGGGGTTGGCCGCCATAGCCTCGTGCAGATCGACGCCGAAGACGACAATATCATTGTAGCGACAGGCAAACTTGTTGATGATCTTGCGCGGGATCACGTCGCTCTTGGGGTCACGACGCAGCCCTGTTTCCATTTGATGGCTGATCAGGGCTTTGACCTGAAAGGTTTCGCCCTTTGCCGCAACGCTTGGCACTTGCACGCGTGGTGTCGGGGTGAACATTCTTGCCTCCCTCCGGGAGATCTCAGGCGCAGCCGTTGGTAGCCACCTCGACCCAGGTCTTGGTCATCAGGAGTGCACCGTCGTTCATTTCCGCCACCACCAGGACGTCTTGCGGTCCAGCCAGGCGGATCCGTGTTGACACTCTCGGCTCGCTGCGCCGCGGCACAAAGTAAAAGCGAGCAACCTCAAAGAGCGGGTTGCGCGGCGCGAACACGCGGACATGACGCACGTGGTCCGCTTCAGTCATTGGGCTATCGATCTCGAAAGAGAGAGGTACGGTATAGCCGTTTGGGAACGTCCTCGGCATCACAAGGTGAACGCGATCTGATTCCACTGGAGTCTTTCCAGTGAGTTGCTTGATGATCGCAACATCATCGTCGCTGTCACTCGCGTCCAGCGGCGAAATGAAGACACCGCCCGCCAGTCCGCCCCCCGCCGCAGCGGCGGCCGTCAATACAGCACGACGCGTGAAGCTCGCTGCATTAGTTTCTTCCACCACGCCAACCTCCTCGTGCCGACGTGGACTACCAACCAGGATAAGACACTATCCTACGTCCGGGCGTGCTCACAAGGCGAAGTTAATGCGCTGACGTGACTTGCCGATCAGTGTTGACGGACCGCTCCTTGACGGGTGTCGGTTGTGCAACGCAGCGCCACTCAAAAGTCGATGTCGGCCCCATGGGGCGGGTGCGGGTGGCCAAGCGGCGCCGTGTCCTTACTCGGCCGCTCTGCGACCATTGCCTCCGTCGTGATCAGCAGGCCCGCGATTGACGCGGCATCCTGCAAGGCCGTTCGAACCACCTTGGTCGGGTCGATAATGCCCTTGGTCACCAGATTGCCGAATTCGCCGGTCTGGGCGTCGAAGCCGTAAGCGTAAGTCTCCTGATCTAGTATCTTGCTGATCACAACCGAGCCGTCCGCGCCGGCATTGATGGCGATCTGGCGGGCCGGCCAACCCAGGGCCTTCCTAACGATCTCGACCCCGTGTCGCTGATCCTCGTTTCCGCCTTTGAGTTTCCCCAGCGCCTTGACCGCACGTAACAGCGCAACTCCACCGCCGGGCAAAAAGCCTTCTTCGACCGCCGCACGTGTCGCATGCATTGCGTCATCGACGCGATCCTTCCGCTCCCTGACCTCGATCTCGGTTGCCCCGCCGACGCGGATCACCGCGACCCCGCCGGCAAGCTTGGCGAGCCGCTCCTGGAGCTTCTCACGATCGTAGTCAGATGTGGTCTCCTCGATTTGCATCCTGATCTCGGCAATCCGAGCCTCAATGTCGGCCCTCTTGCCGGCGCCGCCGACGATCGTGGTGTTCTCCTTCTCGATCAACACCTTCTTGGCACGGCCGAGCATGTTGAGCGTCACATGATCGAGCTTGATGCCGAGGTCTTCGGAGACAACCGTGCCACCAGTTACGATTGCGATGTCTTGGAGGATCGCCTTGCGCCGGTCGCCGAAACCGGGCGCCTTGACAGCAGCGACCTTCAGGCTGCCGCGCAGTTTGTTGACGACAAGCGTCGCAAGGGCTTCGCCCTCCACATCCTCGGCGATGACGAGGAGCGGTTTTCCGCTCTGCGCGGCCGCTTCCAGGAGCGGGAGCAACTCTTGCAGCGCCGACAGCTTCTTTTCGTAGATCAGAACATGTAGATCCTCAAACTCGGCCTGCATTCTCTCGGCATTGGTTATGAAATAGGGCGAGATGTAACCACGATCGAACTGCATCCCCTCTACCACCTCAAGCTCCGTCTCGAGGGACTTTGCCTCCTCGACAGTAATAACGCCCTCATTACCGACCTGCTTCATGGCGTTTGCGATGTACCGGCCGATCTCCGCATCGCCGTTGGCTGAGATCGTGGCAACCTGAGTGATCTCCTCATTCGAGGTCACCTTCCTGGACTTTTCCTTGAGGTCTGCAACAACTGCATCGATTGCCAGGTCAACCCCGCGCTTCACATCCATCGGATTCATGCCCGCGGCTACAGCCTTGGCCCCCTCCTTGACGATTGCGTGGGCGAGTACAGTTGCCGTCGTCGTGCCGTCACCAGCCAGGTACGACGTCTTTGACGCGATTTCCTTGACCATCTGCGCGCCCATATTTTCGAACTTGTCGTCAAGCTCGATTTCCTTCGCAACAGTCACCCCATCCTTAGTGATCCGCGGCGCACCGAACCGGTCGAGCACGACGTTACGACCCTTGGGCCCCATCGTGACCCGCACGGCGCCGGCGAGGATGTCGATGCCGCGCAGCATCTTTTCGCGCGCCTCGGTCGAGAATTTGACCTCCTTGGCAGCCATCGTGTTTCTCCCTCGTCTGCTTCTTGTGTTCATGCTCCCGTTGATTACCGGAACTGTCCGAGTGTCGGCTGGTTTCGCTCTCCGCTCTGTTTCCTGATCCAGGCAGCCCCATTTTGTCACGCTTCGATGCGAACGCGACGGAGTGGCGCGCTCGTTATCCTGCGGCGCTCAGCATACCGCCGCCGTTCCTTGTCGGAAACATTTTCGTGTCGTGAAACGGGCAAACCAGCCGAACTCGCGACCTTGAATCAGAGGATAGAGGGCAATCGCAACGACGCGAACGAGGCTGATCGCATGGCGGCTTTCGGTCGTAGACCGGAAAAGCTTGCTCAGTTCGAGACCTACCGCTTCTGGCCCGAACGCGACGAACCCGACCCATGTCCCTGCGGCAGCTCTCAGGGGCAGACCGGAAATGGTCGGGGCGCGGCTAAATCGACGCGAATGGAGCAGACCAAGTTCATCGCCTACGGTTTGTCTGGTATCGAGGGCTAAGCTGATAGCCGAGCCCGCGACTTCGGCCGAAGGGCGACGCTTAGCGATCCCGAATATGCGCATTGATCCGGCCAACAGCAGCTCAAGGCCGCCGGCCATTCCAAGAGGGGCCGGGAGCGCGTATGGTGGTTCGATGATCCCTTCAACTGGGAGGCCGTCATGCAGTTCAGGACGAGAGGAATCCTGTTGCTCGGCGCAATGGCACTGCCCGCCCCCGGGGCAGCACAAACGACGCCCGCCCCGTCGGCAATCACCCGAACAGTGGTCGCTGCAACCAAACTGTCGACTGTGATGGACGCGCCGCTCCATTTCAAAGCCGTCAGTGTCATCCTGCAGCCAGGCGAGAAGAGCAGCGTGTCAGCGGCCGACGGCGTCCTTTACCAGATGTCGGGATCGACCGAGGTGTCGCTCGATGGCGAGACCAAAATGCTCAACGCCGGAGAGGGGCGATTTATCGCCAACGGAAAGACAGCGGCACTAACAGCGGGCACCGGGGCGCCGTCGACTTTCCTCCACTTCTTTCTTGTCTCCGCGGCGGACTTGGGTCGATCTGCCGAGACACCACCTGCCGCTGTAAAAGAACTGTATCGTACGGTGCAGTCCATTCCCGACCTGAAGCCGGGCAGCTATGATCTCAATCTCACCCGCGTAACATTTCCGGCACAGATGCCTTCCAACCCGCCACACCATCGGTCAGGCGCGGCTCTTTATTTCATCATTTCTGGCACCGGGGCGAACACGATCGACGGTAAGACTGAAACTAGGGGACCGGGTTCCTTGATCTATGAACCGCACACCCTCGTCCACCAATGGGGAAACCCGGGCAGCGAACCCTTGATATTCTTGGCCTTCAACATCAATCCGGAAGGTATGGCAGCCGTGCTTCCGGACACGCCAGTAAAGAAGCAGTAGCTGACGGCACGCCGCCGCCGCATCGGCAGAACCGTTCGATTCCACAATTTCCGAGAATCGTTCGACTCTGCTCAGAGAGTCGGTCAGGGAGACGAAGACGATAACTTCGTCATGGCGAACACGAATCGATCGATGTAGCGAGGGGGCTCTATTGCGAGGGTCATCATGTCAGAACTCGAGCACGCACACCAACACGCTCACGATCACCATCACGCCTGCGCCAACCTCTTCGGCTGCGGCGACGAGAAGGGAATGGGTATCATCCGCGAGGATATCAAGGACGCCGCCTTTGACAGTCGCGCCTCCGATCGCCTCCTCCATATGGACCACGTCGATCAGGGAACTTTTGGTGGCTACTTGTCGGCCCGTGGCCGCTGGCGCCGGAAGTTCCTGCAAGCGAGCAGCTTTTTGGGTGTGCTGGCTGCTGTCGAGCCCTGGTTCACCAGCCTTGCGCAGGCGCAGAAGTCCGGCCCCGAGCCTATGCGCCGTTCCCAGCCTGACGGTCGCGTACACGTGGTTCCCTCGACCAGGGAAACGGTTCGGCTCGGGGTATTCGACGCCACCCTGCCGCCCATTCTTACCATCGAGTCGGGCGACACCATCAGCTTCCCCGATACTTGGTCGCACTTCCTGAATGAAATGCAGCCAGGAGTGCCGGTTGATACCCTGGCGCAGCTGCGCGTGAGCAATCCCGGCCGGGGGCCACATTCGATCATCGGACCGATCGCTGTAAACAGCGCCGAGCCGGGCGACGTGCTGGAAATCCGGTACCAATCGATCCGTCCCTACGAGTGGGGCGCGGTGTTCAACAACCCGGGATCGCTCGGCACGGGCCTGCTGCCGCAGGACTATGCGCAGGGACAGATCAAGTACGTCGATCTCGACCTTGGCGCCATGACGGGCAAGTTTATGCCCAACATCAGCATTCCATTGAAGCCGTTCCAGGGCACCTTGGGCGTTGCGCCGCCCGACGGCTATTTCCCTCCCTTGAGCCCCGGCGTGACCAGCTCGGTGCCTCCGGGCCCGCACGCCGGCAATCTCGATCTCAGCGAGCTGTCCGAAGGCTCGACGCTCTACATCCCGGTGTGGAAGCCGGGCGCCCTCATCTATACGGGCGATAGCCACGCGGTGCAGGGGGACGGCGAGATTTCGCTCACCGCGCTGGAGACGCGGATGAAAGAGCTGCGCATCCAGATCATCCTCCACAAGCAGAAGAACCTGGCCTGGCCGGTGGCGGAGACGGACACACATTGGATCGTCATCGGACTCGACAAGGACCTGAACGCGGCGATGACGCTTGCTGCGCGCAATGCGATCAAGTTTCTGGCGACGCGGGCGAAGATCAGCGAGCTCGACGCCTACGCCCTGTGCAGCATCGCCGCGAGCTTCCGCGTGACGCAGGTGGTGGACATCGTGCGCGGCGTTCACGCCCTGATCCCGAAGGCCATCTTCGCTCCCGATCTCAGGCGCGAGATGACAGTGGTATGAGCGGCTCGCCTGCCATTGAACCGCCGCATATGCCTGCGGGCTCGAATATGAGACCGTCCGCACCTGGGCAGTCGCAGGTCTTATCGAGGCATGTCGATAAGGCGGACGATGGTTTGTCAACGTCGTTAGCCTAAAAGCGCGTCAAGGCCGGATCGCAGGTCGGCTTTCGGGGGCGAAGCGGCGAACTAATGATCAGTCCGAGCCTTCGGTTGCTGGCCCATCGCGTCGACATTTTTCAGCCGCTTCTGGTGGCTAAGCGCACATGATCCATTTATGAGACACGGCCTGGCGCTGGTTGAATTGATGGGCGATTTCCGCAGGTCGCGCTGGCGGCGCGACGCTAGATGGTCACGCGGTTTGACCAGCTACGCAGTACTTGTCCCTGCGTTTGCTGCTTGTCATCGACACGTTTGTAGACTGCCGAACGCGATCGAGCTCTACCTCAGTTCCCTACCGCTTGAGATCCAGTGCGGTTCCTTTCGCGCAGCCCCTAAACCACGGCATCCTCTCGCCTTTGCGCGAGAGGATGCCTATGTTGCGGAGTACCTGCAGCGCCCCCAAAAGCGACAATGGGAGGTATGCTCATGGACGCGCCTAGCAAGGAATTTGCGCTGGCGGGCAGCCTTGAGGAGCTGAAGATCAAGGGGCGGCTCGTTGTGCACGGTGGCCATCGTCCGATCCTCGTCATCTACGACCGCGGGCGCGTCTTCGCCCTCGACAATCGGTGCCCGCACATGGGCTTCCCGCTCGAGCGCGGCAGCGTCGAGGACGGCATCTTGACCTGTCA
>Ga0137403_10010768_pt1 | contig 10113 bp, 9 predicted proteins | sample CZOMad2_1_16fung_FD_122057 | JGI IMG/M metagenome (GOLD analysis project Ga0137403, IMG submission 122057) | Vadose zone soil fungal communities from Angelo Coast Range Reserve, California, USA - CZOMad2_1_16fungal (Hybrid Assembly) | ecosystem: Environmental > Terrestrial > Soil > Vadose zone... | reverse complement strand
GGCGCCCATGAGCGATGGCCGCTACGAGCAGGAGGAATACCTGGAGCAGGACGACGACGAGCGCGAGAGCGCCGGCCGCTTCAAGAGCCTGGTGGCGCTGATCGTGCTGGCGGTGCTGGTGATCGGCGCCGTCGTGCTGGTCGACCGCCTGCGCGACGTCTCGCGCCTGCAGGACTGCCTGATGACCCGCGCGCCCAATTGCAACGACTTGGTGGAGCCGCCGAAGCCGGCCGGTGTGCGCTAGAGGAGTTCCGCTTCATTCGTCGTCCGCCCGCCCGCCGGCGGCCCTCTCGTTTAAAAACGGGAATCTAACGGGAATCTAACGGGACTCCGCAATTCGGCGAAACCGTCCAGCATAGGACCGCGGCGCCGGTCCCACCGATTATGGTCAGTGGAACGCCCCGGCTTGCCGTTCCGACCCCGCGAATGCTGTTGGAGTTCCACTGACCATAATCGGTGGGACCCGGCGCGCGGCCGTATAACGGCGGTCATGGCCAATTTCTCCCTGCCCGACTGGTACGTGCCCCCAGTCGAACCGCCGCCGCCCCGACACCCCGAGTTCGACATCGCCGATGCCGCGCGCGAGCAGCAGCTCAACGACCGGTACCTCGGCAAGTGGCGTGCGTATACTGACCTTGCTAAGTGGGCATCTTCGATGCTCATGCAGACCGGCGTCGGGGTAGTATCGGATCCGGTGGCTGTTGCGCAGAGCCCACAAGTTGATGTGATTAGTGGTATCTTCCAAGCCGCTACTTACTTTGTGCAGGCGGCATGGCTGAACGGGCGTGGAGAAGAGGGAATGCCCAGCGCGGTGACGTCAGCCGCTGCTTTGGACCAGAATTCAGTCCTGGTCGCAGCCAACAACCCGCCTGCGAATGCGACCGCATGGAACATCTATGCCGGTACATCTATCGATTCGATTACGCTCCAAAACCCTGTGCCGCTCAGTGCCGGTCAGCCTTGGTCGCTACCTACCTCCGGTCTGGTTTCGGGGAGGGGCCCGGGCACCGGGCAGGCGCCAAACTACTATCGCATGCTACCGCGATACTTGCAGAGAGGGTAGGCGGAATGGTTAGCGTGGCACGCCGAGCAACTTCGAAGCTGCTGCAAATGATGAACGCACCAGACGGCCTGAACACTAATATTGCAGAGCTGGCCCAAGCTGAAAACGTGTCGCTAGCACCCGTGCCGGCAGCGCGTTTCTTCACCGACAATGTAGCGAGTGATGTGGCCGAGAAGGTTGTTGATGTTAAATACACGGCTGTCTATGTCTATTGTGCCAAGATTGTGAACGATCTCAAAGAAAAATTTAGAACGTTTTCGGGAAGGCTTCAAATGGAGATTGATGTCCGCGTTTCTCAAGACAGACTGGAAGGAATTGATCGGACGTCGCAATTGTATACGGACGCCGTTACGCAGATCCTCAATCATAATCGCGGCGACTGGGGACAGGGATTATTTTACGCGGGCGGTTATGAAATTTCCTTCGGTCCCGTAAAGCATGGCGGACGCAACTTCATAAAGAGCGCCACTGTCTCGTTTCAAGTAGACGCGAGTCTTGACTAAGATATGCCAGTCTATATTTCGTCCAATGCAAACCGGTTTTATTGCGCCTCAGAAAACGCCTACGGCCATGTGGCGGCCATTACAGCGGACAACCGGATCCCAACAGTAAAGTTGGTGGCCAAGCAGCTGTTGGAAGTTTCAAACCGCAAGGATAAGACGGGGAGCCGAACATTCGGGGGATTGCCTCCCGGCGGCCGGCGCAAGACCACGTTCGATTTGACGACCTTTTTGACGACATGGAATGGAGGATCGAGTCCGCCGAGCTATGGACCACTCTTCCAGGGAGCGTTGGGAAGCACCGCAGTCATGTTTCCAGGTGGCACGGTTGCAGCGGGCTCCTCGACGACGACGCTGACGTTCGCAGCGCCGCATGGGCTTGCTCCCGGCCAGGCGGTTACCTATCTTGGAGAGCTCCGTTTCGTCGCCGCGGTCGTCGACAACACTACCGTGCAATTGAACGCGCCCCTGTCGGTGGCGCCGACCATAAACGCCAGCATCGGTCCGACGGCGACTTATTTTCCGGCGACTGAACTATCCAGCGTGAGTGTGTTCGACTACTGGGCTCCGAGCTCGGCGGTTCACCGGATTCTCTGCGGGGCGGGTATCGATCAAATGAGTGTGAAGGTTAATGGCGACTTTCATGAATTTACTTTCAGCGGCGTGGCGCAAGAACTCGTGGACAGTACCAGCTTCGCCAGCGGGATAGGGCAGCTCAGTTCGTTTCCTCCAGAGCCAGTGCTGGAAGCATTCGACTACTCGATTGTGCCCGGGCATCTTGGCCAGGTATGGCTGGGGAATGGGCCCGACCGCTTTTTCACGCTAACCGACGCTCAAATCGTGGTGAACAACAACATAGATTTTCGGGCCCACGAGTTCGGCTCGAGCTTGCCGCGAGCCATTTCACCGGGCACTCGAGATGTGTCGATTGACTTTCGACTGTTTCAGCAGGACGACACAGCGACCAGTGGGTTGTATCAGGCCGCGAAGCAACAGTCGCCGATCAGCGCGATGTTACAGCTAGGCCAGCAGCCAAATCAGTTATTCGGTGTGTATCTGCAGAGCTTGTTACCCGAAGTGCCGGAGTACGATGATGCGGGCACACGTCTGCAATGGCACTTCCGGAGCTCGCGCGCGCAGGGAACGGTGGACGATGAAATTACAGTTGCGTTCGGTTAGGTCATGACTTACGAAAGCTGCGCACGAGTCGATTCGAAAGTACGGCCCGGAGTCGCTTTCGTGATTTCGAAGATGTCATTCGTCCGCAGAATGGATTTGATACGCGGCATTCGCGAATTGTCACTCAAGTGTGAGTTTCTGAATGCCGGTGCATCCTCCGTCGAAAAGTTGGAAGCAGCCCTGCTTGCGGCCGAAATTGACCGGCTCTACGTTAGCTGGGGCTTACAGGAACTGATCGGGCTGGAGGTGGATGGCGTGGCGGCGACGCCGGAGCTGCTGGCATCGCGTGGTCCCGAAGATCTGTTCCGCGAGGCCGTGTCGGTTATCAAAGCCGAATGCGGTTTATCGGAGGAAGAAAGAAAAAACTAATTGTCGCCTTCCACTTTCAGCTTTCGAGCGCAGCCGGGTGGAAGTGCGATGCTTGCCGGCAATCCAGACTGGAATTGAAACGACGATGCGGCTGGCTGCCGGAGGCACTCGAAACACCAGCACAAATCGTCTGGGCCCGGAGACAAGTGGCGACTGACGTCTGCCCGAAGTCCTTGATCACAGCCGCAAGCGCGACCTGGATCGAGGAATTCCTGGTTTGGAAACGACTGCGGTCAGGTCCACGATTCGACTTGAGCGCACGCCAGGCAGAGGCGTTTCTGATTCTCGAAGAGCAGCTCGCGTTGGAGGAGCACGGTGGCTCAGAATAGAATACCTCACGACGTTTTGCAGCGCGCGATTGGTCCTGCGTCGGAACCTTCGAATGCCGTGAACCAATCCGGTCTGCTGCCGCAGGCGTCGAACGGCCTAGCAGACACGCTGACACAGGTGTCACGAGGAATCGGGAATCTTGCACCGGCGAGCCAACTACAGGTACAGGCGCTCATCGCCAACACCCAGGCTATAACTCAGAACACGTCAATGCAAGATATAAGCGGTGTGTTGTCCACAATCGGAACGTTGGCTTCAAGTCTAACGGGGGGCGCGTTGTCGCTCTCGCCGATCCTATCCGGGTTGCTGCATCTCTTTAGCGGCGGGACATCGAATGCGCCGCCGCCACTGGTCAAGTTCGCCCTTCCACCGAGCGTCGCGTTCCAGGCGGCTAATGTAAGTGGGCCGCAAACAGCCGGCGTAGACTTCAGCCAGAGCGGGACTCCGCGCGCTATCGGGAGTGCGCCACCATCCGCAAGCCAGCAAATCACAATACAGGTGCAGGCTATGGATAGCCGGTCCTTTATGGACCACAGTCACGATATTGCCAGGGCGGTGCGTGAAGCAATGCTCAACATGCACGCGCTCAATGACGTGATCAGCGTCTTATAATGCCAGCGAGCTTTCCAACGCTTAAGACGGGGGCGGTCACACAGTATCCGGCCACGAAGAGCACGCATTACTCCACGTTCGTAGTGCGGTTTCTGGACGGAAGCGACCAGCGATACCGCCATTATTCCGCACCACTGCGACGGTGGGTCATCCAACTAGACATGCTGGACGATGCGGAGCTCAACGCGTTGCAGCACTTTTTCAACGCGCAGCAAGGGCGCTTCGAGACATTTTCCTTCGTTGATCCGTGGACGCAGGTCACAATTCCAAGCTGCACCGTGGAGCAAGACAGCCTGGGATATGAGCTGTCGGGAGAGATGCGCGGTAGTACCAGCCTGGTTGTAGTGGAAGACAGAGTCTAGATGCTTGCCTTTCCTCAACTCGCGTCCGGGGTTACGGCGCAATATCCAATCAAGAAATATTGCGCACAAAGGACGATTGTCAACACACTTACTGACGGGCATATGGTGAAACTCGCGGACCCAGGAGCAGCGCTATCGCAGTGGCGGTTGACTTATCAGAACTTGGCCGACGCAGAGATCGACATACTGCAACAGTTCTTTGCAACGTGCGAAGGCCAGCTCAATGCATTTACATTCCTTGATCCATTTAGCAACTTGTTAGCTTGGACCGAGGCACTGGACCAAGGAGCGTGGGAAGAGAGCACTTTTCTGCAGATGACTGGCGGCATTGCGGATCCGACGGGCGGGTCGGCAGCGACACGGCTAACCAATCCAACCGGGGCGGACTTGACACTCCAACAGACCATCAACGCACCGGGTTGGCTTTCTTATTGCCTGAGCTTGTACGTTCGCGGTCAAAGCGGCAGCGGCGTTTCGCTCTTTCTGCAGGCGGGGACAGCAGCCATCAACCGTTCCTATGCCCTGCGGACGGACTGGAATCGCATCCACCTTGGAGGAAGCCTCATCACCACGGCAGGATCGCTGAGCGTTGGAATCCTCATACCCGCCGGACAGTCGGTGGATGCTTTTGGATTTCAGCTCGAACCCCAGCTTGCTCCTTCCACTTACAAGCGCAGCCTTTCGGCGAATGGCGTGTATCCTAGTGCGCACTTCGTAAAAGATGAATTCGTGTATACCACATCAGGGCCGAACAGCCATGCGTGCGTTCTGACGATCACGGCCCGCTGACCAATGCCTACGGCGTTCCAAGTAAAAGAGCAGGCCGTTACCGATACACCGCTGCTGCTCTTCGACTGCCAGTTTCAGGGAGGGCAAGCGGAGCACTGGTCGACACACCAGGTGACGCTAGGGGGCATCACTTACCAAGCGCGGATTTTGCAGCACAATCTTTATGAGATTCAAACTTCCTCCGATCTGGGCGTCGACGCGATTCCAAAGATTTCCATCTCGCTTGCCAACGCGGACTCTCGCTTTTCAGAGATAGAGCGCAGCGCCGGATTCAAAGGAGCGGCGATCACCGCTCGCTTCGTCTTCTTTGATCTCATACAAGGCGTTGCCACCACATCGCCGATCACACTATTCAAGGGCATTCTCAACCCGCCGGACGAAATTACAGAATCGACGTTTCGCGTCACAGCGATGAACCGCATGAACATGCAGCGGGTACTGCTGCCGCAGGTGCGGGTTCAACGACGATGTCCCTGGGAGTTTCCATCCAGCCTCCCGCAACGGCAGGAAGCAGTAACTGGAGGCGCCAAGGGACAGTATTCCAGGTTCTACCGCTGTGGTTACTCACCAGACGTGGTGGGAGGCGCGGGCAACCTCAACGGCTTGACGCCGTACACCTCGTGCGGGTTCACAAGAACGGATTGTCAGGCGCGGGGAATGTTCCGCCAGGACAACGCGCTGAACGTGACGCAAAGGTTCGGAGGAATCGAATTCGTTCCATCGGCGACATTAGTGCGCAGTTTTGGTGAACAAGGACGCCATTGGTCGCCGGTACTCGACAACGCAGCACGTTACAACGATTTCATCCCGCTGGTTTACGGAACAGTGTGGTATTCACCGAGCATCATATTCGCCCGCAACGACGGGAACCTGACAAGGATGGAAGTGCTGTTGGGCATGGGCGAGATCACGAGCGTGATCAAAGTGCTGGTGAATGACATTGACATTCCGCTGGGACGCGCGGGAATCAACATGACGGGCACTGGCTGGTTCAACGTGGCCAGCACGGGCGCACGGACCGGAGGGTTCAACGCGGACTTCAGCGACGCGAGCGGTAATCCGCTGGGCGATCCCTATGGCAGCATGGCAGCGCTCTCCGTGGTTGTTCCGAACCGGATCAATGCTGGGCAGAACCTGCCGGCGATCAAAGTGCTGTTGCAAGGATCCAAGTTGCCCGTCTACAACCCGGATGGTTCGCTCGCAGGCCAGCAGTTTACTAGCAATCCCGCGTGGATCTTACTGGACATTCTGAAACGGTGCGATTGGCAGACCGCGGAAATTGATGTGGGGAGCTTCGCCAATGCAGCGACTTACGCGGACGAGCAGGTTGAGACACAGGACCTGCATGGAAATCCGATCACGGTACCGCGGTTTGCCTGCAACTTAGCGGTGGTCAACCGGCGTACCGCGGGGGATCTGATCCGGGGAATCCGCAATGCTTGCCGGCTGTATCTGACGTATGGAAGCAGCGGGCTACTCCAGCTCAACGTGGAGAACACTTTCGCGCTCCAGCAGCCCACGAAGCCAGGCTGGAGCAACAGCACGTCGCAATTGAATGGCGGGTGGCCGAGTTATGAGTTCGGGGATGGATCGTCGGGGGTCTCGGGTATCGTGCGCCGCGCCAACGGCGAGTCAAGCGTCCGGTTATGGTCGCGCAGCATTGCAGACACGCCGAACCGGCTGGCGGTGGAATTCCAAGATGCGCTGAATGAGTATCAGCAGGATAGTTACTCTCTAATTGACATCGATGATGTCGAGAGGACGGGACAAGAAATTACGGCGCCCATTACGGCGCTCGGCATTCCGAACTACGATCAAGCGGCGCGTATCTTAAAATTCAACTTAGACCGGGCGATCCGAGGCAACGCGTACGTTGAGTTAGAGACCAGCGTCAAGGCTCTAGGCATTCAGGCAGGCGATTTGATTTCACTGACCTATCTGAAAGAAGGATTCAACCGGCAGGCGTTTCGCGTTTTGAAAATTGCCCCGGGGATCAATTACCGCTCGGCCGTGATTACGGCGCAGATCCACGACGACGCCTGGTATGACGATACCAACGGACAGGTGACGGGAAATTCGGGAGCGCGACGACAGCCGGGGTCCGAGATGCGGCTGCCGCGGCCGCTGATCGGGACAGTGGTGGATGCCAATGGCATCGTGCAATTTGGCGTGACAGAATCCTCGTCACAAGCGGCCGATGGCAGCCCGGTAATAGAAGCGACAGTGGCGTTCTCGGCGCCGTCTTCGATACCCGCAGGCGCACCGGGGGTACCGCTGCTGAGCCTGGCACCGCAGATTTCCAGTACCGGCGGGACTCTCAACGCCGGGCAGAGTCTTTATTACGCGGTGAGCGCCGTGGGCAGCGGCGGGGTGGAGGGCAGCCTTTCGTTCATCGTGCGGGCCACTGTCCCGGCGGGGCCGAATACAAATACAGTAACGCTGACCGGCCTCAGCTTTCCCCAGGTTGCGACGGGATTTCATGTGTACCGCGGACTAAGTCCCACACAGCTTTTCCGGATCGCATCGCCGCAAACGATGGCCACGCAGTTTACGGACACGGGTCTTGTGAACCAAGTGGTTCCGCCGCCCGACGCGAATTTCGATCATGCGAATTTCTACTGGCGCCTGGAGCTGCAGCCCGAGTATGTCGCGACAATGCACTCGGCGACTACGGTGGGGAACGATACGCTACAAATGGGTTCGAGCGCGTATCAAGGAACCATCGTGCGGATCACACGCGGGACGGGCGCGGGCCAGGAGCGGACGGTAGTATCCAACGACACGACGACACTCGACATCAGCTTGCCGTGGGGCACGGAGCCGGATGCGACCAGCTTTTTCGTAGTGGCGGAAACGGGCTGGCATCCGGTGGCGAGCGCGCATGCCAGTCCGGTGAAGTTCGAGATTCCGAATCGGACGGGGGCCACGATACATGTTTCAGGGAGAGCGGCAAATGTGAGTAATGGCGAGTCGCCGCTCGAACTATGCACGGTAACGCGGTGGGTGATTGGCGGGGCCGGTGCGGTGGACGGGGATGTGCCAACGGCGCCATCATTCGGGCTGGGGCTATCGCCCATGATCGGCGGAGCGGTAGAACTGAGCGGAGTGAGTTTCGCGGACCTGGCAAATACGCACAGTATTACGGCGGGCACATTTAGTCTGTACTATTGGCCCGAGCTGAACGGGGCACCGACGGAGGCGCTGGCGGCCGCGATTGGCGCGCAAGACACAGCTTTGGACCTGACGGCGCCTGGAGGCGCCCAGCCGGGAACGTACATTCAGCTCGAAGCAGAAATCGCGCGAGTGACCGCGGTGCAGAATAACGGGTCGCGGTACCAAATCACACGCGGCGTTCAGACCAGCGACGCGGCGGCGCACGCCAGCGGGACGATCGTTTCCGAGCTGCAGAAAAAGACGCAGATCGTTCCGTTCGTGCGCGATTTCTTCGGCAGCCCGGCGAGCGGAACCTGGAGTTTCTCGACGCTGTTGCCGGATTGCCGCGTGGTGAGCGCGGAGTTGTTCGTCACCAACGTCAAGGGGAGCAGCCCGACCACTGCGATTTCGATGACGCAGGGCGCCGACTATGGGCTGCGCACTCTATCGGGCGGGCAGCTCTCGTTTCAGGTGGAAGCGTTTCTGGCGATTGAAACCGGGGCGACACCGGACCTCATCGTGGAGCGCGCACATTCGGTTCGCGATGTATTCGCGGTGATCCGGCAGGCGCCTGTGGGCGGGCCGGCGGAACTCCAGATCAATCAAAACGGGACGCTATATTGCTCACTGACGATTCCCGCGGCGGCGACGGTTTCGAACTCAGTGGCGGGCGCGGCGCTTCCGCCGCTGATTCCGGGCGCGCGGCTCAGCCTGGATATTCTGATGGTGGGGCCGAGCAATCCGGGCGCGGATCTGACGGTAATCATCCGGCTGTAACGCATTCCAAATGCCCGATACCCTGCAGAAACTGCGGCCGGACCGGGACCTGCAATGTTACTTCCTCAGGCCGTCGGCAGCAGCCGCGTTGAGCGCGACGAGTGCGAGCGGGTTCACGGTTTCCGGCAGCTGGCGGCAGCAGTTTGACTGGGTCGTCATCGAATGGAACCGCGATAACACCTTCGAGCACCCGGCCTTCCGCAATTTTCCCGATGGCGATCTGAGCGGGCTGGTACTGACCTATGAAGAGACACGCCAGAATTGTATTCCGATGGACTCCAACTTGTTTGCGACGGTAGATTGGCCGTCACTCAGGATTTGGGCGGAATCGGGTGGCACGGAGACGATGTACAGAGTGCCGCTCAAGGCGTACGCCGTGCCGATCGCAGGCAGTTATCAAGCGCCGACGGCGATATTCACGCTCGAAGGCTCACTTACTTCGGGCGACTTACTGCAACTGGCATGGGAAGATGAGCATTACATCTACAGCGTGCTGGGCCTAGATACGATGCAGAGCGCGGTGCAGGGGCTGCTCAACGAGCTGTTCCTCGGGCGCCTCATCCTCAACGCGCAGGGCTTCACCACCAACCCGGCGTTCCAGGACGCGGCCGGACGACCGTTGCTCGACCACACCAACCTGTCGTACTTCGGTGCCAGCCAGGGCGGCATCCTCGGCGGTGCCCTCAGCGCGGTGGCCCAGGACTGGCACACGGTGCTCCTCGCGGTGCCGGCGATGAACTACAGCACCCTGCTCAACCGCAGCGTCGACTTCGACGAGTTCGGAGCGATCCTCAACCCTGCGTACCCCAACGCCGTCGATCGCCAGCTCGCGCTCGAGCTCATCCAGATGCTGTGGGATCGCGGCGAGAACAACGGCTACGCCGAGCACCTCACCAGCCATCCCTACGAAGGCACCCAAGCCAAGCACGTCTTGATGTTCGAGGCGTTCGGCGACCACCAGGTGGCGAACGTCGCCACC
>Ga0137403_10010767_pt1 | contig 10113 bp, 9 predicted proteins | sample CZOMad2_1_16fung_FD_122057 | JGI IMG/M metagenome (GOLD analysis project Ga0137403, IMG submission 122057) | Vadose zone soil fungal communities from Angelo Coast Range Reserve, California, USA - CZOMad2_1_16fungal (Hybrid Assembly) | ecosystem: Environmental > Terrestrial > Soil > Vadose zone... | reverse complement strand
CGCAATCTTGAAGCGGCGCTGAAGAGCGACATCGGCACATTGAGTTGGATGGGAGACGCAACGCGTAAGCAGGCGATCGTCAAGCTCGAAGCCTTTCTAAATAAGATTGGTTATCCCGATAAGTGGCGCGACTATTCGGCAATGCAGATTAGTCGCGGTGCTTATGTAAACAATCGGTTCCGCGCCAATGCATTTGATAAGCGGCGCGACTTCAACAAAATCGGCAAGCCGGTTGATAAAACCGAGTGGGGCATGTCGCCGCCGACTGTTAATGCCTATTACAACCCGCAGATCAATGAGATCGTTTTTCCGGCCGGGATTTTGCAACCCCCGTACTTCGATGCCGAAGCGGACGATGCGCTCAACTATGGTGGCATGGGTTCGGTTATAGGCCACGAGATGACGCACGGATTTGACGACGAAGGCCGGCAGTTTGATTCCACCGGCAATCTTTCCAACTGGTGGACCGACGCGGACCTGAAGGCGTTCCAGGAGCGAGCGCAGTGCGTCATCGATCAGTTCAGCAGTTTTGAAGTGGAAAAAGGGCTGAATGAAAACGGCAAGCTGGTTGTTGGCGAATCGATTGCCGATCTTGGCGGCTTGGTGGTCGCTTATGCGGCTTTCCAGAAAGCGATGGAAGGTAAGCCGCGCGTTACCACTGACGGCTTTACGCCCGAACAGCGTTTCTTCCTCGGCTACGCGCGCGGCTGGGCCACCAGCACGCGGCCGGAATTTGCACGGTTGCTGGTCAACGTCGATCCGCATCCATTGCCGAAATTCCGCGTTAATGGGCCACTGTCAAACATGCCGCAGTTTGCAGCGGCATTTCAATGCAAGGCCGGCGACGCCATGGTACGAGGGGATAAAGACCGCTGCCAGATTTGGTAAGCAATGGAATCAACGTAAATATGTGGATTAGGTTGGCGTTAACCAAAAACCAGCCTAATCTGTGTTTCATGGCTCGATATTTTTTGCGGAGGAACAAAATGATTTACCAAAAACGCCTCTTTACCTCGTTGCTGCTGCTCGCCATTACTTCAGCCGTCACTGGAGTCGGTTATGCACAGGCTCCAACTGTGCGTCTCCCGCGACCAAGCCAGAAAGCAACAGTCACGCAGACAATAGGCGTGACTGATGTGACCATCACCTACAGCCGTCCCGGCGTTAAAGGTCGCAGAATCTGGGGCGACCCGGTTGCTTCGCAGGCCGGCACCAAAGGCGAGGCCACCCTCGACGATCAAAATGTACGCCCAAAGGATGCGCCGATTGTGCCGTGGGGTCACGTTTGGCGCACCGGGGCAAATGAAGCCACTACGTTCGTAGTAACTGATGATGTTTTGATAAATGGACAAAAGCTTGCCGCCGGTAGTTACAGTTTGCATACCATTCCCACCAAAGACGAATGGACCATTGTGTTTAATGGCACTGCCAATCAGTGGGGCAGCTTCAACTACGATCCGGCCAAAGACACTTTGCGTGTAAAAGTAAAGCCGCAGTGGCTCAACGACAATCAGGAGTGGTTGCAGTATTCGTTTCCCTTAGTCACGCCCAACTCGGCGCAGGTTCTGATTCGCTGGGAGAAGGTGGCAGTGCCATTCACCATTGAAGTGCCAAACGTCGAAGCCGTCTGGCGCGCGAAGGTTGATGCCGCTATCGCCGCCAACCCAACCAACGAGACGATTCCACAGCAGGTTGCCGGCGCCTACGCGAATGACGATAAGTGGGAGGAAGCTTTGAAGTGGATTGACCAGTCGATCAAGGTAAAAGAGACGTTCAGAAACCTTTCTGCTAAGGCGAATTTGCTTTATCTGGCTGGTCGGAAAGACGAAGCTTTCACCGTAGCCGACCAGGCAATCGCTAAAGGAAAAGCTGACAAGGTCGATACGACAAACTTTGAAAAACGCGTCGCGGCTATGAAAGCTGGCAAGCTGTAAGCCGCTCGCGTTATTAACAAGCTGTCTTCCGCAGGGCGGGGCTAGTGCCCGCCCGTTCTTGTTTGCCCGGAAGGCTCGGCAGCCACGAGACTTCTAAGCTAAAATTACAGCCATGAAAAGTTCCATCTCCTTGTTAATGGCTCGAGCCTTAACACTTCTACTAATTACTTTATGTGCAGGCACACCTGTCTGGGCCACCTGCGGCGGCGGTGGCGGCGGCGGAGTAGGCGGCATGTCCGGCGGGGGTCGTGGATCTGAACCGATAGTGTATTACGTGCCCTGGAAGGTGCGGCAAGCAAAGGATCCAGCGCCACAGGGGTTAGTGCTCTACTGGTTTCCTGCCTCGATGAACGAGTTGCAAAAATCCAGCTTGCGCGCTTCTCGCTCGCTCTCTCTTTACGCGACGCAATGCATCTCGATGGAGATAGCGGACACACAATCTGGTAATGCTGAGAAACTAATTGGCGCCTCGAAACTTCCCGTCGCAGTGCTGGCCATGCCTGATGGCACTCCTGTTCGCAAGGTTGAAAACACAAATGGCAAACTCAAAGTGGAACAGGTCGAGCAGTTAGTGGAAGCAGAAGTGAAGCAGCGTGAATCGTCGCTCGAAGACGAACTGAAAGACGCCAGAGCCAGGGCTACCGCCGGCGACAAAGATGGTGCCGTCAAACTTTACCGGGCCGTTGCCGAACAGAAGTGCATGTTTCCCAAGAAGGCTAAAGACGCCGTGAAGGAACTCAAGAAGCTGGGAATGAACGACCTCGCTGCGATTCCCGCTCCTCCTGTTTTCGATAAGCATCTGAGTGCGTTGATTGAACGAACCATGCAACGTGGACTCGTTGCGGAAATGAACGCGCAATATCTCTTAGCCGAAAAAACTTACCTGAAGGCCAACAAAATGGATCCGGCAGATCCAACGCCGCTACGATATCTGGGCGAACTCTATCGTCATCACATCGGCGACTGGGCTAAAGCACGCGCGACTTTTGAAGCAATTCTCACCATGCCAGCCGATCCGCTGTCGCGCGCTGTGGCGCTACACGGCATCGGCAAGATGACGATTCATGAAGGCGAATTCAAAAAAGGCCTCAGCCTGATGGAACAAGCTGTTGCCGAGTTCCCCCTGGCGCTCGCGTATCGCAACCTGGCAGTTTATTGGAACTCGGAAGGCGATTTCGCTAAGGGTAATGAGTATACGCAGAAAGCGCTGGCGCTCGACCCGAAAGATCCTTACAACCTGGTTTTTGCCGCCGTCTTTATGGCCGCCGCTGGCAAACGCGAGGAAGCGATAAAGATTGCGCGCGCGAACGTCAAGCTGCTTCCCGCATCCTACAACCTCGCCGCCATCTACGCGCAAAACGGTCAGCGCGAAAAAGCATTGGAGTTCCTCAAACGCCACTTCTATCAATACGAGCGCTATCAATCGGTTCGTGCGAAGGAAATGATGGAAGCGCGCGTCGATGCCGTGTTTGATTCATTGCGCGCCGACCCCGCTTTTATCGCTTTGACGCGCGATGCCGATGGCCGCCTGCAAATGCCGATAAAGATCGGTTCCCGGTGAGAGCCCGGTGTCGGCAACTCGTCGTTACCAATCGGTAATGTCTCGGGCCAAGGCACCGAATCCGTTAGGAAACAATCGCGTTAGAAGCTGCAAGTTATCTGACAATCGATTAGCCGAATCAATGGCGAAACGAGTAGCTGTTTCAATATTCGGTCTCTCGGTACCGTAGACAGCCAGCTTAAGTGACCTGCGGGTATAGGTTATGGATTGCGATTGAAGATGCCGTACCCATGCTGCTTCGTTGATTTGTGGGTCAACGCCGCAGCGATACCACGCTTCTATTGCAGGTACCGCCAAACCAATTCCGCATTTCAACGGTGACCTGTTGACGACTGGCGTCAAGCCCGCTTGCACGCTTGCAACAATATTGCGAAGACGGCAAAGCCTGCACTCAAGGAATATTTCACTCTGCTCGTGATCCGGTTGATGGATAGTAGAATCGTCGGAGTCAACAACAACAGCCAAGCCTTCCGCGTCCGTGTTGTAGTGAAGGTGTTTTAGGACTACAGGTAGAATTCTTTCAACGGAAGGCCATCCTCGTGATCGCAGGTCCAGTGAAGGCACCGATTCAGTAGCTTCACCGCGGATTGCGTCAATAATTATTCTGATAGCCGCCTCGTCGGCTGACGACTCGCTGAGGACGGCTAACCTCATGGCTCCGTTGGGACACCGCCGAGCACACCGCTATACCATACCTCACCTAAGGGTGCGCCTTTCAGTATTTCACTAACGTCGGACTGCTCGGTTAGCCTTTCAAATTTGACTCCCGCTTGACCTTTACTCGCAATGACGACTTCCTCGGGATGGTCCCTGTAAAGATCAAGTAAGTAGGGAGAATGAGTTGTTGCTATGACTTGCACAGGCGCACGTTTGTCATCGTAGTCTTCGGGATAACTTAAGCGATACATTGCATCGGAAATCTCACGTAATAATCGAGGATGAATACCGCGATCTGGTTCTTCAAAACATACTATTGCGGGTGGATTTGGAAGATTCGCGAGAGTCAAAAAAGCCAAAGCGAAGAGAGTTCCTTGTGACAGATCGGAAGCCTTAATTCTCAGTCCTGCCTTGGTTCGCAGCAGGAGTCCTTTTTGACCGGCTGCCGGCGTTTCAAACAGAATGCGGTCGAATTCTGGCAGCCATCTCCCGAGCTCCTTGTTTATGAACTCGAATCGTTCCGGATCATTATCTCTGAGATTCTCTAAAACCCCAGCCAGACCTGCTCCATTAGACTCCAGTTGAATGCCGGGGTTCATCGTCATGGGCTGGGCAATAGCGTTCGCATCGAAAGAAAAGATTCTAAAGCTCGACAGCTCCCGAATGATCTTGTCGCGCTCTGGTAGTTGCAACAGGCTGGAAGCGTTTTGATAGGTCTCCACTATTATTGTGTTGCCACTATGGCGCCACTGACTCTCCACATTCACGGTCATCGGCGATGGAAGCCGAGCCAAAAGGCCATCTGCCTCGATCTTTCTCTTGCCGTCTAACGAACGATAATCGTCTGCCCACTCGATTGCTATCGAAACCGTTACGTTATCGACCTTCTTCAAGTCCGCGGAGACTATATCAAAAAAGTTTGAACTAGAACCCGCCATCGATATAGCCTGCATGGCAGTGCTTTTTCCGCTTCCGTTAGGACCAAGAAGCAAAGTAAACCGACCGAGAGGTAGCACTGTATCTCGAAGCGTCTTAAAGTTTCTGTAATATATTGTCTTGATCATTATGGCTACGACTCGCTAGGAAATCTTATCATAGAGTCTTGACCTAATCAGCCAAACGCTAGACCTTAGCGCTACTTAGCGGTTCTAACCAAAATTGGGACCGAATCCCAATCTTCTAGCATGGACCGCCTAGGGTAAAGTTTTGAAAGAAAAAAAGCCGCGAAGTTTACATACGCCAGGCTCATATGTAAAGTTACGCCGCTAACTTTACATATCAATGTTGAACACAGAGTTTTCGCTAAGAAAATGGGTGTTGCCAAGCTAACAAACCAGAACACAGTAGTCCCTGCCGAAAGCAAGTATGCGCGGGTGGAACGGGAGCGGCGTTACCTGTTACTGGACTTGCCGGAAGGTTTGACGCGCGCCGACCCCCATCTGCAAATCACGGACAACTACATCACTGGAACGCGCCTGCGCATTCGTAAGGTTCGCGATCCGCGCAGCAATAAATGGACAGTGAAGTTATCGCAGAAAGTTGCGCCGAACCCGGCCGATTTCTCGCGCACGATAATCACAAACATCTATCTGAACGCGTTGGAAGCGGAAACGCTTGCTGTGTTTGATGCAGCCAACGAGATTCGCAAAAATCGTTATTCGTTTGAGTTCGATGGACACAGGTTTTCGGTCGATATGTTTCTCGGCGATTTGTTTGGTCTGGTATTAGCTGAGACAAGTTTTGAAACTGATGAAGAGCTTGACAGTTTTGCGAAACCTGCTTTTGCTGTTGCTGATGTGACCAACAATGAACTCTTCACGGGTGGCAAACTTTGCGAGTTGACCTTTCCGGACATTCGTGAAGAGATAATCAAAAGCGGAATGGCGCGCTCACGCTCGGCTGCCGATTAAAACCGCAAAGGGCACAAAAGGAATCCGCAAGCCACGATGTTAAACCTGGAACTCATGTTCTTTCCTAAACAAGTTTTGATTTGGTTGACGGTGATTTCGGCGTTTAGCTTTGCTGCGTGCCGCAAAGTCGAGGCACCGGCAGGACAAACACCTGCAAGTCAGTCAGCGGTTAGCGAACAATATCAACATCCGCAGGGTGGCACTACGCCGGCCGGTGAGACCAGGTACTTTAAGGGATCAATTGGCAACACGCTGGGTTTACAAATGAAGTTAGTGCGTGATGTGGATAAACTCAGCGGCACATATTTTTACCAGAAAGTTGGAACCAGGATTGACCTTCGCGGCACGATAGACAGCGGAAACAATGTCGTGCTGGAAGAATTTGACGCTAATGGCAAACAGACAGGCGTCTTTAAAGGCGTTTGGAAAACTGGAGAGAATGGACTGATTGAGATTTCGGGCAATTGGACCAAGCCTGACAGCACCAAGGGAACCGCATTCACCTTACAGCAGGAGCCAATCGAATTTACCAACGGCGTTGAAGTCATCGCTCGCCAAATCAAAGAGAACAATAAGAAACTGAAATATGAAATCGATGCCGAGTACCCACAGTTAAACGGTTCGACAGATCCAAATTTTGAAAAGTTTAATCAGACTGCACGCGGGTTGGTTACAAAACAGGTGGGCGCATTTCGCAAGCAAATGGCGGAAAGCGCCGCTGAAGAAAATCCAGTCGGCGGCGAAACCGGAAGCGACTTCGGCGCCGGTTACACCATCGCGCTGGCTCAAAACGATCTGATCAGTGTCCAGTTTGATATCGGCGGCTATTCTGCCGGCGCAGCGCATCCGAATTCATACACGGATGTTATCAATTTCGATTTGCACAACGGCAAGCAGTTAAAGCTTGCCGATCTCTTCAAGCCAGGCGCGAAATATCTGACAGTGCTGTCAGCTTACTGCGTGCAGGATCTAAAAAAACAGTCGAAGCAAAAAGGCGAAGACGGAATGCTCGACGTCGATTGGATTCAGCGGGGCGCCGGTCCCGATGCGAACAACTACCGCAGTTGGACCATCACCAAAAGAGGTCTCGGGGTCAATTTTGATTCCTATCAGGTTGGCCCATACGCCGCAGGTCCGCAGTATGTCCTGGTGCCTTACTCGGCCCTGAAGGAAATAATCAAGCCGGACGGGCCAGTGGCGCAGTTTGTGAAGTGAATCTAAATCCTGGAAGTCGGACAGACTTGAGTTTGTCTACATTCATTCCTGGTAGAGAAATTGAATCGAATAGCTGGATTGTTTGTAATTGTCGGGGGCGTCTGTTTGATTGTAGTCGGACTACTAATCTATTCAGGCGGATTCAATTGGTTTGGGAAATTGCCGGGAGATATTCGTTATGAAAGTGCTCGAGTTCACTTCTATGCGCCGATAGTTTCGATGCTGCTGGTATCGGTCGCTCTAAGCTTGATCTTCTACCTGTTTCGCAGGTTCTTCTAAGTAAGGCAGGCATTCTTGCCTGCCCTGTGGTTCAAAACGGGACAGAAATGTCTGTCCTACTACGCGGCCGCTTGCGCCCCTGCATCTGAATAGTTAACCGCATGTGCGCGCGCGAAATAGATTGCGAGCAGGAAGGTTATGAACATGATCGCCGCTGCGGTCCAGAACGTGACGAAGAGGGAATGGTCGCTCATGTAGTGCCATTCGGCATCGGCGCCGCGGTGAGCAATCGCACTGTGTATCAATAGCGCTGCGAGTGACGGGCCCACAGCGCGTGCCAAACTCGCAGCCGATTGCGTCACGCCAAGTACGCTACCCTGTTGCGCAGGTCCCACGCTCTTCGACGCCAGGCTTGTCAGTGCAGGTCCGGATAGAGAATTCCCTAGCGAAAAGATACCGCCGCCGATTAACAGTGCCACCAGCCCACCGCTGGCCGGCCCAACAAAGGGCACGGCAAATAGACTTCCCGCAAAGATGATTGCACCCACAACAACCAGCGCCAACTCGCCAAAGCGCTTCACCAAACGGCCGATCAAGATTCCCTGAACGAGGACCGCAATCACGCCGACGTACGCAAAGAGATATCCGTTATGTTGCGCGTCATACCCGAAGCGAAACATTGTGTAAAGTGAGAACGTTGTGGTCATCATTGAGAAAGCAACCACGAAGAAGAAGTAGATGATTAGTACAAATCCCAGGCGTGGTTGCTTGAGCGATTCGATGAGCTGGGAAAAACCGCGGCCGCCTGCGGCGGAGGTCCGCGCCGGATGATCGGGCGTGACTGTTTCAGGTAAAGTGAAATAAAGCAGCGCGGCATTTGCAAAGCAAAGACCCGCGGCAAAAAAGAAAGGCACCGCCGTTCCCCAGAGACTTAGTATTCCGCCGATGGCTGGTCCGAAGATGAAGCCAAGCCCAAACGCGGCGCCAATCAGGCCCATTCCTTTGGCGCGATCTTCTTTGGTGGTGATATCGGCGATGTAAGCCTGGGCCGTGGAAATGTTTCCCCCGGTAATGCCGTCAAGAATTCGTCCCACAAAAAGCATCCAGAGCGTAGTTGCAAAACCGAGGACCAAAAAGCCAATGCCAGTGCCGATAATTGAAATCAAAAGCACCGGCCTGCGGCCATGCTTGTCCGACAGTCGTCCAAGAATCGGCGAGAAGACCAGCTGCATGATTGAATATGAGGCGAACAACAGGCCAACCATGCGCGGCGTGGCATTAAAGCGCGTTCCTTCGGCGTAGAAAGGAAGCACCGGAATGACTATGCCAAATCCGACCAGGTCGATAAAAACGGTTGTGAAGATTACGACCAGCGGCGAGCGTTTCATTGGATTACGATTTTTGCGTCCTGAATGGAGAGCACCGCTGATTACAAAGCCAGCAATCACGGCCACGCTAAGTTAACGTCTTCGGCCAGCCGACATTGCAAGATCAACTGAGGCAATTCCGCCACCCGAAATCAACAGCGCCAGACAAATTGCCAACAGGGAGAGCGGATACTCGATGCCTTGAGGAACAAAAAAGCTTGGCCAGTGCACTGCTGCCATTGCGGTCACCATCGTGCAGGCAATCAGGAATGCGCCAACTCGCGTCAACAACCCGAGAAAAATCAGGACGCCGCCAATCAGTTCCGAAAATGCTGCGGCGCCCAACCAGAGCCAGGTGGGCTTCATAAAACTAAGAGGAAGCGGGATAGATACCCATTTTTGAAGACCTGGCCCATTGAAACTGCCGAACACCTTCTGCGTTCCGTGGGCAACGAATATCGTGGCCATTACCAGACGCAGCGGAAGCGGGATCCAGGTGGCGGAGGTGGAGATCAATCTTCTAAACATGCTGATGCGGTCCTTTCGATGAAACTAAGAAAGCGGTGCCGATATTAGATAACAAGCGCGGAAAGGGCAAAGCAGAGCGGTCTTCCAAGTCAGGAATTGGAAACGGTACCCGATAGGAAATGTCCTCGGTGTTGATTGATTGTTATCAAGCGAGTTGGGCCAGCTTTGCCGCGATGGCTTGTTTTGGCTGGGCGCCGATCAGGCGGTCGACCAGTTTTCCGTTCTTGAACAGCAGCATGGTAGGAATACTTTGTATCTGAAATTGGCTGGCGGTGCGCGGATTATCATCGACATTCAACTTTGCAACCCGATAACGCCCCTGTGCTTCCGCCGCAAGCTGTTCCATGATTGGCCCAATCATGCGGCAGGGTCCACACCACGGCGCCCAACAATCCAATAAGACGACGCCGGAAGTGTTTAGTATCTCCTGAGAGAAACTGTGGTCGGTTACGATCAATGGCTTATCGGAACCTGCAATATCAGGCTTCGGGGGCAGTACAGTGCCACACTTGCCGCACTTTGCGATGCGGCCAATTTGAGTACTCGCATCGACGCGGTTTTTAGTGCCACATTTTTCACAGGTAACGATTGACATCACACAAAAATCCCCATCCCGGCTAAAAAAATATCTAACAATGTACTGGTCGCAAAAGTTTTGCGAAAGCGACTTATTATTGCAAGATGGCCTGGACCGACAGGAAACACGTACAATTCTTCCCGGC
>Ga0137403_10010766_pt1 | contig 10113 bp, 10 predicted proteins | sample CZOMad2_1_16fung_FD_122057 | JGI IMG/M metagenome (GOLD analysis project Ga0137403, IMG submission 122057) | Vadose zone soil fungal communities from Angelo Coast Range Reserve, California, USA - CZOMad2_1_16fungal (Hybrid Assembly) | ecosystem: Environmental > Terrestrial > Soil > Vadose zone... | reverse complement strand
GCCGATAATCGCTTGAAGAACGAGTGGAGCCGAAGGGAGTCGAACCCTCGACCTCTTGAATGCCATTCTGCGTTCCCGCCACCAGCCGGCCATGCGCGCCCGCGAGTTGGCGGGAACCACACTCCCACCCGGCGTGTTTCCACTTGTGACGCGCTCTCTTTGACTAACCCGCAGAGGAGCCGCAGATAGACGGCCGTCACGCGGACGCATTGGTTTGACCGATCATAACGTTGGAGTTCATACTCCGACTCATGCGAGCAGTCCGACGTACGATCTCAATGCCAGCGTCGCTGGCGGTGCGGCTCACCCGCGAGGCGAAGCGGCGGCACAAGTCGTTCTCGGCGCTGGTCACCGATCTGATTGAAGGCAAGGCGGGTCCGCTGCCGTACGCGGGCATCATCGAGGATGACCCGGACCTGTCACGCCGGGTGGACGAGGTACTGTCGCGGCTCAGCGACTGATCGTCTGCGACACCGGACCCCTCGTCTCGGCGTGCAATCGAGCCGAGCGACGGCGGCATGAGTTCGCAGCCCGGCTCCTCGCTGTCCTGGGCCGCCGGGTGATCGTACCCTGGCCAGTGTACGTCGAAGTCCATCTGGTGCTTCGCGCGCGAGGCCATCACGGGGCGGCGGTCGTGTTCGGACGTGCACTCCTCGAAGGCACGCACAACCTCGATCGGCCGACGGACGCAGAGCATGCGCATGCGCTCGACCTCATGGACAAGTACGTGAGCGTCGGCATCGACCTGGCCGACGCAACTGTCATGGCGATGAGCGAAGCCCGCGAAGCCGCAATCCTCACCTGGGACTTCCGTCACTTCCGCGCCAGCGCGCCTGCTCGGCGACGGCACTGGCCTCTCTTGGTCCAAGAGCACGAGGTCCCAGCCCCGTGAAGAGCATCGCCGCCGAATGTCCGATCCCAATCCGCTGGGAGGCCCTTCCGTGAACGCGCTGTCGCTGCGCATGCGCCAATGGCAGGAGTGGAGCCGAAGGGAGTCGAACCCTCGACCTCTTGAATGCCATTCAAGCGCTCTCCCAACTGAGCTACGGCCCCACAGGCGGGAGGAATCCGAGCGGAGACGCGCATATAGCCCGATGATCGCAGCGGGTCAACCAAATTTCGGACGGCCGGCTGGCGGCACTTCGACCCCAGCTCGCTCCGAGCGTGGCGACCCGCGACACCGGGCGCGTGCCGCAAGGGCATTGACTCGTCGGGACGTACAAACGTAAACGTCCGGCTCACGATCGATCTGCATCGTCAACCAACGTTGAAAGGAGACGCATGTCCAAGCACAAGTTCCTCGTCGCCGTTGCGGTCGCGATCGGCGTCGCGGCTGGGATACCGGGATCCCACCGCGCAGCAGCCCAACCAGGAGAGCACGGCGGCCCAGGAGAGCACGGCGGCGGCAAGGAACCGCCCGGCAAGCCCGAGGTCGTAGAGCTGAACCTGACGCCGTCCTCGGCGCAGCTCGCGGCGTGTATGCCGGACGCGCGGGTCGACGTCACCGTCCGGCTGACCACCGACCTCCGCGGCTTCGACGTTTTCCACGTGCAGGCCACGGGTCTGCCGGCCAACACCACATTCACCGTGTTCCTGATCGAGCAGGCGGGCCCCCCCTTTGGCGCCGCCGAGTACATCGGCGACTTCACATCCGACGACCACGGCATGGCCGAGAACACCTTCAGGCTGATCGTGGCGGAGGCGTTCGCGTCGACGTTGGTCGACGGACAGCGGGTGCGCGTCGATCTGAATCAGGTCGGTGCCTGGTTCGCCGATCCGACTGGCGACGACTTCTGCCTTGGACCTAACAGTCCGGTGACGCCGTTCGACGGCGACAACGAGGCTGGGGTGCAGGCCTTCAACTCGGCGAACACGACGCCACTGCCAGCGCCCTGATCCCGACCGAAGCGACGACATCACGCCGCCGTCCTCGAGCACCCCCGGCGATGCGGGGGTTGGTCAACGATGCGCTCTCACTTCGCCAGGTAGCGGCGCGGATCGACGGGGGCGCCGTTGACGCGCACCTCGTAGTGGAGATGCGCCCCCGTGGCGCGGCCCGTCGCGCCGACGGCGCCGATCGCCTGACCGCAACGCACCGACTGGCCCTCGCGCACGTAGAGCGCCGAGAGATGCCCGTAGAGCGTGTCGAGCTGGCCGCCGTGAGCGACGATGACGACGCCGCCGTAGCCCGGGTCGCGCCCGGCGAAGATCACGGCGCCGTTGCCGGCCGCGGTCACCGGCGAGCCATAGCTCGCCGAGATGTCGATGCCGGGATGCATCTCGCGCCCCTCACCGTACGGCGACGTGCGCGCGCCGAAGGGCGAGGTCACCAGCCCGCGCACGGGCCAGAGCGTCGGCACGCCGCGGCTCACCTCTTCGCCGCGGTCCTTCATCAGCACGGTCAGCACCGCGAACGAGTCGCTCGCGGCCGCCGCCTGTCCGTCGAGCCAGGCGAGCTGCTCGAGCGCGCGGCCCGCGTCCTCCGACATGACCGACATGCCGCCGTCGAGCGTCGCCGCCACGTTGACCAGCGCACGCGTCTCCGCGCGGCTCTCCTCCATGTGCGCCAGGCGGCGCGCCTCGGCGCCGCGCTCGCCCAGGGCCCCGGTGGTGCGCGCGAGGTGATCGACCGCGCTCGCCACCTGCTCCATCTCGTGGCGCTGGTGGGCGATCAGCTCGCGCCTGTCCGCGAGGCGCGAGCGGAGCCCCGCCACCTCGTCGCGCAGCGCGGCGCTCCGCCGCTCGGCCTGCCACACCTGCTCGGCGGCTGCGGCCGCGGTGACGGCCACGAGCGCGGCGGCGAGACGCGAACCCCGAGCGGCGTGCGAGATGACGCGAGCGTCCGGCATGAAAGATCTCCTCGAGGTGGGGTGCTACCCCGCTACGCGACCCCTTTGCTGTCTGTCAATCCCCGGTTGCGGATCGTTGGCCCTCCGGAGGAGCTGCTCGGCGTGCTCCCGGACCTCGTGCGTCAGGCGCTCGCCGCCCAGCATGCGCGCCAGCTCCGCCACCCGCTCGGTCGTGGCCAGCGGGCGGGCCGTAGATACGGTACGGCCGTCCTCCACCTTTTTGGTGACTACGACGTGGTGGTCGGCGAAGGCCGCGATCAGCGGCAGGTGGGTGATGCAGAGGACCTGGCGGCTGCGGCCGAGCTGGCGGAGCTTGCGGCCGACGACCTCGGCGACGGCGCCGCCGATCCCGGCATCGACCTCGTCGAAGATGAGGGTCGCGCCCCGCTCGTCGGCGGCAGCGAGGGTCTTGAGCGCGAGCATGATGCGCGACAGCTCGCCGCCCGAGGCCACGCGGGCGAGCGAGCGCGGCTCCTCGCCGGCGTTCGTCGAGAGGAAGAACTCGACCTCGTCCCAGCCCTCGGGGCCGAGCGCGCGCCCCTCGGTCTCGGCGAAGCGGACCTCGAAGCGCGCGCCGGTGAGCGCGAGCGCGTCGAGCTCCGCGGCCAGCGCGCGGGACAGATCCCGCGCCACCCGCCGCCGCTCGATCGAGAGCCGGCCCGCCCACTCGGCGGCGGCGCGCCGGGCCGCCTCGGCCGCGGCCTCGCGCTCCGCCATCGCCTCGCCGCCGCTCTCGATACCAGCGAGCTCGCCCGCGAGCTCGTCGCGCCGGCGGATCAGCTCCTCGACCGTGCCGGCGAACTTGCGCTTCAGGCGCGCGAGCTGCGCCAGGCGCTCCTCCACCGCCTCCAGGCGACTCGCGTCGGGGGTCAGCTCGCGGGCGTAGCGACCGAGGCTCTGGCCCGCCTCCTCCAGCTCGGCGAGCGCGCTCTCGAGGAGGGCGCGCACGGGTGCGAGGCTCGCGTCGAGCCCCGCCGCCTCGCGCAGCGCGGCGAGCGCGCGGCCGAGCACCTCGACCACCGCGCCCTCGCCGGAGTAGAGGCCCTCCTCGGCGCCCGTCGCCAGCACGGCCAGGCGCTCGGCGTGCACCAGGCGGGCGCGCTCGGCCGCCAGTGCCTCCTCCTCGCCCGGCACGAGCGCCGCGCGCGCCAGCTCCTCGCCCTGCGCGCGCAGCATCTCGGCGCGCTCGCTCGCGGCCTCGATGTCGGCGCGCGCCGCCGCGATCGCCTCGCGCGCCGCGACCAGGCGGCCGTGGCGGGCGCGCATTTCCTCGAGGCTGCGCCCGAGACCGCCCACCGCGTCGAGCAGCTCCCGGTGGCTCTCGACGCGCCGGAGCGCCTGGTGCTCGTCCTGCCCGTACACGCGCAGGAGGTGGGGCGCCAGCTCGCGCAGCAGGGCGAGCGAGCCGAGGGCGCCGTTCACGTAGGCGCGCGTGCGGCCGCCGCGCGCGATCACACGGCGGACGAGGAGCTCGTCCTCCCCGTCCTCGGCCGGGATGCCGGCACCGACGAGCCGCTCGCGTACCGGGACGGGGACGTTCGCGAAGAGGGCCTCGACCGCCGCCTCCTCGGCCCCGGTGCGCACCAGGTCCGCGTCCGGCCGCCCGCCGAGCGCCACGTCGAGCGCCTGGAGGAGGATCGACTTCCCCGCGCCGGTCTCGCCGGTGATCACGTTGAGCCCGGGCTCGAGCACCAGCTCGAGCTCCTCGATGAGCGCCAGGTCGCGGACGCGGAGCGTGCGCAGCATCCCCGCCCCCTGCCCTACCGGACGCCCCAGCCGAGCTTGGAGCGCAGCACGTCGTAGTAGGTCCGGTCCGGCGAGCGCACGAGCGAGACCGGCGAGCGCCCCTGGCGCACCTCGATCACGTCGCCGGCGGCGAGCCGCGTGCCCTCCTGCCCGTCGATGGTGAGCAGCGCGTCCGCCTCGCGGCGGCCGATCGTGATGCGCACCACGGCGCTCGGCCGCAGCACCACGGGGCGGTTCGAGAGCGTGTGCGGCGAGATGGGCGAGAGGAGGATGACCTGCACCGTCGGCTCGACGATCGGCCCGCCCACGGACAGCGAGTATGCCGTGGAGCCGGTCGGCGTCGCGACGATCATGCCGTCGGCGCGGTAGGCGGCGAACGGGAGCCCGTCCACCGCCACCCCGAACTCGACGATGCGGGCGACGGCGCCGTGCGTGATGACCACGTCGTTCAGGGCCCGGTAGCGGCCGCGAATGCGCCCCGCCCGCTCGAGGCGTGCGGCGAGCGTCATGCGGCGGTCGAGCTCGTAGCGGCCGGCGATCACGCGCGCCAGCATGGGCACCGCCTCGGCCTCGACGACCGCGGTCAGGAAGCCGAGCTCGCCCAGGTTGACGCCGAGGATGGGCACGCGGGCGTCGGTCCGCCGCGCGACGGAGAGGAGCGTCCCGTCACCGCCCAGGACGACGATCAGGTCGGCCTCGCGCGCGAGCTCGTCCTTGGTGCGCGCGGGGGCGCCGGGCAGGTGCGCCTCGGCATCGAGCAGCACGCGCACGCGCCGGCGCGCGAGCCAGCCGAGCATCCGCCGCGCGAGGCGCACCGCACGCGGGCGGTCACGCTTCACCACCAGCCCGACCGTCCGGATGCGCGCCACCGCCTGCCCCCGCCCCGCGGCCTTCCTAGCACGCGACCCGCGCCTGTTCCAGGCAAGGAGCCGTGTGCTAGACGAAAAATCATGCCCCGGCAGCCGGAGCTCTTCCCGCGCGCGCCCGCGCCGAAGACCCCGACGGGCCGCGTACCGCTCGCCGAGCGGATGCGGCCGCGCCGGATCGACGAGTTCGTCGGCCAGCAGCACCTCCTCGGCCCCGGCCGCGTGCTGCGCGAGATGCTGGAGGGCGGGCAGGTCGAGTCGCTCATCCTGTGGGGGCCGCCGGGGACCGGCAAGACGACCCTCGCACACCTGCTGGCGGCCGCGAGCGGTGCGCACGCGGTCGCGTTCTCGGCCGTCCTCCAGGGGGTGAAGGAGCTGCGACAGGTCGTCGAGGAGGCACAGGACGAGCTCGCCCGGAGCGGCCGGCCGACCGTGCTCTTCGTGGACGAGATCCACCGCTTCAACAAGGCGCAGCAGGACGCCTTCCTCCCCCACGTCGAGGCCGGCACGGTGACGCTCGTCGGGGCGACCACCGAGAACCCGTCCTTCGAGCTGATCCCGCCCCTCCTCTCGCGCACGCGCGTCCTCGTGCTGGAGCCGCTCACGGAGGACGAGGTGGGCGCGGTGGTCGACCGAGCGCTCGCCGACCCGGAGCACGGGCTCGGCGGCGCCCGGCTCACCCTCGCCCCCGAGGCGCGCGCCTTCCTGGTCGCCCACGCGCAGGGCGACGCGCGCGTCGCGCTCAACACGCTCGAGCTGGCCGCGCGCCTGGCGCGCACACGCCGCACGCGCACCCTCGACCTCGGGCTGCTCGAGGAGGCCGCGCAGCAGCGCGCGCTCCGCTACGACAAGGCGGGCGAGGAGCACTACAACGTCATCTCCGCGTTCATCAAGAGCCTCCGCGGCGGCGACCCGGACGCGGCGGTCTACTGGATGATGCGCATGCTCGAGGCGGGCGAGGACCCGCTCTTCGTCGCGCGCCGGATGGTGATCTTCGCGGCCGAGGACGTGGGCAACGCGGAGCCCCAGGCGCTCCAGGTGGCGGTCGCCGTCAAGGACGCCGTCCACTTCGTCGGCCTCCCCGAGGGCCGCATCCCGCTCGCCCAGGCGGCGACCTTCCTCGCCACCTGCCCCAAGTCGAACGCCAGCTACCGCGCCATGCTGGCGGCCGCCGAGGACGTGCGCCAGGCGGGCCCGCTCCCCGTCCCGCTCCACCTCCGGAACGCGCCCACGCCGCTCATGAAGGGCCTCGGCTACGGCGCCGGCTACCTCTACCCCCACGACTACGAGGACGCCGTCGTGGAGCAGGACTATCTGCCCGAGCGCCTGCGCGCCCGCCTCTACTACGAGCCGAGCGACCGCGGCCGCGAGCGCGAGATCGGCGAGCGCCTGCGCGCCTGGAGGGCGCGCCGCGCCCGGATCGGGAAGACCCCACCCCGCTGAGCCCCACGCCACCGTGCTTGTCGAGTAGCAAGGAGAGTGCCAGGGCGAGAGCGTTGTTCCGCCGGGCCTCCTGCCGGACGGGCGTCACAGGCGCGAACGCCTGCGTCACGCCGCGGACGCCCCTTCAGTACCGGATGGTCACCAGGGTGAGGCCGTGCGCCGGCGCCGTCGCCCCGGCCAGTGTGCGATCGCGCCCCGCAATCAGCTCGTCGAGGCTCGCTGCCGCTCGCTCCCCCCGCCCCACCTCGACCAGCGTGCCGACGATGTTCCGCACCATGTGCTTCAAGAAGGCCGTCGCCTCGATGCGATAGACGAGCACCGCGCCGCCGTGCACGCGGCTCTCGAGCACGCGGCGGACGGTGGAGCGCGGCGGCTCCGCGTCCGCGGCGCGGAAGGCGGCGAAGTCGTGCTCGCCCTCGAGCTGCTGCGCGGCGGCGTCCATCGCGCCGGCGTCGAGCGGCTCGGGGATGTGCCAGGCATGCCGCCGCCAGAAGGGCGAGGGCGCGGGCGCGTTCAGGATGCGGTACTGGTAGACGCGGCTCCGCGCGTGTCGTCGCGGGTCGAAGGCGTCGTCCACGACCGTGATCTCGCGCACGGCGACGTCGTCCGGCGTGAGGGCATTCAGGCTCTTCCGCAGGCGCCCCAGGTCGGCGGGCACGCGGGTCACCTTCACCGCGGCCACCTGGCCGCAGGCGTGCACGCCGGCGTCGGTGCGGCCCGCGCCGCGCACGCGCACCGGCTCGCGCAGCGCGGTCGCGAGCGCCCGCTCGAGCACCTCCTGCACCGTCGGGCCGCCGGGCTGCACCTGCCAGCCCTGGTAGCGGGCGCCCTCGTACTCGACGATCAGCTTGAGCTGCACAGCGCCTCGCGCACCCGCTGCCCCATCGCGCGGCAGCCGAGAACGGGCTCGCCGGGCGCGGCGAGATCGGCGGTCCGATGTCCCGCCGCCACCACCGCCGCCACGGCGCGCTCGATCGCGTCGGCGGCCGCCGGCGCGGCGAGCGAGTAGCGGCAGAGCATGGCGGCGGAGAGGATCGCCGCGAGCGGGTTCGCCCGGTCCAGACCGGCGATGTCCGGGGCGGAGCCGTGGATCGGCTCGTAGAGGCCGCGGCAGCGCTCGCCCGGCGCGGGTGCGCCCGCGAGCGAGGCGGAGGGCAGCATGCCCATCGAGCCGGCCAGCATGGAGGCCTCGTCGGTCAGGATGTCGCCGAAGAGGTTCTCGGTGGCGATCACGTCGAAGTCGCGCGGGCGGCGGATCAGGTGCATGGCCATCGCGTCGACCAGCACGTCCTCGTAGGCGACGTCGGGGTACTCGCCTCGGATCTCGTGCGCGATCTCGCGCCACAGCCGGGACGAGGAGAGGATGTTCGCCTTGTCGACCGAGGTGAGCTTCCGCCGGCGCTGGCGGGCGAGGGCGAAGGCGGCGTGGAGGAGGCGCGCGATCTCCGCCTCGGTATAGAGGAGCGTGTCGACGGCCTCGCGCCCGGCGGATGTGGTGCGCCGCTCGCTCGGCTTGGCGAAGTAGATGCCGCCCGTCAGCTCGCGCACCACGACGAGATCGACGCCGTCGAGGAGCTCGCGGCGGAGCGGGGAAGCGGCGACCAGCTCGGGCACGGTCCACACCGGGCGCAGGTTGGCGTAGAGGCCGAGGCCCTTGCGGAGCCCGAGGAGCGCCTGCTCCGGGCGCAGGCGCGCGCCGGGGTCGTCCCACTTGGGCCCGCCGACGGCGCCCAGGAGGACCGCGTCGGCGCGGCGCGCGCGCTCGAGCTCGGCGGGCGGGAGCGGGTCGCCCGCGGCGTCGATCGCGGCGCCGCCGATCGTCCCCGTGCCGAGCTCGAGCACCAGACCGTGGCGAGGCGCCACCGCCTCGAGGACCGCGACCGCCTCCGCCGTCACCTCGGGGCCGATGCCGTCGCCGGGGAAGACGGCGATGGTGGCGCGCTGGGTCACGTCAGTCGTCGGGCCCGGCGCTCGGACCGGCGTCGCCACTACCCTCCGCCGGAGGCGCCGCGATCATCCCCGTCTGCCGGGCGTAGGCGAAGAGCCCGCCCGCGGCGATCACCGGGCCCGCGTCGCCGAGCGGGCGCAGCCGGTGCACGGTCCCGGTGCCGACGTGGGTCAGCGTGCTCGCCTCGAGATCGAGCACGGCCTCGTCGTTGGTGCGGAACGCATCCACCAGCCGGGCGGGCGTCTCGCACGGGTAGAGCTCGCCGGTGGCGACGCAGTTACGGAAGAAGATGCGCGCGAACGTCTCCGCCACCACGGCCTCCAGACCCGCGGCACCGAGCGCGACCGGCGCGTGCTCGCGCGAGGACCCGCAGCCGAAGTTCTTGCCCGCCACGATGATCGCGTACGGGGTCGTCATCGCGCCCGGGGCGACGAACGGCGGCTGATCGGGGGTGCGCGCGAGGCCGGCAAGCGCATAGCTCCCGAGCTTCCGGTACTCCTCCGGGATGGTCGGCACCAGGTTCAGGTACTCGGCCGGGATGATCTGGTCGGTGTCGATGTTGTCGCCGAGGACGTAGACGCGTCCCGTGATGGTCATTGGAGGAGCTCCCGCGGGTCGGTGATGCGGCCGGTGATCGCCGAGGCGGCGACGGTGTAGGGCGAGGCGAGGTAGACCTGCCCCTCCTTCGCGCCCATGCGGCCGGGGAAGTTGCGGTTGGTGGTCGAGATGCAGACCTCCGGGCCGTTGATGCGTCCGAAGGTGTCGCGCGGCCCGCCGAGGCACGCCGCGCACGAGGCGTCGAGCGAGATCTGGCAGCCGGCGTCCTTGAAGATGTCGAGCAGCGACCGGCCGTCGATCGTCTCCATGCGGAGCCCGCGCGACACGTCGGTCGTCGACGGCACGAGGAACGTGTCGACCGCGACGCGACGGCCCTTCAACACGCGCGCCGCATTGATGAAGTCGGTGATCTTCCCGCCCGTGCACGAGCCGATGTAGGCGCGCGTCAGCTTGACGTCGCCGAGCTCGCGCGCCAGCGCGCGGTTGTCGGGCGAGTGCGGCTTCGCGACCGTGGGCTCGAGCGTGCGCGCGTCGTAGCGCTGCTCGACGAGGAAGCGCGCGCCCGGGTCGTTCTCGACCGGCGCGAGGGGCCGGGTGGTGCGGCCGCGCAGGTAGGCGCGCGTGGTCTCGTCGCAGGCGATGATGCCGTTCTTGCCGCCCGCCTCGATCACCATGTTGGCGAGCGTCATCCGCTCCTCCATCG
>Ga0137403_10010765_pt1 | contig 10114 bp, 8 predicted proteins | sample CZOMad2_1_16fung_FD_122057 | JGI IMG/M metagenome (GOLD analysis project Ga0137403, IMG submission 122057) | Vadose zone soil fungal communities from Angelo Coast Range Reserve, California, USA - CZOMad2_1_16fungal (Hybrid Assembly) | ecosystem: Environmental > Terrestrial > Soil > Vadose zone... | reverse complement strand
CGGCGAACGACTTCATCCCGCCGCCGCAGAAGTACACCGTGTCCAGTTCCGCAAGCGCCGGAGGTTTGGATAGATCGCGCAGAGCCAGGGTGCGGTATTCACCCGCGGCTTTCGCCGAGTGCATGTCCAGAGCAACGACGTCCTCCGGCGATAAACGCACCGCGAGCGGACTCTGGGAACAATCGATGCGCGGATTGATCTGGGCATCGAATTTGAACTCGACTCCAAGCTCATCTTCCGCGAAGCGCTTCATCGCAAAGACTTCGTGCTTGTTGATGGTGGTGGGAACGGTCTTGAGCTTCAGTGGCAAGCCACGATCGCGCAGCAACTGAATGCCGCGCAGGCAGCGTTCGTACGATCCCGGAATGCCGGTGAGCGCTTCGTAGGTTTTCTTGGTGCGTCCGTAAAGAGTGATTTCGATTGCGAACGGCGGGTATTCCAGCAGGTAGTCGGCGATGCGCTCGTTGATCAGGATTCCATTTGTGAAGAGAGTGATCAGGAATCCCTTCTGTTTGGCATAGGTATAGATTTCGAGAAAGTCTTTGCGTCCGAAAATCTCTCCCCCTGAATAGAGCAGCCAGAAGGCGCCGACTTCGATCAATTGATCGAGCAAACCGAAGTGTTCTTCTTTCGTCAGTTCACGGTTTCGGGCCGCGAGGTCGCCCATCGGCAGGTTGTTGTAGCAATGTTTGCACTCCAGCGGACAGCGGCGGGTTACTTCAATCGACACTTCGAGGGGCGAGCGCTCGCCAAAATAGCGCTGATGGATCGCCTGGCTGAATGCACCATACGACTGCGTATTCATCGTTGCCCCGTACCGGGGCAATCAAATAGCCGCATTTCTCCCCCTCGAAACTCTTCGGCAACCTCGTTCCGGCATCAAGCGGCCGTTAACAAGCCTGCCGACTTCATTTCTTGCACGAACGCTTGCGCATCCCGTCGAGCGTCATCCCATCCGACATCGAAGGACTGGCAGAGGAGGGAGGTTAGATCTTCCAGTGACTTGGGATACTCCAACGCGGCCCACAAAACCGAACCCGTTTCGTTAAAGCTGTATATCGAGGCCAGATCGCCGACCTTCCCACGGATGGGGACGACCAACGTCTCGCCCGAGATCTGACGCGAAACGACGGCGGTCGAGCGGCGATACACGTTCAGCCCGGGTTCAGACCGAAGGGCCTGCGGTTGTACGCACATGGATTGTTAAGACTTGTTAACGTTACTTTCCCAGAATGGGACGGCTTCTGCCAAGTGAAATCACTTCAGGTGTCTTGTCAGTAACTAGCTGTAAAACAAGGAAGGTACGACGCCCGACAAACTTTCGCGCGCCGCGCGCCGACCTGTGGGAACAAAACTCATTCTGCATTCTGTTCTAGAATCGAGTAACACATCGTGTTCGATATCCACTGCCACATCCTGCCCGAGGTCGACGATGGCCCCAAATCCTGGGACATTGCCGTCGAAATGTGCCGCATGGCGGTTGCCGACGGGATCACGCATGCCGTAGCCACTCCGCATGCCAATAACCGTTATTCCTATGATCGGAATTACCTGAAAGACCTTCTCGCTCAGCTCCAGGCGCGGGTTGGGACTTCGCCACAGCTAAGTTTGGGATGCGATTTTCATCTCTCCTACGAGAACCTGGAGCGCGTGCTCGAGCAGCCGCACCTCTACACCATTGGCGAAACCAACTATTTGCTGGTAGAACTCAGCAATTATGGCATCCCGATTCAAATCGCGGATTGCTTTACGCGACTTGGCGATCGCGGCCTGATTCCGATCCTGACTCATCCGGAGCGCAACCCAATCCTCCAGCAGACGCCGCAACGAGTTCTTGAGTGGGTGGAGCAGGGCTGCCTGGTGCAGGTGACGGCCTCGGCGCTGACGGGATTTTGGGGCGAGCGGCCCGAGATCGTCGCGCGCTGGCTTCTCGACCGCTCAGCCGTTCACGTTCTCGCCTCTGACGCTCACGACACGAAGCGGCGGATTCCAAATCTTTCTGCAGCTCGCGCAGTGGCAGAAAAAATTGTGGGAGCGGAGTATGCCGAAGCGCTAGTCGAGGCGAATCCGGGGGCGATTGTGAACGGACTGCCAACCCCCTATTGCCCCAAACCTGTGATGGAATGAAATGGAGAGACGCAAGCCCTCGTGCGTCGGAACTGAGAGCCCGGTGAAAAGTGAGAATGGATCTTTCAACAATTCGCCGGATCTTGTCATTCCGCGTTCAGGTCTTGCAATTCTGCCTCAGCAGCCTGGTACTCGAGACAATTCATAGCACCAGACGCGATTACTTCTCTGAACGAGTTCGCAGCCTCAAGGAGACGACCGTTGAGTAATTCCCGTTGACCAATGAAAAAATGCGCCGCACAACGCTGCTCGCGTTCTTTATAGAGGTTTTCGTGATGACTAGTCGCCAACAAAGCTTCCAGCGTTAACGAACCCAGCAGAAACTCAACCGCCGGTCCTGGCCATTTCCTTAAATCCAACCCGGTAACCTGTCCTTCAAGTTGCGCCTTATCGGCTTTTCCGTCCCGCGCGCTTGCTAGATACAGCCAGATCAAATTGTGACCGTCCTTCGGATCTAGCCGCACCGCCTCGGCGCAATCTTTCTTGGCATGGGGAAAACGGCGGTCACAAAAGGCAGCAATGCCGCGGTTCCTGAAAGCCATGGCAAGGTCCGGCTGAAGATCGACAGCCCGGTCGTAGTCCTGGACAGCCCGGCCTAGGTTTCCCTTCAAAAGGAACGCAATTCCTCGGTTGTTCAAAGCGAGGGCGAGATCTGGTTTCAGCCGGAGAGCTTGGTTATAGTCCTGAATGGCTCGTTCGCAGTCCCCTTTCCCTAGGAATGCGCTGCCGCTGTTACAGAACGCAAGGGCCAAGTCCGGCTTGTACTTAATCGCCAGATTGCAGTCCTGAATAGCGAAGTCGTATTCAGCCTTTTCCAGGAATGCGCAACTCCGGTTGTTCAAGGCGAAGGCGAGAACACGGTCAAGGGCCGGCTTGTACTTAATAGCCAGATTGCAGTCCTGAAACTGGATTGCCTCGCTGTAAGCCGCTATAGCGCCGTCGTAATGTCCTTCCGCGAATAGTGTGTCGCCCCGGCGCACGCACGCCCCTGCAAGATTTACTTTGCCCCCCGAAAAGGGATCGTACTCTTTCGACGACGGCAGTGAAGGCAGATACAACCGAACCGAAGTCAGCCAGTTCCAGCCCATATCTCCCTGAGTTTACAGAAACGACCCGGCACACGCGATATTGTCACCAGATGCCCTGCCCGGCCTCGGCCAAGAAGTATAGGCAAAGGTATTCCTTCCCGTGGGGTTGTCAGGAATTTACTGCTGAGGCTTATTTTCGCCAGGAGTGTTGCTCGACGGATTCATCGAATCGGCTGTCCGCTGCTTCGTCTCCACCTTGGCGTCGTTGGCCCGCGGCGCGGTGGTCATCGCGCTTTCTGGATTTAGCAGGTGATCGTGGCTGGGGCCTAGTCCTAGTTTGATCAGCGCTCGGGAATCTGGAATCTGCTTCGACTGCCATCCCTGATCGGCCTGATAGCGCTTCATGGCGGCCTGCGTCGCGGCGTCCCATGTTCCCGACGGCGCGCCTTGCATGTAGTGCTCGCGGATTAGCGCTGTCTGAATCTGGCGGGCGCGAGTTGAGTCAATTGCGGCCTGGCCGCGTTTTTTCGAACTTCGGGCTTTGGTCTTTGCCCGCGAGTGTTTGCCCTTGACGGTCGATGACTTTGCGCTCGTGGTACTGGCAGTCGTCGTGGACTTCTTCGCAGGCGTTGTGGCTGCGGCAGCCGGCACCGCGAGGCAAAGCCATCCGCATACAACCACTAGCAGCCAATTCCGAATTGTAGAAGCACGACACATTCTAAGTTCCAGCCAAAAAAACAACCGGCGAGAGCGACTGCACCTATGTTCGCCGAAAGCGGGGATAAGTGCCAGTCTCGCCGGTGTGTCCTGCATTACGGAAGTGTGCCGGCCAGGAAGATAGTCCCATCCTGCGCCCGTGAGCCGCGCGGACGCACCAGGAACACCACATCCTGCCCACTCTTCAGCGACGACTCAAGTTTCGTGAAATCGTCAGGACCGTTCACGGGCTGCTTGTTGACTTCCAGGATCACATCGCCGCGGTTCAGGCCCACATCCTCTCCGAACGATCCCTGCTTCACGTCCTGCACCACCACGCCTTTTCCGGCGGGAATGTTCAGGCGGTCAGCAAGGTCTGGTGTAATAGCGCGAACCGTAATCCCGCTCTTGCTCGGTTTGGGTTCGTCCGCGCCCTGGCCTTCCTCTTCGTCACCCAGACGGGAAGCGAAGAGCTTCGACCGGTCCGCAATGGTGACCGTCGTCTCCTGTTTCTTTCCGTTTCGGACGAAAGCGATTTTGGCTTTTGAGCCGGGTTTGCGGGCAGCGATATCCCCCACCAATTCGTCGCCGGACTTAAGCTCCTTGCCGTCCACGGACGTAATGGTGTCGCCGATCTTCAGGCCTGCCGTCTCTGCTGGACTTCCCGCCACCACATTGGACACGGTCACACCTGAGCCGTAAATGCGGGCGATCGCTGGATTGGGTTGTGCGGCAAACTCGATGCCGATCGAACCGCGCGAAACCCGGTGGTCGGGCCCAATCAGCTGGTTGTAGACCTGCGCCACGGTGTTCGATGGCATGGCAAATCCCACGCCTGCGTAGGAACTGGTTTCGGTGAGAATCGCGGTGTTGATGCCGATGACTTCGCCCGCCATGTTCACGAGCGGCCCACCGGAATTACCTGGGTTGATGGCAGCGTCCGTCTGAATGAATGACTGGAACTGACGGTTGGGAACGATGTTGCGACCTTTCGCTGAAACGATTCCGGCGGTTACAGTTTCCTGCAAGCCGAACGGGCTTCCGATCGCCAACACCCAATCTCCGACTTCCATGCCGTCCGAGTTCCCAAGCTTCGCGGCCGGCAACGGACGATCCGCTTCGATCTTGATAACTGCGAGGTCAGTCTCCTGATCCATGCCGATCACCTTGGCCTCATGGCCAGGAGTAGCGGGCGACTCGTCCTGCAACTTCACGCGAATGCGGTCCGCTTTCTCGACCACGTGCCGATTGGTCAAGATATACCCCTTGGAGTCGACAATCACGCCTGACCCGAGCGAACGCTGACGAATGTTGCCGCCATCTCCGCCCTGACCCCCGAAAAAGCGATCAAAAAAATCCTGAAAGCCGTTGTCATCGTCACCGCCGCCCTGATCTCCCTGACCACCTTGCGGGGGGCGGGCACGCCGGCGTTGCGGGCTTTTGATGGTGGACTCGGTGTTGATATTCACCACGCTCGGCTCGAGTTGTTTGGAGATTTGTGAAAACTGATTGGAAAGCTTCTGCGGAGAGGGAATCGTCAGCGGCGTCGCATCGGACGACTTCTGCCCTTCCTTGCCTTTCACTCCAGACGAAACAATCGTTCCCACCAGGATGCCGACCGTCAAGGTCGCCAGAATTGTGAAGGTGTACGCCCAGCGCTTGGCTTTGAAGCGTACCCAAAAAGCGCTTGCGCGCGAGTCCATTTCTTTCCTCCTGAAAATAATTGCCTTAATGAATTATACCTTCGCCCAGACTGTGCTCTGGGAAAGGGTAGCCTTCTATTAGACGCATGAAACCCGTCCCGCGTTAATACCTCAAATTTCGACTATCCGTGTCGGTAGGTCGACACTGGATTGGGCACCGCTGAGTCCCCGGTTCTAGATCTTCCCCGTAATGAGCGCCAGGAACAGACCCGTATAGCTCGCGATGACCAACAGGACCAACAGCGCTCCGAAACTCAAGGCATTCAGGATGCCAAAGGGACGCTGCACCGCGCTAATCGCCAGTTTCCACAATCCGAAACTGCTGCCTAATCCCAAAATCGGCAAGAGAACAAGCGCGACGGCTCGCCCGTGGGCGAATTTGGGGACCACGACCAGGAACATGACGGCAGGAAGAAAGCCCAAGGCCGGGACAATCGCCAGCGGGGCACCGATATAGAACGCTCGTTCCCGCTCCTTCCAAGTCATCGCATCAACTTCTAAGAAAAATCTTCTCTAGAGATGCGGCGTGCCGCGTCTCCGCCGGCAGCGGCCGCACCCGGTGCAGAGGGAGACGATGGATTCTTTCGGACTTCTACTTCTGACCCGCCTCGTACACGGTCCGTCCACCGACCACGGTTCGAAGGACCTCCGTCTCGAGGATTTTTGCCAGCGGTACGGAAGTGACGTCTCGGTCAAGCACTACCAGATCAGCCAGCATGCCTGGCTCCAGCTTGCCCTTTTGCTTCTCCGCGAACTCGGCAAAGGCCGATCCAGTCGTGTAGGCCGTGATGGCCTGTTCGATGCTGAGTTTTTGCTCGGGATAGTAGCTCTTTTTCCCGTTTTCACTCTGCCGGGTCACCGCGGCATAGAGCCCGCGAAAGGGCGTCACCGGCTCTACTGGATAATCGGTTCCAAAGGCCAGCACTACTCCATGCTTCAGGAATTCGGCCCAGGCATAGGAATGAGCGGCCCGTTTAGGTCCGAGACGCGACTCCGCCCAGTTCATATCCGTCAGCAGGTGGCTGGGTTGCATCGAGGCGACAACTTTCAACTCCTTGAACCGGAGAATCTGTTGTGGCGTCGTCACCTGCGCGTGCTCGATGCGGAAACGGTAGTCACTTCCGCCGCCTGCGCCCTTTACCTTGCCTGCCTTGGCCGCTTTCTCCGCCTCGGCGAAGGCATCGAGCGCCATCTGCACACCTTTGTCCCCGATCGCGTGAAAGCCGAGCTGATATCCGGACAGCACCCGTTCCTTCGCCTTGAGATTCAATTTGTCAGCTTCGTACTGCGGCAGACCGGAGTTCTTCGGATCGTCGCTATAGGGCTCCGACAAAGCAGCAGTTTTCGATCCCAGCGAGCCGTCCATGAAGCCCTTCAGCATTCCGGTATGCAGCAGGTCGTCCGCAGCGGGATGAGAACTTCGTTTTCGGTTCAGGCTCTCGATGGAATCATCGAACGGCAGCCACTCTGAAATGCGCGCGGTCAGCTTTCCTTCCTTTTCCAGCTCCTCGTAGATCTGAAAATCTTCCCAGCTGGAGTTGTCTTGAGCGGACGTAATCCCGTGGCTGGCCAGATCCGCAAGCGCCAGGTCGATCGCTTGCCGGCGCTGTTCGTGGGTCGGCTTCGGGATCACGGCCCTGACGGCATCGCGCGCCGTCTCCCGCAGAATCCCGTTCGGAGTTCCAGCTTCGTCCCGATCAATCTTTCCGCCCGCCGGCTCGCGGCTGGCCACGGTGATACTCGCCAGTTGCAGGGCACGCGTATTGGCCACGCCGATGTGCCCATCCACGCGGTCCATATATACAGGGTGGCCGGAACTGACCTCATCCAGATCCCAGCGTGTCGGAACCGCCTTCACTGGCCAGAGCGTCTCGTCCCAGCCCGCGCCTACGATCCATTCTCCGGGCCGAGCCTTTTCTACTTTGGCGCGGATACGCTCGCGGAATTCATCCAGCGTTTTCGCCCCGACCAGATTGACGCTGAGCTTCTCCTGCCCCGCGTGAGCCAGATGCATGTGAGCGTCATTAAAACCGGGCATCACGAAACGTCCACCCAGGTCGATGATCTTGGTGTCCGGACCTTTGGCTTTCAGAACTTCATCGCGCGTTCCGACCGCAAAAATGCGATCACCGCGGACAGCGATTGCCTCGGCGCGCTTTCCCGCGACCATGGAAGTCGGGTCCACGATTCCGGTATAGACGTTGCCATGAGTGAAGATGACGTCGGCCTTGGGCTTCTCGGGCGCGTTCTGTCCCGACACGCTCGCCGTCATGATGAGAATCAGGATCAGTGCAGTTCGCATTATTCTCCAGTTCCGGCCAATGCCAGCATTGTAAGCAGAATGCGCTTCAGGCCGAGGTCCCTTCCGTTGCAGTCGAACCATTCTTGCAACGTGTGCGCGCCCCCGCCCGACCCTCCGCCTCCGATGGCGATGGCCTCGCGCCCGAGCGAGAGTGGAATGTTCGCATCGGTAGACGCCCGCTGCACCTGCGCCGCATTGCCCAGATATGCATCCACCGCGCGGATGACCTTCAGCACTCGCGCGTCCTGCGCCAGTTCGCCGGCCGGCCGGTTCCCGATCTCAACCACCTCGCTCTGGAGGGCGTGCGGCTTCCGTGTCGTGTGCGAGGCAGCCGCTTGATTCTCGGTTGCGACAGCTCGCTCCAGCGCCGTGCGCAGCGCCCGCTCCAGCCGGTCGATTTCTGCCATGGAAGTGGAACGCAGATCCACCCGCATGCTGGCCGACTCCGGGATCGAATTCACCGATGTTCCCCCGCGAATCACGCCTACATTAAACGTGGTCTTAGGCGAACCCGGTACGGGTGTCAGGCTGAAGAGATCGATAGTCCGGGACAGCACGATAATTGGGTTAGGTGCTCCGAAGTCGCTCCACGAGTGTCCGCCAGGACCGCGCACGATCACTTCGAAGCGCCGGCTGCCGAGCGCTTCTGCGACCACCGTATCGGCGCCTGCTCCATCCACGACAATGCTGTACGCAATCGCATTCTTCCAGCGCGGAGTCGCGAAGACATGCCGCATGCCGCGCAAATCGCCTTCGCCTTCTTCCCCTACATTCCCAATGAACACGAAAGGCAGCGCGTGCGGAATGCGCGTCGTCTGCAAGGCTTCGGCGACTGCCAGCATGGCCGCGATGCCCGCACCATTGTCGGAGACTCCCGGCCCATACAACCGGCTTCCCTGCTGCCGGACGTTTAGCGGCGTGCTGGCCGGAAACACGGTGTCGATATGAGCGCTGAGCGCAACGTAACGATTGCCGTACCCCGGATGCACAGCAAAGACGTTGCCGACTTTATCGGTCTCCACGTCGTTGAGGCCAATCTCGCGGAAGCGATCGGCCAGCCAGGCGGCGCGAGTCCCCTCGCCAAACGGGGGAGCAGCGATGCGCGCCACCTCCATTTGATATTTGGCGAAACGGGATTCCTGCGATCGAAACCACTCGTCGGCAGAGCGAACCTCGGCCAATACGGCGATGCGTGCCACTTCCTTCTGCACCGTAGGATAAACGTCGGAAGCCGCCGCTTGGGGAGTCAATATCGTCCTCGGCGCTTATCTTACAACGTCAAAGATTCTGATAAACTGACGAAGGTTCACCTTCCACGCCGCGTCCGGCCCATCCTGTCCTAGGAGGAATTGCCGTGAAAACCGCCCTGAAAATCATAGGTATTGTGGTCGCCGTGCTGCTGGTGGCCGCCATCGCGCTCCCCTTTCTGGTAAACGTCAATAGTTTCCGCCCGCAGATTGAGTCCAGACTCAGCGAAGCCCTCGGACGCCCGGTGACAGTGGGCAACTTGAGCCTGAGTCTGTTTTCCGGCGGAGTGCGCGCAGATCAGCTTTCGATCGCGGACGATCCCAAGTTTAGCAACGCCCCGTTTATCAAAGCGAAGTCGCTCAAAGTCGGTGTCGAAATAATCCCACTGATTTTCAGCAAGCAGCTCAACGTGACTGAGTTCGTCATTGACGAGCCGGAAATCGCGCTGCTGCGCAACCAGGCGGGCGTGTGGAACTTCTCTTCGCTCGGCAACTCCGCCGAGAAGAAAACCCCGGAGAAGTCGACGAGTGCGAGCACCTTGAACGTGGGTAAACTGGACCTGACAGACGGGAAGATCACCTCGATCAATCCGGCGTACCTGAAAATGCTGGGTTGCACGACGGAAGAACTGAAGTCGGTGGGATTTTTTGACGAGCTGACGCATCCAGAGGACCGCGAAGGCGACAAGGAGAAATTCAAGTATTTGCTGAGTGGAGAGCAGAAGCACGTTCATCTTCAAAAGCGGTATCAGTTGAGAGACAAGCAAGTGGTGTGGGCAAACCTGGACATGAGCGTGTTGCGGGACGGAGAGGGCAAAGAGCAATACGTGCTGGGGCTGGCGTCAGACATCACCGCGAGCAAGAAGGTGGAGACGGAATTAAAGAGCGCGAAGGAGGCCGCGGAAGAGCGCGAGGTCGTCGTCGCTGACGATGATGTAGTGATGCACGTCGTCGGGGACGTGCCGGTGCACCGACTCCACGAGGATGCGGCAGATCTCGTAGTCGAGGACG
>Ga0137403_10010764_pt1 | contig 10114 bp, 9 predicted proteins | sample CZOMad2_1_16fung_FD_122057 | JGI IMG/M metagenome (GOLD analysis project Ga0137403, IMG submission 122057) | Vadose zone soil fungal communities from Angelo Coast Range Reserve, California, USA - CZOMad2_1_16fungal (Hybrid Assembly) | ecosystem: Environmental > Terrestrial > Soil > Vadose zone... | reverse complement strand
ACGACCCCGCGATATACGAGGTCAGATCGACCACGCGAACCCCCGCGAGCGCGCCCCCCTGAGGGGGTTCTTCTCGCTCGGCCATCAGGCGGTCAGACCCCGCACGAGGAGCTCGCGGTGGTAGGCCGCGTCGCCGTAGAGGGGCTCCAGCGCCTTGGCGCGCTTGAAGTAGAGGTGGAGGTCGTACTCCCAGGTGAAGCCGATGCCGCCGTGCACCTGGATGGCGTCGCCGCAGACCTGGCGCGCGGCCTCGCTCACGAACGACTTGCAGACCGAGGCGGCCATGGCCGCGTCCTCGGCGCCCGCGCTGAGCGCCCAGGCCGCGTAGTAGACGGCGGCGTGCGCCTTCTCCACCTCGAGCAGCATCTCCGCGCACCGGTGGCGGATGGCCTGGAAGGAGCCGATGAGCTGGCCGAACTGCTCGCGCACCTTCGCGTAGGCCACGCTCATGTCGAGGCACCGGCGCGCGGCGCCCAGCATCTCCGCGGAGGCGCCGACCGCCGCGCGGCGGAGGAGGCCCTCCAGCACCGGGCCGGCGCCGCCCGCCGAGCCCAGCATCTCACCGGCCGCCCCGTCGAGGCGTAGCTCCGACCAGCGGTTGGCGAGATCGATGCCCACCATCGGTGTCACCGTGACACCGGCGGCGCGCGGGTCCACCAGGAAGAGCGAGACGCCCTCGGGGGCGCGCGCGGGTATCAGCGCCACGTCGGCCACGTGGGCCCACGGCACGAAGCGCTTCAGGCCGCTGATGCTCCAGCCGGCGGCGGTCCGCGTGGCCGTCGCGGTGGTGGACGCGGGATCCCAGTCGAGCGAGTCCTCCAGCAGGGCCGCGGTGCCGCGCGCCTGACCGGAGGCGATCGCGGGCAGCCACCGCTCCTTCTGGGCCGCGCTGCCGCCGGCCTGGAGCCCGAGGCCGGCCAGCACCACGCTGGCGAAATAGGGGCCGGGATACGCGGCGCGGCCCATCTCCTCGAGCACGAGGGCCAGCTCCACCAGGCCCAGGCCGGCGCCGCCCTGCTCCTCGGCGAAGGGCAGGCCGAGCCAGCCGAGCTTGGCCATCTCGCCCCAGAGCGATTCGCTGTAACCGCGGCCGTCGTCTTCCATCATCGCGCGCACGTGGGCGGGCTTGCACTGCTCGTCCAGCGCGGCCCGGACCGAGTTGCGGAGCAGGATCTGATCTTCGCTGAACGAGAAGTTCATCGAGTCCCTCCGACGCGGTCGGCCCGGGATTCCTTGGGCAGTCCGAGGATGCGCTCGCCGATGACGTTCTTCTGGATCTCCGAGGAGCCGGCGTAGATCGTCCCCGCCCGCGACCACAGGAACGCGTAGGCCCACGTGCCGTGATCGCCCACCGCGGTGTCGACCTCGAGGCGAAACTCGGGCGGGACGCCCTCGGTCAGCTGCCCGTACGGCCCGAGGATCTCCTCGGCCATCTCCATGAAGCGCTTCTCGAACTCCGAGTAGGAGAGCTTGGTGAGCGAGCCGCCCGCGCCGGGGTGCTCGCCGCGCTCCAGCATGGTCAGCACGCGCAGGGCGCCGTAGCGCTCGACCTCGAGATCGGCCCAGATGCGGCCGAGCTTCTGGCGCGTCACCGCATCGTCCAGGATCGGCCGCCCGTTTCGCTTGAGCCGTCGGGCCGCGTTCATGAGCTGGTTGTACTGGCCCGCATAGCTGGTGATACGGGCCAGCGCGCGGCCGCCCCGCTCGTAGCCCAGAGTGGTCTGCGCGATGCCCCAGCCCTCGCCCAGCCGCCCGATCTGGTCCTCCTTCTCCACCCGCGCGTTGGTCATGAAGACCTCGCAGAACTCCGAGGAGCCGGTGATCTGCTTGAGCGGGCGCACGTCCACGCCGGGCTGGCGCATGTTGATCAGGAAGCAGCTGATGCCCTTGTGCTTGGCCACCGCGGTATCGGTGCGCGCGAGCAGCAACCCCCAGTCGGCGAGGGCACCGCCGCTCGTCCAGATCTTCTGGCCGGTGACCTGGAAGTGGTCGCCCTTGTCTTCCGCCACGGTCCGGAGCGCGGCCAGGTCGGAGCCCGCGTTCGGCTCGGAGTAGAGCTGGCACCACATCTCCTCGGCGGTGAGGATCTTCCGGAGATAGCGCCGCTTCTGGGCGTCGGTGCCGTGCACCACGATGGTCGGGCCGACGATGCCGACGCCGAGGCCGTTGGTCGGGGCGGGCGCGCCCGCGCGCGCCATTTCGTCGGCCACGATCGCCTGCTCCATCGGCCGCGCGCCCTGGCCGCCGTACTCCCGGGGCCACCCCATGCCCAGATAGCCGGCCTCGTAGAGCTTGCGGTGCCAGGCCTTGCGCTCCTCGAGGTTCCGGATCTGCCGCGGCATGTTCTGCTCGAGCCACGTGCGGACCTGCTTGCGGAAGACGACGTCCTCGACGGTGTAGTTGAGATCCATGGCGGGGGCCTCCTTGCCGGGCCTGCGGCTGGCGCTGCCGTTGGGGTAGCCCGCTTGTAGCACGGGCCGCGCGCGACGGTCAACCGGGCCGCCGTGCTACCTTCTCTTCGCGTGAACCGCCGAGCCTTCCTGAAGGGTGCGGGCGTCGTCGCGGTCGTGGCCGCGGGGGGACTGGCCTGGCGCGCGTACGATCAGGGCGTCTTTGCGGCCGGGGCCGGGGCCGCCTACGAGCCGTGGACCGACTGGCGGAGCGACGCGACGCCCGGCCCGCTCGCCCTGGTGCGGGCGGGGATCCTCGCCGCCAATCCCCACAATACCCAGCCGTGGCTCTTCCAGGTGGGGGCGAGGCGCATCGAGCTCTTCGCCGACACCCGGCGCCACCTCGGCGCCTTCGATCCCTACCTGCGGGAGATGCATATCGGTCTGGGCTGCGCGCTCGAGAACATGACGCGCACCGCCCGCGTCCTGGGCTACGACGTCGCGGTCACCCTGCATCCGGGCGCGCTCTCGGCGGCCGCCCCGTCGCCCCGCCCGCAGCCGGTCGCGACGCTCGAGCTCGCCCCCGCGCGGCCGCGGCCGGACCAGCTCGTGGACGCCATCCCGCGGCGGCACACCGACCGCGGGGCCTACGCGGCCGCGCGTCCGGTGCCCGGCGAGATGCTGGAGGCGATGTGGACCGCCTTCCAGGACGACGCGGACGTGCGCCTGTTTCTCTTCTCGGCGCCGGGCGAGCGCAAGCAGTTCGGTGACCTCGTGCTCTCCGCCACCGAGGCCATCATCGCCGACCCCGCGATGGTGGCGGCCAGCGACCGGTGGTTCCGCCATCGCTGGCTCGACGTGCAGCGGCGGCGCGACGGGCTCACGCTGGACGCGGCCGCCCTCGGCCCGCTCGTCACCGTGCTCGGCAAGCTGATGCCGCCGGCCTCGGCCGAGACGGGCCATCGCTACTGGCGCGACGCCACCCGGGACGTGCAGATTCCCACCAGCGCGCTCTTCGGCCTGATCGCGGTGCGCGAGCTCTACGATCGCCCGCAGGCCCTGCGCGCGGGGCAGCGCTGGCAGCGCCTGCACCTCATGGCCACCGCGCGCGGGCTGGCGATGCAGCCCATCAACCAGCCGGTGGAGATGGTGGACCGGGAGCGCGAGCAGGGGAAGGCGCCGCGCGCCGCCGAGACGCTCCTCGCGCTGACCGGCGAGGCGGCGTGGAAGCCCACCTTCGCGTTCCGTGCGGGGGTGCCCACCCGGCCGGCCGCGCCGAGCCCACGGCGTCCGGTGGACGCGGTCGTGCTCGGCTGATCCGGCCGGATCAGCCCCGTCGCTTCGACGCTTCCTGGAAGAGCAGGCCGTCGCGAACGCCCCGGGTGCAGATCACGAGGCGCAGGTAGCCGCCGAAGATCATGACTTCTTCCACCACCATCGCCCCGGCCAGGATGATGTCGGCACGCTCGCCCTTGAGCCCCCGGATCTTGCGCCGCCGCCGGGCGGAGAGGGCCTCGAGCCGCTCGCGGATCACGGTGACGTCGGACTGGTGGAGCACGAGCCCGTTGCGGTGCTTGCGCTCGCCCGGGCTCGCCCGCAGGTGGACGCTGGCGAGGGTGCGCATGGTGCCCCCGAGGCCGACCAGGAGCTCGCCGCGCTCGGCCGCGGGCAGGGCCGGGCGCAGCGCCTCGCGGATGACGTCACGGAACGCGCGGAGCTCCTGCCGGGTGGGTGGATCGTGGCGCAGGAACTGATGCGTGGTGCGCACCGCGCCCAGGGGCAGGCTGGCCATCGAGATGATTCGCCCGCCGCGGACCCGGCTGAGCTGCAGGCTCGCGCCACCCAGGTCCGCCACCAGCGCGTCGCCGAAGGACAGGCTGTCGAGCGCCGCCGCCACGCCGAGCCGCGCCTCGTCGCGGGCGCTCAGGATGCGGACCTCGATGCCCTCGTTGCGCCGCAGCGGGTCGAGGAGGCGCTCGCGGTTGCGCGCGTCGCGGACCGCCGAGGTCGCGACGGCCAGGACGCGCGGTCCCTCGCGTCGCTGGGGCGAGTAGCGCGCGAAGAAGCGGTGGACTGCCCGAATGGTTTTTTCAATCGCGCGAGGCGGCAGCGTGCCGGGCGCCCCGCCGCCCAGTCGCGTCGGCACCCGCTCCTCGACCAGGATGTCGTAGCGGGCGCTCGGCCGGATGCGCGCGATGATGAAGCGGATCGCGGCCGAGCCCAGATCCACGATCGCGACCAGATCCGTGCGCGGCCGACCGTTCGAGCGTCCGGGCATGGCGGGCGAAGCTAGGTGTCGCCGAGCGAGCGGAGGATGTGCGGCTTGACGAACCAGCGGAGCTGACCGGCGGCCGCCGGCCCGTCGGGAAGGTCCAGGAGCGCGGCGCCGCCCTTCTTGAAGGCGAAGCGGTCGTCGTCCTGGTGCACGCCGAGCATCCGCGCGAGCAGCCGCGAGAGGGTGGGCTCGTGGCCGACCACCGCGACCATCGCGTCGCGGGGGCATCGCTTCAGTGCGGCGACCACCGCGTCCACGTTCTCCTGACCCAGGGCGGGCTCGACGCGCGGCGTCACCTTCTTGAAGGCGGCGGCCGCGATGTCGGCGGTGGCGCGGGCGCGGACCAGCGGGCTCGTCAGCAGGACGTCGGGGCGCTCGGCGATGCGGGCCAGCCCGCGGGCCGCCACGCGGAAGCGCGCGCGGCCCCGAGGGGTCAGCGGCCGCTCGCCGTCACGAATGCCGGCCGACCCGTTGCGGACCGCGGGGGCGTGCCGGATGAGCAGCAGCTTCACGAGCGCCCGTCAGGCGATCCACGCCTCTCGGCCCCGGCGCTTGAGCTTCGGCCACTCCTCGAAGAAGGCGGCCCGGGCTTTCTTCCGGCGCTTGCGCTGCCGCTTGACGAGGTCCTTCCCGAGGGCCTGCGCGGGCTTCGTGTGATCGATGGCATCGTGCAGATACTGTTCGATTACCACAGCGTCCTGCAGATCGCCAAGGATGTCTTGCAGCTTCTTGGCCTGGTTGATGAATCGCTTGCCGCGCTCGCCCGCCGCGCGCGCCAGCTCGGCCGCGTAGCGGGCGCGCTTGACCTTGATGCGGACCGCGTGGAGGTCGTCCGCGCTCGGGCGCCCGGGCAGCTTCTGGACCGCCTTCCGGAGGCGCTTCCACTCGGTCGCGGCGACGTCGGGCAGGGAGACGTCCGAGGCCGACGCGGGTGGCCGGGAGAGGAACGTCTCGAGCTGCTCCAGGATCCGCGGATACCGGGGGTTGTCGAGAGCCTCGTTGAGCTCGGCCCGCGCCCGCGCCCGGTCGGCCGAGAGCCGCCGGAGCACCCGCTGTCCCGCCCGGTGCTCCGCGCCCTCGAGCGCGGCCAGCCGGGGACGCAGATACGCGTCGAGGATGTCGAGGTCGCGGACGAGGCCGAGCCGGCCGCCCAGCCAGTCCAGCTCGCTCCGAAGGCGCTCCACCCACCTGGCGTCGAAGAGGTCCCGACTCGCCCGCAGGATGGCGCGGAGCCGGCGGACCGCGACCCGCATCTCGTGGAGATGCTCGGGATCCCGGCCCGCCCGGGCGCCCGCCTCGTGGGTCCTCAGGGCCTGCACGTGGGTGGACAGCTCGTCGAGAACGCGGCGAAGGCTCGAGTTCGGCATGCGGGATCCCCCGGTTGCCCGGGGCAGGGCGGACCCTATCACAGGCCAGCCGCTCGTCGCCACTTCGTTATCGAAACGTCATGATTCTGTCACCGGCTACCACGACCCCCCGGGGGTCGTGCTACCTTCTCGGCCATGACGACGCGGGCCATGACCGCCCTGCCGGTGCGCACGGTGCGCGACGCGCTGCTCGCCGGCCTCGTGCCGCCGCATCTCGTCGCGCTGGCCTGGGGGCTCCTGTCCTCCGCGATCTGGGGTGCCGGATGGCGCCTGACCGCCTTCGTGGATCCCGCCGCATCGCGCCCCGCGGGCTATCTGGCCGCGTCGCTGCTCTTCACGGTCGCGGTTGGCGCCCTGCTCGGCTCGGCGCTCGCACTCGCTCTGACCCGGCGCGCGGCGATCGCCCGGTGGGGTCTCTGGGCCGCGTTCGCGGTCGGCGTCGTCCTGTCCGCCGCCGCGATGGGCGCGGCCTCGGTCCGGCCGCCCGTCCTTCTGCTGCTCATCGCTTCGTCGGCGCTCGGCTTCCGCTTCGGCGCGCGCCGCTAGCCGCCCGGAAAGGATCCCTCTCATGGCCGATGCCGCCCTGCCCACCCGTGATCGTGTCGAGGGCTACTTCAAGGAGCTGAACAACTGGGGCCGCTGGGGGCACGACGATCAGCTCGGTACCGTGAACTTGATCACGCCGGCCAAGCAGGCGCAGGCCCAGCGCCTCATCAAGAAGGGCCGCACCGTCTCGCTGGCGCGCGACGTGATCCCGCGGCCCGTGTACATGTACCACATGACGTTTCCGTCCAAGCGCGAGCGGGTGGACGTGGTGCTCGATCGCTTCGACATGGTCTACCACGGCTTCTGGATCACCCACGTGGACGCCCTCTGCCACGTGGGCTGGGACGGCGAGCTCTACAACGGCCGGTCGTTCGCGGACAGCCTCACCGTCGAGGGCGCGCTCTGGTGCCCGATCGACCCGATCTTTGAACGGGGTATCACCACCCGTGGCGTGTTTCTCGACGTGGCCGCGGGGCGCAAGGAGGGCTACGTCACGGTGAGCCATCCGGTGACGCCCCGGGAGCTGGACGAGGCGGAGCGGCGCGCCGGCGTGAAGGTCGAGCCGGGCGACGTGGTCGTGGTGCGGAGCGGCGACGAGAAGTTCCGGCTCGAGAACCCGGACTGGAAGCCGCGGATCTCGGAGCACCCGGGGCTGCACCTTTCCTGCCTCGAATGGTTCCGCGCGAAGGACATCGCGGGGATCTCGTGGGACATGATGGACGAGCGCCCGAGCCGCTACCCGGGCTTCGGCATGTCCGCGCACCTGGCGATCCCGTTCCTCGGGCTCGCCCTGATCGACAACTCCGACCCCGAACGCCTCGCGAAGGCCTGCGCCGAGGAAGGGCGCAACGAGTTCCTGTTCACCGCCACCCCGCTCCGTCTGGTCGGCGCCACGGGCGCGCCGGCGCACCCGCTCGCGATCTTCTGATCGCGGCGCGGGGAGGGGCCGGCGTGGTCGATCATGCGCGAGCCCCGCGCGGCGACGCGGAACGGCTTGAGCGCGTCGTCCACCCGCTCCTCCGCGCTGTCAACACCCCCACTTGACGTGACCCGCCGGGGGCCCTAGGTTCTCGCCATGACCACCACTCGTCCGCGCCGGATCGCCCCGCTCGCCGTGCTCGCGGTAATGTCGTTGCTGGCCGGCTTCACCATCGCTGCCCGGCCCGCCCCCTCTTTCGCCGCCGAGGGCGAGATGCGCTGGGGCCTGCACGTGACCCTGGCCGCCAAGTGGCTCGATCCCGCCGAGACCGAAGCGTTCAACACGCCGTTCATGGTGCTCTACGCGGTGCACGACGCGCTCGTGAAGCCGATGCCCGGCGGGCTCAACACGCCGAGCCTCGCCGAGTCCTGGCAGGAGTCGAAGGACCATCTCACCTTCACGTTCACGATCCGCAAGAACGCCCGCTTCCACAACGGCGAGCCGGTGACCGCGGAGGACGTGAAGTTCTCCTTCGAGCGTTACAAGGGCGCGAGCAACGCCCTCTTGAAGGAGAAGGTCAAGGACGTGCAGGTGCTGGCGCCCAATCAGGTGCGCTTCGTGCTCAAGGAGCCGTGGGGCGACTTCATGACGTTCTACGGCACGACGGCCTCCGGCGCCGCCTGGATCGTGCCGAAGAAGTACGTGCAGCAGGTGGGCGAGGACGGGTTCAAGACCGCGCCGGTCGGCGCGGGGCCGTACAAGGTGGTCTCGTTCAAGCCGGGCGTCGAGATCGTGATGGAGGCCTTCGACGGCTACTGGCGCAAGGCGCCCTCGGTGAAGCGGCTCGTCATGCGCTCGATGCCGGAGGAGACCACGCGCGCGGCGGCGCTTCGCAATGGCGAGGTGGATATCGTCTACCTGCTCACCGGCCCGACCGCGGAGGCCATCAAGAAGACGGCGGGACTCAAGGTGGTGGCCCCCCTGCTGTCGGGCGCGTTCTGGCTGGAGCTGCCGGATCAGTGGGACCCCAAGTCGCCGTGGCACGACCGCCGGGTGCGACTGGCCGCCAGCCACGCCATCGATCGGCAGGCGGTGAACCAGGCGGAGACGCTCGGCTTCTCGCGTCTCACCGGCAGCATCGTGCCGCGCATCTTCCAGTACGCGGTGGCCTACGATCCGCCGGCCTACGATCCGGCGCGGGCCAAGAAACTCCTCGCCGAGGCCGGCTACCCCAACGGCTTCGACGGCGGCGACTTCTCTCCGTTCCCGCCCTATGACTCGATGGGCGAGGCCATCCAGGGCTATCTACAGGCGGTAGGCATCCGCACCCGGATCCGCAGCATGGAGCGCGCCGCCTACTTCACGGCCTGGCGGGAGAAGAAGCTCCACGGGGTGATCCTCGTGATCACCGCCACCTTCGGCAACGCGGCCACCCGGCTCGAGCCCTACGTCACCAAGGACGGCATCTACAGTTACGGCAGCCGCCCGGAGATCGACGATCTCTACGTGCGCCAGAGCCGTGAGCCGGACCCGAAGAAGCGCGAGGCCCTGGTGGGGCAGATCCAGAAGACGCTCCACGAGCAGGTCATGAACATCCCGATCTACGAGCTCGCCTTCATCTGGGGGGTCGGGCCGCGGGTCGAGGTGAGCGGGGCGAACCTGATCCCCGGCTTCGCCTACTCCGCGCCGATGGAGGACCTCAAGCTGAAGGCCCGGTAGGGGAGCCGACACGGTGGCGCAGTACTCGCTCGGGATCGACATCGGCGGGACCTTCACCGACCTGGTGGTCTACGACCACGACACCGGCCGCCGGTGGAGCCGCAAGGTCCTCACCACCCACGACGATCCGGCGCGCGCGGTGGCCGCGGGCGCGGCGGGGCTGCTCGCTCAGGCCCGGCTCGATCCCGCCGCGTTCTCCCGGACCGTCCACGCCACCACCCTGTTCACCAACGCGCTCATCGAGCGCAAGGGCGCGGTGACCGGCCTCATCACCACCGCGGGCTTCGCGGACACGCTCGAGATCGGGAGAGAGCGCAAGTACGAGCTCTACGACCTGGCCATCGCCAAGCCCGAGCCGCTCGTGCCGCGCCACCTGCGCCTCGAGGTGGCCGAGCGCGCACGGGCCGACGGCCGGATCGCGCGGCGCCTGGACGCGCGCATGCTGGCCGCGCGAGCCGACGCGCTGGCGGAGGCCGGGGTCGAGGCGATCGCGGTGGTGTTCCTGCATTCCTACGCGAACCCGCGCCACGAGGCGGAGGCGGCGCGGCTGATCGCGAAGCGCCATCCCGGCATCGCGGTGACCACCTCGCACGAGGTGGCGCCGGAGATCCGCGAGTACGAGCGCGCCTCCACCACCGCGGCCAATGCCTACATCAAGCCGCTCGCGCAGAAATACCTCGCGCTGATGGCCCGGCGCGTGGCGGAGCTGGGCATTCCCGCGCCGCTGCTGCTGATGCTCTCGAGCGGCGGGCTCACCCACGTGCAGGAGGCCCAGCGGGTGCCGGTGCAGATGCTGGAGTCGGGCCCCGCCGCCGGCGCCATCGCGGCCGCCTTCTTCGGCCAGCCGGACAGCCATGGCAAGGTGCTCGCTTTCGACATGGGCGGCACCACCGCCAAG
>Ga0137403_10010763_pt1 | contig 10114 bp, 8 predicted proteins | sample CZOMad2_1_16fung_FD_122057 | JGI IMG/M metagenome (GOLD analysis project Ga0137403, IMG submission 122057) | Vadose zone soil fungal communities from Angelo Coast Range Reserve, California, USA - CZOMad2_1_16fungal (Hybrid Assembly) | ecosystem: Environmental > Terrestrial > Soil > Vadose zone... | reverse complement strand
GGGACAGATCTATGGCAAGCTTCTTCCGGCACCTCCACCGTCTTTGTTAAGCGCGGCCAGCAGCTTGAGCATCCCGTTGCCATCGAGTACGCCGAGCGCAAGCTTGGCTCCGAGCCAGCCTATTGAGGTTTCGGCGAAAGTGCAGGCCGTTAAGCTGATTGATCCCAAGCGCCCGGATTACCCACCACTCGCGAGAGCAGCACGTATACAGGGTACCGTCACGTTTAAAGCGATAATCGCCAAGAACGGAACCATTCAGAATCTGCAACTCATCGGCGGTCACCCGCTGCTGGTGCCTGCGGCACAGAAGGCAGTACAAAGTTATCTTTACACGCCGACCATTCTGGAAGGTCAAGCAGTGGAGGTCTCTACAATGATCGACGTCAATTTCATGCTATCTCGATGAATACCAGCTTGTTTCGGGACGGCGCAAACTGAGTCGCCGTACCCCGTTTCGTCGGTTTCAATTTGGATTCTTAGTCAGCCTCGTACTACAGATGCGGCGTCATGAGAACCGTCGGCTCAGGGTTTCCGGACATCAATCCAACTTTTCAAGCAGGCGGAAACCGCGGTGAGCCTCATTTAGGTCGGCGACGAGGAAGAACTTCCGATGCCGGAGGGCTGCCAATATCCAACGTTCCACGATGCCGACGGCGTTTTCGACCTTGGCTTTATCGCGCGGTTTGTATGGCCGGGCGGGCAGGACCGCGATGCTGTAGTGCTGAGCCATCTCGTGATAGGTGCGGTTGAGGTCCGGCTCATAACGGCATGCCCGCGTGACTCCGGTGCGCGGGTTATCCGGCACGAGCAGTTTGGTGACGCCCTGGAAAAACTCGAAGGCGCGCACATGGCAGTCGATCCAGTTTGCTAAATCCTGGCTGAGCGCCGCGCGTGCAAAGGTGTATGTGCTGGCGCCGAGCACGGCGACGAAGATCGAGGCCGGCGTGACTTCGCCGCTCTCGCGGTCATAGATCCCGACGGTGTCGCCGGCCCAATCGACAAACGTCTTCTCGCCGGGGTTGTGATCTTGCCGGAGCACCACATCCCGGCTGCGGCTCCATCGCTGATAGAGCTCGCAGAAGCGGCTATACCCGTAGCCATCCGGTTGAGTTTCGCGGTATTCCTCCCAGAGGAGTTGCAGCGTCAGGTGTTTATGAGTTTGAAGCTGGGTATGCAGCTGAGCGAAATCCAACCCCGGCCGCGGCTGCGACGGCGTAGACAGTGGCCGCTTGGGAAACAGGAGTTCATCCAGCCGCCGTTCGTCGAGATCGTCCGGCAAGGGCCACGTCACCTTGGCGGCCGCCGCCTTTTCCAGATACCGGTGCACGGTCGCCTGGCCGATCGAGCAACTGCGGGCGATCTGGTCCTGTTGCAGGCCCAAACCAAAACGTAATCGTAGGACTTCCTTGATTTTGCGCATAGACAACCGTTTCTGGGGCAATCAGCTCCCTCCACTTACCAGTGGAAGAGACCAGCTACCCCGCTGTTGTCCAGCGCCGCCTTGCTCTTGATGAAGTTCTTTTCAGAAAGCATTCCGGGGATGTGAATAATCATTCCGGCCGGATCGGATGAGGATAATCGTGTATCCGTGTTCGATAATCTTACGCCGTTCAGGCGCCTTGAAGTCCACGGCGCTCGCAAACTGCGCGCAATCGGGCAGAAGGATCAGTCCGATCCACTCATACCCTTGCTCCCTGAGATTGCGCGCGGTCGCCTCGTGCAAACTCGCCGGCCTGCCGCTTATGAAGAACACCGCCACTCCCGGCTCGCGCGCACGTCGTGCCAGCGCCAAGGTCGGCGGAATCGCCTTTGACTGACCAAGCGCCTGCCACGCACGAAGACCACACGGGCCATGCTGCATATCGCACCCGCCAATTAGGACGCGGCCCCATCCGTTGAGGCGATAGGCTGGCCAATTGGAAAGCGAGGTCTCATCGATGTCGAGCACCACCGCCGGCTTCACCGCCGGCTTCACCGCCGTCTTTGCCCGCTCCTCCAGCCACGCGCGGGCTGCAGCCAGAGCTTTCGCGACCTCCTCGTCGTAACGTCCGGATGTACTCGTCGACGTACTGTTGAGCCCCGTAGAGATTTGGGACGCTCGCCGCCTGAATCGATGCGAATGAACCAAGAGGATGATGAACTCGCGCATTCTGGCAATGGTATCAAGGCATCAAAACACGCGATTGAACCATTTTTGTAATTTGCCATGGACAGGTTTCAAAGAGGAGATCAGGTTGGTGGTCGCATTCACCACAGGGCGCGCTCGGCACGGCCGCCGCGGCGTGAAGGCTGGACTCAAAGCAGAGGCTGATCCTCAAATAGGGAAAACCAACTGGCTACAAAAAGAAACTCGAATTTATCCGGCGATGCCCTATGTTGCAGGAACTCCGAGAAATATACCGAGAAGAATTATCGCTAATACCATGCCGGAGATGAATGCGAAACGAAAATCGCGTTCACGAACGAAAAAAAGGAACATCAACAACACGCGAAGGATAGGAAGCAAAATGAACAGGACGATTCCCACGCGGGCGATTCGAATATTGGGCAGAACCGCCAGATTCCGGGCGGGCGAATGAGAGCCGATCAGCGCGAGGGCATATCCCAGGCCGATTGCCGCGGAGGCCGACCAACTGCCATAGCGGAGAAGAGCCGCCAGCATTTTTTCGAGCCGCCCAGCGGTGTTCATAGAGAGCCCTCGATCAGGTGGACGCCGAAAACTATGAGAAGCATTTGTACACCAAGGACCACCAGAATCACAACGAACAGAAGCCGAAGCTTGTCGTTCGATACGATCAGGAGCATGCGCGCACCGACAATCGCGCCAAGCACTGATCCAAATGCAACAGGCCCGGCGACTTCGGTCACGATGCCTCCTCGCATGAAATAAATCGCGGCACTGGCGGCTGCGGTCACGCCAATCATGAAATTGGATGTCGCCGAAGAGACTTTGATGGGCAATCGCATCGCCGTATCCATGGCGGGAATTTTGAGAACGCCGCTGCCGATGCCCAATAATGCGGAGATCAGCCCGGCACCGTACATGAACACCATACCGAGTGCCACACGATCTACACGATATGTAACTTCGCGGCCAAGTTCCCGATCGGGATAGCTCGAGTTCAAGCCCAGTGCATCGGACGAGTGGCTTGCATCTGAGAGTGCGGACGCAAGAACAGGAGCACGGCGTCTCGCCAGCATCTGGTGCGCGGAAATAAAGAGAATCGCGGCGAAAATGAAATACAGATACGAGACGGGCAGGATTCCGGCAAGCACTACTCCGGTTAAAGCGCCCGTTGTCGTCGCGATTTCGAGGACGATAGCCAGCCGAATATTGGTCAGGCGGTTCTTCAGGAACGGCGCTGCTCCGCCGCACGAGCAGGCGATGACGGAAATGATGCTCGCGCCGATTGCCGTATGAATCTCGATGTGGCCGAAGATCGTCAGGATGGGCACGATGAAAATCCCGCCTGCCATGCCAAGCATGCCGCCGAGTGCACTCGCCGCCATCGAGACTGCGAACAGCCATAAGCTGAAGCCGCCAGCCATCTCAGCGGACTCCGCCTTCCGTTCGCGGCCGGCGCGTGAGCCGGGTTACGAAACGGATCTGGTCGCCTCGGTAATAGAGTTTTTCGTAATCGACGGGCTGACGCCCGGTGGTGTACGAAGTGCGCTCGATCAGAAATATCGGGCTGCCGGCAGCAATACCGAGGGCTCGCGCTACGGTTGTGTCAGCAGATACTGCTTCTAGACGATACTCCGCTTCCACCAGGGGCGTATCGTACTTCTGCTCGAGCAATGAGAAGATCGGTTCCGTTTCCAGGTCGTTCTCAAGGATTCTCTCGCCAATCTCTCGTGGCAAATAGGTTTCATCAAAGGACAACGGAGAATTGTCCGCCAATCGCACGCGTTGAATGCGGACCACTGGAGTTCCTGTGGTGATCGCGAGCTGACGAGCTACGGAGTCACTCGCCGGAACAGTCTGTTTATCAAGCAGGCGTGCAGATGCGTTACGGCCGAGAGATTGCATATCTTCCACGAATCCACTCAACTCGGTCAACTCCTGCGTAATCTTAGGCTGTAGGACGAAGGTGCCCTTGCCACGCCGAATCTCGATCAGTCCGCGGCGTATAAGGTTCTGAATTGTTTGTCGGACCGTGGTGCGACTGACCGCGTGGCGTTTAACGAGTTCGTCTTCTTTCGGCAGCTGACTCCCAGGGGGAAGTGTGCCGGCCCCGATTTCGGCGGCAAGAAGCGATTCGAGCTGAGCATACAAAGGCACCGGGCTGTGCGGATCAAGGTTCACTATTGACATAGTGACATAATGAGGTCATAATGTCAATAGTGATCGCCAGCGATTACGCGATCGATTTTCTTACCGTTAACACCTTTTAGGAACACTATGAAGGCATTAAGCGATTTCATCCCTAGACTATTGACCGGGTCCCGACACGTTTGCCGCCATTCTCCAGGGGATGGGCGTCCCTGCCCCGCACCTCATGGCATGGTTGACAATACTCAGCGAACTGCTCGGCGGCCTTGGTGTACTACTGGTGGCATTCGTGACGATTATCTGCGTGACGATGACGGCTGTATTATTGGTGGCCATGTTTAAAGTGCACTTGCCGTATGGTTTCAGCTCGATCAAGCTCTTCGCCGTGACCGCGACGGGCGCGAAGTTCGGACCGGTTGGCTATGAGATCATCCTGCTCTATATCGCCTGCCTCGCGGCCCTCGTTATCGGCGGTTCCGGCCCATTCGCGATCGATGGACTCGTCCGCAAGCGCTTCGAAGCGCGAACAAGTACCAACAGGGCCCCGAAGTTATTCTGCGGGATCTAACCAACCCGGATCCGTTGGTCAACTTCAAGAACAAAGAGGAGATGGCTTTTGTCTACGGCAGGAAATGGAAGCAACGATACTTCGAGAAGATGGGAGACGACTACCTCCCGCTCGGTGCCCAATGGGACGTAACGCACCAGCTCTGGCGTCCATACAACGCCGCGGGCACTGACTGGTGGACCTAACCGAAGTGGCCCGAGCGTGTGGTGTTTGGATAAAGACAATATCAGACTGGCAAAAGAAGGGCCTGATCCGCGGAGCCACTCTGAAGTACTACACCACGCGTTGTACCGCCTTTGGAAACGGAGCTACAGTAATAGCTAGTCCGGGACCGCCGTAGCCTTGACCTGAAGGTGACAGAAAGGCTGAGCCATGGCTGATTCAGCCACCGCAAAAAAGTTGACGCGGCCAGGTGCGTCGTTCGCGCGCCGTTATGGATTGGCTTTCGCTTCCGTCGCCGGCGCTCTGTTGCTGGATCTTCTGTTTCGCCACTTCAATCTGCCTCATCCGTTTGCTGCATTTGCATTGTCCGCAATCGCGATCACGTTTTGGTATGGCGGCACGAAGCCCGGTATTGTGGCAGTCTTGCTTGCGTCGCTGATCCGCGGCTTCATCTTCGAGGGCGAAACCAGTAGCCTCTCTCGCGTTCTTTATGAGCTGGTGTTCCTGACCTTTGCAATACTCATGATCTGGGTAAGACGGAGGAAGGAGGCTCTAGAGGTCGCGATCACGGACCGAACTACAGAGCTCACGGCAGCGAATGATGACCTCCACAAGCGTAAAGAGCAGCTCGATGCATTGTTTGAGCTATCGCCCGACGCGGTAATCCTGACCGACGATGACTTTCACGTGTTGCGGGTCAACAAGGAATTCACACGAATGTTCGGGTACACACCAGAAGAGGTTGCGGGACAATGGCTTCCCAATTTAATAGTCCCCGAGGAATTGCGCGCTGAGGCTCTCAATTACAGGGATCGGCTGATTTCGGGAAACAGAGTGGAGCTGGAGGCCATTCGGCAACGTAAAGACGGTGTTCGCTTTGACGTTTCCGTCGTCGCGAGGGGCATTTCGCTTGGCTTCGACCACGGAGCCTTCTACCTCATTTACCGAGATATTACCGAGCGCAAGAAAGCAGAAAGAGAACTCAGGCGGAGTGAGGGTTATTTAGCCGAAGCACAGAAATTGACCCACACCGGCAGTTGGGCCTGGAATGTGCGTACCGGCGTTCTCTTCTGGTCGCGGGAGATTTTTGACATTTATGCCTATGAATACCAGGAAACGGGGCCCACTTGGCCACAGTTCCTCGAAAGAATTCACCCTGAGGATCGACCACAGGTCGAGCAGAAAGCAAGAATGGAGGCTTCTGGGAAAGAGTGGCTGGATTCTCAGATTGATTTTCGAATCATTCTCCCGGACGGCACCATAAAGCACCTGCATTCTGTAGCTCATCCTGTTAGGGATGACTCAGGTGAAATCACTGAGGTGGTCGGCACCGTCATGGATGTCACCGAACAGTGGAAGGCCAGAACCGAGTTGGAGAAAGCTTTCGAGGAAATTAAGCAGCGGACGGAAGCTGCCCGCCGGAGCGAGAGAGAGCTTCGCGACGTGGTCAATACGGTTCCGGCGCATGTCTGGAGCACTTCGCCCGAGGGTCAGGTTGATTTCGTTAATGATCGTTGGTTGCAGTTCACAGGTTTAGCTTTGGACGAGGCATTCGGGTGGAAGTGGGAAGCGGTTCTTCATCCCGATGACCGGACGAGGGTCGTCACCGATTGGCACACAGCCCTTAAGAACGGGCAAGCCATGGAGAGTGAAGCGCGGGTTCGGCGGGCAGACGGAGAATATTGCTGGTGGTTTATTCGCAATGTACCGCTGCGCGATGAAACCGGAAAGCTCGTCAGATGGTATGGAACCGCTATCGACATCGAAGATCGCAAGCGGGCTGAGCAAGCCCTTCGGAAAAGCGAGGAGCGGTGGAGATCCGTCTTTGAGAATTCGGCTATCGGCGTTGCGCTGACTGACCTGAACGGCCGCTTTCTAGCCACCAATCATGTCTACCAGACAATCGTGGGTTACACGGAGGAGGAACTGCGTGCACTTTGTTTTCTGGACGTAACGCATGAGGACTACCGCGAAGCCAACTGGGCGCTCATCACCGAGTTGCTGGAGGGAAAACGACGACAGTTTCAGATTGAGAAAAAGTATCTGCGCAAGGACGGCAGTTCGATTTGGGTGAGCAACAACGTTTCTCTTGTGCCGGGCACCGAGAGGGTACCGCAATTCATAATGGCGCTGTCCGAGGACATCACAGAGCGCAAACGTGTGGAGCAAGCTCTTCGGCGAAGCGAGGCGTATCTGGCGGAGGCCCAGAAATTGACCCACACGGGCAGTTGGGTTTGGAATGTGCGTACCGATGCTCTCTTTTGGTCGCAAGAGGTCTTTCGCATTTATGACTACGATCCCGAGAAGATGGCTCACCCCACTTGGGACTTTTTTGAGAGGGTTCACCCCGAGGATCGACCAAAGTTCGAGCAGAGAAAGAAAAGAATGGCGTCCACGCAGAAGGAGAGGGCGGATTCTGAGATAGATTTTCGAATCGTCCTTCCAGACGGAACGATAAAGCACCTCCACTCTATCGCTCACCCGGTGATTGAGTCAGGCGACGAAGTCGTCGGCACCGTCATGGATGTGACCGAACAATGGAAGGCCAGAGACGAGTTGGAGAACGCTTTCGGGGAAATTAAGCAGCGGACGGAAGCTCTTCGGCGGAGCGAGGCTTATTTGGCGGAAGCACAGAAATTGACCCACACCGGCAGTTGGGCGGTGCGGGTCCCTCCGATGGAAAACGCGCAGGGTGAGGCCGGTCAAGGGCATGAAGTGCTCCCGAGGTTCGGCTGGGACGCTTCCTATTGGTCAAAGGAGATGTACCGGATCTTCGGCCTCGATCCTGATTCCACGCCACCATCTTACACGGAGGTAGTCCGGCGGCTGCACCCGGAGGACGCGCGTTATTACACACCTGTGGTCGAGCAGGCCATTCGGGACAGAAATGACTTTGAGATCGACTATAGGGTTCTTCTGCCAAACGGCGCGGCCAAGTACATTCATGTGGTCGGACACCCGGTAGTGAATGCTTCCGGTGATGTCATTGAATTAGTCGGTACGGCGATGGATGTCACTGAGCAGCACGAAGCGAGAGCGGCTCTGCAGACTGCGTTTGAGCAAATAAAGGCAGAGGAAATAGAGCTTCGGCGGATGACCGACGCCGTCGCCAGTTATATTTACGTGTTGCGCCCGGATGGGACACCCCTTTATGCAAATCAGACAGTGCTCGATTACACCGGCCTCACTTTGGAAGACGTGCAGAGAGAAGACCAGCGAGCACGGGTCTTCCACCCGGAGGATGTGGAAAGGCTGCGCAAGGAGCGCCATGAGGCGCTCGCGCGCGGTAAGCCTTTTGAACTTGAGCAACGAGCGCTTGGGAAAGACGGTAACTATCGCTGGTTTCTTGTCCGCTACAATCCTCTTCGCGACGACCAGGGGCACATTATTCGCTGGTATGCCACTGGGACAGATATCGAGGATCGCAAGCAGGCCGAGGAGAGGATGCGTGACGAAAACCTTGCGCTGAGAGAGCAAATCGATCAGGCATTCATGTTTGAGGACATTGTGGGCGCGTCACCGGCCCTGCAAACCGTGCTCTCCGGCATTGTGAAAGTGGCCCCCACCGATTCCACGGTGCTGATCACGGGCGAAACCGGCACCGGAAAAGAATTGATTGCTCGCGCCATACACAAGCACTCGCAACGTTCCGGTCAGGCGTTCATCAGCGTAAACTGCGCGTCGATTCCTTCGTCCTTGATCGCGTCGGAGCTGTTTGGTCATGAGAAAGGCGCCTTCACCGGCGCGGTGCAGCGCCGCCAGGGTCGTTTTGAGCTGGCGCATTCGGGTACGATTTTTCTAGACGAGGTCGGCGACCTTCCCGCAGAGACCCAGATTACGTTGCTCCGAGTACTTCAGGAGCGGCAGTTTGAACGAGTGGGAGGTAACCGAACCCTTACCACCGACGTTCGCGTCATAGCCGCAACCAACCGTGACTTAACGGCAGCCATTGCCGCGGGAGCGTTTCGATCCGACTTGTTTTACCGGCTGAACGTTTTCCCGATTGAGGTACCTCCTCTGCGCAAACGGAAGGAGGACATTCCGATGTTGGTGGAGTACTTCGTAAAACGCTACGCGGAAAAAGCTGGAAAGCACATCTGCAAGATCGACAACAATACGCTGGAGCTGTGCCAATCGTATGCATGGCCCGGAAATATCCGCGAGTTGCAAAACATTGTTGAAAGATCGGTGATCTTGTGCAGCGGCGAGATTTTTTGGATCGAAAAGGCCTGGCTGGCAAGCCCGGAGCCAGTCCGGCAAGAGTTGCTAGGTCCTTTACCCGATACCCTCCAGAATCAGGAAAAAGAAATTATTGAAGCTGCGTTAGCGGAAAGTAGAGGGAAAGTCGCTGGCCCACAAGGTGCGGCAGCGAAACTCGGCATTCCCCGATCGACGCTGGACTCGAAAATCAAGCAGCTGAAGATCAAGAAACACAAGTTAATCTCTGAGCAGTAGTAAGCTCCTCCTTCTTCAACTCCCGAAAATTCGGCACTTCCCGAAGTCTCGTCATCCGACCGCTACCTCTAACCACCTGCTTTCAATACGTTGCATTTGGCCGCTGCATTGCATTTCCACTTACGTCAGGCCGGGGACGGCCGCAATGCAGAACATCGCGACGACAACCGATGACCTTGAGAATCGAGAGATCAGTGCGGCAGCGGTTCACGGTGTTCACCCTAAGTGGGCGTATGGAGGCGGCGCAGGTTCCGGAGCTGAAGAAGCTTTTTGAGCGCGACTACCGACACATCATTCTGGATTTACGAGACGTGAGGCTGGCGGATCGCGACGCAGTGAGGTTTCTAAGAGGTTGCGAGGCGGATGGCATGAAGCTTGAGAACTGTCCAGCGTATGTCCGGGAGTGGATGCACAGAGAAAAAGATTGAGAGAACAACGAACTGGCACTGCCGTACGGCTCCGGTTTGAGAGAGGAGGCAATGAGGCTGATGAGCCCTTTTTGTCGGTGCACGTAGATACCTGAGAGCTTAGCGATCTTCGAATTAAAGCTGTCGCATAAATGTTAGAGCATTGGAGTTCCCTGTGAAATTAGAGGAGCTCCAGCGAGAGTAATCGCAACCGAATTCAAAGGAGAACAATACAGATGTCAGTTAAGA
>Ga0137403_10010762_pt1 | contig 10114 bp, 8 predicted proteins | sample CZOMad2_1_16fung_FD_122057 | JGI IMG/M metagenome (GOLD analysis project Ga0137403, IMG submission 122057) | Vadose zone soil fungal communities from Angelo Coast Range Reserve, California, USA - CZOMad2_1_16fungal (Hybrid Assembly) | ecosystem: Environmental > Terrestrial > Soil > Vadose zone... | reverse complement strand
CCTTCGACTTTTTCTACTGCTATACCGGCTAGAGTGAGGTCGTCGGCCAGGCGCGCGTTGTCCGCTTTAATTTCGACAAAGTCGCGGAGCCATTGGGGTGAGAGTTTCATGTTTCTTGAACCTTACCTCGGCGGCTAAAGCCGCATTGCTTCAAGATCCCAATCGCAGGGCTGAAGCCCTGCGCCGCCCAAAAGCCTGAGCCTCAGGCCAGCGCCTAAAGGCGCTGGTGCGTTCGTGCTCTTTTGGGACGCCTGAAGGCGTGCCCTGATACGAAACTCAACGATACGAAACTCAACCAACTGCAGATCCCCTTCGGCGAGCTCAGGGCAGGCTCTCCCGTTGGCCGGGATGACGAGCACTTGCTTAGGTTTGCTAGTACTTGCTAAAGCAAGAGATTCCTCCCTTCGGTCGGAATGACGATCCATATTTTCTATGCGAACTGCTCCAGGAAGCGGACGTCGCCCTGGAAGAGCATTTGGATGTCGTCGATGCCGTACTTCATCATGGCGAGGCGTTCGACCCCCATTCCGAAAGCGAAACCAGAGACTTTGGCGGGGTCGTAGCCGTGGTTTTTTACGAAGCCGAAGACATTCGGATCGACCATGCCGCAGCCCATCAGTTCGACCCATCCTGTCTGCTTGCAGGTGCGGCAGCCTTTGCCGCCGCAGATGATACAGCTGATGGCCACGTCGGCGCTGGGCTCGGTGAAGGGGAAGAACGACGGGAAGAATCGCGTTTTTACGCTGGAGCCGAAGAGGGCTTTCATGGCGTGGTCGAGCGTGCCTTTGAGGTCGCTGAAAGTAATGTTGGTGTCGACGGCTAAACCCTCGATCTGGTGAAAGACCGGGGAGTGGCTGGCGTCGGTGGCGTCGCGGCGGTGGACTTTGCCGGGACAGACGATACGGATTGGGGGTTCCATCTGTTCCATTGTACGAATTTGCACTGGCGAGGTATGGGTGCGAAGGAGCAGGCGATCGCGCAGGGGCTTCTTGTCCTGGTCGGCGATGACGAGCGTGTCCTGCGTATCGCGGGCTGGGTGATTCGGCGGGAAGTTGAGAGCTTCGAAATTGTAGTAGTCGGTTTCGACTTCGGGCCCCTCCGCGACGGAGTAGCCCATGGCGCGGAAGACGGCGACCGTTTCGTTGAGCGTGCGGATGACTGGATGCTCTGCTCCCAGAGGGCGACGGATGCCGGGGAGGGTGACGTCGACGCGTTCGGATTCTAGAGCTGCGGCGGCGGAGCCGCCGTGGATTCGCTGCTGAGCGGCATCGACTTCGGCTTCGACGCGGGCCTTGATTTCGGCGAAGCGCTGACCTACCTCGCGCTTAGCTTCTTTCGGAGCGGCTTTCAACCACTCGCTGGCTTGAGTGACGATGCCGTTCTTGCGGGCCATCCAGTGGTCGCGGAATTCTTTCCAGGCGTTTTCAGTGGTGATGGATTGCGATTCGGTTTGCAGCGCGGACAAGAGGACTTGGACCGCCTTGTCGAGCGAGTCGGGGGAGAAGTCTGTGAGTTTGGGGAGGGAGTAGGGCAATTTGCTTTGGTTCCCGCTGGGGCTAAAGCTCCAATTGTATTTGGGTCCTGCCGGCACGGCTGAAGCCGTGCCCTGATACGAACCCTTATCTCAGCGACCAAAGTCGCCTCAAAATCGAACATTTATGCAGCGCTGAAGCGCTGCTCCACCCAAAAGCGACAGCCCAGAACAACAGCTCAAAACAACATCTCAAAAAACAACAGCCCAAAACCAGCAGGTCCCTCCACTACGCAGATGCTTCGCTTTGCGAAGCATCCGCTCCGGTCGGGATGACAATCCATTCATTGGGGAAGCTGACATGCCATGCGGCAGCTTCTTGTTGCCAAGACCACCCAAAGTCGGCGGTATAGGTTCCCACCCTAATTTTTCGCAAAGTGCGCGAAAAATTAGGGTGGGGCACCCGAGCGTCGTGTTTTCCTCAGGCTGTTTTCGAGGGTGCGGACTTCGCTGCGGAAGGCTGCTTCTTCTCCGCTTTCTTGGTGGCGTTCGCTGTCTTGGCTTGCTCGACCAAGTGCGCGAAGCCTGCCGAGTCTTTTACGGCGAGATCCGCCAGGATCTTGCGATCTAGATCCATGCCGGCGAGCTTCAGGCCGCTGATGAACTGGCTGTAGCTGAGGCCATGCGGGCGGGTGGCGGCGCCGATGCGGACGATCCAGAGGGAGCGGAACTGGCGCTTCTTCTGCTTGCGTCCGGAGTAGGCGAACATGAGACCGCGCTCGACGGCCTGCTGGGCGGCGCGGTACAGCTTGGACTTTGTGAGGAAATACCCACTGGCGCGTTCTAGGATCTTCTTACGTCTGGCACGTCGTTTCGTGCCACGTTTTACGCGAGGCATTGCACTTTCTCCTTTTAGCTGGCTGGGCCAGCTGGCTTACGGCGGCTGGAGGTAAGGATCTGCTCCCTAGCAGGAGCGGAAAGCCTCTTCACGCGCCGGGCGCTGCAAGATGGACTTTGCGGCGCTCTGATACGGCCTTGCTGCTGGCCGTATCGCGGGGATTCCTAACTAGTAGGGAATCATCCGCTTGATTTTGGGTGTGTCGGCATCGCTCACGAGCGAAGTGCCGCGCAAATGCCGCTTCCGCTTCTTGTCTTTCGAGGTGAGAATGTGGCGGAGGAACGAACTCGACCGCTTCACTTTCCCGGTTCCCGTTTTCTTGAAGCGCTTAGCGGCGCCTTTGTGTGTTTTCAGCTTTGGCATAAGTCCTCTGTTGCAGCGCCGGAAGGCGCATTTTCAAATTCGCAGTACGGCACGGCTAAAGCCGCGCCTTGATACGAAACTTCAATCCAAACTTTACCTCGGGGGCTAAAGCCCGATTATTTCTGGGCCTTGATCCCGGGGCTGAAGCCCTGGGCTACCCGGTACTAACTACCCAACTTACAGCAGGTCCCTCCACTTCGCAGTTGCTGCGCTTCGCGAAGCAACTGCTTCGGTCGGGATGACAACCCTAAGAAACTTGAAGCTAACCCTGGCTGGCTGGGTTGGCGGCTGCGGGCGGGGGCGCCGATTGTTGCGGCGGTTTGGCCTGTTGCGGCTGCGCTGCTTTCGGCGCCTTCGGCTTTTTCTCCTGCGTGACTGCCTTCTTCGGGGCCAGGATCAGGTGCAGCGTGTTGCCTTCCTGCCGGGGCCGGAATTCCACGATTCCATTGTCACCCACATCTTTAATCAGGCGTTCCAAAATCTTAACGCCGAGCATTTGCCGGGTCATTTCGCGGCCGCGGAAGAAGATGGTGGCCTTGACCTTGTCGCCTTCTTCCAAAAACCGCAAAACGTGGTTCTTTTTGGTGTCGTAGTCGTGGTCGTCGACGTTGATGCGGAACTTTACTTCCTTGACTACGATCACTTTCTGATTCTTTTTCGCTTCGCGCTCGCGCTTTTCCGTCTGGTAAATGTACTTGCCGAAATCCATGATGCGGCAGACGGGGGGTACGGCTGAGGGCGAAACTTCGACCAGGTCCAGGTTCTTTTCTTTCGCCTTTTTAATGGCGTCGAAGGGCGTCATGATGCCCAACTGGTTGCCTTCGTCGTCAATCACGCGGACTTCACGCACGCGGATGCGGTCGTTCGTGCGGATAAAACGTTTATCGATACTGGCCTCCGGGGGACTTCTGAAAAGCTCTTAAAGTATAGCACGCGGGCGGGTTAGAACTTTGCTCGGGCTCTCACCACGGAGACACTGAGACACGGAGGAAACTAGGCTGGACGGCCGATGAGCGTGGCTCCTGCAGCGGATTCGATCTGGGCCTGGAACCAGCGGTTGGGTTCGTGATGGCCGGCCAGACGGACCTCGAGATAGTTGTCGGTTAGGGCATTGGAGGATTCAGGGTTCGAGGACTGCAATGTGATTGCTGGAAGTGTTTTGCCCACGAACGAGCGGGCGAAGGCCTGCTTTTTCTTGGCGATGAGGTCGCGGAGGACGCGGTAGCGCTCGCGGGCGATGTGGACCGGGACTTGGTTGGGGAGTGCGGCTGCAAGGGTTCCGGGGCGTGGTGAGTAGGGGAAAATGTGCAAGTAGGTGATAGGGAGATCTTCGACCATGCGGCGGGTGTGCTCGAATTCCGCGTCGGTTTCGCCGGGGAAGCCGGTCATGACGTCAGCGCCGATGGCGGCAGTGGGCAGGGCTTCGCGGATCTTGGTGATTTTCTCAACGTAATGCCAAGGGCGGTATTTTCGGTGCATGCGGCGGAGGACGGCATCGCTGCCGGACTGCATGGGTACATGGGCGTGGCGAGCGATGCGATCGGAAGAACGGATCAGAGCAATAAGCTCGTCGGTCCAGTCCATGGGTTCGACCGAACTGAGACGGAGTTTTTCGAGGGTTGTTTGTTGCAGGATTGCTTCGACGAGAGTCTCGAACCGCAGGGTGGGGGTGAGGTCGCGTCCCCAGCGGCCTAAGTTGATGCCGGAGATTACGACTTCGCGGGAACCGGAGGCGACAAGGTTGTTGATGTCGTCGATGACTTGCGGCAGCTGACGGGAACGACTGTGGCCGCGGACGGTGGGGATGATGCAGAAGGAGCAGCGGTTATCGCATCCGTCCTGGACTTTCAGGTTGGGGCGCGTGCGGGCCTCCCCCTGAGCTGTTTCTGGAGAGCCGAGGTTTGCGGAACCGAAATCGGGCGCGGCTTGCAGTTCGGTATGGGCGAAGATATCGCCGACCAAGATTTCGCCGACATGGAAAGCGGCGGCGCTGGACTTGAGGAGGGTGTGGATGGGCACGAAATGCGCGTTTGTGAGCGCGAGGTCGCTGACCGAGAGATCGTTGAGCGCGAGATCGGCGATGGCGTGCTTGTGAGAGTTTCCGACGACCCCGGTGACTCCCGGAAGCACCGCGATTTCCGCGGGGGCGCGCTGGGCGTAGCAGCCTGTGACGAAGATTCTTGCGCCGGGGTTGCGGGAGTGGACGCGGCGGATGGCAGCGCGGGCGGAGCGATCGGCGTCGGCGGTGACGGTGCAGGTGTTGAGGACGACAAGGTCAGCCGCGTCGGGGGAGGCGGATTGGAGACCGCGATCAGCCAACTGACGGAAGATCGACGCACCGTCGGCTTGCGACGCGCGGCAACCGAAATTCTCGACGGAAAAGGTGGGCACCGTGCCTAATGGTAGCTGAAATGGGGAGGGCTGGGTGCCCGGGCGGTCTATGCGGCGGGACTAAACCGTCGCCACCATCCTCCCTTGTTGGAAGCATTCCCGGCAAAGAACGGGCCGCCCCTGGGTCGGGCGGAAGGGTACGGTGGTCTCTTTGTTGCAACTGGAGCAGACGGTACGAGTTTCTACTTTGTTGTAAACGGGAGCGGCAGTTTGACCGTTCCCGCCGAATAAAGCAGCCCGCTTGGCCTTACAGAATTTGCAACGTTTGGGCTCGTTTTTGAACTGCTTGTCGTGGAAGAACAACTGTTCACCAGCCGTGAACACAAAGTCATTCCCACAATCGATGCAGGTCAAAGCTTTGTCCTGGAATTCCATCGAGAGAAAGCTCCTTTCGACGGGAACTGCTCCTTCCACGACCAAGCGTAGGTCTTCCTCATGGTTCGTGGGTGGATGTCGCCCCGTCATCCCCCCTCGCTAACTGGAACGCCCTGGGTTCGGCCCGCCACCGGCAGAATTGCCGTATGGATAATTCCGGTATGAAACGTCGACAACGAAAGAAATCGAAACCTAACCGCTGGTACGAAAAGGGCTGCCGCAGATGAGGGCGGCAGCCCTTATATCTAGTCTTGCTCCTTGCGCGCCTTCTTCCGGCTGCGCTTGCGAGCCAAAGCTTCCTTCACTCGCTTCTTTTCGCCAGGTTTCAGGTAGTAGGAGTGTCGCTTGACTTCCTTGATGATGTCTTCCTGTTGGACCTTGCGTTTAAAACGCCGCAATGCATTTTCAAGAGACTCACCTTCTTGCAGTCTTACATCTGCCAAATTGGATTACACCCCCAAACCCGCCTGATAGGACACTCTCATCATAGAGCAAGCGAACTGTTGCAAGTCAAGAAAAAATCGCAACTTTACGTAGAAACTGCAAAAATTTGTTCAGGCTGCCCAATTTTCGGCGCAAGTCAAAAAGTGAGGCGGACCGCGACTTGCACTTGACGTGGTGCATATGCGCCGGTGGCGGCGGTCGAGGAAGGGCTGCGGCGGTATTGCGCGGGGTAATAGGTGGCGCCGCTGCGTTGGGAAAACGGAACAAATTGTGTAGTGTTCACTACGAAACCGCCGGCATCGGTCAGCACGCGCTTGTTCAGATGATTGAACAAGTTGAAAGCTTCGATAATTAAAGAGAGGTGAACGTTGTTTGTAACGCGGAAATTGCGGCTGAATCGGCTGTCGGTGGTGCTGTAGGCTGGTCCAACCAATGAGTTGCGACCTCGTCCGGGCAAGCGGTCATTGAGGCTGTCGCCGTCCTGATTGGGGTCGCCGGTGACTTTGTCGTCGTAGGGGCGTCCGCTGCCAACCGTTACGACGCTCGCGAACTTCCAGTGATTGAACAGATCGCTTAGAACAGGCTGACCGGCGGGGATTGGGTTGGGTTCGGCGACCATGGAGAAAACGAAACGGTGGCGCTGGTCGGTGACGCTGGAGGCTTTCTCGGCGGCTGTTCCGTAGGAGTTCTGGACGTTGCCGGGCTGCCCAGCGATGAGAGCGTCGGGACCGTCGTCGACGGCGTGAGCCCAAGTGTAGCCGAGGCGGAAGTAAAGGCCGTCGTTGAGGCGGCGCTGCAGGGAGACGGTGAGGCCGTTGTATTGGCTTGAGGCTTCCGTTTCAAATTGGTTGATGGCATCCAGTTGCGGAATGGGACGGGCGAGCGGATTGATGCAGGGCGGAATTGGGCAGGTGAAGCTTTGCGTAAGCTGCCACTTGGAGAAAGTATCCACCTGTCCATAGCCGAGGAGGTTGAGGCCGGAGGCGTCGTAGACGGGATATTGGACCTCGGAGGGTGGAGGGAGGTTGACGTCTCGAGCGCGAATGAGGTGGAGGCCGTGGACGTGGAGGAACGAGATGGTGCCCGAGGTGCGGCGTGCGAGTTCCTTCTCGAGGCTGAGGCTGGATTGCTGGACCTGCGGCGTGTGGTAGCTTGGCGCAAATGCGGAAACGTCGCTGGTGAGGTAGCTGAGAAGATTCGCCGGCGGCGAGCAAACGTTTGCGGAGGGTGCGCAGGGCGCGAGGGGGGCCGGGTACGAAGGGAAGAGCTGGACGCCCTGGGATAGGAGTTCGCGGTCCTGCGGCTTGGTGTTGTCGAGGATGAGATTGAAGCTGTTGACGCCATTGTTGGTAGCTAGGGATGAGGTGTAGATCTGGGGGATGCGGGCATAGAACACTCCAAATCCGCCGCGCAGGACGAGGGGCTTGTCATCGCCCAAAGACCATGAGAAGCCGGCGCGGGGAGCGAGGTTGTTGGTGGCGTGAGGAAGGCGTCCGGCCTGCGGCCAAAGCGGGTTGGAGAGCATGCCGCTTTCCCTGAACGTCTGGAGGTCATAGCGGACGCCGAGACTCACGCTGAGGTTTTCGCGCAATCGCATCGTGTCCTGGGTGAAGGCGGCGTACTCTTTCGTGTCCGGATGAGTAGTGGCAGTGCCGAAGTTTTGGATGTAGTAGCGAGGCACCCCGTGGGCGTAAGCGCGGAGAGGCGTCAACTCCAGGCCACCCTCTTCTGGAACGAAGGTGAAAGGGTTGACCTTAATCGCGGAAAAAATGTATTCGCCGCCCGAGAGGGAGGGGAAGAAGTTGTTGATGCGGGTGAGGAGGGCATCGCCTCCGAACTTCCAGGTGTTGCGGCCGGCCTCGAGGCTCATGGTTTCGGCAAGATGCAGGCGGTCTTCGTTGGTGTGGCGCGGGAGGATGGTGGAGCGCCCGAAGCCCTCGATCACGCTGGAGATGCGCGTGCGGACATCTGAGGAGTTGCTAGTGGAGGACTGCAGGTCCCGGGAGACCTGCGCGCGGAGATGGTTGGTCAGGCGTGGCGTGAGCGCACTATTCAAGGATAGGACTGCTGTCTCGGTGCGCACGGACTCCTCGCCGTTTTCCGAGAGACTGAAATTTGTGATGGGGCTGGCTGGATCGAAGAAGACGTTGTTGGTTCCCCAGTAGCGCGAGGTGCTCACGCGCAGTGAGAGATAGTTTCGGGAATTGAGGGCGATGTCGGTTTTCAGGAAGCCGGTGTTGCCGAGCATTTGCGACTGAAAGTTCCCGCCCAGGGTGGAGAGATGTGCGGCGGTAGCGAAGACCAGATCCTTGTCGCTGTCTTCATAGTCTCCATGATGGAGCGGCTCTTGGCCCTTCACCGGAACAGCGGTTGCACTGCCGTTATCGAAACGAACCAGCGTGGGCACGAAGAAGACGTGCTGGTCGAAACCGGAGAAGAAGAAGACGCGGTTCTTGCGGAGCGGACCGCCCAGCGTAAAGCCGCCCTGGTGCTGTCGGTCTGTGGGTTTGAAATTGAGCCCTGCGGGTTGAGCGTTCAGAGAGTTATCGCGCAGGAAATAGAACCCGCTGCCATGGGGGTGGTTACCGCCTGACTTGGTGACTACATTAATGACGGCGCCCCCGGCTCGCCCATGTTCCGCTCCGTAGCTGTTCGAAGCTACCCGAAACTCGCTGACGACTTCATTACTGAACTGGTAGGGGGCGCTGTAGCGGCCGCGAGCCTGGGAGAAGAAGGCGTTGTTGTTATCCGCGCCGTCGACCAGAAAACTGGTCTGGAATCCCCGGACGCCGCCGAAAGAAAGGTCGCCGTTGCTGCTGGATGTGAGGCCGCGGGGGTCCTGGGTTACGCCGGGAGTCAGTAGGGCCAGATCGGTAAAGCGGCGGCTACCGAGGGGAAGGTCATTGATGGCCCGCGAGTCGATGAGGCTGGAGACGCCTTCGCTCTCGACGCCATGGGCTTCGGAATGGACCGTGACGGTTTCGGTTTTCCCGGCGACGCTCAACTGAAAAGCGACCTGGGTGGCCGAGCCGATTTCCACTCGAATGCCATGCTGCAGCTCAGTTTGCATGCCGGGGGCGGCGATACGGACCGTGTAGTCGCCAGGGGAAAGAAGTTGAGCGGCGAAGGTGCCCTTGCCGTCCGAGAGAGTGCGGCGGTCGAGGCCATTGGCCTCGTTCGTCGCTACGACCTGTGCGCCCACGATTCGGGCTCCGGAGGGGTCTTCCACGCTGCCGCGAATGGCGCCGGTGGAGGCGTCTTGCGCGTAGAGAGATGTTGCGCAAAGGATCCCCAGCGCGACGAAACGCAAACGCCGCTGCGGCCAGCCACGCATGGACTTCCTCCGTGTCCTGCTGTTTTTAGCAGGGAGGGGGAGGATTCCACAGTCCTCTTTGGTTCCGTCAACGAAAGGCGACTCGCCGGTGGAAGCAGCTTTCCTGCATCTCACCTTCGGCGGCTCGGACCGAAGGTTTCGCCGAGAAGGAACTTCAGAGGACCGTAACTTTTCTCTCGTTTTCGGGGACTACTTAATCAAGAACGTGCCGCGCGGAGAACAACTTTGAAGGCGCTGGAAGACAAGAACCTGGGAAACCCGATTGATGAACGGCTGCAAGTAGAGGCGGCGCAGCAAGATCCGGCGCGCTTTGGGGAACTCTACGAGAACAATTTTGAGCGAGTTTACGCCTACCTGGCGCGGCGGGCGCGGGATCGCGATGAGGCGCAGGACTTGACGGCGGAAGTGTTCCACCAGGCTTTGGCTGGTCTCCGGCGATACGAATGGCGCGGATTGCCCTTCATCGCATGGCTCTTGGGAATTGCAGCACATGTGCTCGCGGATCGTTGGCAACGGGCGGGGCGGATGCCGGAAGTGGTGTCGGACCAGCTGGAACTGGTGGGCGTTGAAGACGATGTCGAGCAGCGAGCGATGTTGTATCAACTGGTCGATTCACTACCCGCCGACCAACGGAAGGTGATTCTTTGGCGCTTTGTCGGGCAGAAGAGTTTGCGGGAGATGGCGGAGGAACTGGGACGGAGTGAGGGAGCGATCAAGCAACTGCAACTGCGGGCGCTGCAGAATCTTCGTGAACGGATTTCGTGAAGCAATCATTTGGAACGAATAATTAAGGAGCAATCATGACTAACATTTCTGTTGCGGATCAGTTGGACGATGC
>Ga0137403_10010761_pt1 | contig 10115 bp, 12 predicted proteins | sample CZOMad2_1_16fung_FD_122057 | JGI IMG/M metagenome (GOLD analysis project Ga0137403, IMG submission 122057) | Vadose zone soil fungal communities from Angelo Coast Range Reserve, California, USA - CZOMad2_1_16fungal (Hybrid Assembly) | ecosystem: Environmental > Terrestrial > Soil > Vadose zone... | reverse complement strand
GGTTAAAGCGTTGCGCCTGATGAAGGCGCGGATGTGGTCGTGATTGCCCACAGTCACGAGCACTAAATCACCGTCGCGAACGACGAACAGAACCCGCAAGTTCAAGCCCCCGCGGCACTCGAAGAAATGGCCGATCGGCCGGACGCCGATGCCGGCGTGTTCGTGTGGACGACCAAAGCTCGTTTCCAGCCGGCCAATAGCCTGGTCGATGCGGGCCTTCTGTTGGGGCGTCAGTTTCTCATAAGCCCGGTCGAAGGATGGCCGCCGAAGAATCATTTCTTCCAGGGCTTAAGTTTTCCATTCTTTCGCTCCTGGTCGATGGCGCTAACCGTCTTCTGGTACGCACGCTCCACTTGCTCGGGTGTCACACCGCATTCTTCGAAGTGTGATGGCGGCCCCAAGAAGTAATTCCAGAGCGCATCCTGGACGGCTGCGGAGAAGTCGACCGTCTCGTTCCGCGCGCAGTGGTCTTCGAGGAACCGCAACTGGGCCATCAGGCCGAATGTCGGTGGATTGAGATCGAGGCCTACGTCCACGCCGGGCGGCCTGCTCAATATGATTCCGCTCATGAAGCCCTGCGCCCAGGCCAGGTAGTCCCTCCGCACCTGCGGATCGGCCGCCGCAGCGGCCGTGAACTGCCGGCATGTCGTGGCACCGAGCCCGACGATCTGCGCAGTCCGCGCGTCTTGCTCTTCTGCGGCAACCGTGTTCCATCCCAGCGCGCACATCACGCAGACGGCTGTCGAATGTCGGATGCGGCATTTCACGTCCGTGAGCCTATTTTTTGAATTTTGCCTGGCCCGACTTCCCCTCGGCGGTCTTGATCGTAAGGGTGATCGTCGCACCGGCCGGAATCGGGTTCTTCGCCTCGCCCGTGAGCGAGTTCTCGCCTTGGGGCGCAAGGGTGACCGTTTCGCGGGTCGATCCGCCGGCGATCAGCACGGCACCTACATAGCCTTTGGTCGAGACCGGTTTCGCCTTGAACGCTTCGAAGACGTTGATCGTGACCGTGTTCCCGGCGGTCATGAGTTCGGCGTCGATGCCCGCCACATCGAGCATCAGGCCGCCGTTGGGACCCTTTTCGTAGTCCTCGGCGGAAGCCGGCGCCGCGAACAAGATGGTTGCGATGAACAATAGCGCGTACTTCATGACGTTGCTTCTTCGGTAGCAAATGATTTCGATCTGCCGTTAGCCGGCACCTCCCGCCTGAACAGGACGTAGAGCGCCGGCAGCACCAGCAGGGTCAAGATGGTCGACGAGATGACTCCGCCGATGACGACTGTCGCTAGCGGTCGCTGCACTTCAGCGCCAGCGCCGGTCGCGATCGCCATCGGGACGAATCCAAGGGATGCAACGAGCGCGGTCATCAGGACCGGCCGCAGGCGCGTGAGCGCGCCTTCCCGGACTGCGTCGATTAGCGCGCGTCCTTCCCTGCGCAATTTTTCGATGAAGGTGATGATGACGAGACCGTTCAGCACCGCCACGCCTGACAGCGCGATGAAGCCGATGGCAGCACTGATGGAGAGCGGGATCCCCCTCAGCAGAAGCGCCGCAACACCTCCGGTCAGGGCAAGCGGCACACCGCTGAATACCAGCAGGGCATCGGGCATCGACCCCAGGCTGATGAAGAGCAGCAGAAAAATCAGAAACAGCGCGATCGGAACCACGACCGTCAGCCGCTGCGTCGCCGAGACCAGTTGCTCAAACTGGCCACCCCACCCGATCCAGTAGCCGGCCGGGATCTTGACCTTCTCCGCAACCTGCTGTTGCGCGTCGGCGACAAACGAACTGAGGTCGCGGCCTCTCACATTCGCGGTTACGACGATCCGTCGCTTACCCTCCTCGCGGCTGATCAGATTGGGACCAGGCGCCAGATCGATCTGGGCGAGTTCTGACAAGGGTACATAACGAATTTGAGCCAGCGGGGAATTGGCCCATAAAGCCGCCGTTGGCTTGGTCTGATTCTCAACCGGCGGCAACGGAACCGGCAACGCCTTGATTGCCTGGATGTCGGAGCGCAGGTGCTCCGGGAGCCTGACGACGATATCGAAGCGGCGATCACCCTCAAACAATCGGCCCGCGCTCTTGCCGCCAACCGCGATCTCCACCAGATTCTGAATATCGCCGACACTGATCCCATAGCGCGATAAGGTCTGACGGTTCAGTTTGACGGTCAGTACCGGCAATCCCGAGGTCTGCTCCGTTTTGACATCCGCTGCCCCCCGCACGTTCTGCAGGATAGCTTGGACCCGGGCCGCGGATTGGATGAGCACGTCCAGATCGTCACCGAATATCTTGACGGCGACGTCGCTTCGGATACCCGATACCGTTTCGTTCATGCGTTGCTGGATCGGTTGCGAAATCCCATAGACGCTTCCAGGGACATCTTCGAGCGCCTCCTGGATATCCGAAACAACGGCAGCCTTCGGCTTGTCCGGATCGGGCCATTCCTTCCGTGGCTTCAGCATAACGTAGCCATCCGAGCCCGACGGCGGCATCGGGTCGGTCGCAACTTCCGCCGAGCCCGTCCGCGCGAACGCCTCTTTGACTTCAGGCACCTTGAGCAGTCGCTTCTCAAGCATCGTCTGCATTTCGACCGATTGCGTCAGGCTCGTGCCCGGGATGCGTATGACCTCCATGGACACATCACCTTCATCGAGACTTGGAATGAATTCACCGCCCATGCGGATAGCGGCTATACCGCAGAGGGCAACCAACAGGCCCGCGATCACGACGACACCGAGCCTGTTGCGGATCGAAGCTGCGAGCAGCGGCGCATAGATGCGGCGCGCGCCCCGCATGAAGAAATTCTCATGTTCGGATACCTTGCCGGTGACCAGCAGCGCCACGGCCGCAGGCACAAACGTCAGCGACAGGATGCTGGCGCCCGTCAGCACCATCAGTACCGTCAGGGCCATAGGCACGAACATTTTTCCCTCGACCCCGGTGAGCGTCAGGATCGGCAGATAGACGATGGCGATGATGAACGTTCCGAACAGGCTGGGGCGAATGACTTCGTGCGACCCGGCGAGGATGGTGGCAAAACGTTCCTCGCGATCGAGCACGCGGCCGAGCCGGTGCTGCTCCGCGGCGAGCAGGCGCAGGCAGTTCTCGACGATGATAACGGCGCCGTCGATGATGATGCCGAAATCGATGGCACCCAGGCTCATCAGGTTCGCGCTGACGCGGTTCTCCACCATGCCGGTGATGGCGAACAGCATGGCAAGCGGAATGACGCACGCAGTTGCGATCGCCGCCCTGAAATTTCCTAGCGTCAGGAACAGCACGACGACGACCAGCAAAGCGCCTTCGACGAGATTGTTCCGGACCGTCTCGACTGTCGCCTCTACCAGGCGCGTCCGGTCGTAAACGGTGTGCGCGATCACGCCATCCGGCAACGAACGCCCGATAGCCTTGAGTTTGGCGGCGACGCGCTGCGCCACGGTGCGGCTGTTTTCGCCGATCAGCAGCATCGCAGTGCCCAGCACGACTTCTTTCCCATTCAACGTCGCCGCACCGGTACGAAGATCCCTGCCCTCCCTGACGTCGGCGATATCGGACACCCGCACGGGAACGCCGTTCCGCGATCCGATCACGATTTCCTTGATCTCATCGATGTTGCCGACCTGCCCCGGCGTGCGAACGAGATACTGCTCGCCATTGCGCTCGATATAGCCGGCGCCCACGTTCGCATTATTGGTCGCGAGCGCCGCCATGATGTCGCGGAAGCTAAGCTTGTAGGCCATGAGCTGTGCGGGATCGGGCAGCACATGAAACTGCTTCTCGAAACCGCCGACGGTGTTGACCTCGCTGAGGCCCGGCACAGTCCTCAACTGAGGCCGGATGATCCAGTCCTGAACCGTGCGCAGGTCACTCTCGGTGTACGGCTCCCCGCTTGGCTTGTGCGCCTCGGGCTTGGCTTCGACCGTGAACATGTAGATTTCGCCCAGTCCGGTGGACACCGGTCCCATCGCGGTCTCGATACCGACGGGCAATTGATCCCTGACCTGCTGAATCCGTTCGTTGACCAACTGTCGGGCGAAATAGATGTCGGTGCCGTCCTTGAAGATGACGGTGACCTGGCTGAGGCCGTAGCGGGATTGCGACCGCGTGCTTTCGAGGCGCGGCAACCCACCCATCGCGGTCTCGACCGGGAACGTGATGCGCTGCTCGACTTCCAGCGGCGAGTAGCCGGGCGCGCGGCTGTTGATCTGGACCTGAACGTTCGTGATATCGGGAACGGCGTCGATCGGCAGGAGCGTGAAATTCCAGGCGCCGAAGCCGGCCATCGCGAGAACGCCAATCATCACCAGCCACCGCTGACGAACGGCGAAGGAGAGGATGCCATCAATCATTATCCGCTCCTCCCTTCGCCATCTCCGCCTTGACGATGAAGCTGTTCTTCGCCGCGTACACGTCGCCTTCCAGAACGCCGAACGTGATCTCCACGAACTCCGGATCCCGTTCGCCAATCTCGACGTCGCGGGCTTCGAACTTGTCGCCGTTGCGGACAAACACGACCGTGCGGTTCTCGACGGTCTGCAGCGCCGAGACTTTCACCGCGACCGGCACCTGCCTGGCCGAGAGCGTGAGCCGGCCGGTGATGAACAGGCCGGGGCGCAGCCGCTGTTCGGTGTTCGGCACGACAGCTCTTGCGACTGCGCTCTGAGTATCGCTGCTGCCGACTGGCGAAAGGTAGGAAATCTTCGCCTCGATCATCGGCTTGCCGTCCGCGGGATCGATGAGAACCTGATCGCCGGCGTTGACCCGGCCAAGGTCGCGGCGATAGACGGAAAAATCCACCCAGACGGTCGACAGATCGGCGATGACGAACGCCGGCTTCTGTTCGGAGACGTATTCGCCCAGCGTCGTCTGGCGGTCGATCACCGTCCCGTCAAGAGCGGCCTTCAATTCATAAGGCGTGAGGCTCTGGTTGCTTTCGACGATCGCGAGGACGTCGCCCTTTTGGACACGGTCTCCGACTCGCTTGCGCACGTCCCGCACGATGCCCGGAAAGCGAGGGGTGACCTGAACCAGTGACTCCTGGTTCGGCTGAATCATTCCGTTCAGCAACAGATTGTCGTGCAGCACGGCAGGAGAAGCTTTCGCGAGCTCGATGCCGGCCGCGGAGACCTTGGCGTCGCTCATCGCGACGCTGTCCGAATGCTCTTCCTTTTCGGTCTTCTCGGTTGCGACCGACTTGGTCGTCGCCGGTGTCAGCATCCGATAGCCGGCGTAAACGAGCGCCCCGGCAACCAGGATGAAAACCAAATATCGGATCAGTGCGGTAATCATCTTGGACTCTCGCGCGCGAGCGAAAACGGATTGCCCACGAGTCCTTCGATGATCGCGACGGCAACGTGGAAATTCTGCAATGCCTCCTGCTCGCGCAGTCGCGTCTGTGCGACGCTCGCCTGGGCGTCCAAGACTTCGAGAAGCGTGTACCGGCCTTGACCGTATCCATCCGAAATGGCCTGCGCGGCCTGCTGGGCTTTGGGAATCGCGACTTCGCGGAGGATGGCAAGCTCTCTGAGCGAACCCTGCAGCGAGTCGTAGGCGCGCCCTGCGATCACGATCAGCGTATTGCGGTTGGCATCTCGCTCCGCCTTCGTCTTGGCCAGACCCTCCTGAGCGGAGAGGATGTTGCCCTGGTTTTGGTCGAACACCGGGATCGGTACCGAGAGGGTCAGCCGGACGGCGTCGTCGTTGGTGTCATTGAAATGGCGCCATCCGGCAGCGATGCGGACATCCGGATAGGGCTTCAACCGGGCCAGTAAAAGCTCGGCGTTCCGCTGGGCAAACACGGCAGTCCAACGAATCAATTGCGGGTTTGCATCGATCGCCGCCACGACGGACTGAAACGACGGCGGTCGCCCGGTGGCGTCGAGACGGCCGGAGACGGAAGCGAATTTGAGCGTGGTATCTCCCATAAGGATGGCCAATTCGCGCCGGACGCTCGCGAGGGTCGATCGCAGCCGTTCGCGATCCGCTCTGACCAGGGCGGAAGCCACTTCCGCCCGCCCGGTCTCTGCCGGTGATGATGCACCGGCCTCGACGCGACGCTGTAGAAGGGGGGTCAGCCTGTCGATCGCGGCGACCTGCTCATCGAGGATCTGGATTCGACGCTGCGCGCCAAGCACGTTGAGGAAAGCGATCGCAGTTTCGGACAGAACCTCCAGCCGAACCGCCTGGCGCTGGATCGCCGCCGTCTCGACACCCGCTTCGCCTGCTGCAATGCGGGCTTCCCGCTTGCCGAACCATTCGAAGGCCTGGCTAATCTGCAATGTGGTTTCCGCCGATTTCGTGCCCCGAAACCTGCCCGTACCGAAGGAATTGTCCTGCTCGTAGGATACTTCCGGGTTGAGCAAGGCTCCGGCTTGAATGCGCTGACCGGTCGCAATCCCCACGTCCCTCTCGGCCACGGTGAGACGCGGGTTGGCAGCAAGCGCGCGCGCAAGCGCATCCCTCATCGTAAGGGTTTGCGAATGCGAAATGCCCATGAGGCACGGGCTGGCCAGAAATGCCACCGCGCACGCAAGACGCATGGCTGTTTTGCAAAGCATGAGAGTTACCAAAGCGATCGATCGCGCGCTCGCGCGCTCCGAAAAGGCGCTCAGGTCAGACGTTTGGGTGGAGGCGTATCGAGCCCCGGATGATCCTCAAGCACGAACGTCGGCGTCACGAATGTAAGCAGAGTCGGCTCCGCCGTCGGCGCGGTCACCAGGACCGGGGCCGGAAGCAAGAGGGAAACGCAGGTATAGCAATGGTCGACGACGGCCACCGATTTCTTTGATCCTTGGTCCGCTTTGGCCGGTGCGGCCTCCACCTCGATTTGATCAACGCTCGCCAGCGTCTCCTCGGCGCAGGAAATCTCCCCGGCAATTCCAACAACGACGTAGGCAAGTGTGAGCAATACAGTCAGCAGCCCACGCAGAGCAGGTGCAAAAGAACACGACCTATGGGCGATCTGCCGTCTCATCAGTCTACGGATAGCAAGGATCGGCAGAGAACACTATTATAAATTCGGTCCTGGAAGGCACTGCACACAAAGCAAGGAAGAGCATTTGGACTTGGCCGGCGTGCCGCTCGGCCGGCTTGTTGATCAAGCGCAGCATTTCGGGCCCGCCGGTTCTCAAGAAGCGCCAAACGAGCAATGCGGCGCCGGTCAGACCAAATGTCGAGGAGGATACTCGGGAGGCGGACGGGCCAGTTCATCGGCCATCTCGATTCCCGCTATAGTCGTTACGCTGCCGGTCATGCCTGCGTTTGCGCAAATCTCCAGAGCACACCCGAGGGATCGGTTACGCCTGCGACCACTGCCCAGCCTTGCGACTGCGGCGCTTGGATCTTGACGCCATAGCGGGTGGGAAGGTCCAGGCCCACGATATGATCCCACCACAGGCCGACGTCGGAAACCGTCAGGTGCACCACGAAATTATCGGCCCACTCACGCACGTAGTAGTCCTGCAGGATGAAGGAGAACACGCCGAGCTGCATCTCGACCAGCCGGTCGGTCAATGGGCGGAGCTTAAAACCCAGCTCGATATAGAACCGCTTGCTCGTGTCAAAATCCTTCGCCGGAACCATTGGACGCATCGCACTGACCGTGCGTGACAGGCTTGCTGCTTCAACCGACATGATGCTTCGCTCCTTCAGCATTGCTCTTCAGGGACGCCTGACATCGAGGATGTCCAGGACAGGGCAATCCGGCACCCTGCTTCCGGAACATTGGTTGATTGTTTTTGCGAGCAGCCTTTCGAGCTTCCTGAGATCGTCGATCTTGGAGCGGATATCACCAAGATGGTGAGCAGCGATCTCGCGGACATCCGCGCATGACGCCTTCCCCGGCGCTCCCAGAGCGAGCAGGGCGCGGATGTCTTCGAGCCCAAAACCAAGTTCCCGGCCGCGCCGGATGAAGGCGAGCAAGCGGGTCTCGGCTGGTCCATAGACACGACGGCCGCCTTCGGTACGAGGGGGCGGCCGTAGCATCTTTATCTTCTCGTAATAGCGGATGGTCTCGATATTGACGCCGGTCAGTCGCGATAATTCGCCGATCGGTATTCCGCCCAATCTTTCCGCTCGCGAAGCTGTGACTGGGGGCATGCTCCAAGCTCCTTGCTTCTGTAGTTGCTACAGGATGCATCTTCGGCACATGACGATCAAGGAAGAAGCGCTTGAAGCTCGTATGCGGCGTGGACAGGAGTTCATGGCCGCCGGCGGCATGCTCGGCGCGCTCGCAGCCTCGTCCTGCTGCATCCTGCCGCTTGTGCTGTTCTCCCTGGGCGTCAGCGGCGCATGGATCGGCAACTTCACGTGGCTTGCGCCCTATCAGCCCTACTTCATCGCGGCGACACTCCTGTTCCTGGGATGCGGCTATTGGCTGGTTTACCGATCAGGAACGCGCGCCTGCGCGGAAAGTGAGGCCTGCGCGCGGCCCCTGCCGAATCGTCTCGTCAAGGCAACTCTCATCCTGGCAACGATGCTCGTCGCCGCGGCGCTTGGCCTCGACTTCATCGCTCCCTTCTTTCTCACCTCGTGACCGGAGAGCCACCGTGAACAAGTTTGTTGTCCACGCCGCTTTTGTCGCCCTCGTTGTCGCGTCCCCGGCGGCGATGGCCGCCGACAGAACAATCACCCTCTCGGTGAAAAACATGGACTGCGCGGCATGCCCCTCCATCGTCAAGGCAAGCCTGCAAGCCGTTCCCGGCGTTGCCAGGGTTGCGGTGTCCTACAAGGACAGGACGGCAACAATCACCTATGACGATGCCAAAGCCGATGTGAACCAACTGACCTCGGCCACCACGAAGGCAGGTTATCCATCCGCGCCCAAGAGTTGATCCGATGCTTCTTCAATCGACCATCACTTGTCCGCACTGCGCGCTCGCGAAAACGGAGACCATGCCGACCGATGCCTGTCAGTTCTTTTACGAGTGCACCGGTTGCGGCACAAAACTGAAGCCAAAGCCGGGCGATTGTTGTGTGTTCTGCTCCTATGGCTCGGTGCCGTGCCCGCCTGTTCAGGCCGAGCGCGCGGGCGAGAGCGGCGCGGCCTCTTGCTGCGCGGGGTAGACAACAATGAGCACCGAGACCGATGCAAGCATGCGCGACTTGCTACGCAGCCCGACGACGAGCCTGCTCGCTTGGTGGGGTCCACAGACCGCGATCGTTGCCGGTCTGTTGGCCTCCGTTCCGGTTCGAGCAGCCATTTGGACTTTTGCGCTCGTCTGGATGGGAGTGGCCTGCATCCTGAATGCAAGGCGGTGCGGCCGCACGCACTGCCGCTACACCGGACCTTACTATCTCGCCATGATTGCGCCGGTGCTTCTGTTTGCGGTCGGCATAGGCTCCGCCGGATTTTTTGCCTGGTTGATCCTGGGCGTCCTCATTCTTGCCGGAAGCAGAATCATCTGGTGGGCGACGGAACACGCGTGGGGAAAATTCTCATCGTAGGGCGCATCATCAGGTTCGGTTGGCGGCCCGCAGCCGAATAGCGGTCACTGCCCTGACAAAGTCAGCTATCAAAGACAAACCCGACCGGCACAAGTTGGCACTTAACGCAAACTTCGTACTTGGCTGCTGAGCGCTACGATCCATCCATCGGACACGATCGCATACAATCGTAGTTTGGCGGGCGACCGAAGAAGGGCGTCGCCAAAGTCCCTGGACGCATGCGGGCCACAGCGGCCACGGGCTCGAGTGTCTCGAGTCCGAACGAAAATCCACATTCAATTCGAAGCTTCGATTTAAAGGTGTGAATCCCATGGCGAAGATATCTTGCCTGCGACTTGTGTTTGCGGTGGCCATCGCCACCGTCATCTCCGGACCGGCCTCCGCGCTGAAGTACGCTCCAGTCCAGCATCATCTACCGGTGGACCCGTCGATCCCGAGCTGGCATCCGGACCCGCTGCAGACGGAGCCGGAGGAGGAGTTCAACGTGGTCGGCGCCGATGTTATGGATGAGATGACGCTCGGCTGGGTCAAACTCTTCCGCCAGGCGTACCCGAAGCTGAGCGTGACGATGGAAGCGCGCGCTTCCGGCGCCGGCGCGCCGGGATTGATTGAGGGCCGTGCGCACGTGGCCCCGGTGGGCCGCGAGCTGCTGCCCGCCGAGGAGA
>Ga0137403_10010760_pt1 | contig 10115 bp, 9 predicted proteins | sample CZOMad2_1_16fung_FD_122057 | JGI IMG/M metagenome (GOLD analysis project Ga0137403, IMG submission 122057) | Vadose zone soil fungal communities from Angelo Coast Range Reserve, California, USA - CZOMad2_1_16fungal (Hybrid Assembly) | ecosystem: Environmental > Terrestrial > Soil > Vadose zone... | reverse complement strand
CCACCACGACCGCGAGGGTGGCCGCTACGGCTCGTCCGCGAGAGCCAAACCAATCACGCTCCGCCAGCAATTCGATGCCGAGTGCAATTGCCAGACATATTCCAATTGACGGCGCATAGAGGTATCTCTCCTGGAGCAGATACGCGGGCTCGAATTGTCGCAGCGACGCAAGCGCGGGCGCCAGCATCACGATGAACCAGACGGCTGCAAACGTCAGCTCCCTTGATTTTAGCAGCGCTACGCCGATCGCCATGGCTACCAGCAACGCAAGGGGCGCGAGGAACAATGCGCTGCCTGCCGTTTCAACGAAATCAGTGTAATGCTGATAGCTGTAGCCCCAGGGCACGAACATCAGCCCGAGATATTTCAGAATTGCCAGAGGTACGGTCAGCAATGACGGCACCAGCGGGTAACGCGGCTGGCCGCTAAATACGACGGTGTTAAGCGCATGATAACGCATCAGAAAGTAGATTGCTGTCGGGATAGCGAACAAGGCCATGAGCCTTGAAGCGCGAACCAGCCTATGCGTGAATGACGCCTCTCCTTTGAAGTGGAAGAGTTCGCAGTACGCTACAACCACCGGTAGAGCAATGGCCGTCTCCTTGCTCAGCAGGGCAAGGAAGAAAAATCCCAACGCGCAGCCGAGCAAGTACTTCGCACCCTGCTTTCGAAAGCGCAGATAAAAATAGAACGCAGGCAGCAGCAGCAGGGCCATAAGCGGGTCGGTGACGCCCGACACCCATGCTACCGATTCCGCATGAGCGGGGTGCACGGCGAAAAATATTGCCGTAAGCGCTGCGACCCAGTTTCGCTGGGTAATCTCCCTCGAAATCACGAACACCAGCAGAGTCACCCCCGCGTGAATCAATACGTTAACCAAATGCCAGCCCCAGGGCGCAGTTCCGAACAACGCATAATTGAGTGTGAACAAGCTGCTGAAAATCGGCCTGAAGTAAGGGTCAACGGTGAAGATGATATCGGCGGCGGTGAACGACCACACGCTGCTCGTGAATGCGGCCGGCAGGTTGCCGAAGTGTTTGATGAAGGTGTTGCCTAAAACCTGCTCCAGATCGTCGGAAGCAAAGTGGTTCCAGAGCGCGTTGATTGACGTGACCAACGCGAGGATTACAGGGACGAGCGCGTAAACGCCCAGCCATTTGCCGGACGCACCTGGGCTTTCTGAAGCTTCGCTCTGGCTTCGTTGCTCGGACTCCGTCTCAATAACAGCCATGGTGCGACTGGCTGATACTTTTGAGCCGGGCGACTTCCGGGATGAGTGGTGTGTTTTGGGCATTTCAGTCAGACAGGCTGATTGAGTACTGCATTCGATTGAGAACCCGGTGCGTAGTTACTAAGAGTCGCAAGGTGTGCATCCCGGCAGTCATTCTAAGCAGGCGGCAGTTCGAAGCGCAAGATTAGCGGCGACGCACGGAGAACTCAAGGCTGAGGGGCGTCGACGAATCTCGGTTCTTGTCAGGTTCGTTTGAGCTTATAATGGACACCGAGTTCTGCTTCAACCTGTCGACAATTCGAAGTTGGGAGGAAAGGATCTTATGAGGAAAATCCGTTTCTTAATGGTACTGATGGCGCTAACCATAGTCGCCGGCGCGAAGTTGAGTGCGGCGCGGCCGGCAACACCTACCAGTGCCTTGCTTGAAGCCCTCCCCGATGGGACAGGGGTGGCGGTGGTAGATTTCCAGAAGATTGCGGGGAGCAGCCTTTGGGCTGCGATCAATGCCCAGGAGAAATTCAAGAGCGCGATCGACAAGGCTCAGTCCGAGATGTCCGACCTCGGGGTGAAGTTGAGCGATGTGCACTCGGTCGCGGTGGTTTTTCCTGCCGCGGGCATGAATGGCACTGCAATGGCTTTGGCCGGCGGATTCGAGCAGACTGATTTGCTCACGCGTCTGCGGGCAAGCGGCAAGGTTAAGCTCACGTCGGAGAAGTACAAGGACTTCGATATCTACAGGGCCAGATCAATACCCGCCACTGTTCCGGCAAAAACCCCGTCCGGGACCAAACCCGCCAGTGCTGGCGTAGTTTCCAGCCCGAAGGACGACACGGCGTTTGTCTTTTACGATGCGAACATGCTTGTGACCGGCAATTTGGATGCAGTCCGCGCTTCGGTTGATGTGAAGACCGGTGCCAGACCGGCCATAACCCAAAACGGCAGGCTGATGGACGCGCTCGCACAGAACCAGGCGGCCGCTGTTCGATTCGCCCTTGCACTTACGCCAGCGATGACGAGCGGGCTGCAGTCGAGCGACCTGCCAATGCCGGAGTTTTCTTCGGTTACCATGGTATTTGGGACGATCGACGTTGCGTCCGGCATTGATCTCAATGTCACGCTGCGCAGCGACAACGCCGAGCACGCGAAGGCGATCGCTGAAAGACTGAATGGGTTGCTCACAATGGCCAGAGGCTTTCTGGGTTCAATGAGTGATCCCAAGGTGGCGCAGATTGCCGAAGCGCTCAAGACAGTGAACGTCACCAGCGCCGACACCGATGTTAGGATAACCGGCAGCCTGCCTATGGAGCTGTTGAACAGCCTGCTCTCTTCTTCCGCCAAAAAGGGGCAATGATTACTGAGATGTGACCGGCCTTGCCGCCGTGCTTGCAGCCCTACCGCAAGCTCAGAGGCAGGGCCTGCGTCCATGGCCCACCTCGCAACTGTGATTTAAAGAGCGGCTCCCTTGAGCTCGACAATGGCATTGAACTGTCCGGCCTGGTAGCGGCGCGATCGGGCTCCGGTCCTCGCCCGCTTATTTGGCGACGTCATTTCCGAAAGCGGTAATGGCCATGACCAGTCTTGTAGCCGACTTGAATTCGTGGCGGGCTGCGGTATAGTCTTGGCCCGCGTATGAACGTTGAAAACAGAATTTCGGTCGAGGCGGCAAACACCGGGTTCTACCGCGCGCTCGAATCCGGAATTCTTGAGCGGATGGATGATGTTTGGGCGCACGACGACTGGGTAAGATGTGTGCACCCGGGATGGGACTTGTTGACTGGATGGAATCGCGTGCGCGAAAGCTGGGAGATGATTTTTGAAAGCGGTCAGAAACTGCGGGCGACGCCTTCCGACGTGTGGGTTCACATGGATGGCGACTTTGCCTGGGTGACCTGCACTGAAAACATAACGGTGTTCAACGAATCGAGCTTTGACTCCAGGCTGGCAACAGCAACCAACCTTTTCATTCTTCGGGACGGCCGCTGGTTTATGGTCCATCATCACGCGTCCCCCATTCCTATCGTCGTGCCTGACAGTTCTACCGACACCATTCAATAGCTCCGAGTTTTCGGAAGAAAATCCAGAAATTCAGCCCCAATATTTTGACTGGCAGCCTGTCTAAAACTGATCTCAGGTCTAACTAAAATAATCCCGCAGTTTAGAAGTCGCACGCGATCCGCCTGATAGAGGAACCGGGGTTGCTTGTCTTCGTGTCAGACGTTGAGGAGTGTGCCAGTCCGTTCAAACCGATCACCTAGATCAGGGGAAAGGAGACCAAGATGACAAGACGCATTACCAGTCTATTGATGCTGGCCGCCATGTTGACATCTTCAATCGCCGTCAGCTATGCGCAAACCGCAACTGCTACGATCGTCGGCACCGTTCTCGATCCACAAGGGGCCGTGGTAGCGAATGCCAACATTGTAGCGAGGAACGTGGACACCGGCATCGAGCGAAGTACGAAATCGACCTCAGAAGGATTGTACAGGTTTGGCAACTTGCCGCCTGGCGTTTATGACGTGCGGGTAGAAGCCCAGGGCTTTGCCAAAGCTGAAGCCAAAGCCGTCAAACTTCAGGTGGGGGAGCAAAGAGATGTAAATTTCGGCCTGCTTGTCTCCGGCGCAACAGCTACTGTGGACATAACCGCCGGTGAGGCGCTGGTGGAGACCGGCAAGACCGATGTTTCAAACGTTATTGATAGCAAGCAAGTGGAAACTCTTCCCACTACCACTAGCTTCAACGGCATCGGCGGCGTCGCCAACGATTACGCCGGCCTCGCTACGATCGCACCGGGGGTCAAGTACGACTTCACCACCGTTTCCAGCGACCTGATAGGGCCCGGGGCAGTGAACAACCGAGGCATCCAGGTCAATGTCGATGGCGGCACGATTTCCGATCAAGTTGTTTCTCAAAGGGGGCGACTATGAACCGTACGGCATCGATCAAAGCTCTCAGGACGGCATTCGGCCAGCAGCGCTTGACGCTTTTTCTCGGTGCCGGTGTCTCCGTCGCCAATGGTCTGCCGACCTGGGAAAAGTTGGTCCTCAGCCTGTACTTCTCGACAATCAGCGAACAGCAGATGAACGGATGGCGACCCTACGCCAATTATCTCTACGCAATCTCCGAGTGGTACCTGAAGCGTTCGATAGAGCCGCTCGAAATCACAGCCAGAAAGACGAAGTCGTTCTACGAAAACAGCGATGTGGGCGAGAAGGCATTCCTGGATGCGATTCGCGACGCGCCGCCGCGGAATCCATGGGACATACTCTGGGATGCCTGGGCCACGGCGGGACCCGGAGCATTTGCCGGAGTTACGCGAAATCCCTTCGGCAAGCGCGGCAGCCCGACAACGCAGGAGGATCTGGAGGCCATACTCAAGGAGATCAGACCACTCAATCGAAAGGACAAGGAGCACGTTGCAGGGGGCAGGAATTACAAGGGAGAGCTAATCCCCGAGGAGCGCATACCGGGCCCTGGGGGTGGCCAAGAAGGCTCTATTTCTCCGGATGCTACCATAGTGACGAAGGGCGGACATGTGATCCGTATCGAACAGCAAGACATGGACATGAAGACGGGGAAGGCATCGAAGCGGGAGATTGGCAAACAGCAGACAGAATTCAACCGCACCCAAAGTCAGGGATACAACGTCCCCTGGAGCTATGTTCTGGGGATTCTGAAAGGCGATCACATGCGGAAGTACCAGGAAAAGCTCGATCGCCAGAAGCGCCCGAAGCGGCGTCCTCAGAGAGACGAAGATGATGACAATCAGCGATAGTTGTGCTAGGTAGTCTGATACATCTTCCGGTTGCAAATCTGAGACGCACGCATGATCCCGAGTTGCTGTCCAAACGAGAGCAACCGCCAGGATATCTCAAAACCTCGGCGGACTCGATTCAAGCGACGCTGGATAGTCTTCTCCACCAAGGATGAGGCGATCTTTTCCGAGGCGTTGCGTGAATGTTACCCGAGAGTGGAGTTTTTTCGTCGATTTCCCGGTGACGACTCGCAGCACGCTCTTCCGCAGGCATCCTTGCCCGATGTATCAGGCCGCTACGCGGACGTCATTCTAGCATCATCGGAAAACCAACAGAGCGGTCGTCGGTATTGTCAAAAGTTTGCATACAACCGTTCCATGTGGGATTGGGCATGTCTGCCAGGAATGTCCTATGATGCGCCGACGCTTAACGCTGGCGAGATTTGCACCTCATATGAACCTGAGAGTCCTGATCATAAGGAACTTCTTAGAATTATCGGCCAGATGTGGAAGATCATCGAGCGGCTAGCAACAAACCGCTACAAGTCGGGACATCCGCTCGGCAATGAGTTATCGGGCGGCGACTTTCTTCTCATGAACGATGCCAAAGTCGGCGATGCATGGCTTGGACATGGCGCACTTGAATGGTGTCGGGAGAACCCCCGGCGCATGCTGAACGGTTGTTGGCGTCCCTGTGACGACTGGCACGTGCCGCAAGACGATTGGTATCAGACCATGTGTCGGAAAGCGGTGGAGAAGTGCGGTGACGACCTCGGGACGCAGCCGGCCTCACCGTGGCGATGAGGTGCATGATCCGCCTGCGTCGCCACCTGCGCAATAGCGCTAGATGAGCGATCAGTTGGACCCAAACCACCCGCGACAGAAGCTGGTATTTTTCGTGGCGGGACCTGTTGACGATGCGACTCGTAAAGCTGTCGCAGAGTTTGTCGGTGGAGTTGGCGAGACCCGCAATTGGCTGCTAGGCGCTCCGCAGCATGTGAGCGAGCATGAAGTGCCAGAAGACCAATCGCACGGGGAGCACTGCGTGGACGACGTTGGCGCATTTCTTGATCTCTATTCCGTACATCCGCCATGGACGCTGCCGCGAGAAATCGACTTGCGGCACTTCGACGAGGCAACCGCATTGTTGACCGCTCTAGCGGAGTGTTCACGAAGGCTGCAGCTGAATTTTGATGTTTACTACGCAGGCGAAGTCATCGGATCTGTCAGCGGTGGAGAGATGGATGAGGGCGTCCGCGAAGGGCTCCTTGGGGAATGGAAGCGAGTACTCGATCAATCGGCTTGAGACTTGCCGAGAGTCACTCGCGCGACAACATCGGTTCTGCAACGAGGTAGTTGCATCTCGCCACTCCCGTACCCTTGAAAAGGTCGGAGCACCTTCCGCCGAGCGGAGCCGGTACGGCAGATCGACGTCACGTCTGGCGGGTCTGCGTCGACCTGTCGACCGGTCGCTTGCAGGCCATCACGATGACGCTAAGCGTGATTGCCAGATAGACGACGACCGGAAGAATCAGGCTGCCGAAGAACTCCGCATAGCCATAGATGGGATGAACCGGTTCGGCCAACGGCCCGTCGCTCGCAGTCATGGACATCACTGCCCAGCGCAGCGATCCCGATTCGAACTCGTGGAGCTTGATCATGACGGCGGCGCCGATCCCGGCCGCGCTACCTATTACGAGCAACAGCTTTACAGCCGCGGATCGCGCCCTGGCAGCGTACGCCAGAAACAGCGCCGCCGACCCAAGGATGGGGGCGACGATTGTCCAAACCGCATACTCGAGGATCTCGTAGTGGACCGCGAGGCCCTTGGCCTGCAGATCGTTGATCGTTCCGATTCGATCAGGCGGCTGAAACAGCATCAGCGCATCGAATATCCCGGGACTGCCACCGTTCACAAGCGCGGGCTCGGACAGAGAGTATCGATACACGCCCGTGAGACCGATACTCACGAGCTGCGAATAGGCAACGAACAGGCCGAGACAAAGCATGAGACGGCGGATCCGGACTGAAAACAAGTACGAGGCCTTGTTCGCGAGGTCCCCGGACTGGTTGGCTTGCATGGCGCAGGCCTCGACGATGCTTTGAGCGGCACCGGCCCGATTGCATTCCAGCCAGACGCGCCAGCTCTCCTCTTCAGGACAATACACGTAAAAGTGGCAGAATAGGGGCGTCTCTGCAACAAAATGCACTCCATTTGGCCGCGACCGGATCTTGAAGCGATCCGACAGTTGCGGTGAGTGAGATCGATCCATTCGCAATTGTGTTACCCGAACATCATAGGAGATTCGAAATGACTGACGCAGCGACGCCGGAACCGGCAACTGCATCCGAAGTCCATGACCTCGCCAGCGCCGCCCGCGCAATCGAGAAGATCATTCGCCGCGACGGATCGGCGGAAACCGATAGCGGAGGCGAGGAGAGGCCAGAGGCGAGCGGCCCCGAGGAGCAGGATGACGAGGCCGATGTCGAGGCTGACGAGGATATCGAGCATGACCCCGGCGTCGACGACGATGACGAGGACCAGGACGAAGACGAAAGTGCGGAGCAGGAGCCGCGCTACAAGGTCAAGGTCGGCGGCGAGGAGACCGAGGTCACGCTCAAGGAGCTGGTCAAGGGCTATCAGCGCGGGACCGACTATACGAAGAAGACCATGCGGCTCGCCGATGAGCGCCGCGGGATCGAGCGCGCCAAGGCCGATCTGGAAGGGGAGCGCACAGCAATTGCGCTCGACCGGCAGCGTTATGCCGAGCGGCTGGGGGGCCACATACCCGGGCTCCAGCAGCAGCTTGCGCATTTCAAGGGTATCGACTGGAACCGACTCTCGGCTGAGAACCCGACGCTTTTTGCCCAGGCGAAGCCGCTGTTCGATTCGCTCACTGGCCAACTGCAGCAAGCCGAGGCCGAGCGGCTGCAGCTGCAGCAGCAGGAGCGTCAGCGCCAGCTCCATGCCGTGCAGGCTCACCAGGATCATGTCGCCGAGCAGAAGCAGGCGCTCATTGCCAAGCATCCCGAACTGGCGGACCCGGTGAAAGGTCGCCAGGAGACGGCCACACTCGCCCGGTACTTGGTCGACGCCGGCTATCGACAGCAGGAGCTGTCGCGCCTGGTCGATCACCGCGACTTCATCCTGGCGCGCAAGGCGATGCTGTACGACCGTCTGATGGCCAACAAGGACAAGGTCAAGGAGACGCTGGCGGCGCTTCCCCGGGTACAGAAGCCCGGCACGGCGCGCGAGTCCCGCAGTGGCGGCGCCGAGCGGCGCACGGCACTCATGACTCGGTTGGCACGGAGCGGCCGTACGGAAGATGCCGCCCGGCTCATCGAGGATATGCTTTAGGAGCATGATTCCCGCCGCATTGATGAACATACGCCGCGGCATCGTGTGGGCGTGGCGCCGTCGGCGGCACCAGCTCCAGCCCGGCGGACGGATGCGGTAGCCGCGGCCTGCTGGTGAAAGCGGCGCACCGGCATGTTTGACGAAATGAATTGGTCTAACGAATCCTCTCACGGCGAGACAGGCCTCGCCTCTGTTCGCCTGTCCGCGACAATTGCGGCCCGGTAGCGATCGTCTCGCCCCCGCCTGGTGCGGCACGGCCGAGGTACGTCTCCCGGATACTCCCACAGCCCTGCGCGTCTCACGAACACCGATCCCCACACTCGCGTCGCGCTACCACAGCAACCAGCGCGGCGCGCAACCAGATTGGAGACTACAGATGGCACAACCGACCAATACCTTCGATTCCTACCGCTCGATCGGCAACAAGGATGACTTGAGCGAGGTCATCTACAACCTGTCGCCGACGCAGACCCCCTTCCTTTCGATGGCCCAGCGGCTCAAGGCCACGAACACCTTCCACGAATGGCAGACCGATTCGCTCGCCGCCGCGGCGCAGAACGCGGTGATCGAGGCCGACGACGCCACGCTCGACGTGATCTCGCCCACGCAGCGCGTGGGCAACTACACGCAGATCTCGGACAAGACCGTGGTGGTCAGCGGCACCCAGGAAGCCGTCGACAAGGCCGGACGCAAGTCGGAGCTGAGCTACCAGATCGCCAAACGCTCGAAGGAGCTGAAGCGGGACATGGAGTTCATCCTGACCGGCAACCAGGCCTCGGTCGTCGGTAGCTCGAGCGTGGCCCGTACCACGGGCTCGGTCGAGGCGTGGCTCACGAGCAACGTCAACCGCGGGTCCGGCGGCGTTTCCGGGGGCTTCTCCGCCGGACTCGTCAGTGCCGCAACCGACGGCACACAGCGGGGATACACGGAGGCGTTGCTGAAGAACGTCATCCAGGCCTGCTGGGCCAACGGCGGCGACCCCTCGACCATCATCGTCGGGCCGAAGAACAAGGCGGTGGGCTCCACCTTCACCGGCATCGCGACGCAATATCGCGAGAACGCCGGCGCGAAGCAGGCCACCATCATCGCGGGCGCCGACGTCTATGTCAGCGACTTCGGCGAGCACCGTATCTATCCCTCGCGCTTCAACCGCGACCGCTCGGTGCTGGTGATGGACATGGAGTACTGGGGCGTCGCTTATCTGCGGCCGTTCCAGCAGACCGAGCTGGCCCGGACCGGCGATTCCGAGAAGCGCCAGCTGCTGGTGGAATACGCCCTCGTCGCCAAGCAGCAGGCCTCGTCGGGCGTGGTCGCGGACCTGACGACGCCGTAGGAAGACAACGCAACTCATGCTCACTCACGCGGGCGGCCCTCGGGCCGCCCGCTCTCTTCACCAATGGTCTTTCGCCGGTCATGGTTGACGCGTGTCGTGCGCCTTGATCAAAGATTCTTCTTGACAGATGTAGGATCAATATCCTATAATGCGATTATTATGTGATGCCGTAGTGTGTTCGGTGTCGCTTTTCCTTCTCACATCAGGCGAATCACGCTGGCGCGCCCATTCTCGGGCGGTTGCGCGGCCGTGCTTTCCGTTGAGGTGTCATGACCCGACGTCTGCTCGATGTCGATCCGGTGACCGGTGTCGCCGAGTATCATCACTACGACTCCGTCAACGACCGCACTTTCATCGAAACTGTACAGGACGTGGCACCGGTCCTCGAGCGCAACAAAGCGCTACAGAATGCCGACGACCGGGGCTGGTCGCCGTCGCGCGA
>Ga0137403_10010758_pt1 | contig 10116 bp, 8 predicted proteins | sample CZOMad2_1_16fung_FD_122057 | JGI IMG/M metagenome (GOLD analysis project Ga0137403, IMG submission 122057) | Vadose zone soil fungal communities from Angelo Coast Range Reserve, California, USA - CZOMad2_1_16fungal (Hybrid Assembly) | ecosystem: Environmental > Terrestrial > Soil > Vadose zone... | reverse complement strand
AGGCGATATCGATTGCGATCGACCAGGAAGAATTCATCTCGATCTTCACCAATGGACGGGGCATCCCAGGACAGGGTCCGATTCCACCGGGGATCTTCGGCTACCGCGACGGCCAGGAAGGGATGAATCCGTATGTGTACGACTGGGTCGACGGCAGGCCCCAGCGCAAGACGGATCAATACGCGAAAAAGCTGCTTGCCGATGCCGGCTATCCCAACGGTGTCGAGAAGACGACCGGCAAACCGCTGGTCATCTATTTCGACACGACATTGAGCGGCGTGGGCGGAAAGTCGCGCATCGACTGGCTGACCAAGCAGTTCCAGAAGATCGACCTGCAGATGGTCGTGCGTAACAGCGACTTCAATCGATTCCAGGACAAGATTCGCAAGGGGACGGCGCAACTGTTCTTCTTCGGCTGGAACGCGGACTATCCCGACCCCGAGACCGCCCGCATGCAAGCCGTACGCAGCCGTATCGATGCCGCGGCGCGAACTGCCGGAAGGTCGCCGCAGGACATCAGGCTGATTGCGGTCAGCAAGACTTTCGCGCCGGCTGTGATCGTGCAAGCCCACGCTGCCGGGCAGACCGCCTTCGGAGAGAATTATTTACAGGAAGCGATTGGCAAGATTGCCGCGTTTTCTGACCTTGATTTGATCCGGCACGTCGCGCGCGGACGTCAGGATATCGAGCAACGACAGGGCGACGTGCGCCCCTCCGCCGGGGTGCGCCAGCGAGACGTGGACGCGGCATTGGGCGAGGCCGCGGAGCAGGCGCATGGAAGCGCCTCCTCGGTCGCCCGTGCCGGGGTTCCGCGTTCCGGCGCTTCCTCCCCGGAGGGGCCCCTGCTCCTCCCTCTGGAGTGGCACTTCATAGGTCCGATCCAGAGCAACAAGACGCGGCAGATCGCCGAGCTATTTCACTGGGCACATGCCATAGATCGCCTCAAAATCGCCGAACGTCTGTCATCTTCCCGGCCCGCCGGCCTGCCGCCGCTGCAGATCTGCATCCAGATCAATGTCAGCGGCGAAGCATCCAAGAGCGGCATGCGGCCGGAAGAAGCGCTCGCACTGGCGCAAGCAATAACCGCTCTGAAGGGAGTTCAGCTGCGCGGACTGATGGCTATCCCCGAGCCGACTCCGGATATCGGCCTGCAACGCGCCCGTTTCCGGCAGATACGGGAACTGAAGGACGAAATCGTCAGCTGCGGCATCGCGCTGGACACCTTGTCGATGGGCATGTCCGACGATCTGGAGGCGGCCATTGCCGAAGGGGCGACCCTGGTTCGCGTCGGCCGGGCGATTTTCGGCGAGCGCCCCCTGTCTCCAGCCTGAGCGGCGATTTGCCCGCCATGGCGGCGCCCACCTATACTGGCCGGCCCGGCGACTGCGATGGCGGCCGGTACGAGCAGGCTTACTACTGCGAACATGGAGGAACATAAAATGAACAGAAGGAACTGGATCCTGGCGGCCGGTCTGCTGCTGGTGCTGCCAGGAATGGCGCTGGCGGCCAAGCCGGGTTATATGAACGTGAACGAAAGTGTCGAAATCAATGCGTCGCCGGCCAAGGTATGGAGCCTGGTCAAGGATTGGAACGGCCTGCACAAGTGGCATCCGGCTTTCTCGAATGCCGAAATCAAATCCGGCACGAACAACAAAGTCGGCGCCGTGCGCACCCTGACCATGGCCGGCGACGGTTCCAAGTTCGACGAGGAACTGGACGGATTCAGCGACAAGAAGAGAAAGTACAGCTACCGGATCATCAGCGATTCCCCCCTGCCCGTCGTGGATTATTCCTCGACCATCCTGGTCAAGTCCGGCAAGGCAAAAGGGACTTCCGTGCTGGTCTGGAAGGGTAAATTCAAGCGCAAGGTGGCCGACAATCCGCCGGCAGGCCAGGATGACGCCAGCGTCAAGAAGGCGATCATCGGCGCGTATCAGGCCGGGTTGCAGAACGTCAAGAAACTGGCGGAAACCAAGTAACAGGGTTCGTCGCGGCGCGGACACTGTCCGCGCCGCCCGCATTTTCCCCAGGCGGATAGCCCGCTTCGATTCGAAATCATGCGCATACTTTTCATGGGCGGCGGCAACATGGCCACCGCATTGATCGGTGGCTTGTTGCAGCAGGGCTTCAAGTCCGGCGAGCTGCGTGTCGTCGAGGTAGTGGAGGATTCGCGTCGGCGCCTGCAGCAACAATTCGGCGTCAGCGCCATCGCGGCGCTGGACGGCGAAATTACCGAGGACGCCGTGCTGCTGGCGGTGAAACCGCAGCAGATGCCCTCGATGGCAAAGGATTTGAGCGGGCGTCTGCGCGGACAACTGGTCATCAGCATCGCCGCCGGCATCCGTACCGCCGATCTGGCGCGCTGGCTGGGGGGCCATGACCGCATCGTGCGCGCAATGCCCAACACTCCCGCTCTGATCCGGTCCGGTGTATCCGGCCTGTTTGCGGCCGCGGCCGTCAAACAGGCCGACCGCGACAGCGCGCAAAGCATCCTCGCCGCCGTCGGCGGCGTGGTCTGGGTCAGCAAAGAGCCGGACATCGATGTGGTCACGGCCATTTCCGGCAGCGGGCCGGCCTATGTTTTTTACTTCATCGAAGCCCTGGAACAGGCGGGCATCGAACTGGGTCTGAATGAAGGGCAGGCGCACCAGCTTGCGGTTCAGACTTTTGCCGGCGCTGCCAGACTCGCAGCCGCCAGCGAAGAGCCTGCGGCGATACTGCGTGCGCGCGTGACATCGAAGGCGGGAACGACGGAAGCGGCACTGAAAGCCATGGAAGCGGACGAAATCAAGCGCCGGATCGTCGATGCGGTGCGCGCCGCAGCCAGGCGTTCGAAGGAACTCGGCGACGAATTCGGCAGGGATTAGGCGGCGAAAAACAAATGAACCAGGCATTGATCTTCCTGCTCGAAACTTTCCTCGGCTTGTTTTCGCTGGCGCTGCTCATGCGCTTCTATCTGCAGGCGGTGCGCGCACCGGCGCGCAATCCGCTGTCGCAGTTTCTGGCTGCGCTGACCGATTTCATCGTACGCCCGACCCGGCGCGTAGTTCCCGGCCTGTGGGGTTACGACCTGTCGACGCTATTGCTGGCGTGGCTGACGGAGTTGCTTCTGGACGGTGGCGTGCTCGCGTTGAAGGGTTATCAGTTCGGGCCCGGCGTGGGCATGGCGGTGATCGCGGTGATGCTGCTGGCGGCGCTGAGCCTGCTGAAACTGTTCCTCTACATCCTGATGGTTGCGGTGTTCGCGCAGGCCATCCTGTCCTTCGTTGCTCCGCGCGGCCCGGCAACCGCCGTCCTCGCGAGCCTGACGCGGCCCTTCCTCGGACTGTTCCAGCGCCGCATCCCGCCGGTGGGCGGAGTCGATCTTTCCCCGCTGTTCGTGCTGGTCATTTGCCAGATAGTGCTGATGTGGCCGGTGGCTTCCCTGGAACAGGCGGTCACCCGCTTGCTGTGATCGAACCGGCATGCCCGAATCCTGGTATCGCTACAATCCGGATCGCGGCGTGCTGACCCTGGTTCTGCACGTGCAGCCCAATGCGAGGCGCACCGAGATCGCGGGCCTGCATGGCGGGCATCTGAAGGTGCGTGTTGCCGCGCCGGCCGTCGACGACAAGGCCAACGAATTGCTGGTCGGCTTCCTGGCGGACAGGTTTGATCTGCCGGGCGGGCGGGTTATGATTCGTCGTGGCAGTCACGGGCGCACCAAGACCGTCGAAATCTACGGCCAGGCCGCTAGCCTCCTGGCGCGGGTGAAAAACCTTCTGCACTCATGACCAGCAATCTCGAGAACCAGGTAACCGCATACCAGCAGTGGCGCGACGAATTGCGCGACTGCATCCAGGCCTATCAGAACTGGCTGGAAAACAACGGGCACGCGGACATCCAGCGCAGCCTGCGCATTTACGACCTCGTCGAAAGCCTGCGCAACGATCGCATGATCCTCGCTTTCCTCGCGGAATTTTCCCGCGGCAAGACCGAGCTGATCAACGCGATGTTCTTCTCGGATTTCAAGCAACGTCTGCTGCCCTCCGATGTAGGGCGCACGACCATGTGCCCGACCGAAATATTTTTCGACGGGGCCGAAGAGCCCTACATCAAGCTGCTGCCGATCGAATCCCGCAAGGGCGACGACAGCATTGCCGCGCTCAAGCACAAGCCGGTCGAATGGGTGAAGATCAAGCTGAACCTGGCCTCGCAGGAGGAAATGGCCACGGCGATGTCCAGCCTCGCCCAGGTCAAGTCGGTCACGGTGGAGGAGGCGGGCCTGCTCGGGCTGCTCGATGAAGCCGATTTCATGACGACGACCGTGGTGGTGAAACAGGGTGGCAAAGTCGAGATTCCGTGCTGGCGCCACGCGTTGATCAACTATCCGCATCCGCTGCTGAAGAAGGGCCTGGTGATCCTGGATACGCCGGGCCTGAACGCGCTCGGCACCGAACCGGAACTGACGCTTTCCATGATCCCGAGCGCGCACGCCGTGTTGTTCCTGCTGGCAATGGACACCGGGGTCACCAAGTCCGATCTCGAGGTCTGGCAAAAATACGTGCAGAGCTACGTCACGCGCCGCATCGCCGTGCTGAACAAGATCGACCTGATGTGGGACGACCTGAAGTCCGACGAACAGATCGAAACGGCCGTGGAGCGCCAGCTCGTCGAGACGGCGAGAATCCTCGGGTTGCCGCGCGACCACGTCATTGCGCTTTCCGCGCAGAAGGCCCTGATCGCACGTATCCGCGGCGACGAAACCCTGCTCGCGAAAAGCCGGATCGAAGCGCTGGAGAGCCTGCTCGCCGAGCAGATCATTCCGTCGAAACAGCAGATCCTGCGCGCCGCCGTGACCAGGGAGATCGGCAATATGCTCGAGACTTCGCTGCAGAGCACGACCGCGCAGCTGGCAAGCACGCGTGGCGAGCTGCAGGAAATGTCCAAACTATCCGGAAAGAACCGGGAGCTCGCGAAACTGCTGCTGGCCAGGCTCGAGCTGGACAAGAGCAACTACGCGCGGCGCATGGAAAGCTTCAAGCGCTCCTATGCGACGGTGCTCAAGCAGGGCAACGTGCTGATCGGCACGCTCGCGGACGATCGCCTCGACGAGATGATGAGCCGCAGCCTGGCGTCGATCGAAGGCAGCTGGACCACGGCCGGCCTCATGCGCAGCATGCAGGCGCTGTTCGATACGTTTTCGCGCCAGGCCGAAAAGATCCTCGTGTTCGCCGGAGAGACGCGCAACTACGTCGACAGCGTCTACAACGAGTTCCACAAGAGTTACGGCTTTCCCAAGATGACGCCGCCGGCGCTGAACCTGGAACGCCACATCCTGCGCATGCACTCGCTGCACCAGAACACGGAGCGCTTCTGCAAGGACCCGGTCAATGTAATGACCGAAAAGCATTTCCTGGTACGCCGCTTTCACAACGGCCTGGTCTCGCGTGCGCGCGAACTGTTCAGCCAGCTACGCCTCGAACTCGATGCATGGGTCAATTCCGCGTTGATGCCGCTTTCCCTGCAGCTCAAGGAGCACCAGAAACTGCTGGAGCGCAAGGTCGACAACCTGCGCAAGGTCGCGGGCGACATCAACACCCTGCAGGAACGCGTCCGGCAACTCGAACAGCAGCACCTGCAGTTGGGCAAGCAAGTCGAGGAACTCACCCAGATCCGCGACGTCCTGCGGCGAGAACCCGCCGAAATGAAAGTCGCCAAGGTCGCATAGCCGCAAGAACGCGGACAAATCCGGGATCGCGGTGTCTGCGGACGACAAAGAACAAACGCCGGCCTTCCATGTCCATTTTCAGAGATTTGTCCCTCTCCGCCGCCGTAGCGGGTTTCGTCACGGTGCTGGTCGGGTTCACCAGCACAGCGGTCATCGTCTTCCAGGCGGCCAATGCGGTCGGCGCGGGGCCGGCCGAGATCGCTTCGTGGATGTGGGCGCTGGGTCTGGGCATGGGACTGACCTGCATCGGGTTGTCGTTGCGCTATCGAATGCCGGTGGTGACCGCGTGGTCCACCCCCGGCGCCGCGATGCTGATTACCGCAGCCGCAGGCGTTTCGCTTCCCGAAGCGATCGGGGCGTTCATGGTTTCGGGGCTGCTGATCGGCATTGCCGGATTCTCAGGCTGGTTCGAGCGCGCGATCAATCGCATTCCGATATCCATCGCGTCGGGAATGCTTGCCGGCGTGCTGCTGCGTTTCGGGCTGGAATTATTCGTCGTCATGAAGGCGCAGTTCGCGATGGTTTTTGCGATGTTCGCCGTCTATCTGGTCATGCGGCGTTTTTCCCCGCGCTATGCGGTGATCTGTGCGTTTGCACTCGGTATCGCCATCGCCGCCGCGCAGGGGTTGCTGCATATCGAGACCGTGCACCTGGAATTTGCCCGGCCGGTATGGATCACACCCGCCCTGTCCGCAGCCACGCTGATCGGCGTGGCCTTACCGCTTTTCGTCGTTACCATGGCTTCGCAAAATGCGCCGGGCGTGGCGGTGATCCGTGCCTCCGGTTATGCGATCCCGATTTCGCCGGTCATCGGCTGGACCGGCGTGGCGAATGTGATTCTGGCGCCATTCGGCGCCTTCGCGATCAACCTGGCTGCGATTACCGCCGCCATCTGCATGGGACGGGAGGCGCACGAAGATACCAGGCGTCGCTACATGGCATCGGTCTCCGCCGGATTCTTCTACATCCTGATCGGTTTGTTCGGGGCGACCGTGGGCGCGCTGTTCGCCGCATTTCCGCGGGAGTTGGTCGCGGCGATCGCCGGCCTCGCGCTCATCGGCACCATCGGCAACGGCCTCGCTGCGGCCTTGTCGAGCGAACGCGACCGGGAGCCCGCGCTGATCACCTTTCTCGTGGCCGCTTCCGGCGTGACGCTGTTCGGAATAGGCTCGGCGTTCTGGGGATTGATATCGGGCAGCCTGACGCTGATGGTACTGCGAGCCACGGCAAAAAACTGACGGCAACGATTCCCGGCCGGCGAAACCTCCCGGTACCGTGAAAGTCGAACCGGTCACCACCGGAGATTTCCATGAAATTCGAATCCGATGCATGCAGATGGCGTTGGCCCGCTTGCGGCGACGGAAGCGGTTCATGGTTCACGGCGCGCCCGGAACGGGATGAGTAAAGAGCCGCGATGCGTGCGATACCCGCCGTGCAATTGATCCACAGCGATATCCCGTCCCGGCTTGACCGGCTACCCTGGTCGGCGTGGCACTGGCGCGTCGTAATCGCTCTGGGCATCGCATGGATGCTCGACGGACTCGAGGTGACGCTGGTCGGTTCCGTGGGCGGCGTTCTCGAGCGGCCGGATACGCTGGCCTTGTCGGCGACGCAGATCGGCTGGGCTGGGTCCGCCTATGTCGGCGGCGCGGTATTCGGAGCGCTCTACTTCGGCCGACTCGCGGACCAGCTGGGCAGGAAGCGCCTGTTTCTTGTCACGCTCGCGGTTTACCTGGTTGCGACGCTGGCCACGGCGTTCTCGTACGATTTCCCGACCTTTATCCTGTGTCGCTTCTTCACCGGCTTTGGCATCGGCGGCGAGTATGCCGCGATCAATTCGGCAATTGACGAACTCATTCCTGCGCGCGTGCGCGGCCGCGTGAATCTCGCGATCAACGGCAGCTTCTGGATCGGTGCCGCGTTCGGTGCAGGGCTGAGCCTCGTGTTGCTCGACCCGCGGTTATTCAGTCCCGATACCGGCTGGCGGCTCGGGTTTGCACTCGGCGCGCTGCTCGCCATCGCCATTCTTCTGGTACGCCGCGACGTCCCCGAGAGCCCGCGATGGTTGCTGATGCACGGACGCATCGATGAGGCGGAGCGCGAAGTGTCTCGCATCGAAGTGATCGTTGAACGCCAGCGGGGCCGGCTCGATCCGCCCGATCGCAGGCTGTCCTTTGCCTTGAGGCCGCAGCTGGGCTGGCGGGAAATCGCGCATACGCTGCTGCGCCGCTACCCCACGCGCACAATGCTCGGATTGGCATTGATGGTTTCGCAGGCCTTCTTCTACAACGCGATCTTCTTTACCTATGCGCTGGTTCTGACCCGGTTTCAAGGCGTTCCCGATTCCCAGGTCGGCCGCTATATCTTCCCGTTTGCCGTCGCTAATTTCCTCGGGCCTCTCGTCCTCGGGCCCCTGTTCGATCGCGTCGGCCGGCGCAGGATGATCGCGCTGACCTATGGGCTCTCGGGTGTCGGCCTGGCGGCGACCGGATATGCCTTCATGCAGGGATGGCTGGATGCGCCAGCGCAGACGTTGTGCTGGTCGCTGGTATTTTTCCTCGCTTCCGCCGCGGCGAGTTCGGCTTACCTGACTGTGAGCGAAGTATTCCCGCTGGAGATGCGCGCGCTGTCCATTTCCATTTTCTACGCCGTCGGAACCGGAATCGGCGGCTTTGTCGCGCCCGCCTTCTTCGGCGTGCTCATCGAAACCGGCAGCCGGGCCAGCGTTTTTGTCGGCTACGCGATCGGCTCGGTGCTCGTCATCGTCGCCGCGGCAATTGCGTTGCGCCACGGCGTCGACGCAGAGCGAAAGCCGCTCGAGGACGTCGCCGCGCCGCTGAGCGCGAACCTTTAGGCACTAGGCACGAGAGTTCACGCATTAAACCTCGCGCCTCGCGCCTATCCTCACATCAGGACAATATCGTACTGCTCCTGCGTATAGATCGTTTCGACTTGCAGGGAAATCGGTTTGGCTATGAATTCCTCGAGCATCGCCAGGCTTTGCGCTTCCTCGTCGAGGAAGATGTCGATGACTTTCTGCGAGGCGAGGATGCGGAATTCGCGCGCGTCGAACTGGCGCGATTCGCGTACCAGCTCGCGCAGGATTTCGTAGCAGATGGTCTGCGCGGTCTTCACTTCACCGCGCGCCTGGCAAGTCGGACAGGGTTCGCACAGGATGTGCGCGAGGCTTTCGCGGGTGCGCTTGCGCGTCATCTCCACCAGCCCGAGATGGGTGAAGCCGTTGACCGTCATGCGCGTGCGATCGGGCAGCAGGGCTTTCTTGAACTCCGAGATGACCGCGTTGCGGTGCACTTCGTTGTCCATGTCGATGAAATCGATGATGATGATGCCGCCCAGGTTGCGCAGGCGCAGCTGGCGCGCGATGACCTGCGCCGCCTCGAGATTGGTCTTGAAGATGGTGTCGTCGAAATTGCGACCGCCGACGAAGCCGCCGGTATTCACATCGATCGTGGTCAGCGCTTCGGTCTGGTCGATGATCAGATAGCCGCCGCTTTTCAGGTCCACCCGCCGCGCCAGCGCCTTCTCGATCTCCTCGTCGATCTGGTTCAGCTCGAACAGCGGCCGCTCGCCGTCGTAGTGAACCAACCGGGACGAGACGTTCGGCACGTACTGCGCGGCGAAGGCCTGCAGCGCCACGAAGTTCTCGCGCGAATCGATCTGCACGGTGGCCGTCTCGTCGTTCACCACGTCGCGCAGCACGCGCTGGCCGAGCGACAGCTCCTGGTACAGCTGGCTCTCCGGGGGCACCTTGCCGGCCGCGTCCTTGATCTGCAGCCAGCGCTTGCGCAGGTAGTCGATGTCGGCCCGCAGGGCGTCCTCGTCGGCATCCTCGGCGCTGGTGCGGACGATGTATCCGCCGGTCTCGTCCGGCGGCAGCAGCCGGGTCAGCATCTCGCGCAGATGGGTCCGCTCCGTTTCGTCCTCGATGCGTTGCGAGACCCCGATGTGCGGATCCTGGGGCAGGTACACCAGCATGCGTCCGGCCAGGCTGATCTGGGTCGACAGCCGCGCGCCCTTGGTGCCGATCGGATCCTTGATCACCTGCACCAGCGTCACGTCGCCCTGACGCAGCAGCCGCTCGATCGGCGGCGCCCGCTCCGACGGCAGCTGGCGCGCTTCCCAGATGTCCGCCACGTGCAGGAAGGCGGCCCGCTCCAGTCCGACGTCGATGAACGCCGACTGCATGCCCGGCAGCACGCGCGCCACCCGGCCCAGGTAGATATTGCCGACCAGCCCGCGCGTGGCCGCCCGCTCGATGTGCAGTTCCTGGACGACGCCGGCCAGCAGGACCGCGACCCGGGTCTCCTGCGGCGTGATGTTGATCAGGATGTCTTCGGTCGACACGGAGCCCCGGGGTGTCTACAGCACGCGAAGGCCGGCCCGCA
>Ga0137403_10010756_pt1 | contig 10117 bp, 9 predicted proteins | sample CZOMad2_1_16fung_FD_122057 | JGI IMG/M metagenome (GOLD analysis project Ga0137403, IMG submission 122057) | Vadose zone soil fungal communities from Angelo Coast Range Reserve, California, USA - CZOMad2_1_16fungal (Hybrid Assembly) | ecosystem: Environmental > Terrestrial > Soil > Vadose zone... | reverse complement strand
CCAGTCGATGATTCTCAGATCGACCTTCACACCCGCCTGCTTGGTGTACTGCTCCGACAGGCCTTGCCAGAAGGGCTTCGTGTGCTCCTTGCTGTACTCCGCGATCACCACGGTGATCGACTTGTCACCGCCGCCGGATCTCTCGGGCCCGCGGTCGCACGCGCCGAGCACAAGCGTAGCGGCGGCGCCGAGCGCCGCCAGAGCCGTGAGAGCTCGGGTCATAGGCCGTGTCCCCTCCCGGCGGTCCCGCCGGCCGCGGCGGGCCCGTCCACGGCCTCATCTTAGCCGGGAGGCGGACAATGTCGGCTATTTCGCGTCGAGCCTCGCGCCGGCGTTCTTCCGGGTCAGACCATGCTCCGCGATCTTGTTCAGCATGGTCTTGTAGCTGACCCTCAGGATCCGCGACGCCTCCAGACGATTGCCGCGCACGCGCTCGAGCACCTCGGCGAGCGCGATGCGCTCGGCCTCTCGTGCGGCGCGTCGCCCGATCTCCCGCAGTCCCTCGCCGACGGGCGAGAGCGGAGCACACCGACCGCGGCCGTTCGCGACGAGGGTCGCGAATTCCTGCTCGCCGTCGGCCAGCACGACCATGCGGCGCAGCGTGTTCTCCAGCTCTCTGACGTTGCCCCGCCACGGATGCTCGCTGAGAAGCGCCAGGGTCTCGGGCGAGAGCCGCTTCTGCCGTCCGTACTGGGCGTTGAAGCGATCGAGGAACCAGGCCGCCAGGGCCGGGATCTCCTCGCGGCGCTCCCGCAGCGGAGGAATCCGGAGCTCCACCACGTTGAGCCGGTAGTACAGATCCTCGCGGAACTCCAGCCGGGACATCGCCCTCTCGAGATCCCGATTCGTGGCCGCGATGACGCGTCCGTCGACGCAGACCACGGCGTTGCCGCCCACGCGTGAGAATCGCAGATCCTGGAGGACGTGCAGGAGCTTGGCCTGAAGCTCGGGAGACAGCTCGCCGATCTCGTCCAGGTAGATCGTGCCGTGGTTGGCGTGCTCGAATCGGCCGAGCTTTCGCTGCGTGGCGCCGGTGAACGCCCCCTTCTCGTAGCCGAAGAGCTCGGACTCGAGCAGCCCGGACGGAATCGCCGCGCAGTTGACCCGGACGAACGGACCGTGGCGCCGCACCGAGCGGGCGTGGATGGCGCGAGCCACGAGGTCCTTTCCGACCCCGCTTTCTCCGCGCAGCAGGACGGCGGCATCCGTATCGGCGATGTGTTCGATGATGGTCCAGACGGCGCGCATCTGCGGGCCCCGCCCGAAAACCGCGACGCCGTCGATGAGATCGTGCTCGCCAACGTCACCGTGGACCGCCACACCGTTCCCTGCGTCAGCTCGTTCAGTCTTCAAGAGCCCCTCCTCTGAGAACCATGAATCTGAGCGCCGGCGCGAGCTCGGGGTCCTCCTCCTGGAGGCAGGTCGGTGCCGGAGAGACGGATCCCGCGAGTCGAGTGATCCAGACCGGCCGCCATGCTCGGCGGCCGCCCTGCGGGGAGGTTCAGGCGACCGGAGGACCTCGGGGCTGATGCGAGGCGAACGCCGGGCTCGGCGAGAGCCCGTCGTCGCCCGATGGGACGGCCCAGATCGGGACCCAGTGCGGCTCGAGCGCGCCCAGCGGGCGCGTGTCGGCCGCGCTCGAGGTCGACGTGATGCGGACGATGACGTCGTCGAAGTCGGCATCGTCCCAGAAGCCCGAGATCCATGTCGGATCGGGCGGGTCCGCGTAGGCCATGAACTGGCTGCCAACGAGCACTCCAACCACCGCCAGCGCGATGAGCCGGCGCCTCATGCCGTGGCGTAACGTACCCGAGTCCTCCGGGGCCTGCAAGCGATCGAGGCCCTCGGCGAGGCAACGAGAACGTTCGAGCCCGCTCATGCACCGTGTAAAGACTCCTGACACGCCGCGGAGCGCCGGTCTCACTCCGGCAGCAACAACTCTGTAGTTCGCTTCACACTGTCCTGCCGCTGGCACGTCGGATGCCAAGCAGGCGAGGGCGTTTGAATTCAGGCGGTTCGGGTTTCGGTCGAGGAGCCGAGATTCGAAATCGTAAGAAAAATCGACGCTCTCAAGACCCATTGACGGGCCCGCGCGGCCGACTTAGCTTGAACGGCGACCCAAGCGCCCGACCTCCGGGAGGAGACGCCTCGATGAGGACGAAGACGAGCACGCTCGCCCTTGAATCGCTCCTCGCTGCCCTCGTCGTCCTGGCCGCATCGGGCTGCGCCCACTATTGGGAGCGGCCCGGCGGAGTCGTCGCGGACTTCGAGCGCGAAAGCGCGGCCTGCATCGAGGACGCGAAGCAGAGTCCGTACGGCCCCTCCAGCCTGGAGCCGGTCTATCGTGCGTGCATGCGAAGCAAAGGCTGGAAACGGATCGAGGTGTCCGTCGCCGACACCAATCAGTACAGGGGGCCGGAAGACGACGAAGACTTCCTCAAGCCACCGTCACCGCTGAGCGGCAAGCGCTACTATCAGAATCGCTAGGTGCTACGCTCTGGGCCGATGACGAAGGCGCCGCTGGTTGCCGCAATCTTGTTGATCCTCGCCGGCTGCACCACCACCGCCAATCTCAAGGCCACGCCGCTCAGGGAGCAGAGCGCGGTCCAGGTCGAATCGGACCGCAAACGATGCGACGAGTGGTCGAAGGTGACCGCCGCCGTGCTCGCCGGCTTTGCCGCGTGCCTGGTGGCGGGGGGATACGAGACCACCCCGGAGGTCGGCTCGACCTCACAGACCGTGCGGCTGGCCCGCGTGTCGACGGCGCCGGAGCCTACGCGCGTGCTCCTCGAGGTGCTCGATTGCGACGGCCAGGCACGCCGCGAGGCCGAGCGCGATCTGGGGACGATCTCGAGATGGATCAAGGAGAACCTGTTCTACTGGAGGACCAACACCGAGACGCGCCGGCAGGTGTTCGTCGATTGCCTCAAGCCCCGCGGCTACGAGATCGGGAAGGGCTGAGCTCTTTGCGCCGGGCGAGCGCCCCACTCAGCAGGAGACTTCTGCTGCTCGCCTGCGCCGGCATCGTGCCGCTCGCCCTCATGTCCGGCATCGGTCTCCACCTCCTCAGACAGCAGCACCGCGTTCAGACCGAGCGCGTCGGGCTCGAGCTCGCCCGGGCGATCGCCACGGCCGTCGACGGCGAGCTGCGCAGCACCATCTCGGTCCTCGAATCGCTCGCGACCACTTTTGCCCTCGACGGCGACGACCTGCCGGCGTTCCGGGAGCGGGCGCGGCGGGTGCTCGCAACGCAGCCCCAGTGGGCCGGCGTGATGCTCGCCGATCCCGCGGGAGCCCGGCTCGTCGATACACGATTCGGCGCCGGCAGCCAGCTCCCGCCGATCGCCGAGCGCCAGAGCTTCGATCGCGTCGTCCGTACAGGCGCGCCCGCCGTCGGGAGCCTCGCCAAAGGCCCCGACGGATCCTTCCTGTTTCCGGTGCGAGTGCCGGTCGTCAGGAACCGAGCGCTGCGGTACGTCCTGACCGCCATCGTCAAGCCCGAAGAGATCCGCGACGTCGTCGGCAGGCACGGCGTGCCTGGCGACTGGGTCATCTCGGTCTTCGACGCCAACGGCCGGCGCGTGGCGCGCTCGAGGGCGCACGAAGAAAACCTGGGCGGCGAGGCCTCACCTACCCTGCGCGCGCTCGTCGCGAAGCAGGAGCGCGCCGGGTTCGGCGAAACGAACACCCTCGAGGGCGAGCGAATCTACACGCCGTACACCCGCATCGAGCCGAGCGGTTGGCTCGTGGCTCTGGGCATTCCCACGGCACTGGTCGAGGCCGCCAGCTACCGTTCGCTCGCGGTCTACGGGGGCGGCATCCTGCTCTCGATCGCCCTCGGCTCGCTCGCGGCCGTGTGGGTCGCACGGAGCATCAACCGCCCGATGGCGGACCTCCGCGGCGCCGCCCAGGCGCTCGGCCGACGCGAGGCGCCCCGCCCGTCGGACACGTCCATTCAGGAGATTCGTGACGTCGGCGCCGCCCTCGTGGCCGCCTCCCAGGAACGCGCGAACGTCGAGGCGGACCGCGAGGCGCTCTTGCTCAAGGAGCAGAACGCGCGGGCGACCGCCGAGGCGGCGGACCGCGCGAAAGATCAGTTTCTGGCGGTCCTGTCGCACGAGCTCCGTACGCCGCTGAACGCGGTCTACGGCTGGGCGCGCATGCTGCGTACCGGACAGATCAAGGGCGAGGCCGCGACGGCCCGCGCGCTCGAGGTCATCGAGCGCAATGCCAACGCCCAGGTCCAGCTGGTCGACGACCTGCTCGACGTCTCGCGCGTCATCACGGGCAAGATGCGCCTCGACGTCCGCAAGGTCGACCTCCCGCCCGTCGTCGAGGCGGCCCTCGACGCCGTGCGGCCGGCCGCCGAAGCCAAGGGGATCCGTCTGCAGAGCGTGCTCGATCCGCGCGCGGGGCCGATCACGGGCGATCCGAACCGGCTCCAGCAGATCGTGTGGAACCTGCTCATCAACGCGGTGAAGTTCACGCCGAGGGGCGGCCGGATCCAGGTGCACCTGCAGCGGATGAACTCCCACGTCGAGATCGTCGTCAGCGACACCGGGCAGGGCATCGCGCCGGCCGTCCTGCCCGTGGTCTTCGAGCGTTTTCGCCAGGCGGACAGCTCGAGCACCCGAATGCATGCCGGCCTCGGTCTCGGCCTGGCGCTGGTCAAGCATCTCGTCGAGCTCCACGGTGGAAGCGTCGTGGCGCAGAGCGACGGCGACGCCCAGGGCGCGACCTTCATCGTCAAGCTGCCGCTCACGATCGCGGCTATTCCACCGGGGCCGGTCCCGCGCATCCATCCGACGGCCTCGTTGACCGAGCCGGTGCTGGCCGGCGCGCGGCTGGACGGCCTCAAGATCCTGGTGGTCGACGACGACCCCGATGCGCTCGAGCTGGCGACCGCGATTCTCGAGGCCTCGGGCGCGGCGGTGCGGCGCTGCCCCGCGGCGGCGGAAGCGCTGAGCGCGCTCCGGGAGTGGCATCCGGACGTCCTCGTCTCGGACATCGAGATGCCCGGCGAGGACGGATACGCGCTCATCCGCCGGGTGCGCGCGCTCGATGCGGCGGAAGGCGGTCGAACGCCCGCCGTCGCGCTCACGGCGTACGGACGGACACAGGACCGGATCCTGTCGCTCGCGGCCGGCTACAGCATGCACATCCCGAAGCCGGTCGATCCGGGCGAGCTGACGGCGATCATCGCCGGCGTCGCAGCCCGGCCTCCGCAGGTGCCCCTGCCCTAGCTCGTCATCGCCACGTAACGCGCGCGGCCTACACTGGATCACGCGCGTATGCGGCGACTTCTGCTCGGTCTCGCCCTGGCGATCCTCGCGGCGGTCTCCGCGGCCGCGGCCGAGACGCCGACGATCGTCGTCGAGGACTGGCCGCGCCAGCGACCGGACCGCACCGGCGTCCCGGACGGCTGGCGCGGCCACAGCTGGGGCAGCCCCAGATTCGAGTTTACCGTCGTCGCCGACGGCCCGACCAAAGCGCTGCACCTGCGCAGCCGCGGCGACAACTCGACGATCAGCAAAGAGACCAAGATCGCCGTGAAAGCGTTTCCCCTGCTGGTGTGGCGCTGGAAAATGGTGACGCTACCCGCGAGAGGCGACTGCCGCCGAAAGGCGCTGGACGACGAAGCGGGCCAGGTCTACGTGACCTTTCACCGTTTTCCGACGTCGGTCCGGTCGCGCATCATCGGCTACGTCTGGGACACCAACGCGCCCGCCGGCACGATCGTCAAGAGCGAGGGCAGCGGGCTGGTGACCTATGTCGTCGTGCGCTCGGGCGCGGCCGAGGTCGGCCGCTGGCTGACCGAGTCCCGCAACGTGTACGACGACTACAAGCGGATCTACGGCGAGGATCCGACCGAGACGGTCGGCATCCTCTTCCGCAAACCCTGAGCCGCCGGGCTCAGGCGGGCCGCAGGAAGCGCGGCGAGTACGCGATGACGTCCGTCAGCGGATCGGTGGCGAGCTTCACGAACCACACGAGAGCCAGGCGCGGCCCGCGCGCCCACACCAGATACGCGACGCGGCCCGCAACCACGGCCCCGGTCCACACGAACCACTGGAGCGCCACCGGGGCGGCCAGCTGGCGCAGAGCCTCTCCCGACCAGGCGCCGGACCACACCAGGTTGACGATCGGAATCGCCAGATAGGTGCCGAGGATCATGGTCTTGTTGCGCGTGTTGTAGCCGAGGAGAGTCGCTTCCTTGTCGTGGCACGGCGGCTCGAGGATCGCGTGACCGATCTGCCGCAAGAAGAGGGCCGCCAGGCCGGCCCACATGGCCGTTGTCAGGTCCCAGAACGCGAGCGCGTAACAGCCGAGAAACACGCTCGAGCTCACGATGTGGAAGAGCTGGTTGACGGTGTCGCTGTGCGAGGCGACGTGGTCGTCCTTCTTGCGCCGCATCACCTCCGTGTAGAACGATCGCACGGGGCGCGGCACGGGCACGAGGGCCGCCACCATTTCACGGATCAAGCGCAGTCGCATGGTCTTCTCCCGGCGCGGGTGGTCCGCGCCCAGCCACCAGCCGTCGGCCCGCATCGTGGCCGCGGCGTCTACGAGCTTCGTTTGCAGCGCCGAGTAGTCCTTCTCGGTGAAGTCCATCGTTGCCAAGCAGCGGCCGGTGCCGACCTACACGGCGGGACGACATTCCGTTCTTCTACGCGCTGGCCGACGCCTTCACGATCTGCGACGCCTATCACTGCTCGCTGCTGGGCGCGACCGATCCCAACCGCTACCATATGTGGACCGGCTGGGTCGGCAACGACGGCAACGGCGGCGGCCCGGTCATCAACAACGCAGAGGCGGGCTATGACTGGTCCACCTATCCCGAGCGCCTGGAGCGCAACGGAATCTCCTGGAAGATCTATCAGGACATCGGCGTGGGGCTGGACGCCGCGGGAGTGTGGGGCTTCACCGACGATGCCTATATCGGCAACTTCGGGGACAACTCGCTCCTGTACTTCCACCAGTACCAGAACGCCAAGCCGGGCGAGCCGCTGTACGAGAAGGCACGGAGAGGAACCAACATCGGCATACCCGGCACGCCGTTCGAGGCGCTGTTCACCGATCTCCGCGACGATGTGCGCCGCGACCGGCTGCCCCAGGTGTCATGGATCGTGGCGCCCGAAGCCTTCACGGAGCACGGCAACTGGCCGGCGAACTATGGCGCCTGGTACGTCTCGCAGGTGCACGATGCGCTGACGTCCAATCCCGACGTGTGGAGCAAGACGGCCCTGTTCCTCATGTACGACGAAAACGACGGCTTCTTCGACCACATGGTTCCGCCGACGCCGCCGTTCGAGGGGCGAGGCCGATCGACGGTCGACTCGAGCATCGAGATCTTCGCCGGGAGCCCGGGCAATCCCCGTGGCCCCTACGGCCTGGGCGTCCGCGTGCCCATGATCGTGATCTCGCCCTGGAGCAAGGGCGGCTGGGTCTGCTCCGAGCTGTTCGACCACACCTCGCTCATCCGCTTCATCGAGCGGCGCTTCGCGTCGGGCCGCCCCGATCTGATCGAGAGCAACATCACCGCGTGGCGTCGCACGATCTGCGGCGATCTCACGGCCGCCTTCGATTTCAAGGAGCCCGACGCCTGCCGGGTCAAGTTGCCGGACACTGCGGCCTACGAACCGCCGAATCACGAAAAGCACCCTGACTTCGTTCCCACTCCTCCCACGCAGCAGACGATGCCGTCGCAGGAGCCCGGGCTCCGGCACGCGCGCGCCCTGCCGTACGAGCTGGACGCCGAGGGCACGTCGGACATCGCGCGCGGGGCGTTCCGCATCGACTTCGCCAACACGGGACAGGCCGGCGCGTGCTTCCAGGTCCTGTCCGGCAACAGCGCCGACCTTCCACGGAACTACACGGTGGAAGCCGGCAAGTCGCTGTTCGACTCATGGCCGACGGCGCAGGGCCAATACGATCTCTCCGCCTTCGGCCCGAACGGGTTCCTGCGGACGTTCCGGGGCTCTGCTTCCCCCACGGCGAAGACCAATCTCCGCGTCGAGTCGCGCTACGACGCAGACGACGACACCGTCGTGCTGACGATCACGAACCTCGGCAAACTTGCCACCCGAGTCACGGTCTCGAACGCGTACGGCAACGACCACCCGGTCAGTAGCCTGCTACGCCCCGGCCACAGCGACCGCCAACGGTGGCATCTCAAGAAGAGCTTCGGCTGGTACGACCTCTCGGTCGTGACCGATGCGGATCCCGGCTTTCTCCGCCGTCTCGCCGGACATCTGGAGAACGGGCGCGACAGCGTGAGCGATCCAGCTCTCGGAAACCCTCAGTCGTAAGCAGGCGTCGCGTCGTCGCAAGGTTGGGTGGCTGATCGCAATCGAGGCCCTGCGCCACCGGTGCGCGGTCTCGGTTGACGCCCGGCGCTCCACCGCATAGCATCCCTGCGGCAACGGGACGCGGCACGGTCAGCGCGCGGCCGCGATGAGAAGCTCACCTGGCGGTGCCGCACTGGCGAGGAGACCACGTCATGCGAGTCTCGCGGCGCAACTTCATCGTCTCCACGTCGGCGGCCGCTGCCGGCGCCACACTGGCAGCTCAGGCGACTTCGGTTGACGCCAAATCAAACCCCGTCTTTCTCGCTCAGGCGGGCGCACCGGCGCCGCACGGCTTCGACCCACAAGATAAGGCGCTGAAGTACGACCTCGTGATCGCGAACGGCGAGGTGATCGATCCCAGCCAGAAGCTCCGCGGCAAGCGCGATCTCGGAATCAAGCACGGCCAGATCGCTGCGGTCGAGGCGAGCATTCCGGCCGCGCGCAGTGTCCAGCGCATCGACGCCGCCGGCAAGCTCGTCACGCCGGGCCTCGTCGACCTACACACGCATCTCGTCCCGCACCTCGGCCTCGGCCTGCCGGCCGACGAGCTCGTGGGGATCACGGCCGTGACCACGGCCGTGTCGGCGGGCGATGCCGGGTGGCACACGTTCGGCGGGATCCGCCACTACGCGATCCCGCAGGCGCGCACGCGCATCTTCGCCTTCGTCCACATCGCGTCGATCGGCCTGGCCGGCGGATTGGCCCCGGGAGAGATGCTCAACATCGACTACGCCAACGTGGACGGCTGCGCGAAGGCCGTCGCTGAGAATCCGGACGTCGCGCTCGGCGTGAAGGTCCGCATCACCAACACCGTGGTGGGGCAGAACGGTCTCGAGCCGCTCCGCCGGGCGATCCGTGCCGCCGAGATGGCCGGCAAAGGCGTGCCGGTCATGTGTCACATCGGAGCCGCGCCGGGCTCGCTGGCGGATTTGCTCGATCTCCTCCGTCCGGGCGATGTCCTCACGCACGCGTTCAGCGGCGCGGGCAACAACATCGTGCAAAACGGCCAGCTGCTCGCGGCCGCCCGCGCGGCCAAGCAGCGCGGCGTGGTCTTCGACGTCGGACACGGCGGCGGAAGCTTCGATTACACGATCTGCGAGCCGGCCATGCAGCAGGGCGCCGTGCCGGACACGATCTCAAGCGATATCCACGCCGCCAGCATCAACACCCCGGGGTACCCGACCCTGCCGAACGTGATGTCGAAATTCCTCAACCTGGGGATGCCGCTCGAGGACGTCGTGGCGAAGGCCACGGTCGAGCCCGCGAGGGTCATCGGCCGGGTGCCGGGGCTCGGCACCCTCTGGATCGGCGCGCCGGCGGACGTCGCGATCTTCGATCTCCTGGACGGTCCGGTCGAGTTCGTCGACACGCGAAACAACAAACGCAACGGGACGAAGAAGCTCGTCCCCACGCTGACGGTGAAGGGCGGCCGGCCGTTCGGGCGTCCGCCCATGCCCCTCCCCTTCACGTTCTGAGGGGCTCGGATTTCCGGAACCTGCTGATCTACCTCGGGATTGACACTATATAGGCTCGAGGTCTAGGCTGATGGTGGTGGTGTAGCGGTGAAAAAGATCTCGGTCGTTGCGCTCCTCATGATCATGGTTTTGCTGGTTTCCGCCACGTCCGGCTTCGCGTGGGCACGCGGAGGCGGAGGCGGTGGGGTCCGGCAGGGCGGGTGGCAAGGTAACGGCGGCTGGCACGGCGGTTTCCACGGCCGCGGCGTCGTCGTGGTCGGACCCGGCTGCTGCTGGGGTCCCTGGTGGGGTTGG
>Ga0137403_10010755_pt1 | contig 10117 bp, 7 predicted proteins | sample CZOMad2_1_16fung_FD_122057 | JGI IMG/M metagenome (GOLD analysis project Ga0137403, IMG submission 122057) | Vadose zone soil fungal communities from Angelo Coast Range Reserve, California, USA - CZOMad2_1_16fungal (Hybrid Assembly) | ecosystem: Environmental > Terrestrial > Soil > Vadose zone... | reverse complement strand
CGGCGAGCAGGATCGGCTGGCGCTGCCGCTCGACGATCGGATCGGGGATCGGCACCGCCGACAAAAGCGAGATCGTGTACGGGTGCAGCGGGTTCTCGTAGAGCTCGGTCGCCGACGACACCTCGACGATCCAGCCGAGATACATGACCGCGATGCGATCGGAGATATGACGGACGACCGCGAGATCGTGGGCGATGAAGAGGTAGGTGAGGTCGAACTCGTCCTGCAGCTGCTCGAGCAGGTTGATGATCTGCGCCTGGATCGACACGTCGAGCGCGGAGACCGGCTCGTCCGCGACGACGAAGTCGGGATTGAGAGCGATTGCGCGCGCCAGCCCGATGCGCTGCCGTTGACCGCCTGAGAACTCATGTGGGTACCGCCCGGCCGCGTCGGCAGGGAGCCCGACGATCTTGAGGAGGTCGCGGACCCGCGCGTTCGCCTCACGCCTGTTCGCCAGCCCGTGGCTGCGCAGAGGCTCGCCGATGATCCGGCCGACGCTGTGGCGTGGGTTGAGCGATGCGTACGGATCCTGGAAGACCATCTGCATGCGCCGCCGCAGGGGTCTCATCTCGTTCTCCCCCAACTGAGAGATGTCGCGCCCTTCGAACAGGATGCGGCCTGCGGTCGGCTTGTAGAGCCGAAGGATCGTCCGGCCGACGGTCGACTTCCCGCAGCCGGACTCGCCGACAAGCCCGACCGTCTCCCCGCGCTTGATCTGGAGCGAGACGTCGTCGACCGCACGGATGTCGCCGACGTGCCGGTCGAGAACGATCCCGCTCTTGATCGGGAAGTAGACCTTCAGGTTTTCGAGCTCGACGAGCGGGCCTACGCCGTTGGTGCTCACGCCGTGGCCGCCAGGCGCGTACGCTCCCACTCGTCGACCGGCACGGGGTTGAAGCACGCCACCTTGTGGCCGGGCTCGATCTCGACGAGCTGAGGCACTTCGCGCCGGGACAGCGCGACCTCGTACCTGCAGCGGGGCTGAAACGGACACGCCGTCGGCGCCCTGAGCATGTTCGGGGGCGCACCCTCGATCGGATGCAGCCGCAAGCGCCGGCCGGCGTCGAGGCGCGGGACGCTCTGCAGAAGACCGAGCGTGTACGGGTGACGGGGCGAGCCGAACAGCTGCTCCGCCGAGCCCGTCTCCATGAACATGCCGCCGTACATCACGTTGACGCGCTCGCACATCCCTGCGACGACGCCGAGGTCGTGCGTGATCAGGATCAGCGCCGCGTTCTCTTCTGCGACGAGCTCCCTCAGCAAGTCGAGGATCTGCGCCTGGATCGTGACGTCGAGCGCCGTCGTCGGCTCGTCGGCGATCAACAGCTTCGGCTCGCAGGCCAGCGCCATCGCGATCATCGCACGCTGCCGCATCCCACCCGAGAACTGGTGGGGGTAATCACGTAGCCGCTGGTCGGCGCTCGGAATGCCGACGCGGTCGAGCAGCTCCGCGGCACGCTTGTCCGCGTCCTTGCGATTCATGTCGAAGTGAGTCTCGAGCGCTTCCCGGATCTGCCGCCCGATCGTCAGTACCGGGTTCAAGGAGGTCATCGGGTCCTGGAAGATCATCGAGACCTCGCGCCCCCGAATGCGTCGCAGCGCACGGTCGCTCTGGCGAATGAGGTCCGTTCCCTCGAATGTCGCAGAGCCCGACTCCACTCTCCCGTTGCGGGCGAGTAGGCCAAGGATCGCGAGCGATGTCACGCTCTTACCGCAGCCCGACTCGCCGACGATCCCGAGGGTCTCCCCCGGGGCGATGTCGAAGGAAATGCCGTTGACGGCGTGCACGGTGCCCCGCCGTGTCCAGAAGCGGACGTTCAGGTCCTCGACTGAGAGGAGCGCGGTTCTAGCCACGCGTTCGCAATTTCGGATCGAGCGCCTCGCGCAACCCGTCGCCGATCAGGTTGAAGCCGAGCACCGAGACGACGATGGCAATGCCGGGAATGATCGCGAGAAACGGCGCGACGTTGAGGTAGTCGTTGACGTCCGTGAGCATCGTGCCCCACTCCGGCGTCGCGGGATCTTGCGGGCCGAGACCGAGAAAGCCCAGCCCGGCGACGTCGATGATCGCCGTCGCCATCGCAAGCGTTCCCTGCACGATCACGGGCGAGATCGCGTTCGGGAGGATGTGCGAGAACAGGATCGCCCGCCGTCTCACGCCAACCGAACGTGCTGCGTGGACGAAGTCGTTCTCACGTTGCGCGAGGATCGACCCGCGTAAGAGGCGGGCGAAGATCGGGATGTTGACGACGCCGACGGCGATCATGATCTGGGTCAGCCCCGGGCCGAGCATGGCGACGATCCCGATTGCGAACAGCAGACCCGGAATCGCAAGCATCACGTCCATCAGACGCATGATCACGGAGTCGATGAAGCCACCGAGATACCCCGCGGTGGCGCCGAGGATGAGGCCGATGGACAGCCCGATCGCTACGGAGACCACGCCGATGAGCAGCGAGAAGCGAGCGCCGTAGATGATGCGCGAGAACTCGTCCCGGCCGAGCAGGTCGACGCCGAACCAGTGCGCCGAACTCGGCCCGACCGGCCGGCCGGCGTTGAGTAGCGACAGGTTCTGTTCCTTCGGCCCAAACGGCGCGATCACCGGCGCGAACAACGCGATCACCACGAAAGCGGACACGAAGAAGGCACCGAGGATCGCACCGGGATTCCGAACGAGCCGGTACATGGCCTCGCCCCACAGCCCGGACGGCGCCTCGAGCTGAATCTCTCGTGCTTCGAGCTCCGCGACCGACATCAGCTGTACCGGATCCTCGGGTTGATGATCGCGTACGAGATGTCCACTAACAGGTTGACGAGGACGAAGACCATCGCCAGGAAGAGGATCCCTCCTTGCAGGACCGCGTAGTCGCTGTTGAAGATCGCGTCACGTAACCATGCACCCATGCCGGGAAACGCGAACACGGTCTCCGTCAAAACCGCCCCCGAGAGCAACAGCCCTGTCTGCAGGCCGATGATCGTGGAGACCGGAAGCATCGCGTTCCGCAACACGTGACGGCGGTCGACTGTGAGCGGCGGCAAGCCCTTGGCACGCGCGGTGCGGACGTAGTCCTCGTTTTGCACGTCGAGCACAGCGGCGCGCGTGATCCTCGTGATCACCGCGAGCGGAATCGACCCGAGCGCGATCGCCGGAAGAATCAAATGCTTGAGCACGTCCCACAGTGCGTGCCAGTCGCGCTCGATGATTGCATCGAGGATGTAGAAGTTCGTTGGATGCTTCGTGTCGATCAGCACGTCGATCCTGCCGACGCTCGGTAACCAGTGCCAGCGCACGGCGAACAGGTACTTGAGAATGATCGCAAGGAAGAAGATCGGGACCGAGATTCCGAGCAGGGAACCGATCATCGTCAGGTTGTCGAAGACTCCGCCGTGACGTTTCGCGGCGAAGAACCCGAATGGGATGCCTAAGGCGACGGCGAAGATCATCGCGGCGACCGCCAGCTCGATCGTGGCGGGGAAGCGCTGCTTGATCTCGGTCGTCACGGGTCTGCGCGTCGAGCTACTTGTGCCGAGGTCACCCCCTAGCGTCGCTTTGACGTAGTCCCAGTACTGGACCGGAATCGGGCGGTTGAGCCCGTAGCGCTCCTTGTATTGCTGGACGAGCTGGGGGTTCGACCGCTCCCCAAGCAGCGCGTCAGCCGGGTTGCCCGGCAGCGCTCTGATCCAGAAGAAGATCAGGAGCGACACCCCGATCAAGATCGGGATGAGCAGCAACAGCCGGCGGACGACGTAACGAAGCATGGTCTAGTCGTCCACCGGCTGCGCTTCTATCTGGTTACTGACCTCCGAATGAGGTGAACTGGAACCAGGTTCCTCCCACCGGCGTCGCGATGAGATTCTGGACGCGCTTCTCGAGCCCGAGGGCCGGAGTTGCGTGCGCGTACGGAATGCCCGGCAGGTACTTCATGATCAGAATGTTCGCCTGCTGGTAGAGCTTCACTCGCTTCGCGAAGTTCGGTTCGTTCAGCGCACGGTTGAGGAGCCCCGTGATCGCCGGATTGGTGAACCCGAACTGCGGGTTGAAGTTCCGGAAGAACGTCCCGAGGAAGTTGTCCGGATCGCCGTAGTCACCGGTCCAGCCGATGAGGTTGAGATCGCCGGCAGTCCCCTCGTTGACCTTCGGGACGTACGTCGGACGCCACGGCGCGCTGTGTGCCGTGACCTGGAAGCCGGAGTTCTCGAGGCTCGCTGCGAACGCCTCGAAGTTCCGCTTCGGGTCCGGCATGTACGGCCGCGAGACACCCGTCGGGTACCAGAAGTCGACCTTGCACGGGACCTTGCAGCTCGATGAGTTGAGGAGCTCCTTGGCCTTCGTGGGGTTGTACGGATACTTCGTCACCTTGTTCGACCAGCCGAACAGGCTCGGCGGCTGGAACTCGTTCGCCACACGGCCGGTGCCGTAATAGAACTGCTTGATGACGCTCGCACGGTCAAGGCCGTACGCGACCGCCTGCCGGACCTTGATGTCGTTCATCGGCGAGCCGGGACCCTGGTGAATCGTCACGTACGCGACGTTGAACGCCGGTCGCTTGATCACCTTGAGGCGCGAATCACTGGTGAGGCTGCCGATGTCCTGCGGCGGTGCCAGGTCGAAGGCGTTGATCTCGCCCGTCTTCAGCGCCTGGAAGCGACCCTCGTTCGTCGAGATCGGACGGATGATGACCTTGTCGAGCTTCGCCTTCTTTCCCCAGTAGCTCGGGTTGCGGACGAGCTCGACCTTCTGGCCGATCGTCCACGACGAGAACTTGAACGGCCCGGTGCCGGTCGGATGCTGGAACGCATACGAGCCGGTCGGCTTGAACGTCCCGCCGCTCAGCGTCGCCTCGTCGGCGCCGTACTTCTTCATCGCCGTGGGGCTCTGCATTGCGAACGACTGGATCACGAGCGACGAGAAGAACACGCCCGAAACGCGCGTGAGCTTTACGACGATCTTGTACTTGCCGACGGTCGCACAGCTCTTGAAGAGCGGCTCCGACAGATTCGCGACCTCGTTGTGCTTGAAGCCGCCGTAGGTCGCCTGGTAGTAGAACGTCGCAGAGGGATCCTGGAACGCGCCCGTCCAGTTGTACCAGCGGTTGAAGTTGTAACAGGCCGCCGCGGCATTCCACGGCGTACCGTCCTGGAATTTCACGCCCTTCCGCAGGTTGAAGGTCCAGGTCTTACCGCCGGTGAGCTTCCAGCTCGTTGCCAGCGCCGGAACGATCTTCGTGGTCCCAGGCTTCAGCCTCACAAGCCCTTCGAAGATCTGCTCCGTGACCATGAACGACACGCCGTCCGACACGAGTGCCGGATCGAGATACGTCGGCTCGCCGACGCCCCCAAACACCAGTGTCCCCGACCTGGTAGCGCCGCCCGCGGTCCCGGCGACGAGCAAGACGGCGAATGCCACAAGCGGCAGGGCCAGCCTTCTCAAATTCCCCCTCACACAGACTCCTTTCGTCGTCCCGCCCCTCCAGGCGGACGCACAAGTATGAACAGAAGGTTAAGCCTTCTCAACCTAAGACGCTTTTGGCACAAAAACGATTGAGGTTAGCGCCGGAAAATCCGGCCGCCGCTCCGCGGCGACCATGATGATTTTCCGGCGATCGACTACCGGAGAGCGTTTGCGGCGGAGCCGGGCAAAGCCCGTCTCCGCGGCGAGTAATCGCTTCTTCGCCGCAGGTTTGGGCTCTGCCCGCCCCGGCTCACGTCGGCTCGTCGACAGCGGACCGGCGCGAAATCATGCCCGCGAAGCGGGCCGGATTTCGCGCCGCTGAACGATTGAGGGCGGCACCGGGCCGCCCTCATGTCCGATCTGTATGCGCCGCCGCTAGGCGGCGAGAGAGATCAGATCTCGTAGCGCCGAAAGCCGGGCGAGAGCCTGGCCCTCGAGCTGCCGGACGCGCTCGCGCGTCAGGTCGAGCTCGTGTCCGATCGCCTCGAGCGTCCAGGGCTCGCCCTCGAAGCCGAAGCGGAGCTCCAGGATGCGGCGCTCGCGCTCGGGCAGGGCGTCGAGTGCCCGCCGGACGCCCTGGCGCCGGAGCGATTCCTCGGCCTCGTCGAACGGATCCGCGGCCTCGCGATCGGCGAAGAGGTCTCCGAGCTCGCCCTCGTCGTCCGCACCGACCGTCTGGTTCAGTGAAACCGACGCTTGCGCAGCACCGAGCGCCTCGTCGACATGCTGGATCGGAAGGCCGGTCGCCTCGGCGAGCTCGTCCTTTGTCGCCTCGCGTCCGAGCTCCACCTCGAGCCGACGAGCCGCGCGCGACAGCTTCTGCTGGCGCTCGACGACGTGAACCGGCACGCGAATCGTCCGGGCATGATTCGCCACGGCGCGCTGCACCGACTGGCGGATCCACCAGGTCGCGTACGTCGAGAACTTGTAACCACGTCGCCAGTCGAACTTCTCGACGGCGCGGTTCAGGCCGAGCGTGCCCTCCTGGATCAGGTCCAGGAAGGGGACGCCGAGGCCCCGATAGCCCTTGGCGATGGAAACGACCAGGCGCAGGTTCGACTCGATCATGCGCCGCTTGGCGGTCGGGTCGCCCCGCTCGATCGCCTTGGCGAGGGTGACCTCCTCCGCGGCGGTGAGCAGCTTGTGGCGGCCGACGTCGGCCAGGAAGAGCTGAAGGCTGTCTGCCGAGCCCGAGAGGACATGCGGCTCCGGCTTGACGGGCTTCTCTTCCTTTTCGACCTTCGCCTCGGCTTCTGGCTGGCGGATATCGAGCCCGATCCGCTCGAGCTCGCGGGTCAGCTCCTCGACCTCGGGCTCGTTGAGATCGTGCTCGAGGGCGAACGCCTCGAGCTCGGCAGCCTCGAGGTGCCCACGCTCCTCAGCGCCCTCGACGAGCGCCTTGGCCTGGTCAGAATCAAGCAGTTCGTGCAGCTGATTTTGTGTCAAGTGTCCCTTTCGAGTCCTACTTTGTGATACGGCGGCAACCTTCGCACTGTAGGTCGAAACCCCTCTTATTTCCAGGCCTCAGCGCTCCCTGAGGGGTCAAAACCGTGCAACGTGACCGGGTCCTTTGTTATTCCGTCGCCGCGGGCTCTTTGGATTGCGCGCGAACAGGAAACTCGAACTCGATCTTGTCCTCGTCGTTCAAGACGAGCCGCGCACGAAAAGGTTTGCCGTTTCGTGAGCGGAAACCTGAGAGTACTTCCCGGGTCCGACGTTCCTCGATCAACTGCCTCGCAATTTCCGGTGTAAGCGTCCGGCTCGCGACGCGTTTCCAAATCACAAAACCGCAGCCGACCTCCTCTCGGCTCTTCCAGCTCGTACAGCCGTATGCCTTGGAGTTCTCCTTGATGATCTCGCCCGTCTCGGCGCCGCAGCGCGGACAGAGGCCGAGCTCGACCCGCTCCGGCCGGAGCTGCTCCTTGTCCAGGGCCGCGATCTGCTCGACGGTCTCCTTGGCGAAATCGGCGATTCCCTTCATGAACTTCTTGCGATCCCCCCGCCCATGCTCGATGTCGGAGAGCTTGTGCTCCCAGTCACCTGTGAGCTCCGGGGAGGTCAGCTTGTGGTCAAGGAGCATGGTGATGACCTGGATACCCTTGGGCGTCGCCTGGAGGTCCTTGCCGACGCGCTCGATGTACTCGCGCCGGATCAGCGTCTCGATCGTCTCGGCGCGCGTCGCAGGCGTGCCCAGACCGGACTCCTTCATCGCCTCGCGCAGCTCCTCGTCGTCGACGAGCTTGCCCGCGGTCTCCATGGCCGACAGCAACGTGGCCTCGGTGTAGCGGGGCGGCGGCCTCGTCATCTTGTCCTCGATCTCGGCCGCGATGCAGCGCACGGTCTGGCCCTCCTGCAGCACGGGGATCTCGCCGCCTTCGGCCTCGTCCTCCGACTGCCGCTCCTGGTCCGGCTCGAGTCCGTAGACGCCGCGCCACCCGGCCTCGAGCGTGATCTTGCCGCGCGTGCGGAAGCGCTCCTCTTCGACAAGCGTGATCACGGTCGTGCGGGCATAGCGCGCCGGCGGATGGAAGACCGCAAGGAAGCGCTTCGCGACGAGGTCGAACACACGGCGCTCGTCAGGCGAGAACGCCTCGAGGTCCTTGTCGATGTCCGTCGGGATGACCGCGTGGTGGTCGCTCACCTTCGCGTCGTTGACGACGCGTCCGAGCGGCAACTGGTCGAGCGCCAGCACGAACTCGGCCGCCTTGCGATAGTCCTCGATCGGCTGCAGCGTCGCGGCCGTCGGCTTCAGCTGCGGGACCATGTCGCCGGAAAGGAAGCGCGAGGACGTACGCGGATACGTGATCGCCTTCTTGCTTTCGTAGAGGGACTGGGCGGCCTGCAGCGTGCGGCGCGCTGAGAAGCCGTAACGCCGGTTCGCGTCACGCTGGAGAGAGGTCAGGTCGTAGAGCAGGGGCGCGCGCTCGGACTGCTCCTTCCGCTCGACCTTCTCGATCGTCCCATCCTGGCCGGAGACCTTGGCGACGATCGCGTCGGCACGCGAGAGGTCCCCGAAGATCCGCGTTTCGTCCCCCTCGAACCAGAGGCCCTGGTACGGGGGCTGGAACGTCCCGTGGATCAGGCGGTACGGCTCCGGGACGAACGCCTGGATCTCGCGCTCGCGTTTGACGATCAGCCCGAGCGTGGGCGTCTGTACGCGGCCGAGCGAGACGACGCCGCCGACCCACGCGCGGCCGCGAATCGTCGCGGCGCGCGTCGCGTTCATGCCGACGAGCCAGTCGGCCTCGGAGCGTGAGCGCGCGGCGTCCTCTAGAGACTGCATTTGCGTGCCCGGGCGGAGCTTCTCGAATCCCTCGCGGATCGCCTGCTTCGTCATCGAGGAGATCCACAGTCGCTCGACAGGCTTCGGGGCCTTCGGGCTCGTTGCGGAGCTGCCGAAGACCGACTCGTACACGTAGGCGAAGATGAGCTCGCCCTCGCGGCCGGCGTCACATGCGTTGATGATCCTGTCGACATCCTCGCGCTTCAGCAGCGTCTCGATCAGCTTCAGCTGCTTCTTCGACTTCGCGTCGCGAGGCACGAGCTTGAAGCCGTTGGGCGGCACGATCGGCAGGTCGGCCATCTTCCACTTCTTCCACTTCTCGTCGTACTCCTCGGGCTCGGCGAGCTGCACGAGATGGCCGACGGCCCACGTGATCACGTACTCGTCGGACTCGAGGAAGACCGCCTCGTCGCGGGTGGTTCGGGTCTTGGCCGTCGACTTCGCGGCCTCGACGACCTCTTCGTTCGTCGGCTCTTCAGCCTTCTTCTTGCCCCGCTTCGGCTTGATGTCGTCGAGCTTCCGCCGCTGGAAGGGTCCATCCAGCGCGCCCGCGAGATCGCGGCCGACGGAGGGCTTCTCTGCAATGACAAGGGTCTTGGGCATCCAAAACACCATAGCGTCCCTCGGAATGGGCGCCGGGCCGGGGATACTTGGCCGGGTGCGGCCCACTCTCCTCTATTCCCTCATCGCCGCCCTCTCCTGGCCGGTGGTGCGCTGGCTGTATCGATTGCGTGCCGAGGGTGCGGAGAACCTCCCCGCCGAGGGCGGTTACGTCCTCGCGGCCAACCACATCTCGAACCTCGATCCCTGGCCACTCGGGCTCCCGCTGTGGCCGAGGCGGTTTCTTCGGTTCATGGCGAAATCGGAGCTGTACTGGTGGCCCTTGGGCCGGGTGATCACGGCCGGCGGCGGTTTCCCCGTGCGGCGTGGCGAGCGTGACCTCGAGGCGATGGAGATGGCGATCGAACTCGCTCGCCAGGGAAACGTGGTGGCGATGTTCCCGCACGGCACGAGGCAGCGGAAAGGGCTCGTGAAGCGTTATCAGCCCAAAGCGCACACGGGCGCCGCTCGAATTGCGCTCGAGGCCGGCGTGCCGCTCGTGCCCGCGGCGATCGCCGGCACCGACCGGCTTTCGAAGCTCGGGCCGCTGCGCGTGCGCTACGGCAGGCCGATCCCCCTGGACGATCTGAAGGACGAGGATCCTTCCGAGGCGGCGCGCGAGGCGACTGATCGCCTGATGGCGGAGATCGACCGCCTGGGAGCGAATTTGTGACGAAGCCGCTGCTCGTGATCGACGGCGATTCCCTCGCCCACCGCGCGTACCACGCGTTGCCGAAATCGATGCGGCGGGCCGAGGGCAAGCCGAGCAACGCCCTCGTCGG
>Ga0137403_10010753_pt1 | contig 10118 bp, 11 predicted proteins | sample CZOMad2_1_16fung_FD_122057 | JGI IMG/M metagenome (GOLD analysis project Ga0137403, IMG submission 122057) | Vadose zone soil fungal communities from Angelo Coast Range Reserve, California, USA - CZOMad2_1_16fungal (Hybrid Assembly) | ecosystem: Environmental > Terrestrial > Soil > Vadose zone... | reverse complement strand
GGGTCCCCACGCGGGCAGCCCGCGTGGGGTGGTGGTAGCGACCGGCCAAAGATTCAATCTGAGAATTGTCGCTTAGACACCCATTAATTTCGGTATCAGGTTGCGCTCCAAAAGTTGACTATTGGGCCGGTCGCTACCGCGGTTCTGATATAGTGAAACACTTTTTGTGCAAGGCCGAATTATCTGTGTAAACAATATGTCGCAAGACCCTAAAGAAACTCGGAATGCCAGGGATTCACGTCGCCGGCGCAGTCCGCGGCGGCCGCGTTTCCAGATGCGGGTGAGTACCAGGTATGCGCCGCGCAAACCGAGCGAAGGTAAACCGCTGACCTGCACCTCCGAGACAACGCTCAAGCCTGAGCAGATGCTCGAGCTGTATCGCTATCTGAAGCTGACGCGGCTCGTGGAAGAGCGGCTGGTCAATCTATACCGCCAGACCAGGGTCGTCGGCGGTGTCTTCCGTTCACTGGGCCAGGAGGCAACTGCGGTCGGCAGCGCCTACGCCTTAGAGCCACAGGATTTCGTTACGCCATTGATTCGCGATCTCGGCGCGGTGCTGGTGAAGGGAATTCGGCCGCGCGAGATCTTTGCGCAGTATATGGCGAAGGCGTGGGGGCCATCAGGCGGGCGCGATCTCAACATTCACTTCGGCGACATGGAGAAAGGTTTCATTGGTCCCATCTCGCATCTCGGCGACATGATTCCCGTCATGACCGGCGTACTGCTCGCCGGGCGCATGCAAAAGAAGCCGACTGTCGCGATCGCTTATATCGGTGATGGTGGTATGAGTACCGGCGCGTTTCATGAAGGATTAAACTTCGCTGCCGTTCAGAAGCTCCCGCTAATCGTCATCGCGGAATATAACCATTACGCCTACTCGACACCTACCAACTTGCAGACGGCCGTCAGAGACCTGGCCGAGAAGTCCGCCGGCTATAACATCCCTGCTTCGATTGTCGATGGCAACGATGTGGTGGCGTGTTATGAGGTAACAAAGCGTGCGGTGGACTACGCGCGCGCCGGTGGCGGCGCCGTCTTGATTGAAGCCAAAACTTACCGGCGCAAAGGCCATGCGGAACATGATGACCAACGCTATGTGCCCGGCGGCGAGATTGAGTGGTGGGAGAAACACAACGATCCGCTTGATCGTTACGAAAGATATCTGGTTGAGCAAAACATTGCCACCAAAGAAAAGCTGGAAGAGCTCACCGCAGATGTCTTGCGCGAGATCGAAGAGGACTGTGCGTGGGCCGAATCATCTCCAATGCCCGAGCCGGAAAAAGCGGCTTATGGAGTTTTCGACAACAACATTGTGCCGCCTGCGTTTCGACCTGAAGTCTTGAAAAACTAAGAGAGTTTAGGCCGCGGATGAACGCGGGTGAGTCGGGATCCGAATAAACGATTAACCATCTTGAGGAGGGAATGGACAATGAGTGATAACGAACAGAACGCATCGAACCCAGTAGATGGTCAGGGAGCCAGCGAGCCCGAGGGCAGTGATGAGCAGCCCGTCAAGGAAGGGCAAGGATTGACGGGTGCCGCAGCTCCGGCTGACGATGACATAATCATTAAGTAAATGGCGACGGCTACTAAGAAAGAGCACAAATCGGCGCGCCCTGAGCGAGGCGGTCAGGCAACGCTCGTCGAGGCAATCCGCCAGGGCATCTGGGAAGAGATGGAGCGTGATCCGTCGGTGTTTGTAATCGGCGAAGACGTCGGCGCTTATGGAGGCGCGTTTAAGGTTACCGACGGGCTCATTGACGAATTTGGCAAAGGCCGCGTGATTGATACGCCGATCTCCGAAGCGGCGATTGTTGGTGCAGCGTGCGGCGCCGGACTGATGGGAATGAGAGCCGTGGCTGAGTTTCAGTTCATTGATTTCATTTCCGCCGGGTTTGATCTGCTGACGAACTATGCAGCGAAATGCCGTTATCGTTGGGGCGCAAATATTCCAGCAGTATTCCGTGGCCCTTGTGGTTCGGGAGTGCGCTCCGGTCCGTTTCACTCCCTCAATGCCGAGGCGTTTTTTCTCAATACCGCCGGGCTGAAGATTGTCGAGCCCTCCACCGCATACGACGCGAAGGGACTCATCAAGGCCGCGATCCGCGATCCTGATCCGGTCCTATATTTTGAGCACAAGAAACTTTATCGCCTGCCGCGTCTGCGCGAAGCACTGCCTGCGGACGACTACATTGTGGAAATTGGCAAGGCCCGCATCGCGCGTGAAGGACGCGACCTTTCGATCATTACCTTCGGCGCGATGGTCTTGACCGCTCTCGATGCAGCCGAGGAACTCGAGAAAGAGGGCCTGGACGTGGAGGTGATCGACCTGCGCACGCTGGCGCCGCTCGATAAGCCGGCGATACTCGCGAGCGTCAAGAAGACGAACAAGGCGATCGTGTTACATGAAGCTTCGCGTACCGGTGGCATTGGCGGTGAAATTGCGGCCACAATTGCGGAAGAAGCGTTTGAATGGCTTGATGCGCCGGTCTTGCGCGTTGCGTCGATCGATACGCCGGTGCCGTATTCGCCACCGCTTGAGGATTACTATTTGCCGCAGACAAAAGATGTGTTGGATGCCGCGAGGAGACTCGCCGCCTATTGAGGTTTTAGATCTCGGATCTGAGATCTGAGATTACGACTCTGAGATCGAAAGTTTGAGAGGAGGATAGTGTCATGCCGAAGTTTCTGATTGAACGCGAGATTCCGGGAGCGGGAAGTTTGTCTCAACAAGAACTGCAGGGCATTTCTCAGACATCTTGCGGCGTTTTGCAGAAGCTGGGCCCGCAGATTCAATGGCTGCAAAGCTACGTGACCGGCGACAAGATCTATTGCGTTTACATCGCGCCGAATGAAGAGATGGTCCGCGAGCACGCCAGGCAAGGTGGCTTTCCCGCGAATCGTATTTCAGAAATCAAGTCAGTTATCGATCCAACAACCGCTGAGCAAAAGTCAGCAGCCAGCAATCAGCAGTCAGCCCGGGGCTGATGGGCGTATCGCCGAAGTTAGTTTTGGAGAATATATGAGTACAGAAGTTGTAATGCCGCAAATGGGTGAATCCATTGCGGAAGGAACGATCACGAAGTGGCTGAAGCAGGTGGGCGATCGCGTCGAGCGCGATGAGCCACTGTTTGAAATCTCGACCGACAAAGTTGACGCGGAGATTCCCTCGCCCGCCGCCGGCACCTTGACGGAGATACGTTTTAAAGAAGGTGACACGGTTGAAATCAACACCACCGTCGCTGTGCTCGACGGAGAGTCGGCGGGCGCCGGAAGCGAGACTGCGTCTCCTGTCAAAGCTGAAGCCGCTCCGGAGAGTGCGTCGAAGGCCGAAGCCCCGGTAGCACAACCAGCGCAAGCGCCACCTGCTGAGACCCGCGCCGGACCCCGACTACCTCAAGTGGAAGCAGCAGCAGCCACAGGAGCTGAGGTCCAAAAAGTTGACGAATCCAGGGGGACAACTGCAACGCAGGCCACAACTGCATCTGTCGAGTCGAAGAAAGCTGTTGGCGAGAGGAAAGACGCGACTGCGTCAACGACTGATAACGGCCGCAGTGCCGCTGCTGAAGAACTTCGTCGCACGAAGTCGAGCCCGCTTGTTCGCAAGATTGCCCAGGAGCACGGGGTAGACATTGCGCGGCTCGAAGGAACTGGTCTAAGCGGACGAGTAACCAAGAATGACATTCTTAGTTTTATTGAATCGGGCTCTCCGGCCGCCGCTTCAGCGGGTACAAAGTCGCAAGGTGGGCAACCCGCCAGGCTAACATCCAGTGGAGCATCCGGTGCCGCGATCCAGGAGGTTCCCGCGCCTCATCCGGTCAAACCGGCCGAAGGCGACCGTGTCGAGCAGATGACGGTCATGCGCAAGAAGATTGCGGAACACATGGTGCAATCCCGCCGCACTTCAGCACACGTCACCACCGTTTACGAGATCGATATGACCCGAATCGCCAAACTGCGTGAGCAACACAAGGAGTCCTTCGCGGAACGAACCGGCACGAAGCTAAGCTATATGCCTTTCATCTTCCAGGCCGTGACCAACGCCCTGCGTAAATTTCCGATCTTCAATGCGCAGGTCAACGGCGATCAGATCATTTACAAGCAAGACATCAATCTCGGCATGGCAGTCGCCCTTGATTGGGGCCTCATTGTTCCGGTGATCAAAAGAGCAGATGACCTTTCAATCTCCGGACTGGCGCGCGCGGCAAACGATTTGGCGGAACGCGCTCGCACGAAGCAATTGAAGCCGGATGAAGTTGGTGGCGGGACATTTACTATTACGAACCCCGGCGTGTTTGGCGGCCTCTTCGGCACTCCCATTATCAACCAGCCGCAACTCGCGATTCTCGGCGTAGGCAAAATCGAGAAGCGAACAAAAGTGCTGACTACCCCAGACGGAGACGATTACATCGCCGTTCGCTGGATGGCTTACTTTGCTCTCAGTTTTGATCATCGCGTAATCGACGGCGCTGACGCGGAACGCTTTCTTGCATATATTAAGGAGCAGTTGGAGGCGGGAGAGTTTTCAGTCTAAAGATATTAAACGTGACCTTTGACAGTCGCAGTAACAGACCTCGGTTTCCGGTTTGTTATTGCGATTTCGTCTTTAAAGAGCACGGTTATTGCGATAGAGTGGCAATTGGATGATGAATCTAGCGAAGACCTTGACTTAGTTTCCTGAGCGGGCTAAGAAGTGATGCTTGATTATTCCAACCCAGTCAGAGACGAGCAACAATGGGTAAAAATGTTCGTCAGAAACTACAACCATCCCGAGCTCGCTTGCGTGAGCCCGACACTTCAAAGATAAGGAGAGAGTTACTTATGGTAATCCCGAAATTTAGATTGTTCTCCCTCATGCTTGCAGCCTCCCTGTTAGTCTGTTCAGCTTCCATCACTTTCGCGCAGGACACGACCCGCCCGGCAGGTTCGCGCACGGCCGTCAGCGGCGAAAAGATGAAGATCAAAGGGGTCGTGACGCGACGCGACTCCGATACATTTACAGTTCGCGACAACAACGGCGTAGATACGATAGTCCGCCTGGACAACGGCACCAGCGTGAAGTCAAAAGGCGGTTTTCTTCGCGGTGGCTCAAACTACGCCCAAACTCAGATTCTGCGAGGGCTTAATCTGGAGGTCGAAGGCCGTGGTAACGCGACCGGCGAACTCGTGGCTGACAAGATCAGATTCAACGATTCAGATCTCCGGGTAGCGCGCGCTGTTGAATCTCGCGCCGCTCCGCTCGAGGACCGCGCCTCGAATACCGAATCGAAGCTTAGCCAGGTGGAACAGAATGCGCAGCGTCTCTCCGGACAAATGGATGAGTTGGCTGCAGTAGCAAATACCGCGAAGGGTGGCGCAAAGGCCGCGCAGGAAACTGCCGATTCGGCGGTGGCGGGAGTGAACGCAACCAACGATCGCATCTCAGCGCTTGATGACTACGTGCCGCAATCAGTCCTGGCCGTTAACTTCAAAGTCGGCAGCGCCGTGTTGTCGGCCGACTCTAAAGCAAAACTCGATGAGATTGCCACCAAGGCACTCAACTCAAAGGGCTATGTAGTCGAGGTTTCCGGCTTTGCCGACGCGACTGGCAGCATCAATAGAAATCGCGTTTTGAGCCAACGCCGTGCCGATAACGTGATTCGCTATCTGGTTGAGAACCACAACATTCCGTTACGACGCATTGTCACGCCGTACGGTTATGGTGAATCCAATCCAGTGGCTGAAAACAGCTCACGCGAGGGCCGCGCGCAAAATCGCCGGGTTGAGGTGAAGTTGCTAGTCAATAAAGGCCTGATGCAACAGGCTCCGACTATGACCACTTCCAGCTCGAGTGGCGGTCAATAGTAGCGAGCTTAAGTAAACTTGCGCACGCGTGTACAACTAATAACTACCGCGTGGCACCTAATGCCATGAATCATGCCGCCGGAAAATTTGTTAAGATAACAAACTAAGGCCAGCAATCCTGGCGGCATGAGGAATGGTTTTATGATTCGGGAACGCGGGAGAAAACAATTTGGGCCAGCGCTGCTGCTTGCAGTGCTGGTCCTTTTTTGCGCTCCCTGGTCGACCAGCGCGCAAACAATTCGCGATTTCCCGCCGCCGCCACCGGCCCCAACTCCCAAGCCCACGCCCACACCCGCGCCACCAAAAGATGAAGACTTCGAGGTTATCCGGGTTAGCTCCAATCTGGTGATGGTGCCGGTGTCTGTCGTTGATGCAAAGGGGGAGCCGGTTCGAGGTTTGCAGGTTAGCGACTTCCGGCTTAATGAAGAAGGACAGGAACAACAGATCGTCGAGATTGGAAACCCCGACGAAGTGCCGCTGGACATCGCCATCTTATTTGACGTTTCGAGCAGCGTTAGCCAGAAAGGGTTCTTTTCGTTTCAACAAAGAGCCGCGGCCAGCTTCTTAAAACAAGTGCTCAAGCCCGTCGATCGGGCTGCCGTTTTTACCATTACAGCTCAGCCTACCCTTGTCTCGCCGCTGGCCTCAGCAGAGACTGCGGCAGCGAAACTATTGACCATTCCTGCCGCGAGTTCTCCAGTGCCGACAGCGTTTTATGACACCGTGATGGCAGCCGCCAAGTATCTGGTCGAGAATTCGGCTGATCGTCACCGACGCGTGATCGTTGTCATTTCCGATGGTGACGACAACTTCAGCAACATCGTCAAGGACCTAACCGTGGCTGAGTATCGCGCCAATCAAAAAGGACAAGTCACGTCGGCGGCGGCCTACCAGAACCTCCTGGAACGTCGTCGGCGCGCTGTGGCTGAAGTACAAAGAATCGTACAACAGGCCGATGCAGCTTTTTATTCGATCAATCCAGGTGGGCCATCGGTACGCCTCAACCAGATCAGCACTCGGGCCCAGGATGCGATGGAGTCGATCGCGCAGTCTACCGGAGGCACAGCATACGTACCCGATGGCGAGAGAGATTTGGAAAGAGTTTTCAGTGAGGTTGCTGCCGAGCTTCGCGGACAATACTTGTTGCAATACTACTCAAACTCCCAGTCATCACGCGCGCAATTTCGTCGCATTGCAGTTGCCCTACCAACACATACCGAACTTCGCGTACGTGCCCGCCAGGGTTACTACCCGAAAGGCAAGTAGAACCTACAAAGAGATTTTCCATTTCTCATTTCTCACTTTTCATTTGCCATTTCAGAGGGGTGGGCGGCTCATTGCTAATGAACCTTTCTTAGCAATGGAAAATGAGAAATGGAAAATCTGATTTCAGGGACTAGCTCAATCACTTATCACTTCGCTTATCGCATTTCCAAAAGCACGTCCGTTAGATGATTGACCACCCCGAGCAGCGTCCGTCCCGCTTTATCAAACTGATTCGCCGCCGCTTGATCCTCAGCGGTGGCCGCCCCAGAAGCCACTCCCGCGAGCTTTATGTAGTAACGCTGTAATTCAGGCGTCGTACGAAAATCAATCTCCAGTTTATCCAGTCCCTCTCTCACGCTTTGAATACTGGTGCGGACCGTCGCCTTGTTTTGTTTCGCTTGCTCCAGAATCGCGGGCGACGCCTCGTTGCGGCGGACCGCGTCGTCAACGCCCTCGAGTCCTTTGGCCACTCCGCCGAGTAGATAGATAAATCGCGTCAGGAGTTTGATCTGATCGGCAACGCGCGTTGCTCCCTGGCGCTGAATGTTCGACGTTGGCGGCGTCGCGCTGCTGCGGCTGGGTTTTATCGCTGTGCGTTTTCTGGTTTGAGAGAAGCCGGTCAGCGGAAACAGAGTAATTGTCACTATCAATACGGCTATGATTCGTTGCACTTTGATGCTCCTGTTGCTTTCGTTCCTGAGTTAGCTTGCATAAATCATTATAACCGCAAAGAACGACAAGGGAATCGCGGAAGAGCCCCAACGCCCCCGACTGGCCTCTGTGCGTCTGCTTTGCGTTCTCTACGGTTGACCCTGTTAGAATGACGCGACCGCGAGGCAGGTTGCATTAGTGCACGAGAAAAGAAAACTCTTAATCAGAAAATTAGGACGCGTTGAATATGGCGCGGCGCTTGTAGTGCAGAAGGAAACTGAGCTGGCAGTCAAAGAGGCTGAACAGGCCGATACGTTGCTGCTTCTCGAACATCCACACACGTTGACCGTCGGCCGTCGGGGTGACCCGGCGGGAATCTTGATGTCGCAGGAATTGCTCAAGGCTCGCGGCGTAACTGTATTCGAGACAAATCGTGGCGGCAAAGTAACCTACCATGGGCTCGGTCAAATTGTGGGTTATCCGATCATTAATCTTAGTCCGGATCGTGAAGACGTGCACCGCTACGTGCGCGAGCTGGAGGAGGTTTTAATCCGCACGCTCACAGATTTTGAAATCCCGGCTTTTCGAATCGAGGGGCTGACCGGCGTACACACCTTACGGGGAAAGGTCGCGGCTATCGGCGTGCACATTGCGCGTTGGGTGACGACGCACGGCTTCGCGCTTAATGTGAACACAGATCTTAGTTTCTTCAATTTGATCGTCGCGTGTGATGGCGAGCAGGTAACCTCCATGGAAGATTTGCTCGGCCACGAAGTTGACCTGCGCGACGTTGAAGATCGGATCGTCGCGCACTTCGCTGAAGTATTTGAGATGCAGCCGCAGGAGTTCAATCGCCAGGATGCCAGGACCGCGCGGAGATAACCAATAAAAGTTCTGGTCCATTAAGCCGTAAACTCCAGTTTGTCTTCTCAGTATCCCTTGTGTATTAGTGCTTTCTCGACACTTGGCGTTCCTGGCATCCTGGCGGTTAAACTTTACCAATGCTAACAAGTGCACTGATTAAAGAAGCTGCCGCGCGAATCACCGGGCGAATACATCGCACTCCTGTTCTCACATCGCGTTCATTTAATGAGGCGACTGGCAAGGAAGTGTTCTTCAAGTGTGAGAATTTGCAGCGTGCGGGTGCGTTTAAAATTCGCGGTGCTACCAATAAGATATTGTCCCTGACCAAAGAACAGAAGAGACGTGGGGTTGCGGCTTTCTCATCGGGGAATCACGCGCAGGCGGTGGCGCTGGCATCGCGCGAGGCAGGTATTAGCGCAATCATCGCAATGCCTGACGATGCGCCGAAAGCCAAGGTTGCGGCCACGCGGGCGTATGGCGCGGAAATAGTCTTCTATGATCGACTGAAGCAGGATCGCGAGGGAGTGGCTGTCGAAATTGCGGAACGCGAAGGACGCGTCATGGTGCCGCCGTATGACGACTACCTCATTCTGGCTGGACAAGGCACTTGCGGCCTGGAATTTCTCGAAGAGGTTCCTGATCTCGATTGCCTGCTGACGCCCTGCAGTGGTGGCGGGCTATTCGCGGGGGTGAGCACTGCCGCCAAAGCATTGAATCCACGGATTCGCTGTTTTCCCGTGGAACCTGAGAGTGCCGACGATACGAGGCAGTCGTTTCTCAAGGGCGAACGCATATCGATTCCGCCGCCGCCGACGATCGCCGATGGCTTGCGGGTTCAGTCGCCGGGAACGTTGACGTTTCCCGTATTGCAGAAAACCGCCGAAGATGTTCTGACCGTTTCCGATAACGAGATCATTGAAACCATCAGGTTTTTTCTCTTCCGGATGAAGCTGTTGGTCGAACCCTCAGGCGCTGCGGCGGCTGCCGCCGTGCTTACCGGCAAACTACCGCGCGATACCAGGCGCGTCGGCGTAGTCATTTCCGGCGGCAATATCGATACCGACCTTCTGTCGCACCTTCTGGCGCCGAAGGGGCAGTAGGGAAGCAAACAGATTTTCCATATATCATTTCAGATTTTTCATTTGCCATTGACTACGCCTCGACACCTGGAAACAAGATGACAAATGAGAAATGAAAAATGAGAAATGGAAAATCTATCTGGACCAATGTTAGTACTCTTGCTGGATGTAAGTCCTGATCCTCTGCACTCGACCCCGTGGGGCTCTTTGATGGTGCTGCTGGCAATCATTTTCGTTCTTGCCGTGTCATTTGCCGCGGGCCTTGTATTCCTCCTCATCTGGCTTAAGCGTCGCCGCAAGGCTGGCTCACCCTAACAATCCAAGCCATCCCCAGGCATAGTAGTGTCCTAACTTGACGAAATTGTAGGGGCGTCCCTCTGTGGGCGCCCGGATCGGGCGGCAAAGGGGCGCCCA
>Ga0137403_10010751_pt1 | contig 10119 bp, 8 predicted proteins | sample CZOMad2_1_16fung_FD_122057 | JGI IMG/M metagenome (GOLD analysis project Ga0137403, IMG submission 122057) | Vadose zone soil fungal communities from Angelo Coast Range Reserve, California, USA - CZOMad2_1_16fungal (Hybrid Assembly) | ecosystem: Environmental > Terrestrial > Soil > Vadose zone... | reverse complement strand
AAACCCAAGCATTAACGTAATACGAATAGGACGAAACTAGCCACTTTGCAATTTCAATAGCGTTGACGGTTTAAAGAAGCAAATCGATGTTACTGCCTGATATTTTTGCATTACCTGTCCTCCGGCGCATGCGCTGTTCGTCGTACCTAGGAATGGGCGCATTTGCCCTTGAAACAAAGTCCAATTGAACAACAATTAACGAAAACCATACGATTATGATTAAGAAAATACTCATCGGTCTCGCCGCCTTCGTCGCTATCTTCCTCATCGTGGTCGCCACGCGGCCTGCCAACTTCCACGTGGAGCGGAGCGCGACGCTCCCGGCTTCGCCTGCGGCGCTATTCGAGCATGTCAACAACCACCACAAGTTTGCCGTTTGGAATCCCTTCATGAAGCTTGACCCCAACGTCAAGAATACCTACAGCGGCCCGGAGTCTGGCGTGGGTGCCGTGTGCAGTTGGGATGGCAACGGTGACGTGGGCGCTGGAAGCTGCACCATCATTGAGAGCAAGCGCGGTGAACTCGTGCGTTGCCGAATGGACTGGAAACGACCGATGGAAGGCACTGCCACGGTTGACTTCACGTTCAAACCCGAAGGCGACAAAACCGTCGTGACGTGGGCGATGTATGGCAAAAACAATTTCATCGGCAAGGCGATGAGCTTGTTCATGGACTGCGACAAAATGTGCGGCCCGCAATTTGAAAAAGGACTTGCCGACCTTGGCGCGGTTGCCGCCGCCTCCGGCACGCCGACGCTGTGATCACACAGCAGCACATCCACAATCAGTAGAGAACCCCGAAGCGGAGCCTCCTGGCCAGCCTTTGCTGATGGCATTCTGGCGGCTTTGAAGAAGAGGGAGAAAGGCGAAAGCGTTCTTTGATAAGCTCAGTAAGGCGAACGTTTACGCAATGGAGGCGAGGGTCGTTATGTTGACTTCGCAGTTATGTGCACCAGTTGGCGAAGGACACTGCGAGCACGGCGATTCGTGAGGTTCAAGTTCACATAACTACAAGCTCTCCAAGAATTGGAGCAGCTTATCATTGGGCTGGAAACGACGGGCTTTGGTTTTTGGTGGAACGATCTTTTCCAACGCCTGCTTTTTCATGGCCAAGTTGGCTTCCACGTATTGATGAGTGGTGTTGAAGGTTTCATGGCCTAGCCACAGGGCGATGACCTCCGGAGCAATCCCCGCTTCAAGCAAACGCATGGCGCTGGCATGGCGGAACAGATGCGGGGAGATGGGACGTTGGTTGAGGGTGGGCTGGTTCACGGACGCGCGTCGGACCAATTTCTTGATTTGGCGGAAGGCTCCAAAACGAGTCAGCGGTTCTCCGTAACGGTTGGGCAAGAGCGGCATTAGGGGCGTCAGACGATTTTCGCGAATCCACTGGCGGAGCAACCGCTGGGTTTGGCGCCACAGAGGAAGCGTGCGTCGCTTACGCCCTTTACCTTGAAGTTCCACCTGCTTGGCCTGCGGGCCCAGCACATCCTGAACCCGGAGTGCCAGCAGTTCAGAAATGCGGGCGCCAGTGTTGTAGAGCAGCAAGATTAGCAGATGATCCCGACGACCCGTCCAAGTATCATCGGTCGCCGCCAGAATTGCTTCGATTTCCGCACGCGTGAGAAAGCCGATCAGCGGTTTGACCTGCCGCTTGAATGGGATGGTCAAAATGCGCCGCGTGGCTGCCGTCAATTCCGGGCCTAACCAATCCGTCAGGTAATGCACGAACGAGCGCAGCGCCGCCAGACGAGCGTTCCGGGTACGGATGGTGTTGCCCCGACTTTCTTCCAGGTGGTTCAGAAAACCCAAGACGGTAAGCAGGTTGTCCGGGTTTTCACAGTATCGGTTGATAACAGTTCCTCCTTCAGGTTGATCTAACCTGGGTTGCGGTAGCCCAGTTCCTGTAGCACCCAGCGGTTGCCATCCGGATCGGAGAAGTCGGCGAAGCTGGCATAGTCTCCGCGCGCGGGGTCGAGGCCGGGTGCGAAACCTCCGTCCCAGGCTCCAATGGGCGTCTTGTGCCGGATCTCGCCGACGTCGACCCCACGTTCGAGCAGGCGGCTCCGCGCGGCCTCGAGGTCGGTGACGACGAGAAAGACGTTGCGAAGTGAACCAACGGGCGAGTCGGTAAGTCCGTTGCCTATCTGTATCGAGCAGCTTGAGCCCGGCGGAGTGAGCTGCAGGACGCGGAACGCGTCGTTCGGTGAATAGTCGACATCGAGCGTGAAGCCGACCTGATCCACATAGAACTGCAGCGCTCGCTCGACATCGCTCACCGGCACCGTGATCACTTCGACTGAAAACGTGGGAATTCTCACGGTAACGTCTCCTCTGCGCCTGCAAGACCAGCTTGCGCTTGTCGGGATCGCCGACTTTTTGCATCGGTGGGTTTGCATTGCGAAAACACAAACCAAAATAGGGGGATAAGTACTTCCACCATACTCGGATGAACCAGAATACTATCGCGAAGCTCGGTCACGATGGCGACCACGGGGAGTGCGAGTTTCCACTTATTCATATGATCGACTATGCCGGCCTTAGTTGAAGTCCTCGAGGAATGATGAATCGATCCAAAATGGAAAAGAGTCCCTGTGCGGCAATGGCCATTACAGCTGCCGGGATGGCACCTTCCAGAATTGTAGTCTTATCGTTGAGGTTTAAGCCGCTAATAATTGGTTCGCCCAGCCCGCCAGCACCGATCAGAGCTGCGAGTGTCGCCGAACCAATGTTGATAATCGCGCTGGTCTTTATTCCGGCAAGGATGGATGGCGATGCGAGTGGCAGGAAAATCTTCAGAAGCCGTATTCGCGGTTTTAAGCCGAGCACCTCCGCCGCATCCCGAATCTGGGGAGGGATATTGCGTAAGCCTGTGGCGGTATTCCTCACAATCGGCAACAACCCATACAGGAAAAGAGCGACGATGGCAGTGGCTGGGCGGATCCCGAGAAAGGGGATTGGGACCAGCAGCGCCAGCAAGGCGAGCGAGGGGACGGTCTGAATCAAGCCCGTTAGCCCCAGGATGATTTCGCTGATGAAGCCTTCTCTGCTTGCGTAAATGCCCAGCGGAATCCCGACAACGATCGCCGCGGCCAGTGACAGGCCGACAAGAATAAGGTGACGGACCGTCCACCGAGCAAGCCGGTGCTCAAATGATTCGGAGCGGCTGAAGTTGCCGACCTGTCCAATTTGTTTGAAATACGAGTCTGCGGCTGATGAATAGTCTTTCGTAAGTTCTGCAATTTTGTTGAGATGAACCATTCTCGCTTCGTCCAGCGTGCCTTCGAGGCGACGGAGGGCTTGGATCGCGCGAGGAGGGGCATCGAGACGGAACAGGAATACCGCCCTGTACAGCGGAAAGAATCTCAGGTCGTCTACCAAAACTACCAAATCATTCTCGTCGATTTTCGCGTCGGTTGTGTAAGCGTCTTTCACATCGATCTCCCCGTTGAGTAAAGCCAGGTAGCCCAGCGTATGGTCGACTCCGCGAACGTTGAGTATTTTCGACCCATATCGTCCTTGAAGTGGTCCCCACCCGTCGCGCCTGCCCAGGAATTCGTGTGTCAATCCCAGCCTCAATTCAGGGTGTTTCGACAGGTCGCTGATCTTTTGAATACTAAGTTGGTTAGCGCGGACCCTGGTCATCACGAGGGCGTATGTGTTGTTGAATCCGAGTTCCTCCGTAACGCCTACTCCGTATTGCGCCAGTTGTTGGCGCAAAGCCCTAACCGAAGGTGCAATAGGACGCTTCAAAATCTCCTCCTGAATCGTTCCTGTGTAATCCGGGTAGGCTGCAATCGACCCCTGCCTCAACGCCTCCCACAAGATGATTGTTCCGCCCATGCCTTGGCGATGCTCGACATGAAACCCGGCTTCCTCCACGCTCCGTTTGGCCAGTTCCGATAGTACAAATGACTCGGTGAACTTTTTTGAGCCCAACACAATCACCTCACTGGCATCTGCCGCACAGGCTGCAAGAAGGAGCGCAACAACCATGGCGATCGTCGGGGTTTTCACGACTGTACGACCTCCATTTGAGCGTGAAAGAATTCGCTCACAAACGGTTCGGCTGGACACAAAGAAAACTCCGCAAAAGGGCCTTGCTGGACGATCCGCCCTGCGTTCAGCAACACAACCCAATCGCCAAGTCGCGCAGCTTCCACAAGGTCGTGGGTGACCATGACCACCGTAGTATTCAACCGCTCGAACAGCGATTTCAAATCTCCGAGAAGGCCGGCACGCACCATCGGGTCGAGAGCCCCCATGGGTTCATCGAGAAGAAGCATGTCCGGTTTCAACATCAGCGCGCGTATGAGGCTCACCCGCCTTTGCTCGCCGCCGGAAAGCTCCACTGGATACCGATCGAGCAGGGTGCTGGGAAATCTTGTCAGGGCGCATAACTCTTTCACTCGTGCGGTCATTTCATCAATTCCCAATCGCAATTCTTGCGCAACGAGCAGGATGTTCCGGCGGGCGGTCAGGTGCGGAAACAAATCACCGCTCTGGATCACGTAGCCCATTCGCCGGCGAAACTCCAAGAGGCTGGCCCGGGTGAGCTTTTTTCCGTTGATCTCAATCCAGCCGGTGGTTGGTTCGAGTAATCCGGAAATGAGCCGCAGGATGGTGGATTTCCCGGAACCGCTGAGACCAATCAGCACGGTCGTTTTGTTGGCCGGAATTTGCAGATCGGTGGGTTGAAGTGCGACTGTGCTTCCGAAACTCTTGCCTGCATTGTGAAAGCGGATCATGAGGTGGCGCCTCCCTTATCAGCAGACCGCAAGCTTCGTCAGGCGCTGCATCGAAACCCGCCGAAATCCCTTTCAAACAAGCTTTGCGGTCCTCTGACTCGCAAAAACAATACGCTGAACAAATGATTGCGGTCCTCCCAACTCCTCACCAGCTCAAATCCAGCTCTCAATGCCAGCCCGGCAAAACCTGGCAGCGTGTATTTGTACGAATATTCCGTGGTGATGTACTCTCCCTGCTCGAAGCTGAATTCCTGTGAATCGAAACGCACGATTTGTGCACGTTTACTCACCAGGTGCATCTCGATTCGGCCCTGAGTTTCGTTGTACGGGGCGCGATGACAGAATGCAGAGAGATCGAAATCCGCTCCCAATTCCCCGTTGGCGCGCGCCAGAATGTTAAGGTTGAACCTCGCTGTGACCCCTTTGCGGTCATTATAGGCAGACTCCAGTATCCGGGTCTCTTTTTTGCGGTCAACGCCGATGAGCAGACCTCCATCGCTGCCGCAATGGAAGGCGATGTTGCGCAAAAAAGCGATCGCTTCAACAGGCTCAAAGTTACCAATAGTCGACCCTGGAAAGAACGCCACCGTTCGCCTTGGTTTCCGCTTCGTGTTCGGAAGCTCCAGAACCTCGCCATAATCCGCTTCGAGCGGATTAATTTCGAGGTTGGGGAAGTCTCTGGCCAACTGGGCGGCGGACTGAAAAAGTTGCGGCCCGGAGATATCTATAGGGAAGTAGCCGGACATACTTGGAAGATGGGTCAACAGATGGCGGGTCTTCGTGCTGGCGCCACTGCCAAATTCGACCAACCGACACCCCCAGCCGATCAAACCGGTGATTTCATTTATGTTGTCGCGAAGTATCTGGTTTTCGGTTCGCGTGGGATAATACTCCTCAAGCTCGCAGATTTCGTTAAATAGCCGGGAGCCCTGCTCATCGTAGAAAAACTTGCACGGGAGCGTTTTTTGCGGTTTAGAGAGTCCAGCAACTGCTTCGGATAGAAAGCCGTCACGCGAAGGCGACTGGCCAATCGACGGTGGAAACAAAATCGGTTCATTCATACGATATCCTTTGCGAGCCTGATTCCCATGAATTGCCATCTGGCGTCGGGTGGAAAAAAGTTTCGGTAGGTGCGGCGGATATGCGACTGAGATGTGGCGCAGGATCCACCGCGGAGAACATATTGGTTGCACATGAATTTGCCGTTGTACTCGCCGAGGGCTCCCGCTGCCGCAGAATATCCGGGATATGGGGAGTAGCTGCTCTGGGTCCACTCCCAAACATCGCCAAACGTCTGGGCCGGTTTGCCACCCAGCCCAGGTGATACGAGCGGGGCCACGTGGAAAAGTTCGCTTTCGACGAAATTACCCTTGAGGGGCGACCCAGATGAAGCGGTCTCCCATTCCTCCTCCGTAGGCAAGCGCGCTCCCAACCATCGTGCGTAGGCGTCCGCTTCAAACAGACTCACGTGGCAAACTGGTTCCTCAGGGATCAATTCCGTCATCCCTGTCAGCGTCATAGTGAACCACTTCCCTTCCCGGTTTTCCCAATAGAGCGGGGAGTTCCAGCCCTTTTCATTCACCGAATTCCATCCGAGGGAAAGCCAAAGCTCGGGACGGCGATAGCCGCAGTCCTCGATAAACGCGAGGAAATCTGCGTTGGTGACCAACCGGGATCCAAGGCTGAAGGATGGGACGAAAACACGGTGCCGCGGCCCTTCGTTATCGAAGCTGAACTCAGGGCCCTCGTGTCCCACCCAGTCGAGGCCCTCTTCGAATTGCAACCACTCGATTGCTGGCACTGGTGACGCCTTGAGTTTATCAAGCTTTCGAAAGGCCGGCCGCAGTGGATTCTGCGAGAAGACGTGTTTGATATCGGTGAGCATCAATTCCTGGTGTTGCTGTTCGTGATGCAAACCAAGGGTTAAAATCGGCTCAAGCTTCGCCAGGAGTTGTTCATCGGCCGACTCGATCAACTCAGACACGAACAGGTCTATGTCAGAGCGATAGTGAAATACCTCTTTGACAGTCGGACGGGAGAGCAAGCCCCGCTGTGGTCGGGAATAAAATGGCCCAACGGCGTTGTAATAGGAGTTAAACAGGAAGCCATACTGCGGATGCAGCGAATCGTAGTCGGGAAAGAATTGCTTCAAAACGAATGTTTCAAAAAACCAGCTGGTGTGGGCCAAATGCCATTTTGTGGGACTGGCTTCCGGCATGGTTTGGATAACGTAATCTTCGGGTTCAAGGGTTTCGCACAGTTTCTCAGAGAAACGTCGAACGCGACGATACCGCTGCCCCAACTCAGACTTTGACACAGGAGCAGTTTCCTCCACTAGTCCTGCGGTAGTCGGGGAGGAGGAGTTCATTGGCAATGTTTCGCAAGATGTATTCATTGTTCTGTGATTAATGGATTTCATACCTCACCGCGCCTACCCGCAAGGAGGATGCCAAACCCGAGTCTGCGCCCTGAAAAGCGAACCACGCGCAATCTTAGCGGGTTGGCCTCGTTTCAGGCGCATGCCAACTATGGCGGATTCACGGAATTTCGCGATTTCGCGAACTTCGCAGATTCTTTGGCTCGGGCGCCGCGTGCTCAGCTCAAGTCATATTTTCCCCTCGTCGCTTCAGCTCTTGAAAATACCGCCATACTCAACGGCAAATCGCAGATTCCCACATCGGGCGGCATTCCATTCTGTTCTGGGTGCGTCAGTAAACGTGGCTGGCACGACTCTAGCAATGGGCTGTTTGTCAGCGAGTGGAAGCGAGCCCACGCGTTGATTCATTAATGAAAAGATCAGCCAGATTTGTTCTTAAATAGAAAAGGAGCGTCAGGATGAAATACAACCGAGAGAACATTAATGGGCGCAGCATCTTCTACCGTGAAGCCGGGAATACAGATGCGCCGGCACTGCTGCTTCTGCACGGATTCCCCACATCGTCGCACATGTTTAGGGACCTGATGCCCCGGTTGGCCGACCGCTATCACGTGGTCGCGCCGGACCTGCCGGGCTTCGGGTTTTCGGATGCGCCTGCCTGCGTGGAGTTCAAATACACGTTTGATAATCTAGCCAGCGTGATCGGAGCATTTGCCGCGAAAATCGGACTGGTGCGCTACGCGCTCTACGTGTTTGATTATGGCGCACCAGTAGGATTTCGCCTGGCCCTGGCACATCCTGAGCGAGTCACGGCGATTATATCGCAGAATGGCAACGCCTACGAGGAAGGCCTCAGCCAGGGATGGAATCCGATTCAACGGTATTGGCGTCAACCCACGGCGGAGAATCGCGCGGCGCTCAGGGACTTTCTCAAGCCGGAGACTACTAAATGGCAATACACCCATGGGGTCGCGGACGAGTCACTGGTCGCGCCGGAGTCCTACACGCTGGACGCCGCGCTGATGGCCCGGCCCGGCAATGACGAGATTCAGCTCGATCTGTTCCTCGACTATGCGAGCAATGTGGCGCTCTATCCGAAGTTCCAGGAGTATTTCCGTACGCGACGTCCTCCGCTGCTGGCGGTTTGGGGGAAGAATGATCCCTTCTTCCTGCCGGCGGGCGCCGAGGCGTTCAAGAGGGACCAGCCGGAGTCCGATGTTCATTTCTACGACACCGGCCATTTCGCGCTGGAAACACACAGCCGCGAAATAGCAGGTGAGATACGGAAATTCCTGACCGCAGACCTGCCGAAGGTGTAATCGCCGAGGGCCATGCTGGCGGACAACAGATGTCAGATGGAAAGTCTTTGCTGTGGAACGCAACCTGAATAGGAGGCGCAGATGGTAGCCAGGCTTCTCTCGGTTAATGTGGGGCAGCCACGGGAAATCGTCTGGCGCGGCAAAACGGTCCGGACCGCCATTTGGAAGGTGCCGGTTCAGGGCAAGCGCATGGTGCGGCAGTTGAACATCGACGGAGATGCACAGGGGGATCTTGTGGGTCACGGAGGCGAGCACCGGGCAGTGTTTGTGTACCAACTCGATTCCTATCGCTACTGGCAGCGCCTACTCAATCGAGCAGACTTCACCTTTGGACAGTTCGGAGAGAACTTCACGGTCGACGGCCTGCCCGATACGGATGTCTGCATCGGCGACCGCTACCGGATTGGCAGTGCATTGTTCGAGGTCACCCAGCCGCGAGTGACCTGCTACCGCGTCGGCATACGCCTAGATGAACCGCGGATGGCCTCGCTATTGGTTTCTCACCGTAGACCAGGGTTCTATTTCCGCGTTTTGCAAGAGGGCGAGATTGAGGCCGGCGATGAGATCTTCAAAGTCCTGGAGGGTCCGCAAGGAATGAGTGTCGCTGAAATAAATGGGCTGTTATACCTGCCCGGCCATCCGCGTCCAAAGCTGGAGCGGGCGCTTCACATCCCCGCGCTCAGTGCCGGTTGGCGGAACTCTTTTCAGTTGCTTCTCCAGCAGGAGTTAAGCAGAGACACTGTGGCTGGCAACCCCGGCCTGACCTCGGCGTGTGGCCCGCCTCCAGCCTGGCTGGGGTTTCGTCGTTTGCGCGTCTCGCGAATTGCATGGGAGAGCGACAGTGTATTTTCTCTGCAACTCGTCTCGGCCGATGACCGTCCGTTGGCGGTTGCATTGCCCGGACAGTTTGTTGTCGTGCGCCTGCGTCAGCACCCTGAGGGGCCAGTGCATTTGCGCAGTTACTCGCTATCAGGCGCCCCAGGCACTGAATGCTATCGCCTGGGCATCAAACGGGAGCCACGGGGCGCCGCCAGCAATTACTTGGCCACGGGGCTCAGGATCGGCGATACGCTCGAGGTAAGCGCTCCGAGAGGCAACTTCGTTTTGCGGGCAGGTGACCGGCCGGTCGTTTTGCTTAGCGCCGGCATTGGGGTGACGCCAATCCTGGCGATGCTCCACGAACTGTCGAAGGAGCCATCGGCGCGGATGGTGTGGTGGCTTCACGGAGCCCGCAACGGCAACAAGAATCCCTTCGCCGAGGAAACTCGGGCCCTGCTCGCGAGGCTGCCCCACAGCAGAAGCTACGTTCAATACAGCAAACCTCATCCCGAGGACCTGCAGGGTGTGCACTTCGATGCTCCCGGGCACCTCGGATTCGCCCGACACGACGAGGCCGGTCTCGATGTTCTCCTTCACCGTCATGGTGGAGAAGATCATGCGGCCCTGCGGCACGTAAGCGAGGCCTTTGGCGACGCGCTCATAGCTATGCAGCCTGCTGAGCTCGGCGCCTTCCATGGTCATCGAGCCGCTCTTGGCCGGCAGGATGCCCATCAGCGATTTCATCAGCGTCGTCTTGCCCATGCCGTTGCGGCCCATGATCGCCACGATCTCGTTGGGCGCGACGGATACATTGAGGCCGTGCAGAACTTCGCTCTGGCCGTAGGCGACATGCAGAT
>Ga0137403_10010749_pt1 | contig 10121 bp, 7 predicted proteins | sample CZOMad2_1_16fung_FD_122057 | JGI IMG/M metagenome (GOLD analysis project Ga0137403, IMG submission 122057) | Vadose zone soil fungal communities from Angelo Coast Range Reserve, California, USA - CZOMad2_1_16fungal (Hybrid Assembly) | ecosystem: Environmental > Terrestrial > Soil > Vadose zone... | reverse complement strand
AGACCCCATGGCAGCTCGATTTCGCGAGCCGATAGTTGTTCAGGGAGGATTTCAAGGAAAGAACAACAAAACAATACCTATGAAAACCGCATATAAATTAACCATCGTGTCTTCTTTGTTTCTAGCTGCAGGTTGCAGCGCCTGGCATGAACGTCATGCCAAAAACGAACAGCGAAACGAGCAATTCACAAGCTATAGCGATGCAGGCGCGTCTACTACGTCGGACACTAATGTTAGTTCGAATTTCCAGCCCAGCACGTCGCAAAGCACAACCAGCGGGAGAATTACGGGAATTACTCCACAAACGCAGACCTTTGGCCAAACTGGCGCGGACAATGGCGTGGTTCAGCAAGTGCAACAGCAATTAACTCAGGATCCATCTTTGGCCGCACTGGTTCCAAACCTCCAAATCAGCTTTCAAAATGGGACCATGATCCTGGCCGGCAATGTTCCAAGCGAACAAGAGAAAACAAAGATAGAGACTATTGTCAAAAGCACGACAGGTGTGATCAACGTGAACAATCAATTGCAGGTCTCCAGTCAGTCTCAACTTAATCTTCCTGGAGCGAGTGAGAACAAGCAAGCCATAGGGGGCACCAGCGATCAATCGACTACCACCCAGTCAGCCGGAAATCAATTATCGCAACCCGAAACCACGGAATCAGAGAATCCGGCGGTGCCACTGTCACCTTCGCCAATTGGTCAGCAGTCCTTGCTGGGACAATACGGCACCAATCAGTTCGGACAATCAAGCCAGAACGGTTTGAGTCCCAATCAAAACAGGCCGGATCAAAACGCACCGGATCAGAATCTGAGCCCGACTGCCGATCAGCAAAGCACGAGCCGCATCTACAACACAAATCAATCGACCTTCCATACTTCTGATCCCTCAGAAAAGGGATCTGGTCAGGACTTCAATGTAAAGATCCAGGCTGCGACTGAAGCCGATCGTTCCCTGGGCCAACAGGTCGTCCGGGAATTGCGGACCGATACCACTCTGACGACGCTCCTCCCCAAAATAAGAATCAATGTGGAAAGTGGGAAAATAACGCTGAGCGGGACAGTCAAGAGCGAGGACCAAAAGAAGAAAATTGAGTCGGCTGTGCAGCGCGTGACTGGTGTTTCCAGCGTGGAGGACCATTTGCGGTTGGGCGCCAGCGGCAGTGAAGACGCTACCACTCAAGACAATCAACAGGAGAACAAGTAAATCCAGCAGGGTTTACGATCAATCTGGAGCCGAGCGGAAATGAATGCCGCTCGGCGTTAACAGGGCAGGATAAGAACAAGAGTAAGCAAGGAGAAGAAAGCTATGAGACCAAAATCATATTTCGCGGTCTTGGGAACGGTGACCGCGCTCAGTTTTGCCATTGTTGCCGTCCCAACGTATGCCGCCGATGCCACCAGTGAAAAAACACTTGGTCAACTCGAACGTGCCAACAAACTCATCGGAAAAACCGTTTATAGCTCCGACAATCAAAAGCTCGGAAAAATCGACAACTTCGTTGTGGATCTGGAATCTGGCCGGGTCATTTATGCTGTGGTCGGCACTGGGGTCTTTGGTGTCGGAGGAAAAGATTACGCGGTTGCCCCGGGGATTTTCACCGATGTTCGCGGCGATACGATTCACATCAACTTGGACAAACAGAAGTTTACCGGAGCTCCCGAGTTCACTAAGGACATCGACAAGCCCGAGCAACTCGGCCAGTCAACCTTCGCCAACCAGGTATATCAATATTTCGGTCAGACAGCTTGGTGGCAGGGATCCCAGCCGGCCGATACCGGTTCCTTCCATAATGTCCATAAAGCGAAGGACTTGATCGGTATGAAAGTCAAAAATGTCGCAAACGAGGACCTCGGCAAAGTGGACAACCTGATGGTAGATCTGCCCGCGGGACGGGTGGTGTTCGCCATATTAAATCCAGATTCCGGTCTGAACCTCGGGAACAATTATTATGCATTGCCACCGAATGCCCTCACCTTAAGCAGCGACCAAAAGAATCTGGTGTCAGACGTCAACAAGGACAAATTGGCAAGCGCACCTCGTTTCACAAAGGATCAGTGGCAAAACCTGTCAGATCCGAGCTTCGCATCAAAGGTCTATCAATATTTCGGCAAGCAAACCTATTTTGAAACCGGTGGTGTTTTGCGACCAACGGGCCGGACTGACGACAAGACGACTTTATCCGAAGAAGCAAAACCAGCTGTTTCAGTTCAGCAGACGCGCTTCGCAAGGGTTAGTGAAGGGACTGTGAAGCGAGTCGGTCAAGCAAGGCAATCCGCCATAAGCTGATTGCCTTGCTCTAATGCATTACGAGGCAGGAGAGCTTGCATCGTCTTGCTGGAAGCGTAACGAAGAGGAGAAGAAAGTGAGGCGTTCTTCCTCGCCATCATCAAATTGGGGTTGAGGAAAGGCTCCATAATCAGTCCGCGGCCAGTACTATTAATGAGAAGGTCGAAGCTCTGCAGGGACAAGCCTCGAAATCAACGCGGCAGGTTTCAGCGTTTCGCACGCGGGGCTGCGCGGGCGACTGGAGGCTCGAGGGCCTTTGCTTTTGCTATTCTGGCCATTCTAATTTGGGGAATTACTGGCCCCATCTTCCGCTTCAGCGATACCTGGCAGCTCGTCATTAATACCGCCACTACTATTATTACTTTTTTGATGGTGTTCTTAATCCAAAACACTCAGAACCGCGACAGCGAGGCAATGCAGATAAAACTTGACGAATTGCTGCGCGCCACTCAGGGCTGCCATAATGCCGTAATGGATATCGAGAATCTCTCCGAAGAAGAATTGGATCGAATCAAGCGGAATTACGCACTGCTCGCAGAAAAGGCCATCAAAGACTTGCGCCGAGGCAAAACTGATATCGGCGCACCAGATGTAAAAGCCGAGTCCAATACCGGGCCGTAGCCGATTGCAGTGCATGACGATCGAACTGCGCCAGTCGTCTGCGCTTGCTCCAAACGTTACCGCGCGTAACTGAGTTATCGCCTTTCCCCGCGGGGCTCAAGTTCCCGTGTTCGCTAATTCTTCACCAGTCGCGACGTTCACGATTTTGAACTGTTCAGCGTGCAAGGCCGGTTCTTTGCGGAAATTCAGTTTCCCGAAATAGCGTTTTTCCAGTTCGATCAAGAGCTTTTCGTCTTCCGTTCGCAGGCGATCAAGGATCGTCGGATGGACAATGATCAGCAACTGGAAATCCGATTCTTCGCGCGGACGTTTCTTGAGGATCTCATTGAGTTTGCGCTGAATTTCGACACTCATTGTCAACGCGCTTTTTACCTTTCCGCGGCCTTTGCAGTAAGGGCAATCATCATAAACAGCGGCATGGACGCTCTCGGAGTGGCGCTGACGAGTCATTTCCATCAAGCCCAACTGTGAGATCGGCAGAACATGCGTCTTGGCTTTGTCCCGGCGAAGACCGTCTTTCATCCGCTGATAAACTGATTGCTGGTCCCGCCGGGACTTCATATCAATGAAATCGAGCACGATCAGACCGCCCATATTGCGCAGGCGCAGTTGGCGGGAGATTTCTTCGGCAGCTTCGAGGTTCACTCTGAGAATCGTCGATTCCTGGTCTTTACCGCCTTTGTGCCTGCCGGTATTCACGTCGATGGCTACAAGCGCCTCGGTTTCATCAACGACAATGTAACCGCCGCTTTTTAGATGCACCTGCCGGGAAAACGCGTTCTCCAACTGGCGAGTGATGTTAAAGCGATCAAAAATCGGCTGCGGCTCGGAATAAACTTTCACCTTATCGGCGGAGCGCTTGGAGATTTTGGAAATCATCTCGCGCATGCGCTCATAGGCCTTCGGGCTGTCCACGACAATCCGCTCGACATCTTCAGTAAGGAAATCGCGCACCGTGCGTTCAATGAGATCGGGTTCCTGAAACACGCAGCTTGCGGACGGCTGCTTTTTGATGCGCTCCTGAATATCCCGCCATTCTTCCAGTAATAACGCGAGGTCGCGGACGAAATAGCGCTTTTGCTGCCCTTCCCCCACAGTGCGCATGATGACACCCATGGACTCAGGAATAGTCAGTTCGCGCAGGATTTTTTTCAATCGCTGGCGCTCCTGCTGGTTCTCGATTTTGCGGGAAATACCGCTTTGGTCGGAATTGGGGAGCAGCACCAAATAACGGCCCGGCAATACAATATTCGTAGTGACACGAGGCCCCTTCGTGCCGATGGGCCCCTTCGTCACTTGCACAATGATGTCGCTACCTGGTGGATAAACGCGCGGAATGTCCTTTTGAGTGATCTTTGGACGATCGCGCCGGCGCTCCCGCTCAGCGGGGCGTTCGACAATTTCGACACCGCTGTCAAAGGTGCTTGGCACAATGTCCCAATAATGAAGAAAGGCATTTTTCTCGAAACCGATATCGACGAAAGCCGCTTTGAGACCATCTTCGAGATTTCGGACCTTGCCCTTGAAGATGCTGCCGACGAGTCGTTCCTCTGTCGTGCGCTCGATATTGAACTCCTCAAGCTTGCCTTCTTCGAGAACCGCAACGCGAGTCTCGAGTGTCTCAGCATTGATGATGACTTCTTTGTGGATTTTTTTGACTGGTTTGATCAGGCGTTGAACCTTCTTAACGAGATTGCTCGCCGCTGATTTGATGCTCTCAACAATGCCTTTGGGATGCTCCTGCACCCGCACGGGTTGGAAAGGCTTTTCCTCTTGCACCTGGGCTGGAGTTTCGAAATGTGGTTGGCGGAAATCTTTCTTGGGAGCGACCGAAGCATCCTCAGTCTCGCGCGGCAGACCGCCCGGTGGCAGACCAGCGGCGATATTCTCGGCCCGCTCAATTTCCGTCGTATGACGGTGGTCGTACACTTTTTCGTTGGTTGATTGACCGCCGACCACTTCCGCGCGGGCCTGTGTGGCCTCGCGGTCGGGGCGCTGCTGGGTATGTCCCAGCCCGCCGCTGGGACGGAACCGCATGCCGCGGCGCCGGCGGGAAAAATTTCTTTCACTCATAATAAATAACCCTTTCGATAGATATAGACGTTCTGCAATAAGCCTATGGCGATTAACGAGCCAATCACTGATGATCCGCCGTACGAAAGCAGCGGCAGCGGGATGCCCGTCACAGGCACTATGCGAATATTCATGCCGATATTGATGAACACGTGGCTGAAAAGAAGCGTCACTACGCCCACAGCCAGCAGTTTGCCCAGGCGATCGCGCGCCTGGCCGGCTGTTCGCAGCCCGGTAAACAAAACAAGTCCATACAGCGTCAGCACGGCAATGCTGCCGACGAATCCTTTCTCCTCGGCAATGACGGAGAAAATGAAATCATTGTGCGCCGCGCCGGGCGGTAAGAAGCCCAGCGCGGTTTGGTTTCCCTTGTGCCATCCTTTTCCCCATAGCCCACCGGAGCCGACCGAGATCAGTGCCTGGCGAACCTGGTAGGACTTTTCCGACTGCAGATGGTGAGCGGCAGCCCGCTCCGCTGGCGAAGCGCTTCGGGCGGCGAAATCGGCGCCGAAATAAACCTGCAGCCTTTGCCGCTGATAATTCTCGAGCTTAATTTGCCACCAGCCTGGCGGAGCAAACAACACATCCACCAAAAACAAAGCTGCCAGAATTCCGATGCCCGCGGTTAGTCGCACCAAGTACTTTTTCGGCGTTCCTGCCACGAACAACATCACCAAACCGGTGGGCAGCAGAACCAGGGCCGAGCCGAGGTCCGGCTCTTTGAGGATTAAGACAAATGGGAGCAACATCATTCCGATCGCCTTCCAGAAAACGAGCGGATCATGAAGCTCTTCAACTGGTCGGCTTAGGAAATTGGCCTGAGCCAGGATGAATGCGAGCTTGGCAAACTCCGAGGGTTGAAACAGAAAAAATTTTAAATCGAACCATCGCCTTGCTCCAAAACGGACCGTGCCGAAAATCAAGACCAGGGCCAGCAGGCCCACGCCGCACCAGTAGGCCACCGTTCCCCATCTGGCCAGCATTTGATAATTTACCAGGCATATGACGGTCGCGGCTGCCAATCCCAACAAGTACCAGACGATTTGCAGCACCCATTTCTGTTTGTAGAGCGGCGCTGAAATGGCCGAATCCGTAATCATCGTCGCGCTGTAAACAAACAGCACACCCAGCACCATCAATCCGCACAAACCGGCTATTTGAAACCGGTCGATGCGTGATCGACTTTCGCTGAGCAGTCCTCTAAACATGTTAATTGGCGCTGGCTAATTTTGGCGTTCCGTTCTTTTCCCGATCGAGAAGCGCTCGATAAATCTTTGACGCAACTGGTGCGCAGAGTTTGCCGCCCGTTCCCGCATTTGGATCTGTTTCGATCATTACAATCACGGCGTACCGAGGGTCGTTATAAGGCGCGAACGACGCAAACCAAGTCGTCTCGGCCTCGAGTTTGTTGTGCTTGTCCATTACCTGGGCCGTCCCCGTTTTCCCGCAAATGTCCAGACCGGGCACCGCGACTAGCCTACCCGTACCCCCTTCTTGCGTCTCCTCCAGCATTGCGTCCCGCACGATTTTGAGATTTTCCGGTCTTACGCCCAGTTCGTCTCGGACCCGGCCCTTTTCAAAAACAATTGGCGACATGCCAGAAGAAACATCAACCGGTTCAATACGGTCCACCAATCGAGGCCAGAGAACTCTCCCTCCATTGGCAATGGCGGCCATCATTACCGCCATTTGCAGCGGCGTGACCGCCATTTGTCCCTGGCCGATGCAAATGTTAGCCGTATCTCCTTCCCGCCAGTCTGAGCTGATCTTTTTTAGATTCGGAAAAATGCCCGAAACATCCTGATGTGTGTGAAGGTCTGTTCTGTCAGAAATGTGAAGGTGCTGAGTGAGCCGGATGATGTTCTCGATTCCCGTCTTTAAACCATTCTGAATGAAGTAGGTGTTGCTGGATTTCACCAGAGCCTTTTTGAAATTGTACTGACCAGGCGCTGCCAGGTCTCCGATCGGCTTCCCCCCCGAACGGAATGCATAATAGCCTGGATTATTGATGGTTTCATTCGGGTCCAATCCGGCCTCCAAACAGGCCAGGCCGACAATGGTCTTGAAGATAGATCCAGGCGCGTAACGTTCCTGAGTCGCCCTGTTTCTTTCAGGGCGGAGGGTGGTGTCATTGCGGCGAGTGCTTTCGCCTGGCGGGAAGCCTTGAATCGAATCGTTGGGGTCTATCGTCGGTGAGGAGGCCATGGCAATAAGATCGCCAGTCTGTACATCCATTACCACGAAGGCGCCTCGCGTGACGGCTCCATAAATTTGCAACGCACGTTCTGCCTTCCGCTGCACTTGTAGATCGATTGTCAAAACGACGTTTTTCCCAGGTTCGACCGGCTGCCAAATATTCTCCGCCTGGCGATAACCGACATTATTCACTACGACGGATTTTACGCCGGCCTTGCCTCGCAAATAGTTGTCATAGCCAAACTCCACCCCAAGCTGTCCGCGATAATCGGACAAACGATAGGAAAAGAAGGCCTCTTCGCCTTCCGCCGAACTGTCATCCCCCTTCACGGAACCAAGGACATGCGCGGCAATATTTGTGAACGGATAAACGCGTGTGGACTGGATTTCCAACTCCGCCCCGCTCGGGCCAGTGCATTGTTCGGAAAAGATGGCAATTTGGACCGGATTTAGATTGGTAACAATGACCAGGGGCAGCGCCAGACGGGTCTCATAATGGCGCTGAAAATTCGTTGGATCGAGTGTGAAGGGCTGTCCTAAACACTGGCTGATTTGCCTGACTACGTTGCTCGCGACCTCGTATCGTGCTTGTTGCCGAAGTAATGCCTTATATTTGGAAGAAAGAACGAAATCCCTTTTCTGTTGCTTGTTCAACGTGTGTCCAAGCTGGCGCTCCTGCTGCTCCATCCGATGTTTGAGTTCGGCGCGGGCGGCCGCTACATCCAACAGATAAGCAGCATCAAAATCCTTCCGCAGTTCCTCCAAATACAGACTGACATCATAAACGGGCCGGTTTTCTGCCAGGACGACGCCGTTACGGTCCAGAATTTTTCCGCGGACGGCCGGCATCCGCACGGTGCGGAAAGACTGCATTTCCAGGTGCGCCTGAAAATCCCTGACTGAGACGATCTGAACCCACCAAAGCCCCGCCAGAAGGATCCCCAAACCAACCAACACCGCAAGCGCGACCGCGCGCAATTGCGGATCGTCTTTTTTCAGTTGGTCGAAAATCAGCATGACAAGAATACTCCGATCATTTTCCTCTTCGTATTTCCCTGTCCGGGCGAAAGCTCAGTTCACTCGCCTGGGCCCGGCCGAGTTTGTGATGAAGCCAGCCAAATAGTTCGAAAAAAATTGGCGTGGCCAATGCTCCACCACAACCCATGACCAGCACCTGCCACAGCGTGCCCCAACCCAGCAGAGGCTTATGTCCGGTGGTCAACAAAAGCATCAGCGTAATCAGCGGCACGGCGATACTCGCGGCCAGGCCAATCACCACTCGAGCAAATGTCTGATTCCGCAAAATCAATTCCCGGCTGGCATAGATCGCCACACCAATGACCACGAGCGGTAGTACGCTTATGCCGAGCGGGTTGGCCGACAGCGAATCGAACCATAGACCACCACAGACGGCGAGCAGAAGGGCGGTATTTAACCCGGCGCAGAGGCTGGCATAGACCATGAGTGGCGGGAGCAGATCAATTTGCGCCCCAAGCAAATAGCGAACACCCTGAAACGCAGCCTCCCAAAACACGGCAAGGAAGGCGGCAAACAACACGAGGATAGTGTCGAGCCAGTTCATGGAAACCTCACCCACACTTCCTCAAGATTACCGAGATTGGCTGCGAGTTTAACTCGGGCTACACTGGCCAGGCCGGATTCAACGGAATGCACATCTACGATATTACCGATCGGAATGTTCTCGGGGAAAACTCCGCCTTTGCCGCTGGTCTTGACGACCTGCCCTGGTTTTAGATTTGCGTTCTTGGAAAGAAATCCCATTTCGACAAACCCACTATCCAGCGGACCGGAAGCGCCAACAATTCCCGTATCGCCACTGGGATAAACCCGCGCGGCAACTTTGCAATTCGGATCGCCCAGCAGGACTACTTGCGATTTCGTAAGACTGACTTGAGAGATGCGCCCCACCAGAGAACCCTCGGGAGTTGTTGCCAGGACGGGCAGATTGTTACTGACGCCATCACGAGTCCCGAGATCGATCTGAACGGTGCGCCACCAGTTAGCAGGCTCACTCAGTATGACTCTGGCCAGCCTGAGCTTGAGGCGGCTTTGTTGCTGCCAGCCCAGGAGGTGCCGCAGCCTGTCGTTTTCCTGAAGTGCGTGCTCGCCTGCCTTCAATTGCAGCCGTAGCTGTTGATTTTCCTGCCGCAACGCGTCGTTATGCCGGAGCAACTCACCCCGAGGCACCATCGAGTCGCTTGCTCGCTCCACCAGCCGTTGGGAAGAACTGGTCAATCCAATTAAGGGCAGGAAAGACCCGCCGATGCCCAGCTTTAGCCGGGCCCTCGTTTGGCTTGGCAGATTTAAAATACTTAGTGTCAGCATCACAACCAGACCTAACGCGATATAGTGCGGCCGTTTTAACATCTTATTCTCGCGGACATATCGAGTTCGAGTGGCCAAATCTCGCCACGCGATACTAAGCACGCGTGTGCCGCATCACGTTTCACGCGTTACGTACGGTCGGATGATAGGAGGAACCTACTTGGAATTATTGGAGACCCGCTTAAGAAATTGGAGTTCCTGCAAAACCCGGCCCGTGCCTTCGGCAACGGCGCTCAACGGGTCCTCGGCAATATGAACCGGCAAACCGGTCTCTTCGGCCACAAGCCGATCGATGCCACGCAATAATGCTCCACCCCCGGCCATGACTATGCCGCGGTCCACCAGGTCGGCGGACAATTCAGGCGGGCAGCGTTCAAGGGTTATGCGTACAGATTCCAAAATGCTGGACAGCGGCTCCTGCAAGGCTTCGCGAATTTCTTCCGAGCGAATGGTCAGGGTTTTCGGCAACCCTGCGCTCAAATCGCGTCCCTTGACTTCCATGGTTAATTCCTGCTCCAGCGGAAAAGCTGAGCCAATTCGTATCTTTATCTCTTCCGCTGTGCGTTCGCCTATCATCAGGTTATAGGCCCGTTTC
>Ga0137403_10010748_pt1 | contig 10122 bp, 8 predicted proteins | sample CZOMad2_1_16fung_FD_122057 | JGI IMG/M metagenome (GOLD analysis project Ga0137403, IMG submission 122057) | Vadose zone soil fungal communities from Angelo Coast Range Reserve, California, USA - CZOMad2_1_16fungal (Hybrid Assembly) | ecosystem: Environmental > Terrestrial > Soil > Vadose zone... | reverse complement strand
CGTTTCGGCTTCGACGGCATTGTCTACAACGATGATTTCATACTGCTCGCAAGGAAGGCTTTGTTCGCACAGACTGCGAAGGGCGTGCCGAAGGTAATCCGGCCTTTTGAAGGTGCAGATGATTGCGGAGATTTTGATCATGAGCTTTCGCGTTCTTATTGCGTAGTGCTAACCCTGAGCGATCGCGTAGTCGTAAGCGGCTAACATTTTCGGTAAGACTCGCTCGACACTGAAGGATTCCTCAATTCGTCGCCGCGCATTGTCACCCATGGATTTGCGCAAAGACGGCTCTGCCAGCAGTTCCGCAATTCGTGATACCAGGGCTTCCGAATCATTGACCGGAATCAGAAATCCGCTGACTCCGTTCTCGATCAGTTCCGCAGACCCGCCGCTATTGCAAGCAACCACCGGAGTCGCACAGGCCATCGCTTCAAGCAATACGTAGGAAGAATTCTCCCAGGTCGAAGGAAGAATGCACACGGCAGCTTCCTGGTATGCCTGCACAAGCTTTTCCCGGGACATTTCTTCAAATCGCACCTTCGTTCTGTGAACCGGATCAAGAGATTCCAGAATCTTTCGGCGCCAACTATGACCATCACGATCGAGACCGTCAGTTCCAACAAAACGAAATTCGAGCGACGGAAACTTTTGCAGCAAAATCGGGATCGCCTCCTTCATGGTCTCGGCGCCCTTGTTTCGTTCCAACCTGCCCGCGTAGAGCACCGTCTCCTTGCGGATTGACGTTGAAGGCAGGAAGTTCGTCTGGTCGATAGGGTTGTGCACGACCAGGGTCGTTTTCTCACTCAAAGGCAACCACGTTCGTGTCAGCTCAATCACCGCTTTACTGGGAGCGGTCACGAGGTTGGCTCGAGAGATCGACTGCTTTTCAAGCCAATATTCTCGATAGCCGCCCTCCTTGCCGTTGAGTCCGTTAAATTGGTCAATAAATATTCGTGCGGTGTGCAGCCGGGTCACCAGTTTTGGCCGGCCCGGCATGTAGCTGACAAAAAAACCATCCGCTCTTCCTTCCGCGGCTTCAACGATGTCGATTGGCTGTTTGCGATGGAGGCGGCGGAGTTTGAGCATCGCGGCCCATGCGAAGCCAGGCCAAATTCGATTGAGCCGCCACAGGACGGGAATCGAGTCCCACCCGGGACTTGGCGACACACGATGAACTTCGACCCCGCCGTTGTTCGTGACGCTTTCGCCATTGAGGGCACGGGAGATAACCGTCACGCGATGACCAGAGTGCGCCAGGGCATGCGCCATCTCGTACGTATACGAACCGATCCCTCCCCAGCCCGTTTCCGGTGGATACTCCTGAGAGATGTAGCAGATGTGCAAAGGTGTCAAGTGGTTTGCGGTAAGCTTTTGATGACCTGAGCCGGAACTCCAGCGGCAAAAACGAACGGCGGAATCGAGCGAGTAACAACCGCCCCCGCTCCGACTACGCTGCCCCGGCCAATAGTGACGCCGCGCAAAACAATCACGCGCGTTCCCAACCAAACATCCGATTCGATTCGCACCGGCGCGGCCTTCGCGGGAGAGTTCGCTACGCCATGGTAATCATTATCGAGAATTACAGTTTCATCTCCGATAAGCGCGTTATCTCCGATGCTGATTTCACTACTGCAAGCGATGCGCACGCCCTGGTTGAGGAAAACATTATTCCCGAAGATCAGACGTCCGCCATGTGCGCAGGAGATCTCAACCATATTGAATTTGCGAGATCGAATCGTCAGATCGTCCCCAACTTCCATCGTTCCTTCGGAGCTGGCTGCGCACGGGCCAAGCACGGACAAGCCATTCCCTGCGGAAGCGCATTGTTGCCGAAAGCGCCACGACCACCATCGAATCTTTAGTCTCTTCCACACGTCTGCCGGCAATCGGGTTACGCGCGCGCGCGGTGCAAAGCCGGTCTCCCGTAATACTGTTGAAGCACGCCTATAACCCGCTCCGGCGTGATTCCCAACATGCATTCTTCTTTCACATCGCGCCAGCATCGCTCTGTGTTGCCATCGATCAGCCCACCCATGCACGGGGCACAAGGAAGATCCGAACGCAACACAACGTTCCTTTCATTCTGCGGCGCCAGTAGATCCGGATCGGTAGGACCAAAGATCGAGACAACGCGAGGAACCCGCACTGCTTCGGCAAGGTGCAGCGTCGAAGTGTCATTCGTAATAAATAACTGGCAAGAGCTGAGCAGCGCTGCCGTTTCGGAAAAAGTGAGACGGCCGGCGATCGATTTCACCTTCGTTCCCGGGCTGCGCAGTATTTCATCACAGACAGCCTCGTCGTCACCGTCGCCCGTCAGGACGACCTCGAAGCCTTCACTGATCGAGAGGAAGTCGCATACACGCGCATAGTAGTCCGCCGGCCAGCGGCGGGAGTTGATTAACATCTTACCGCCAGGTTGGATTACCGCGAGCGGCTTTGCCGTATCGACCCCTTCCCGTCGCAGCGCGAGCTTCACTGTTTGCAAGTCGTTTCTGCTGACCGGAAACTCATAACGACAACTTTCAGACGAGATTTCCAACGGTCTGAGGAAACTCAGGTAGGCAATCGCGCGGTGCGTCCGTGCGTAATCGACCGTCGCTCGATCGCTAAGCAGCTTGTCAGTCAGGCCGAACGATCCGACCCGTCTGGGAACGCTCAGACAATACAAGAGCGCGTTGCCTACATTGCGATCAAAGTCAGACAGACCGAAGTTAATGCCAACGTCATATCGCGAAAACGAATGTTTCAGGAGCAAGACTGGGTAGTACCAAATCGCAGCCAGGACCAGTTTCGCGCCGGAGAGCTTTACAAACCTCGAGATGATCCAATGGCCGGGATACGCAGGAAGAGTTGAAATGTTGTCGAGGCGCGGATGACACTGAAACGCATCCTTTACGTAACCGTGTAGCGTGATGAAATCGATTTTCGCATTCGGGTAATGGCCCTGTAATGCGGCCAGAGCCGGAGTTAACATCAACGTATCGCCGAGGCCAGCCAACTGAATAACAACTATCCGTCTCGGCTGTCGTCCGCGCGAGAAAATATTCAGCAGCGATAGAATCGCAAACCTAAACGGAAAAACAATGAGCAGCAAAACAGCCGTAAAGAACCGTTTGCCGGGCCGTTGTTGTCGCCAGGCGTAAAATCGTTGGCGCAGGTTGCTAATTCGGTAAGACATGCGTTTTAGTTTGCGAGCGGTTTAGCTAACAAAGATTACAAGATCGCCAAATCGACAGTGGCTGAGTGGCTCAGTTTGTCGAATCGGACGCCTGGCTCTGGTTCGCGAACGCTTGCGAGTTCCTCTCGAATCACTTCCAAATATCCCGTGCCAAAATACGAGTCTGGTTCAAGATAGTTACCTTCGGCCCATTCATTCCAGGACTTAACGAAGATCAATCGATGATCGGGCTTACGTGATTCCACGACATCAATTGCCTCGCGGAGATGAACACGAAAAAGCTCGGGCGAACTATCTAGCAGGACAAGCCCCTTCCGTCCATGTCGCGGGGTACTGTCCCAGTTTGGCAGCACCGAAGGGTAATGTTTAGGACCAAATTGAATTGACTTGAGAGCGCTTAGTATCAGTGACGAGTAGTCCGCCATTAGCGGCGACCGCGAACGATTACTTGAGTATTTATCCAGGGAACGACCACGAAGTGTTTTGACAAGGCGATCTAGTTTTCGCTTTGGCAGAGTCTTAACAAAGGTACCTGGCAGGTGATAGGTGTAACCGTCGAAACCGGGAGTTTCTGACCAGGGACGATCCACAATGCCAACGAAATAGATTCCTTGTAGTCCAGCTCTAACTGCCAACTCATTCCATAAATCTGTAAATCTCTGGGGGTCTGGTAATGAATCCGGCATGTAGACAACAAACAATGGCTTGCCATCTATCTGGATATAGCGGTCATCGCAAAAAGCATCGAGCAGCGCATGGAAATGACGAACGTAATCGTCTTCGCCAGGATATGTTTGTTCCACGAGGATCTTGTTGGGTTGGCCATTCCAAACTCCCGTCCACGATTCATTGGCCCATGCGAGACAGAAAGGAAAATCAGGCTCACCAGAGCCAAGTACTTCGCGGAATGGTCTCTCGAGTAGCCGCTTGCCGGCGAACCAATAATGCCAGTAGCAAAAGCCCTCAATCCCATGTTGCCGTGCCAGGTCTGCCTGAGCGGCGCGTGTTTCAGGAACACGGAGATCATAAAAGCCGAGATCCGCGGGGACATGCGGTTGATAGTGCCCATTGAATAAGGGACGGGCCTTAGCAACGTTAGTCCATTCGGTGAATCCCCTGGTCCACCACTCATCGTTCTCCGGGATGGGATGAAACTGCGGCAAATAAAACGCAACAGCTCTGGCTTTTGGTTCAATCATCATGCGGCCTGTTCCGACGTGTTGAGGGCGCTGGGAAACTCTTCGCAATTTTCAAGAGCGCTCTTAGTCTCCTCCAAATATCTCCGCCCCCATTTTTGATCTGGCTCCAGATGATTTCCCTCAGCCCATTCATTCCAGGCGTTTATGAACACCAATCGCTCGTCATGATTTTCAAAGCGACCTTGGGCTTGATTAATCGAATGGTCCAACCACCTGCGGTACATTTCAGGAGTACTACCCAGGTAAACGCTCGCACCGCGTTTGCGGCGGGCCGAATTATCCCAACCAGGTGAGACCCCGGGGAACAATTTGTATGAAGGCTCGGGGCGATTCATTATGTTCGTAGCCAAATCCGAATAGCGCAGGATGGTGTGTTCGCAGTACGGGTCCCGGAAAAACCTGCGTGCCTGTCTGTCGAGTCTCTTAAATCTGCAACGTAGCGGTTTGATAGGCTGAGTGCGATGGTTGCAAGTAGGCGGAAAATCAACTGCAGCGTCAAATCCGATCAACGCCGGATCGAAGTCGAGAGTACCAAGACTAACCACCATACATAGATAGAGATCGGGAAAGCCTGCTCTGACTGCTTCTCGGCGCCAAATTGCGACCGTTTCTTCTGGGTGCGGCAGAGAACTTACGCGGTAGATAAGGACTAGCGGACGACCGTTGACCTTGATATACCGATGATCTCGAAAGCAAGGAATCAAAGCTCGAATGTGGGCGAGATCATCTTCGGCCGAGTACGTCTGGCGCATTAATATCTCGTGCTCTTCACCATCCCATCGTCGCGTCCAGTTTTCGTTTGCCCAGCAAACGCAGAAGGGAAAGTCCGGTTGCCCGGATGCCAGCACATCGTCAAGCGGGCGCTCAAGTAACCGCTTGCCACCGAACCAATAATGGTAGTAGCAGAAACCATGGATTCCATACTGCCGCGCGAGATCGGCTTGCGCCTGCCTGGCCTCGGGCAGACGCAGATCATAGAAACCGAGGTCTGCCGGCAGGTGCGGCTGGTAATGATCCTTAACCAAAGGACGGCCCTTGATCACATTCTTCCATTCGGTGAAGCCCTTTCCCCACCACTGATCGTTCTCCGGGATCGGGTGGAACTGTGGCAGGTAGAAAGAGATTAGCCTTGGGTAATCGTTATCTAGCATACTCGCAAACCAATAACACTTTATTGCGTGGCGATTTTCCAACTGGAACGAACCAGCACGCGCCCAAAGCGAGCTTCAGGAACGCGCCCGTTCCGATAGAAGTCAACCGACTCCACATCGAACGACACTGCATCCTCCAAATTATCCATTAACAAATTTCCGATCGTCCCCGCACTCAAGGAGAGCGTGTAACGTCCGGGAGCTAGAGGGATGGCATCTATCTGGCATATCACTTTGCACTGATTATCCAAAGGAGGAAGTGATGAATCAGAGAAATAGGTTGTGATACTGAAAATCCTACTTCCCATCCAATCGTTAACCCCAATTCCAAACTGCGGGTTTCGGAGAGAAGTCACTGGGTTAAAGGTGAACTCGATCTTCATTGGCTCGCCAGAAACGAATAACTCTTTCGCATCGCCGCTCTTATCCAACAATCGAACCCTTTTCAGTAGAGGCAATGAATCGGTGCCGCGCGCAGGATGATTACTGAGATCAACGTCAGCACCAGTAAAGGAGTTGCCCGAATCCATATATGCTGTTACGCAATCTTTAACGCTACCCAGGTAAGCGATTCTTCCCTGATCGAGAAGTACCGCTCGGCCGCAAAGATTTTCAATAGCTGCCATGTTATGACTCACAAACAAAACCGTCCGTCCCTCCCTCGCCACATCGCCCATCTTACCGAGACATTTCTTCTGAAACGACGCGTCGCCTACCGCCAACACTTCATCTACCAAAAGAATCTCGGGCTCGAGATGTGCCGCGACCGCGAAGGCAAGCCGAACGTACATGCCGCTCGAGTAATGTTTGACCGGCGTGTCGATGAACTTTTCAATCTCGGCAAAGGCGACTATTTCGTCAAACTTGCTTGTGATCTCGGCGCGCTTCATGCCGAGTATCGAGCCGTTGAGATAGATGTTTTCGCGACCGGTCAGTTCAGGATGAAAGCCGGTGCCAACCTCAAGCAGCGAGCCAACGCGGCCGTTAATGTCGGCGTAGCCCGCCGTTGGTTCAGTGATGCGCGAGAGGATCTTTAGCAGGGTGCTCTTCCCTGCTCCGTTGCGCCCAATGATGCCGACAACTTCACCACGTTTGACGTCGAACGAAACGTCCTTCAATGCCCAGAAAGTGTCGGAACCGGGAGCGGGTGCTGCCTGCGATGCGGGGAAACCTCGAGACGAAGAGTAATTGCTATTGCCATTTCGTGAAAAACGTTTGCCCACAAGATAGGCAAGTTGATCGCGCAGCGTGTCGTGGCGCTTTAGCGTGCCGATCTTGTACTGCTTACCGAGCCCTTCTATTTTGATTGTTATCTCGCTCATCAAGAAAACTACCAGGGGTTCAATGGGTCAGACAATGTCCGCAAACGTTCTTTCCATGCGGCGAAAGTAGAAGGCACCGGTGACGAGAATTACCAGAGCGGCAGCCGACGACACGGCGATGATCGGACCCGGCGCCGTTTTCGTTCCCAGCAGCGCCCAGCGAAAGCCTTCGACCACACCAACCATCGGGTTCAAGCCGTAGATTGTGCGCCAGGGCTGGGATAGCAAACTGCTGGGGTAGGCAATCGGCGTGGCGAACAACCAGAATTGCGTGATGAACGGAACCACGTAGCGCACGTCACGATACTCGACGTTTAGAGCCGAAAACCAAAGACCTACCCCCAATGAAGTTACTAAAGCCAGCAAGACAAACAGTGGCAGCCACAACACGTTGAGCGTTGGTACCAGACCGTAGTAAAGCATCATGCCCAGCAGCACGACGAAGGCCAGCAGGAAGTCAACGATGCCCGAAAATACGGAAGCGAGCGGCACGATCAGCCGCGGAAAATAAATCTTTGTGATCAAGTTGGCATTGCCAACCAGACTGTTTGACGACTGGCCCAGACCGTTTGCGAAAAATGTCCAGGGCACAAGCGCGGCAAAGCTGAAGATTGGATACGGTATGCCATCCGAAGGTATCTTGCCGAGATGGCCAAAGAACAAACTGAAAACGAGCATCGTGAAAACGGGTTGAATGATGGCCCAGCTCGCTCCCAGCGCGGTCTGTTTGTAGCGGACCTTTATGTCCCGCCAGATGAGGAAGTAGAGCAACTCACGGTATTCCCAAAGCTCGTGCAGCCTGAGCGAGACCCAACCCTTCGAGGGCGCGATGCGCAACGTAGTCAAAGCGGACGACTGGGAATTACGAATTGCGAGCTGAGAATTCATCGCTTGTGGCTTCAGGCACGTTCGTCGAAAGCTAATACACCCTCATGTAGAGTTCCAAATCTTTTGCTAAGTGGATTTGCATCGTCTGACCCCGAACTTCTGATCGCTGACCTCTGACCTCTACCCTCGGTGTTTAATGCCGTGTACACCGCTTCAATGACGCGGGTGACTTCCGCCTCGGTCAACTTCGCCGAGAGAGGCAAACTTACCGTCTGGCGGCCGATGCGCATGGCATTGGGGTAAGCTTCCGGCTGCCAGGCAAACTTCTCCTGATACGCAGGGTGCTCGGGAATGCTCAAGTAATGTACGCCTACACCGACACCGCAAGCCGTCATCGCCTCAAGGAACTCGTCGCGACTGATTCCCGCGCGGGCTTCGTCTATCAGAATTGTGTATAGATGATAAGCATGGCGTGTTTCCGGATCAGACTCGGCTGGCAGATCGAATGGTAGATCGGCGAAGGCTTCGTTGTATGTCTCCCAGATCTGTTCCCGCCGCTGCCAATTCGATTCGACCCTTCTGAGTTGATGAATGCCCAGCGCCGCTTGCAAATCCATCATGTTGTATTTGAATCCGGTCTCCACAACGAAATAGTGTTTGTAACCTTCGTCGCTGAAACGCTTCCAGGCATCCTTGCTCATGCCGTGTAGCGCCAGCATTTTGATCCGGGCAAGATCTTCTTCGCTGCGGGTAAGCACCATGCCGCCTTCGCCGGTGGTGACATTCTTCGTGGCATAGAAGCTAAAGCAGCCGAAGTCGCCAAACGTTCCGGCTTTGCGGCCGTGATATTCCGTTTCAATAGCATGGGCGCAGTCTTCGATCATTTTCAACCCATGCCGCGTGGCAATGTCAGCTAGCGCATCCATGTCGCAGGGACGTCCGGCGAAATGGACGGGCAATAAGGCTTTAGTCCTGGCTGTAATTCGAGCCTCGACCTGTACCGGATCGATATTCATCGTGTGCGGATCGATGTCAGCCAGCACAGGCGTCGCGCCGGCATGAATGATGGCGTTCACGGTCGCGCAAAATGTCATAGGCGTCGTGATAACTTCGTCGCCCTCGCCAATGCCTGCGGCCAACACACTCAGATGCATGGCGGCGGTGCAGGAACTGACTGCCGCTGCGGAAGCTACGCCTTTGTAGGTGGCAAACTCACTCTCAAACTGAGCCACTCGCGGTCCCGTGCCTATCCAGCCGGACTCAAGGCAGCGCACGACCTCTTCGATCTCGCTTTGCTCGATCTTCGGTGCGCCAAAAACGATGAAGTCTGATGCAGACATAACGGGCTTTTCGGAACTGCAGATTTCGAAAGTTAAGAAAGGTGAGGAAAAGAAATGCGAACTGCGGGTTGTAAACTTCGGCCTTAGCAGCCAACGACCAAATCCGGATTGACCAGCAGCGGGACGTCGTCCGGGGGTTTAATTCCGCATTCGCAACTCGAATCGCTTAGGAAGCTTTTGCGCTCTCGCTGGACGCGTAATCCGACTCCTGGCCTTTGTAGTAAGAGTGGTAATAATAGTCGTTGTGGTCAGACGAGCGTATGTGGATGCGGTTTAAGACCACACCCAGCACTCTGGCTCTCACCTCTTGAAGAGCCTGCTGCGACCGTTGAATGAGTTTGCGCGAGCATTCATTGGCATGAATGACAAGGATCACGCCGTCGGCTATTGCTGCCAACAACACGCCGTCAGTAAACGAAGCGATGGGCGGAGTGTCGATCACGATATGATCAAAGGTCGACCCAAGCTCAATAAGGAGTTTGCGCATCTGTTCGGAGCCGACTAACTCAGCCGGGTTAGGCGGTATCGGTCCCGAGGTCAGCAAATATAGGCCACTCACTTTCTCCTTCTGGATGAGAGCAAGCGTTTCGGCGCTCGACATCTCGTTTGAGAGGATGTTGCTGAGTCCTCCTCGATTCTCAATCCCAAACGACGAGTGGACGGTCGGGCGCCGCATGTCGCCATCGATGACCAAAACGCGCGCTCCCGTTTGAGCGAGGCTCACCGCCAGGTTGATTGCAGTCGTACTCTTTCCTTCTGAAGGTACGCAGGATGTGATCACCAGGCTCTTGGGAGCATGTCCCGGAGACGACAGCAACACCGAAGTCCGCAAGCGGCGATAGGCCTCAGCTAGTGGCGAACGCTTATCAAGATCAAGCAACAGCGCTGAATTAGTTTTACCATTGCCATTTCCACTCCCGTTTCGAGGTTGAAGCAAAGATGTTGCCTGGCTCGGTAGCAGCCGTTTGGGCGCAGAGCCCCTCTTGAGATACGGGATTGTTGCCAGCGTCGGCAAGCGAAGCACTTTGCTGACGTCTTCAGTTGAACGCCGCGTGAAGAAACGGTTGGAAATCCCAAATTCGATCTCATTGGTGTCAGCCATCG
>Ga0137403_10010746_pt1 | contig 10122 bp, 6 predicted proteins | sample CZOMad2_1_16fung_FD_122057 | JGI IMG/M metagenome (GOLD analysis project Ga0137403, IMG submission 122057) | Vadose zone soil fungal communities from Angelo Coast Range Reserve, California, USA - CZOMad2_1_16fungal (Hybrid Assembly) | ecosystem: Environmental > Terrestrial > Soil > Vadose zone... | reverse complement strand
GTGGGCGACGCGTTCAGCGTCGCGGACCTGACCGCCGCCGCGCTCCTCTCGCCGATCGTGCTCCCGCCGGAGTTCCCATATCCACCACCCGGGCCGCCCCCGCAGCATCTGACTGCACTCCGCGCGTCGCTCGAGGGCCATCCCGCGTTCCGCTGGGTGCTGGAGGTCTATCGCCAGCACCGGGGAACGTCGGCGGCGATCGCGGGCTGAGGTCGCGGCACGAAGACGGCCGCATTGGTATCAGCGGCGCGCATGGCGCTCTCTGACGTACCGCTGCGGGCCTTCCTTCATCTCCTCGAGCGTGTGCGGCTTCGGAGGTCCCTTCCGGAACAGTACCCGATGAACGTCCTCGGACGAATGACGACCGGGTCGACGCACCACGATCGCCCCGCCTGCCCTTGCGCGGTGAGCTTCGCATGAGCGAGCATCATTCCGTTTCACATTACCGTGGTAATGCGCGGCCCCCCCAAGGGCCAGCGGCGTCGTCAGTTTGCGAGGCGAAGCTTCGAGACGCACGCGAGCGCGCGGAAGTGTCTGACGTCCGCGGTGAGCAGGGAGACGCCATGCGTGACCGCCGTCGCCGCGATCAGCGCGTCGGCGGCCGGAACGACCCCGCCGCGGGCTCGTGCCTTGCGGTAGAAGCGCGGCCTCGACGTGGGCCTCCTTGTCGGAGCGCAGGAACGGCAACCGTCCGAGACGATTGCGTAACAGGAGCAGCTCGCGATCTGTGCGGGCGTCTTGGAGCCGGGGTTTTAAGGTTCGAACGGCCCCAAATCGGCAAGTGCCGCCGCCTCGCCCGCCGGCCTTCCGAAGAGGACTACGTCGGCTTTCAAGCGATCCCCCCTGGTAGCATCTTTTTCTGTTGGCAGTAGACACTCATTCGGGGTACCGTCCGCCTCGTCGTAGGTACGCTCAAACCACCGCAGGGAGGCTCGTCCATCATGAGGACGCCGGCGAGGGTAGTGGCAGCCGTCTTCGTCATCTTATCTGTGCACGGCGCCGCCCAGGCGATTGACGCAAGAGGGGACTTTCCGGCAGCTGCTGCTAGGATCCGAGATCGAGATGTTCCAAACCTCGCGTTGCTCAGGAGCGGAATGACGGAGACTCCGCCAGTTCCGGGAGGGTTGGGAGCTGGGGCAATCTACAAGCAAGGGGCACTCCAGATCACCTCCCGAGCAGAGCTATTCACGCAGATGATCCTCTACCCCAACGGAATCAACGTCCCGAACTGGATATTCACGACAGCGACGAACCGGACGGAGAAGACCACCGAAGTGGTGGGAATCTATATCGGAACGGGCGCAAGCCTCGGCGTCTTCGACTGGTCTTGTATGCCGGGCTATCCGTGCGCAGACGGGAGCACGGGACCAGCCTGGCAATGGACAAAGGACTTCACCGCCCTGTCGTGCTACTACGCAGTGCAAGATGACGGCGGGGGACATCTCCACGATCTGCTCGCTTACAGGAATAGATCCTTGAGGCGAGGGAACGGCGCCGTACCGCCAGCTCCCGTCGCAAATTGGCAGAACTCGGTCTTCCTCTGGAACTACTGCACGAGCGACTGGGACCTGGTCTACTCGCACCAGTTTCGCGCTGTTCAACGAGATTGCAGCGCTGATCAATTCGCCTGCGGTTGGTGGGGTCCGATCATTGAAACGTTCAACGATAACCCGCAACCAGAGATCAACGAACTAGGGTTCCTCGGAAGCTCCCTCCGTTACAACGATACCGTGAGTTTGCTCGGTTCATCGGACACGTTCTTCTCACTGCCCGACCCGCCGTGGGTCGTTTTCCACATCGACCCCAATCGTTCGTGGGGCGTAGGTAGTTTCACGGGGGAATAGCGACGGAACTGTTCTGCCGCCTTCAGGAGCCTTTGAGCCTATCCCGTAAGCCGGCGCCAGATGAGCAGCGCGGCGGCGAAGTACACGAGGGCGAGGGAGTTCTGCGGTTTCTTCTCCCACCGGGGTGAGCAACTTCCGGCAGCGATTGAACCGCTTGATGGTTCGTTCGACGACCCAGCGTCGCGGTCGCGTCCCACGCCGACACGCCCGGCGTTCCTCGCCGCAGCGGCGGATGTGGGTTAGGGGTTTACCGCGAGGCGTGCGACGAGTTCCGGGCGGGCGCACGGGAGCGGCTCATCCAGATCGTCGAGCGGGACGGCACCTTCAAGCGCTACGAGAAGGTCGGCGTCGAGGCCACGTTCGTCATCTTCGGTCGGTACCGCACCTGGCTCCGGAAGCGTCCGCGCATCTTCGAGGTCCTCAAGCCCGACACCCTCCCCTTCGACATCACGCCGGAAGACGTCGCTCTCGCGCACGAGCGGGGAACGACGTTCCGGGAGTTCATCGCGCGAGCGCGGAAGCGGTTGAAGGACCACCGACTCCGATTCTGGCTTGAGCGGTTTCTCGCCGACATCGACACGCACGGCGAGTTGAAGCTTGGTGCGCGTGGCCGAAAAACTCGGCCGGAACCGGTCAAGCGCTGTGCGGGCGTTCGCTTCCATCGCGGCAGCGTTCCACGCCCAACGCACTGAGGAGGACTGCGAACTCTTCTGAGAGACATCTCGCAAGGCGGGGCCGGATGCTAGAGCTGTACGTTCCCATGCTCGTCTCGACCACCGATCCCCGCTACACCCGCAACAACACCCCTCGCGCCCGCATCCCCGTCGCCCGCCCCACCGCCTCGGCGTAGATCCCGACCTGCCGGCGGTACTCCTCGAGCCGCCCCGCGATCTCGACGTCGGTCTTGAAGTCGACGACCGTCCACCCCTCACCGTCCTCCAGGAACGCCGCGTCGATCACCCCCTCCACGAGCACCCCGCCCTCGACCTGCACTCCGACCGGGCACTCCCGCCGGCAGCGGCCGGCGCGCGCGGCGTTAGCGGCACCCCGCAACAACGGATGCGCGAGCGCACGCACGGCCGTGTCGACCGCCGCCGCCACCTCCTCCGCCGTCGCCCCCAGCAGCCGCCCCTGCAGCGCCGCCGCATCCGCCACGCCGGCGCGGCCGGCGTCGAGCTCCACCGCCGCGAGCACGGCGTGGACGAGCGTGCCGAAGCGCTTCCCGTGCGGCCGCGGGCCGCGCGCGTCGATCGACTCGACCAACACCTCGGCGGCCGGCGCCGCGCCGGCCGCGGCATGCTCGGTCGCGGTCACAACACGCAGGCTCGGCACCCCCCCGCCAGCCCGTACCCGCTCCCGCTCCGCCTGCCACGCCGCGTGCGCGCGCACGCCCTCCTCCGCGCGCACGCCGCGCTCGTCGACGGCCAGGATCTTCTGCTGCGCGAGGCCGACCGACTCCTGCACGTCGAGCGCGAGCATCGCCGGGTCCCACCACACGACGCGGTGGCCGCCGACTTCGGGCACGTGGAGCCCGGGCACCACCGCGTCCGACGGCCGCGGCACGTTGTCCGGCCGGCCCGTCGTGGTCTCCACGCCGAACGCGGGGCACCCCGGCGGCTGCCGCGTCTCGGGCGCGTGCACGCGGTCGGGCGACGGATAGAGCACCGGCGTCAGCGCCTGCAGCCACCCGTCGTAGCGCCCGTCCCCCAACGCGGGCACGACGAGCAGGTCCCGCGCCCGCGTCGCCGCCACGTACAGCACGCGCGTCGCCTCCTCGCCCTCTCGCGCCATCTCCTCCGCCGCATGCTCGTGCAGCTCCGGCGGCGTGCACCCCGCGAGCTGCTGGACACAGAGCCCGGCATCCGCATCGACCCACCGCCGCGGCTCCCTCGGCGTCTCGTTGCACGTGATATCCGCGAGGATGACGACCGGGAACTCGAGCCCCTTGGCGCCGTGGACCGTCATCATGCGCACGCCCTCGGTCCCTTCCTCGACGATCGGCGCGTCGCTCGCCTCGCCGTGCTCGGCCTGCTCGGCGAGCCACTCGACGAAGGCGCGGAAGGACGTCACGCCGGTGCGCTCGGCGCGGCGGGCGAGGTCCATCAAGCGCGTCACGTTGGCGAGCGCCTGCTCGCCCGTCGGCCAGACGGCGAGGCCGGCGTGCGCGCGTGTCTCGGCCAGCAGCCGTCCGATCGTGTCGGCGATCGGCCGCCGGTTGCGGCCGCGATGGAGCGAACGCAGCACCTCGAGCGCCTTCGCAACCTCGACCAGCGGCGCGGGCGCGTCGCCCGGCACCTTGAAGAACGGGTGCAGTGACCGGTAGCGCTCGCGGAACGCCAGCAGCGCACCATCACCCAGCGCGAACAGCGGCCCGTGCAGCGTCGCGAACACCGCCAGCTCGTCCTCGGGCCGCTCGATCGCGGCGAGCGCGTTGCGGATCGCCTCGACCTCCTCGCGCACGTGGAACGAGGTCCCACCGACCAGCAGATGCGGCAGATGCCGCGCTTCGAGCGCGCGCACGTAGGGCCGCGTCACGTCGGCGAGGTAGGCGCGGAAGCGACGGAACAGCAGACACACGTGGCGCGGCCGGACCGGCACGCGCTCGGAAGGCCGCTCCCGCTCCGTCACCGTCCAGCCGCTCTTCTCGACCAGCCACTGGACGAAGGCGGCGATCGTGTCCGGCAGCGACTCGTCGATGCGCCAGTCGACGATCGTCCCGTAGTCGCCGTAGGGGGCCGGTACGGGGAGCACGACCACGGCGGGCTGCGTCTCGACCCCGGGCCGGTACTGCGACAGCGGGACGTAACGCGGCTCGTCCTGCATGCGCGGCGCGAAGGCCGCATTGACCGCCTCCTGGATCTCCGGCACGGCCCGGAAGCTGACGCTCAGATCGACGGGCGCGGCGCCCGCCGCGACCAGCTGCCGCTTCACGCGCTCGTAGAGCGCCACGTCGGCGCGGCGGAAGCGGTAGATCGACTGCTTCGGGTCGCCCACCAGGAAGAGCTTCCCGGCGACCGGGCGGACGCGTCGCCAGGCGCGCTCGCGTGGATCGTCCGCCGCGAGCAGCAGCAGGATCTCCACCTGCAGCGGGTCCGTGTCCTGGAACTCGTCGACGAAGAGGTGCGTGAAGCGACGCTGGAGCTCGGCGCGCACCTCGGTGTTCTCGCGCACGAGGTCGCGGGCGCGCAGCAGGAGGTCCAGGAAGTCGAGGCAACCCGCGCGCTTCTTGAGGGCCTCGTAGCCCTCGACCACCGGCCAGAGCTCGTCGCGGAGCCGCGGGGCGAGGTCGGCTCCGGCCCGCCGCACGAAATCATCCAGCGCCGCGCGGAGCCGCGTCCTCCGCTCGAGCAGCTCGGCCTTCGGGAAGCCGGCCGGGGCGCGCCGGAAGCCCGTCCACCGCCAGTGCTTGTCGCGGCTGAAGGCGAGCAGCTCCGCCTCGAGGCGGTCGTGGTCGCGCCCGAGGATCGCCTCGCGCCGGCGGACCTCCTCGACGAAGCGCGCGATCTCGGCGAGCGACCTGACGAAGTAGTCGTCGGGGTTCCCGGCCGCGGCGGAGGCGCCGAGGGCGGCCATCTCCTCCATGAGCGCGTCGATCGTGCCCTCGCGCTCGAAGCCCTCCTCGTGGCGCCACGCGGCGGGGAAGTCGCGCCGCTCGACGAGCTCCCGCGCCGCAGTCCGCAGCAGACGGCGCGGACCCTCGTCGCGGGTGCGCCGGCGGAGGATGCGGCGCATCGCCTCCCCGGGATCCGCCAGCTTCTCCTCGAACCAGCGGTCGAAGGCGCGGTCGAGGAGGCCCTCGGCCACGTCCCTCGGCGCCACCGCGAAGAGCGGGTCGACGCCCGCCTCGACCGGCCGCTCGCGGAGCAGGTCGGCGCAGAACGAGTGGATCGTGCCGATGCGCGCCTCCTCGAGCTGGCGGAGCGCGTCGTCGAGCGCCTCGGCGGTGCGCGCGCGTCGCGCCTCCTCGATCGCCTTCCGGAGCCGGAGCTTCAGCTCGCCGGCCGCGGCATCGGTGAAGGTGACCGCCACCATGTGGTCGAGCCGGGCGCGGCCGGCGGTCAGGAGCGCGACCATGCGGGTCACCAGCTCGGTCGTCTTGCCCGTCCCCGAGGCCGCCTCGACCACGAGCGTCGTGCCGAGGTCGTCGCGGATGCGGTCGCGCGCCTCCTGGTCGGCGAGGCGCGTCACGGGAGCCTCCGCAGGCGCTCCAGATCGGCGCACCGGTCCTTCGGCTTGCGGGCGGTTCGCGTCTCTTCGTGCGGGCCGCAGACCGGCCGGTAGTCGCAGTACCGGCAGGCGCCGCGGTCGGGCATGGCCGGCAGAAAGCCCTCGGCGAGCGCGCGTCCGATGATCTCGACGACCTCGCCCGCAACCCGACGCCCCTCGGCGTCGAGCGGCACGACGCGCTCCTCGTAGCCACCGTCGGCGGTGCAGTAGTAGAGCCGTCCCGCTTCGACCGGCTCGCGCAGTAGACGCTCGCAGGCGAGCGCATACAACAACGGCTGCAGCACCGTTCCGCCGCCGACCACGACGCCCGTCTTGGGGCGCGTCTTCCCGGTCTTGTGGTCGGTGGCGCGGAGCACCCCGGGCGGGCGGCGCTCGACCAGGTCGACCGAGCCGCGCAGGCGGAGATCGCCGATCACGGGCACCGGATCGGGGACGCTCGCCGGATCGGCCTGCGGGCGGTCGCGGTCGGCGAGCCCGAAGGACAGCTCGAAGCGCCACGGGACCCAGCCGTCGTCCGCATCCGCCGCGCGCCGCAGCCACTCGCGCAGGTCGGCGCGGATGCCGTCGATGCCGTCCCTCCACACCCGGTCGATCGCCGGCCAGAGCTTCCCGGCCCAGCGCGCGGCCACCGTGTCGAGCGCGCCATCGACCGCCGCGCGCGCCGCGTCGAGGTTCGCGGGCCGGACCGGGAGGAGCTCCGCGGCGCGCAGCTCGCTCAGGACGGCGAACTGGACCTCGTGGAAGAGCGCGCCACGCGTGAGCGGGTCGAGCACCTCGATCGCCACCGGCTCCTCGCGCGGCTGGAGCCGCATGACCGCCTGCAGGAAGAAGCGGTACGGACAGGCGGCGAAGTGCTGGAGGGCGGTCGGCGAGAAGGGGCGCGCCCCGAGCTGATGATCCGCGAGCGCCTCGCGGGCGAGCGCGTCCGGGTCGACGAGCCCGTCGGCCGGGGTCCAGCGCCGGAGCCAGCGCCGGCCGCGGGCGCGGAGCCCGCGGCCGAGGTGGACGTTCGCGTCGAGGAGGTAGCGCGCGCTGCCGTCGGTGGTCGCCGGGTCGGCGTCGCGGAGCCCGGCGAGCAGGGCGAGGTCGTACTCCGCCTCGTCGATCGCGTCCGCGGGACGCTGCGGGGCGGGCCAGCCGAGCCGGCCGCCGGTCTTGTCCCCGCCGCGCGCCTCGAGCTCATCGAAGCCGGGCAGCCGTCCCGACGCCGCGCGCAGCGCCTCGAGCCCGTAGAACGACGGCACCCGCGGCCGTGCCTGCTCGATGTCGACGCGCGGCCACGAGAGGACGACGCGCTCGCGGGCCGCGCCCACGGCGAGCCGGAGTGCGAGTCGCTCCGCGCCGACCCGGGCGGGCTGCGTGGCGAGCGCGGGGACGTCGAGAGCGCGGCGGTACCCGTCGAGGAGGATCGGATCCTCGACGATCTTCCGCGGGAAGAGCTTCTCGGCGAGGCCGGGGACGAAGACGACGTCGAAGGCGAGGCCGCGCGCCGCCTCGGCGGGCGCAACGAAGACGGCGCCGTAGCGCCGCCGCGCCGGCGGCACGGTCAGCTCGCGGAGCCGGGGGCCGAGGACGAGCTGCACCTCGTCGAGATCGATCGGGCCGATCGGGCCCATCGGCTCGATCTCAGCGAGGGTTGCGAGCACGCCGTCCGGCTCGCGGAGCGCCGCGGTGGCGAGCGCGCGCAGGTGCGTGAGCCAGTCGCCCCAGGGCGCCTGCTGTGGGAGGGCGTCGAGCCGCTCGATCAGGGGCAGCGCGAAGCCGCGGAGGTACGTGAGGTCCGCGAGCTGGCTCTCGATCGCCTTGCCCCGCGTCTCTTCCTCCTCGTCGGTCAGCGCCTCCCGGCGAAGGCGCAGCTCCTCTTCGAGGCCGTCGAGCCGCCTCTTCCAGCGCTCCTTCCCGCCGATCACCGATGCCTCGACCAGGAGCCGCTCCCAGCGCCACGGGGCGCGCGGGCTGCCGTCGCCGCGCTCGTCCCCCGTGCGCGGCTCCGGCGGGGGCGGCAGCGGGAGGAGATCGTCCTCGGGTGGCATCCAGCGCGCGTCGGCATCCTCGGCCGCTCCCGGGTCCGGGACCTGCGCGAGCGACACGTACTCGGCGAAGCGGCGGGCGGAGAGGCGCTCGGTTTTGCACGCGAGCAGCGCGAGGAGCGCCCGCCCCGCGGGATCGGGCCGGGTGGTGCCGCGCGAGAAGAAGACCGGGATCGAGGCGCGGCGGAACGCCTCTTCCAGATGGGGCCGGTACTCGGCGGGCGAGCGGAGGAAGACGGCCATCCGGTCGAAGCGCACGCCGCGCGCCGCTTCGGCCTGCACGCCGCGCGCGATCTCGACGCACTCGCGTGCCTCGCCCGGCCAGGAGGAGAGAGAGACGCTGTCGTCGAGCGCGGCAGCCGGGGGTTCGCCGAGCTCGAAGAGGTGGGACTTGAGCGCGTCGAGAGAGCTCGGCCGGCGCGGGGCATCGAGTGGAGAGGCGGCGCACTCGAGCGCCGTCTCCAGCCGGTCCAGCGACCGGCCGTCACCCGCGGGCGCGGTGGCGAGCACGTCGGGCGCCGAGCGTGCGAGCGCCGCGACCAGATCCGCCTCGCACGCGGTCAGGACCGGGAGGTCGAGCAGGAGGACCGGCAGGCCCAACGGGTGAGGCGGCGGATCTGCCGTTGCCGCCGCGACGGCGGCCTCGAAGACGATCGCCCGGTCGGCGAGGCCGGCCTCCTCGAGCTCGCGCGCCACGCGCCCGGCGAGCATGCCGAGGTCGCGGCCGAGGGCGCCGAGCGCGGCGAGCGACTCGGGCGCGACGTGGTTCAGGCGCAGCTCGGCCAGCGTGCGCGCGACCGCGAGCGGGAAGCCGGGCCGGTCGGCGACGGGCGCGAAGTAGCCGAGCCCGTGCTCCCCGAGGGCGAGGTGAACCGTGCGCGCTGCGACCGCGGCGAGCGAGAGGCCGGTCGCCGGTGCGCGCTGATCCCGCGCCAGCGTCCGCGTCGCGAGGCGCACGGCGAGCCGATCGAGCGTCAGGCGAACGGTGCCGAAGCGGGCGCCCGTCGCGACGGTGGCGGCGCGCACGAGGTCGTCGCACGCTTCCCAGCTCGGACCGAGGACGAGCACTTCCGCGTCGCGCGGATGGGCCGCGAGCCACGCGGCGGCGGCGGCGACGCGAGCGGGTGCGTCGGGGCCGACGACGAGGCGTTGAGCGCGCGTCAAGTGAATTGCCGCCTGTTCATATAGTGGCAGTGACCTCCCAATGTCGATACTGGAATGGGTCTGTCGTGGGTGTGGCATGCGGTCTGACGGTGCGCTAAGGTTTCCGCTGCATGGGCCGAGCCGTCGGAGACCTGCTTGCGGAGGCGATCGGGCTGCCGGTCCCGGAGCGGTTGAAACTCGCCTCCGACCTGATTGCGAGTGTCGACGGGCCGCCCGACGCGGACTGGGACGCGGTATGGCTCGCCGAACTCGATCGACGTGTCGATGCGGCTCGGCGTCGAGGGACCCCGGCTCCGGAATGGAGCGAGGTTCGGGCCCGCATTCTTGACCGCCTGGCCCGGCGGTGAAACGACGCCTGGTCGTCCTCCCGGAAGCCGAACAGGAGATATCGGCCGCCGCGGAGTGGTACGAATCACAGAGGACCGGCCTCGGCGTCGAGCTGATGGCCGAAGTCGACGAGGCGCTCGTGGACATCGCCGATCGGCCCGAGGCTTGGCCGGTCTGGCGAGACGACCGTGCCTACCGAAAGCGCCTGCTCACGCGTTTCCCGTACGTCGTCTTCTACGAGTTGGTTGGTCGCGACCGCGTCGACGTGGTGGCCGTCGCTCACGCCAGAAGGAAGCCGGGTTACTGGCTCGAACGCAGGCCGTGATGTGCGTGGCGGCACCGCCGACGCCCGAATGGATCGCACGGCGCTACAGCCCCAGCTCGCGCGCGATGATCGTCAGCTGGATCTCCGTCGTCCCCTCGGTGATGGTCATGAGGCGCGCGTCGCGCCAGAAGCGCTCGACCGGGAACTCGGTGATGTAGCCGTAGCCGCCGAAGATCTGCACCGCCTCCCAGGTGACCCGCTGGGC
>Ga0137403_10010745_pt1 | contig 10124 bp, 10 predicted proteins | sample CZOMad2_1_16fung_FD_122057 | JGI IMG/M metagenome (GOLD analysis project Ga0137403, IMG submission 122057) | Vadose zone soil fungal communities from Angelo Coast Range Reserve, California, USA - CZOMad2_1_16fungal (Hybrid Assembly) | ecosystem: Environmental > Terrestrial > Soil > Vadose zone... | reverse complement strand
GATGCCGTGCCTAATGGCGACGGCAGCGCAAATCTGACGCCGCTCGGTGACACCGGAAAAGCCGCGCATCTGAAACTCGCACCGCCACAAGGTAACGATAGCTCGGCGCGCGCTACGGTTTCGGTAAATTCGTTAGGACCGCTCGATTTGTTGCAGGCTGCGGTCTCCGGCTTGAAACCTATGAGCAGTTACACACTTTGGTTAGTCACTTCACGGACGGCGCCATTCGGAAATAAAGAGGCGCTGGTCACGTTCAAAACTAATCTGGCTGGCGCGCAGGTCGCCCAAGCGATTGGCCCGTTGCGGCAAGTTCTCACCCGCGCGGACGCTTCAGCCACCCAGCCTGACGAGCGCTTCTTGCTGCTTACTCAAGAAGGCAGCGACACTCCAGAACTTATTCAAAATGACAATGCGGGAGCAGTAAAATGATACTGCAAATCTACACGATCATTCACACGCTGATTAGCCTGGTCGCAATCTTTACCGGCTTTGTCGTTCTGTTCGGACTCCTCTCCGGCAAGCGACTCGATGATTGGACGAACTGGTTCCTCGTCACCGCGGTCGCGACAACTGTGACCGGTTTCTTTTTTCCGTTTCATGGTTTCACGCCAGCAATCGGTCTCGGGCTGATATCTTTGCCTGTCTTAGCCCTTACGATTTACGCGCGTTATGCGAAGAACCTCGCAGGGCACTGGCGTTGGATCTATGTGATCGGCGCTTCCCTTTCTCTCTATTTCAATGTCTTTGTCGGAATCGTGCAGTCGTTCGAAAAAATTCCGGCGCTGAAAGCGATGGCGCCGACACAGAGCGAGCCGCCTTTCAAACTCAGTCAGCTCGTGGTATCAGCCCTATTCGTTGTCCTCACGTTCGTCGCCGCGATCAGGTTCCGGCCTCAGCCGGTTCCTGTTCGATAACGATGCCGTGGCATGGAACTCGCACTCACGTTTTTCCCCTATAGCATTGAGAGATGAAAGACGCGCAATTGCCCGCAGTCGCGAAGTTTCATGCGTTGCATGAGTCAGGCTGTTTTGTCCTGCCCAACCCATGGGATGTCGGCACGGCGATTTATCTGGAATATCTCGGCTTCAAAGCGCTCGCTACCACCTCTGCCGGCTTTGCCTTTTCCCGCGGCAAACCGGATGGCGGAGTTTCCCTCGACGAAATGCTCAGGCATATTGGTGAAATTGCTGCTGCCACAACGCTGCCAGTCAACGCCGATTTCTTGAACGGATTCGCCGATCAGCCCGAAGCGGTAGCGACAAATACCAAACTCTGTATCGCGCATGGCGTAGCCGGCCTGTCAATTGAGGACAACACTGGGAATAGCACAGCGCCGCTCTACGAAGAAAAACTGGCGGTCGATCGCATCCGTGCCGCACGTCGCGCTATTGATACTTCCGGAACCCCAGTAGTGCTGACTGGGCGATGTGAAGCCTGGCTGGTCGGGAGCTCCGATCCACTTCGCGTCGCCCTCGACCGGCTTACCTCTTACGCTGAGGTCGGAGCTGATTGTCTCTACGCGCCCGGCGTCCAGGAAACTAACGAGATTGAGCAGATCGTGAAAGCGGTTGCGCCGAAACCAATCAATGTCCTCGTTTCCGGATTCAATTGCCAGCTCACGGTCTCCCAGCTCGCTGATCTCGGAGTTCGCCGCATATCCGTCGGCTCCGGCCTGGCCCTTGCCGCGTGGGGCGCTTTTCTTCGTGCCGCCCAAACCATCCAGAAAGACGGCAGCTTCAATCTCCTGGCCCAGAACGCGGCTTCAGCCGAACTAACCCGCATTTTTCGCTGGCCGGCGAAAAATGCGCCCGAAAGGCGGCTACTTCACAGGAAGTAGCCGGTTAGCCCAGCCCCTTCAACCAATGTACGCATTAAGCGAACTCGTACTTATCGGAAGGCTTCTTTGCACACACTCCAAATGATTCGCTTCGAAGGGGCTGCTCGGCCTCCCGCCGAGCGGATATGAAATACCCGGGGCTAAACGAACGGTTTCGAGGAAAATCGTAAGATACGGGGACTCGCAGAGCGGTTGATCATTGGTGTAGTGAGTCATTGAAAAGCGAATGCGCCCTTTCTCGGAGGGACATGCTCCCGCATGTCTGGGACGCGCGGAAGCGCGTCCCTCCGCGGGATCAGAACTCAATGATTCACTGCACTGGCTCTCCGTTCGACGTCATCTGATGATTTAGCTCGGCGATTTGAGGCTCTCGCATTTCGTTTGGTACGTCTCGATGAAAGCCGCGGTCTTTGAATGAAAAGCCTCTTGCGCAGAGTAGAGAGCGCCAATTGCCTCGGAAAATTCTCGCTGCTTTAGTTCTTCTTCGATCGTCAGACTAAGCTCGGCCAGCGTCTCGATATTGGCCCGGGAATGAAATTCCAAATCCTTGAGCTTGGAAAGAACAGCCAGTGACTTTTCCAAATCACCTGGCTTCTGCTCCGCTTTGGCGGCTTCCGCGTTTGCTGGCGCTGGCGCGGTTTCAACCGGCTGATTCTGGACCGCGTCGGGCGATTTCCGTCTTTTCTCAGGCTTGGCTTTTGCCTGGTGATGATGTTTCTCCTGCGTAACCTTCTTGGCGTGGGCAACGTTTCGAGGATCTGACATTCCTACCAATACACCTCTTGCTCTCCATCCGCTCCTACAAATCTGACAACAAAATACTCGCAATTAGTCTGCCTTGTTAGATAAGCAATCGCGAGCCGCTCATGCTTTTCAATTCTCTCACCTTTGTTGTCTTTTTCGTAGTGGTCGTGACCACGTACTGGAGCATCCATTCGTGGATCGCGCGAAAAAATCTGCTCGTGACCGCGAGTTATATTTTTTACGGCGCGTGGAACCCACCCTTTGCCGCGCTCCTCTTTTCCTCCACCGCGATGGATTTTTGGCTAGGCCGGCAAATTGCCAAAGCCAAGGACCAGTCGCGGCGAGCCTGGCTGGTCGGCAGTGTCTGCATGAATCTGAGCATGCTCGGGTTTTTCAAATACGGGAACTTTCTGCTCGAAAATTTCCAGTGGCTCCTCGCGCGCATCGGCATCATCTACCAGCCGCCCCACCTCGACATTCTCCTGCCGGTCGGCATTTCCTTCTACACTTTCCACTCTCTTTCCTACACCCTCGATATTTACCGCGGCGTCCTGCAACCGACCAGATCACTACGCGATTTCGTTCTCGCGGTTTCCTTTTTTCCACAGCTCGTCGCCGGACCAATCGTGCGGGCCGGTGATTTTCTTCCCCAACTTGTCACCGCGCCTCGTTTGCGAATCGGCCAGTTCATGTGGGGGTTGTTGCTTATGACGCTCGGTCTGTTCGAAAAAATTGTGCTGGCCGATACGATGCTAGCCGGTTCGGCCGATCGCATTTTTGGTTACGCTGGTCCACTCGTTGCACTCGATTCATGGTTAGGCGTCATCGCTTTCGCTGGTCAGATATTTTTCGATTTTGCCGGCTATTCCACCTGCGCGATCGGCGCGGCGTTATGCCTCGGTTTCCATCTGAAAGATAACTTCCGATTTCCCTACGCAGCCATTGGCTTTTCCGATTTCTGGCGACGCTGGCACATCTCACTTTCTACTTTCCTGCGCGATTACCTTTACATTCCACTCGGCGGCAACCGGGTGGGATGGACGCGGGCCGCGATCAATCTCGTCATCGTTATGTTCCTGGGCGGTCTCTGGCACGGCGCCGCCTGGACATTCGTAGTTTGGGGACTACTTCATGGTTCCTATCTCGTGATCGAGCATGCGTCGCGCGCCCTCATCGGTGAACGAGCATGGACCGGGAATTTTGCGGTGAAACTTCTACTCGGTTTTGTTACCTATGGTGCAGTCTGTCTGGCGTGGGTCTTTTTCCGAGCCTCAGATTTCACCATCGCTACGCGAATGCTGCGCGGCATGTTTGGCGGCCACCCGCATGGCGATGCGATTCTCGCCACGCGTGAAATGCTACAGATCGGCATCGTAACATTCTTCATGATGCTTGCGCATTGGTCGCTGCGCGAGACCAACGTCGAAACCGCGGTGACGCGTTTGCCGCGCTGGCTTGTAACCACGGCGTGGGCTTTGATGGCCTGCGCCATCATTCTGACTCAAGGAACCAGCAATGCCTTCATCTACTTCCAATTTTAAGCGCATACTTCAGCTGCCGCGTTTGTTCTTCCGCAAACCGACGGAAGCCGAGAGCGTGCATGGCGGTCCACCGCTCGAGTTCGAGCGCCCGATCCCGCAAATTCCGTGGCGCGGCATCACTGTTGTTGTCGTGGTGGTCGTTATCGCGGCGGCCTGCGCCTGGGAATTTTACTGCCGCTCGATTGGTTACGGTCCCACCCTGAATGACAACGAGGATCTCTGGACCATGACGCGCCAGCGCGTGAAACCGGAATCGGTCGTGATCATCGGCGATTCACGCGGCTGGTTCGATCTCGATCTCGACGAGCTTCAAAAGGGATTAGGCAAACGCCCGGTGCAACTCGCCATGGGTGGAGGTTGCGGTTATCCGGTCCTGGCTGATCTCGCCGACGACAAAACTTTTCACGGCACGATTATCTGCAGTTTCGTGCCACGTTTGTTTTTTGCCCCGCCGGGCACGCCCCCAATGGAACGCGGGGAAAAAGCTGTGCGCCGGTCTCACACCCAGACCCCTGCGCAACGCGCCAGCCAATATTTCGCCATGCCATTGGAAGAGCATGTGGCGTTTCTCAAACAGGAAGAACTGACCCTCGATGATCTGCTAAAACGCCTGCCTACCCCCAACCGGTCTGATGCGCGAGTCCCGCCGCGTACTCCGCCTTACTTCGGAACTCTGGATCGGGAGCGTCGTGCCCGCATGACCGAGGAATGCGCGCGTCCAGGCAGTGAGCTTCAGAAACGAATTCAGCAGATTTGGTTACCACTTTTCACGCCTCCCCCACCCCCAAGTTACATCCCGACAGACGTATTCATGGCGAAGATGAAAGACGCGATCGAAAAACGCGCCCGCGATACGATTGCAGCGGTGAAGAAACTCCGCGCCCGCGGTGGTAAGGTTATTTTCGTGCGCCTACCCGTTACCGGCGGGCTGAAAGCATTGGAAGATAAAACAACACCGCGTAATCAGACTTGGGATCCGTTACTAAAAGGCACCGGCGCTCCCGGTATTTACTTCGAAGATTTTCCGGAGCTGGCGACCTTCAATTGTCCTGAATGGTCGCATCTATCCGCCGGCGACTCCGTCGAATTTAGCAAACGCCTAGTCCCGCACCTTCGCGCCGCGCTAGGGATGTAACAGCGTAAACGAGCGATCGACAGTGCAGTCCCTGTAGCGGCGGTCTATGACCGCCGGAAGGAATCTCCGATGTCCGCCCTGTAGAGGCAGCCGTGTCGGCTGCACCAAAACTGCAAAAGAATTGCACGCGACACGCGTGCTACTACATGAATCAATTGGCTTCGCCGAACGAAAAAAAGATTTAGTACCGTTCGACGGGCGAGCGGGCAGCGTTCTCCGGGCTGCGTTCGGCGGCGCGTTCTTCACCCAGCACTGCAACGCGCAATTTCCAAATCGCATCATCCAACTTTCGAAACGCGCTCTCCGAAAACTTGGTTGGCGGCTGCATCTTGCTTTTGAAAGCGGCCACGCTCTTCAGCGCGCGGTTAATTTGTTTGCGCGGCAGTTTTTCGATAATTCCAAGCGCTTCCTCCGCTTTGTCGATGCGATGGCAGATCATGGCGAGATCGTTGCCGGCAGCAAAAGTGAGCCGCAACATTTCATCGAAGCTGTATTCATTCAAAATCGCGCCCATATCCAGATCGTCCGTCATGACAAGACCATCGAAGCCTAATTCATCACGCAGCAATTGCGTGACGACACGATGACTGAGCGACGCCGGTGTTTTCTTCTCTTCGAAACAGGGATACCACCCGTGACAAATCATCATGCTATCGACAACATGGCTCTTCGCAGTTCCCGAACCGCTGTCCGTAAAAGCACGGAAGACTGCGAGCTCTTCGCGATCCAATTGTTCACGGGTACGATCGATTTTCGGCAAACTATGATGGGCATCGACGACTGCAGCCGAATAGCCGGGGAAATGTTTCCCGCAGCTGGCTACCCCCGTGGCACGCAGCGCGCTGTTGAACGCAGCCGCGTTCCTGATTACCTGCTCGACCGTTTTTCCGTAACAGCGACCACGCAAGGAATTGTCCGCGTCGTCATCAAAAGAAATATCGAGCACGGGACAGAGATCGAGATTGAAACCGAACAATCGCAGCAAGTCCCCGGTAATCTCGCCGTGTTTGCGAATCAGCTCGATGTCTCCTTTGTCGCGTAATTGTTGAGCATTCGGCGGTTCGTTTCCAATCAATCGCAACCGTGACACCCGGCCACCTTCCTGGTCGATCGTAATGATCGGCTCGATAATGCTTAAGCTGCGCAGGTCATCGATAAGCTTTCGCAATTGTCCCGGCGTTTTGATATTGCGGCCGAACAAGATGAATCCGCCCGGTTGCACCCGGCGCAGCAGTTTCGCTTCGTCTGCCCCGAGCTCGAGACCCTGGACACCGACAAGCAACAGTTGACCCGCGGAAGTGTGCTTCATAACGTCGACGTTAAAATTAATGCGTTTCGCCGGAAACAGGATTTTTGCCGCCCTTGCATTGGTTGTGATTGCGGCGGGCGCGCGGAGCACGGTGCAGCTGGGCATCGATGTGCTTGAGTCGAACGGCTGCGCATTGCTGAACCTTATTTATTGAATTGCAAAAGATCGGCATTTACGGCGGCACTTTCGATCCGGTGCATCATGCCCACTTGATTCTGGCGCGCGCTGCTTTGGAAAGATTTGCGCTCGAAAGAATTGTTTTTGTTCCGACGCGCCTTTCCCCTCATAAAAACGCTTCGGTTGCGACCCCGGAAGCGCGTTTGCAGATGTTGCGCAGCGCGATCGAGGGCGAAGCGCAATTCGAGGTGGATGATTGCGAACTGCAACGCGATCCGCCCTCGTACACGATCGATACTGTCGAGAAGCTGCGGGAGAAATATTCGGGCGCGCATTTATTTTTGCTGATCGGTGATGACAATCTTGCCGGTTTGCCGAGCTGGCGAGGCTTTGAGGATTTGCGCCACATCGTAACATTCATTGTTCTGCAACGCGCATTTACCCCAGTCGCCCACGAATATTTAAGTGTTGACCGACGGATCGATATTTCCGCGACCGAAATTCGGAACCGAATTGCCAGCGGCCGCTCGATTCATTATCTGGTGCCGCGGTCGGTGGAACAAATCATTCGCTCGCGCGGACTTTATCAGGAGGTAGCAAAATAGATTCCGAAATACTAGCCAAACTCTGCGGCGAGCTCGCTTCGAACAAGAAGGCGGAAGAGATCGTCGTCCTGGATTTACGCGGGATTTCCACCTTCACCGACTTTTTCGTTATTTGCTCGGGAACCTCCGAACCGCACTTAAAGGCAATTGCCGGTGAGGTAGAGACAAAGCTAAAACAGGATCACAGCATTCGCGCGACCGCCATCGACGGATTTCCTGCCAGCCAATGGATCGTGCTCGATTATCTCCAGGTAATTGTCCATGTTTTCCATCAGGCCAAACGCGCCTTTTACAGTCTCGAAGACCTTTGGAGCGACGCCCCGCGCGTGGAATGGGACTCGGCAGAATCCCCGCGCAGAAGTTGAAGTGTAGCGGCAGCCGTGCCGGCTGCGTCGAGTCGGAAAGAATTGCACGCGACACGCAAGCCACCATAGGAAAATGAAATCGGTTCTACGGTGTCGATAGTTGCGCGCACCGGTCTCTCTGTAGTGGCAGCCGTGCCGGCTGCATTGATGAAAACGGCGGTTGGGAAACCGCCGCTCCTTGTTTGCAGGCGAACGAACGCCTGCCACCACAGTTTCAGTTCTTCCGATCTCTTACGGCGATTTCTTTGGCGATGCCGAGGTTGGGGCCGATGCCGCAGGAGACGGGGCGCTGGATTCTCCAGGCTTCGCGCTCAGCAACTCGACTTCGAAAATGAGCGTCGCATTTGGCCCGATATCGCCTCCCGTTCCACCTGGGCCGTAACCTAGGTTTGATGGAATGAAAAGCTGATATTTCGCACCCGGTTTCATCAATTGGAGCGCTTCCGTCCAACCTTTGATGACGCGATTAACCGGAAAAGTCGCCGGCTCGCCCCGCTTATACGAACTATCGAACTCGGTGCCATCGATCAAAGTTCCTCGATAATTCACCTCCACGATGTCGGTTTCTTTTGGCGGCGTCCCGCTCCCCTCTTTCTCTACTTTATATTGCAAACCACTGGCCGTTGTTTTGACGCCAGGTTTCGCCTTGTTTTCAGCGAGAAATTTTTCACCTTCCTTGGTGTTCTTGTCCGCTACTTCTTTGGTGGCCGCTGCTGTTTTTTCTCTCATGTCTTGTGAAAACTGCGTCATCACTTGGCGCACTTCCTCCGGAGTCAGGAGCGGCTTCGCCCCGCTTAGTCCATCTTTCACACCCGCAGCAAGTACGTCGCTATTAATCTCCATCTTTTGCTTTTGAAAAGTCATCCCGATGTCGAGCCCGATGCTGTAACTTACTTTGTCCTTTGCGTCCTTGAGCGCGGGCCGATCTTCCGCAAATGCAGGGACTGCCAATATTGCCAATGTAATGCCGACTACGAGATTTTTCATAAAGTGTAAGTGCCAAAAACGGCGTGAAATGAAGTCCGGCACGCTAGAGAAGAAAGTGCACGCGTCAAGCTGTGAGGTGGCTGTAAGTCTAACCATTATAATGCTGGCCAATTTGTCTCTTCACGCCGCGATCGACATTTCTTCGGCCGATGCGCAGCGAATCGGGAAACGGATTTGGCAAAATGAATGTGGCGGAACAATCTCCGGGTTGACTTCATGGAATGTGGGCGAAAACTTTGCTTCCCTCGGCATCGGCCACTTTATCTGGTACCCCAAGGGCCAGCGCGGCCCCTTCGATGAAAGTTTTCCAAAGCTTGTTCGCTTTGTTTCTGCTCATGGCGCGAAATTACCTCAGTTTCTTCTCCCCGGGGATGACACTTTCTGCCCATGGAATTCCCGCGCCGAGTTTCAGGAAGCAATCGACTCCCCGAAAATGAAACAGCTGCGCCAGTTCCTTGTCGATACCATCGATCTCCAGGCCCAGTTTCTGATCGCACGCCTGCAAGATGCCTTGCCCAAAATGGTCACCCAGGCCGCTGATCGCGAAAACGTGCAACTCCAATTCGGCCGCGTCGCTTCGAGCGCTCAGGGCTGTTACGCGCTGGTTGACTACGTAAATTTTAAAGGCGAAGGCACGCTAGCGACCGAACGTTATCACGGTCAGGGTTGGGGCCTGCTCCAAGTCTTGGAAAATATGCACGGCACGCAATCCGCGCTCGACGAATTCGCTGCTTCGGCCAAGACTGTCCTTCGCCGACGGGTTAAAAATTCGCCGCCGGAACGCGGTGAGGCTCGCTGGCTGTCCGGTTGGATCGCGCGGGTGGACGGATACGCGAAATGATAAAACGTTTTTCCAAACTGATCGCCGCAAACACGATCTTACTCTTCGCCATCTCGGCTGATGGGCAACTTGGTCGGCCCAAAAGCGGTTTGCAGCCGATGCGCAGCGCGGTCGACTTGATCAAGAAGCAGGCGCCGCTCCAGGTGAATCAGGCGCTGCTGGCAAAAATTTCTCCGGATGAGGTCCACATCATTGTTTCTCTCGCGAAACAACGTGCCTACCTCATGGTAGCTGAGGAAATCGTGATCGATTCCCCGATTTCATCGGGCAAACGCGGCCACAGTTCGCCCAACGGCAGTATGCACGTCATGGAAAAAGATCCGAACCATCACTCGTCGCTTTACGGTGACTTTGTTGATAGCTCTGGACGTATTGTTCGCGCGGGCGTGAGCCTGCATATCGATGCCGCGCCCAGCGGAACCCATTTTCAAGGCGCCGCCATGAAATGGTTTATGCGTCTCACGGGTGACGGCGTCGGTATGCACGTGGGAATTTTACCCGGTTACCCTGCCTCACACGGCTGTATTCGCATGCCCTCCGATGGGGCAAAATTATTTTACGATCACGTCAAAGTCGGCACCCCGGTGGAAGTCGAGCCGGCGCCGGAAGTGTATCCGGTGTCATAGCTGCGCACGGGCGCCGC
>Ga0137403_10010744_pt1 | contig 10124 bp, 7 predicted proteins | sample CZOMad2_1_16fung_FD_122057 | JGI IMG/M metagenome (GOLD analysis project Ga0137403, IMG submission 122057) | Vadose zone soil fungal communities from Angelo Coast Range Reserve, California, USA - CZOMad2_1_16fungal (Hybrid Assembly) | ecosystem: Environmental > Terrestrial > Soil > Vadose zone... | reverse complement strand
CGGACGGGAAGGCGCGGACTTTGATGGGACCGTGGAGTTCGAACGGCGACGAACTGGCCTATATGTCCACGCGGCGAACTGGAAAAGACACAGATTTGTGGGTGGTGAATCCTGCCAACCCAAAAACAGATCATCTCTTAACGAAACTGGAAGGCGGAGGTTGGGAACCGCTGGATTGGTCGCCGGACGGCAAGAAGATTTTGTTGAAGGAAGAGCTGTCGATCAATGAGGCGTATTTGTGGCAAGTGGACACGACGACCGGCGAGAAGACAGAACTGACGGACCGTCATACCAGCGAAAAAGTTTCCTACGGGGAAGGGCGATTCAGCAAGGACGGTAAAGGGATTTTTGTAACAACGGACAACCAATCGGAGTTTCAGCGGCTGACGTTTCTGGATTACAGCGAAAAGAAATCCAGATACCTGACGACAGACATTCCCTGGGATGTGGAGAGCTTCGATTTATCGAAGGACGGCAAGCGCATCGCGTTTGTTGCAAACGAAGCAGGAATCAGCGTCCTGTACTTTCTGGAAACGGCCACTGGGAAAATGACTCGTGCAATGCGAGTTTTCAGGATCGCTCCGAACGGAAAGGAGACGCCCGCTGAGCGGAGAATTCCGGTAGTGATCGGCGGGATTCGCTGGAGCCCAGATGGCAAAGAAGTTGGGTATTCGATGCAACTGGCGACTTCACCAGCCGACTGCTGGTCGTACAACCTGGCGCATGAAATGTCCGAGCGTTGGACGTTCAGTGAGTCGGCGGTGCAGACGGGTTCGTTTTCAAATGCCGAACTGGTGAAGTGGAAAACTTTTGACGGGAAGCAAATTTCAGGTTTTCTTTACCGGCCGCCAGCCGCGAAGTTTTCCGGTAAACGACCCGTGCTTGTCGTCATTCACGGAGGACCGGAAGGGCAGTCGCAGCCGGTGTTTCTGGGTCGAGGCAATTATTACTTGAACGAACTGGGGATAGCGCTCATCTACCCGAATGTGCGCGGTTCAACCGGCTACGGAAAAACATTCTCGCTGCTCGACAACGGATTTCAGCGCGAGGATACGTATAAGGACATCAATTCCCTGTTTGACTGGATCGGTACGCAAAGTGATCTCGACGCGAGCCGGATTTGTGTAACTGGGGGAAGCTACGGCGGACACATGACGCTGGCGGTTTCTACCTTCTATAGCGATCGCATTAAGTGTTCGGTGGACATCGTGGGCATGTCGAATCTGGTGACATTCCTGGAACATACGGAGGCGTACCGGCGTGACTTGCGCCGTGTGGAGTATGGCGACGAACGCGACCCAAAGATGCACGAGTTCTTGGAGAAGATCGCGCCGATGAACAACATCGAAAAAATCAAGAAGCCAATGATGGTGGTGGCGGGCAAAAATGATCCGCGCGTTCCGGTTAGTGAAAGCGAACAGATCGCCGCGGCATTGAAAAAACAAGGCACGCCAGTGTGGTTCCTGATTGGCAAAGATGAAGGACACGGCTTCCGCAAGAAGACCAACCAAGATTTTCAGTTCTACGCGACGGTGGAGTTCTTGAAAAAATACCTGTTGAAGTAATCGGTGAAAATCTTCCCCCAAATCACAGCGGGATGTTGCCGTGCTTTTTGCGTGGATTTGTGTCGCGCTTGTTTTCGAGGGAGCGGAGTGCAGTGATGATACGGGTGCGAGTCTCGGCCGGTTCGATGACCGCATCTATGTAGCCGCGTTCGGCGGCAATGAAAGGGTTGGCGAAGCGTTCGCGGAATTCGGCGATTTTTTCCTGGCGCAATTTTTCACGGTCGGCTTCGGGAGCTTTGTCTAGTTCGCGTTTATAGACAATGTTGACAGCACCTTCCGGGCCCATCACCGCAATTTCCGCCATGGGCCAGGCAAAATTAGCGTCGGTGCGGATATGCTTTGAAGCCATGACGCAATACGCGCCGCCGTAGGCTTTGCGCGTGATGATAGTGATTTTAGGGACGGTGGCTTCCGCGAAAGCGTACAAAAGTTTTGCGCCGTGGCGGATGATGCCGCCAAATTCCTGCTGCGTGCCCGGAAGAAATCCCGGGACGTCTTCGAACGTGATCAGCGGAATATTGAAGGCATCACAAAAGCGCACAAAACGAGCGCCTTTAACTGAGGCGTTGATGTCGAGCACACCGGCCAGAAACGCGGGTTGGTTGGCGACGATTCCGATTGGACGCCCATCCATCCGCGCAAACCCTACAACCATATTTTTTGCGAAATGTTCGTGAACTTCGAAAAAGTAGCCGTCGTCCACGACCGAGTGAATGGCATCTTTTATGTCGTAAGGCTTCTGCGGATCTTCAGGAACCAAGGAATTAAGAGCAAGATCGCGACGCGTTGCCGGATCGCTGGTTGCGCGGCGTGGCGGGTCTTCCAGATTATTCGCAGGGAGAAAGCCGATCAGTTCGCGAATCATGGCGCAACAATCGGCGTCGTCGCGGGAAACAAAATGCGCCACGCCGCTTTTTTCGTTGTGGGTCATGGCGCCGCCGAGCTCCTGCTTGGTGACTTCTTCATGGGTCACGGTTTTGATGACGTCCGGCCCGGTGACGAACATGTAAGACGTTTCGTGGGTCATGAAAACAAAATCGGTGATGGCAGGCGAATAAACCGCGCCGCCCGCGCACGGCCCCATGATGGCGCTGATTTGTGGGATGACGCCGCTAGCCAACGTGTTGCGTAGAAAAATCTCGGCGTACCCGGCAAGCGACATGACACCTTCCTGAATGCGCGCTCCGCCGGAATCATTCAGGCCAATCACGGGAGCGCCATTGCGCATCGCCAGATCCATGATTTTGCAGATTTTTTGTGCGTTCGATTCCGAGAGCGAACCGCCAAAGACCGTGAAGTCCTGCGCAAAAACATAAACCAAGCGGCCATCCACGCGGCCAAATCCAGTTACAAATCCATCACCGGCGGGGCGCTGCGACTCCATGCCAAAATCCGTGCAATGGTGGCGAACGAATTTGTCCAGCTCTTCGAAAGAGCCTTCATCGAGCAGCAGATTAATTCGTTCACGCGCGGTCAGCTTGCCCGCTTTGTGTTCGCGCTCGCGGCGCTCTGGCCCGCCTCCGGCTTCAGCTTCTTCGCTGCGGCGCCGCAGCTCTGCAATCCGGCGCTGCTGCGAATTCGCGTCAGCGGGAACTGATTTCTTTTCAGGCAAGCGGAGCTCCTGGAGGAGGTGACTGCTGCACATGGAAAATGCGGACCGCAAGATGTGTAGCCAGCCAAATGGTGCCAAGCAGCAGCACGATACCCAGAACCAGCTCGGCGCCGACCGCAGCAGCGCGTTGCAGCGGTGAAACGATGGCCGTGACCTTCAATGTAGCTTCAACCAGCACGAACATCGAGGCCAGCGTCATCGCGATGATCAACACGGTGGTCAGAATGGAGGCGAGAATTCGTTTCATGGATTTCCGCAGCGGCAAAGTTTGCAGGCGTTCAAGCTTAACGCAAACCAGACCAATCGTCGGCCACCAGTATCGAGTCCACCGGATTTGCTGGATCGTACTTGATGCTGGCAGGCTGCCCGGCAACCAGGCGCTCGAGGCGGACCTGGCTTTCGAGGCCAGTAATATCCTGCGCGGTGTGATAGGTGACCCCGGAAATAGCGTAGCTGTAGGAAACCAACTGGCGCGCGCGGCTGGTTGTGATCGGCTGTGGTTTGCTGCCAAAAATTCCGCGCGAGGCACGCGGCGGCACAGCCTCGTGTTCAGCCAATTCGACCACCTGGCCTTCCGCAATCCGCCCAACCTGATTCAAGTGCAGCCTGCGTTTTCGCTCGGCTTCTTCGGGATCCACCGTCGGGCGAAAAAATGCGTAGGCAATCATGGCGATTCCGGCAAGCGCAGCCCCGGCCACTACGGCAACCGTTTTCCAATCTGCAATCAAGCTCTTTACCCTCAGCAATTTTAGTTCGCATGCTTGCCGCTTGCAAAAAGAGATCAGCGCGTCCGGGCGGCAATCAAAGCGCAACCATTCTAACCAATCCCGGCCGCCGATTTGAATCTACGGAATAACAGCATGCACCGGATTGCGCAACACGCCAATCCCTTCGATTCGAACGTCCACAACGTCGCCAGCGGTCAGTGGGCCGACTCCGGCGGGGGTTCCGGTGGCGATCAAGTCGCCGGGTTCGAGCGTCATCATGCGCGAAATCCAGCGCACGATGAAAGCCGGCGGATAGACCATCAGCGATGTTCTGCCGGATTGGTGCACTTCCCCGTTCACCAGGGTTTCGACCAGCAGGTCCTCCGGCTGGATTTCGGATTCGATGTGCGGCCCGACGGGACAAAAGGTATCGAAGCCTTTGGCGCGAGTGAACTGTACATCGGATTTCTGCAAATCGCGCGCGGTTACGTCGTTCACGCCGGTGTAGCCAAAAACGAAACTCAAGGCATTCTCTTGATCATTCAGATGCGAGCACCTGCGGCCGATAACCAGACCAAGTTCGCCTTCGTGCTCGACTCGTTGCGAATATTTTGTCAAGACGATCGCTTCGAATGGACCGACGACAGAAGTTGAGGGCTTCAAAAAAATCAATGGTTCCTTGGGAACTTCATTGCCAAGCTCCGCGGCATGAGCGGCATAGTTTCGCCCGACGCAGACAATTTTTCTGGGCTCGACGGGTGCCAGCAAACGTACCGAAGACAACGGCCTAGGCTTTCCAATGGTAGAGCATTCGGTCCACGGGGCGGCGGCCAGTTGCTGGACATAATCGCCATCAAGAATGCCGTAGCGCGGAAGTTCGCTATTCTCGCCGCCGGCCACCGAGATAAATCTGCAAAATTTCATCGCCGGTGAGTGTAGCAGAGTCGGTGCGGCAGGTCAGCGATCCACTGAGAGTCAGCGAACGGCTTTGCCGGAATCTCCAAACGGGCGAAATCATCCAGGACTGTACTTCGCGTCTGCACTGAAAACAACCCGAACCTACGGCAATGGTTTCGTCAGATCGGCAAGCACGGGATCGGAAGGACCGCTTTCATTTCCCGCGCGATCCACTGCGGTCACTACATACCAGTAGCGATGGCCAGGCTGTACGGAGACATCACGATACGCTGGTGAGAGCAATAACTCTACCTGCAAAGAATGTCCGCGTTCGCCTTGCTGCTCGCTACGATAGATGCGGTAACCGGCCAGGTCGTTTTCCAGATTGATGGACCACGAGAGGTCCTCGCTTATTGCTCCATTTTCGGCGGGAATTTCCGCAACGACGAGATTTTGCGGCACGACAGGCGGAAAAGTATCTCGCGGGGCGACAAGGGCCGGCACAGAATCGTCGGACTCGATGGGATTCCCCGCTGCGATTACCAGGCTGCGCACCTGATATAAGTACGTCTTTCCAAAATCAAAGAGGGTGTCTCGATACGAATTGCTTTGCGACGGCGCCAGTAAAATCGGCGGTGACTTCCACTTGGCCTGAGATAGATCGCTGGAGGCCGGAACCGGCGACGAGGGATCGAGTTCGCCGCGATAGACGTGGTAGCCAGAGAGCGGCTCGGCGGAATTTGCCGTCGCGGGAAACTGCGGCACTGGCCACGAGAGTTCGATGGCGTTCTGCGTGACTCGTGCCTCAAGCGAGCCGATGCGATCCGGAACAGGGTAGAGCTTTGCGCTGACAGTATTCGAATCGGCGGAATCTTTTTTCTTGGAAGCACGCGTGCGCACGCGATAGGCATACCTAACGCCAGAGCGGGCGCGTAAATCTTCGGGCGGAAGCGGATCAGTGAATTGTATTTTACCCTGCGCGGCATAAGAATCGGCCAGCGCGCCGGGAATGGTGTAAACCAGTTTGAATGATTTGTTGTCGAGCGAGCCGTTTGACTTCAAGGACCCGCGAAAAATTTCGATTGCCGGAGGCTCCGCGAGCCTCTCGCCGCCTATGGTATGGCCCGGAAGGGTGAACACTAACTGCACGCCATTGCCTTGCTGGTGAGCGGCAAGATCGTTCACGGTAGAAGGTATTGGCGGAGACGGTGGCTGCGGCTCTCCGGGGGCTCCGCAGCCGCCAAGCAACAGGAAACCGAGAATTACAAAAGAAAAATCGCAACGCAGTTGTCGAGGAAGATTGGCTGAGCGGCCATTCACCGAAATCGCGGCTCCCGTTTCTCGCTTTAATTTTTTGCGAATATCCTGATGCGAAATTCAGCTAAAGGATGTAGCGGCTCAAATCCTGGTTTTTGACGATGTCCGCAAGCTGTTTGTTCACGTACGCGGCGTCAATCTTGACGGCTTTTTTCTTCAAATCCGGCGCTTCGAATGACAGCTCATCCAAAACTTTTTCCATGATGGTGTGCAGGCGGCGGGCGCCGATATTTTCCGTCTGTTCGTTCACGGTGGTTGCGAACTTGGCGATGGCCTGGACCGCATCTTCGGTGATGTTGAGCTTGATGCCCTCGGTTTCCAGCAGCGCGATGTATTGTTTGATCAGTGCGTTTTTCGGCTCGGTCAGAATCCGTACGAAGTCTTCTTCTTTCAGGGATTGCAGTTCGACGCGGATAGGCAGGCGGCCTTGCAACTCCGGAATCAGGTCTGAAGGTTTGGTCACATGGAACGCGCCCGCCGCCACAAACAGAATGTGGTCAGTTCGAATCATTCCGTAGCGCGTGTTGACGGTAGTGCCTTCGATGATCGGCAGGATATCCCGCTGCACGCCTTCGCGGCTGACGTCGGGTCCGTGTCCGGACTCGCGTCCGGCGACCTTATCGATTTCATCGATGAAGATAATTCCCATCTGCTCGGCGCGTTCCACCGCGGTTCGTGTGACTTGATCCATGTCCAGCAGCTTGCTTTCTTCTTCCTGGATCAGATATTCGAACGCGTCGGCCACCGACATCTTGCGCTTCTTTTTTTGCTGGCCGAACATCCCGCTCAGCATTTCCTTAAAGTTGACGTCCATCTCCTCGACGCCCTGATTGGAAATGACTTCAAACGAAGGCATCATCTTTTCGCGAACTTCAATATCCACCATGCGCTGGTCGAGCTTGCCTTCGCGCAATTGTGCGCGTAATTTTTCGCGCGTGCGCTGGTTCTGTTCGCGCTGCGCCGCCGCGTCGCTTTCCGTGTTGCCTGGCGCCGCTGGCGGTGCCGGCGGCAACAGTACGTCCAAGACGCGCTCTTCAGCAGCCTGCTCGGCGCGCTCCGCAACTTCATCCAATTTTTCTTCGCGCACCATGTCGATGGACATTTCCACCAGGTCGCGGACCATGGATTCCACGTCGCGGCCGACGTAGCCGACCTCGGTGTATTTCGAAGCTTCTACCTTTACGAACGGGCAGCCCGCCAGACGCGCCAGCCGGCGCGCGATTTCCGTTTTGCCCACTCCGGTGGGACCAATCATCAAAATATTCTTCGGCAAAATATCTTCGGCAATTTCAGGTGGCAGCTTCTGCCTCCTTACGCGGTTGCGTAGCGCCACCGCCACCGCTCGCTTCGCCGCATTCTGGCCGACAATATATTTGTCCAGTTCCGCCACGATTTCGCGTGGCGTCATGTCGTCCAGCGCCGGCAAGAATTCCTCGCTCTCGGGCGCGCCGCCATTCGCGTTTGCGCCGCCGGGCATCAAAATCAGTTCTTTGTCAGACTTGCTTGGCATAAGAAATCTTGGTGACCTGTCCCTTGCTGTTAGAGTTGCTCTTCGCTTGTTCCGTTGTACGGCCGCTGCCGCGTGCTGTAATCGCTTGCTGATTCCCGACTTCGCTTTGCTTCTATCCCAATTCTTCAACCGTGAAATTCGCGTTGGTATAAATGCAAATCTCGCTGGCGATGCGCATTGCTTCCATCGCCACGTCCTTAGCGTTCAACTTTGAGTGTTTCATCAGCGCGCGCGCCGCTGCAAGTGCATACGAGCCGCCGGAGCCAATTGCGACAATGCCATCGTCCGGTTCGATTACATCGCCGTTACCGGACAATATGAATGTTCCTTTGGTGTCAGCCACAATCAGCAAAGCTTCCAGGTGACGGAGCGCCCGGTCCTTGCGCCAATCCTTGGCTAACTCCACCGCCGCTTTCTGCAAATTGCCAGAAAACTCCTGCAACTTCCCTTCAAACCGCTCAAATAACGAAATCGCGTCCGCCGTCGATCCCGCAAATCCGGCAATGACTTTGTCCTGATACAACCGCCGCGTCTTGCGTGCGGTATGCTTCATCACATGATCGCCCATGGTCACCTGCCCATCGGCAATCAACACCACTTTGGCATCTTTGCGCACGCACAACACCGTTGTGCCATGCATCAGCGCACTATTTTGGCTGCTTGGCATCCGACCATTATACGCTGGCCCGTCGCCCGGCGAGCAAGTTCACGCTGGCGGCTGCCAAAGCTCGACCTTGTTTTCCTCGGGGTCGGTAAACCATCAAAATCGCCCGTAGTCGTACTCCTCGCGTTTAGCATCCACCGAAACGCCGGCAGCAGACCGCTTTTCCAAGACTCCATTTAGATCATCCACCTGGAAGTTGAGCATCGCAGGCTGCGAGACCGACTCCGGCCATGACTCCTCCTTGCGTCGCAAACGATCAACCTTCTCCCACAAAAACCGGCAGAAAAATTCAGGCCTTCGCGCCAAGTACTGTTGCATTGCGATGCGCGATTGCTTCGATCGAAATCATGGGATTGACGCCGGACGCGCTGGGGAACGACGAGCCGTCCATTACGTACAAATTTTTCACTTCCCAGGTTTCGCCATCAGGATTCGTCGCGGAAACGTTTGATGAATCGCCCAGCCGTGCTGTGCCCATGATGTGAAACGAAAACAGCGCCACCTGGGAGTTTCCCCAGCCTGCTGCATCCATATCTTTAACAAACGTCTCGATCGATCCGTTCTTTCCGGGCTCGTACGAACAGAGTTTTGCATGCGGCGAATAAATTCTGCGCGCGCCTGCGTTTTCCAGAATCTCGGCCGCGCCACGAAATCCGAGTTGCATATGCCTGCGGTCAAAATCGGAAAGCGAGTAACTTGACACTGCATGCCCTGCGCGATCAATCGTGACGCGCCCTTCTCCACGATCACGCAGCAATACTCCTATTGCCGAAGTATTCTTCAGCTGCGCCATGCGCGCGCGAAAATCCCGCGGTTCGCGCCACGGCATCACTGCCATGGCGATCACCGGCTGTAGCGACGTGGTTTCGTATTTCACGCCATAATTCCCGGTCAGGTAACGATGTTGGTCCGAATAAATCGCCTGCATCGTGCCTTCCCACGGAAGAATTTCTTCGTCAAAAATTCCGCTTATGTTCGACACCGGGTGCAGATGCAAATGCCGCCCGATGTGCTGGTTCTCCAGTTCGGAACGCAACAGCAGCGCAGCAGTATGAATCGCTCCGCACGCCACCACGACCTGCTTGCATTTCACCACCACCCGATGGCCTTTTTTCGACCAGGCTTCCACACCGGTCGCGGTACCGCGCGTGACGCGCACTTTCTCCGCGCGAGTCTCGACGACCAACTTCGCGCCGTGCGCTTGCGCGTCGGCAAGCCAGGTCTTCACCGAGGATTGTTTCGCCCCGATAGGACAGCCATAGCCGCAATAGCCGCACCCTTTGCCCTGCTCGCAGCCAATCACATTGCGCGGCATAGCGTCGACATGCCAGCCGAGGCGTCTCAATCCGCGCTCTAGCATCTGTTCGCGTTTCGAAACCCGATTGTGCGCGGTATTTACCGAGATCCGCTCGCATACCACATCCAAACTCTTCGTGTATTCCGCCCCGCGAATCCATGCAACGCCTTCCGCCGCCCACTGCTCTCGAATCTCGTCCGGCGTGCGAAACGACGTGCAGTAGTTCACCACCGTGCCGCCGCCCAAACATTCGCCCGCAAGAAAGCCCACGCTGTGATCGCGCGTCGAAGCAAACCCGCACTCGCTGTAAAGCCTCTGAAATCCCGCTAGTTCGGCGCCGTCAAAATCCGCGTCGTCGAAATAGCCGCCAGCCTCCAGCACAATCACTTCCTTCCCCGCCGCAGCCAGCACTGCCGCCGCGACTCCTCCTCCCGCGCCCGAACCAATCACGCACACATCGCACGTCAATGTCATCTCGGCTTCCGGGACGATCACGGTCAATTTGCGCGGCGCATCCGGCCTGCGAACTCCAATCGGGCCCGGATATCCGATGTT
>Ga0137403_10010743_pt1 | contig 10124 bp, 4 predicted proteins | sample CZOMad2_1_16fung_FD_122057 | JGI IMG/M metagenome (GOLD analysis project Ga0137403, IMG submission 122057) | Vadose zone soil fungal communities from Angelo Coast Range Reserve, California, USA - CZOMad2_1_16fungal (Hybrid Assembly) | ecosystem: Environmental > Terrestrial > Soil > Vadose zone... | reverse complement strand
TAGCGGGATTCCTCGTTGGCGATGGCGAAGATGGTTTTGCCGATCATCGCCCGGAGGACTTTCGCCGGGATCTTTACCGCGCCTGCGGCGGGAAATACCGGCAGCGTGGGGAAGTTAGCGCGCGCCATGCCGACCATTTTGGTATTGGAACGGCCGCAGCGAATGCTGATCCAGTGGTTTTCGAGCAGCTTGATGGAGATATCGCCATCGGGCAGCAGCTTCACGTAGTCGTAGAGCTTGCGGGCTGGAATGGTGCAGGAGCCTTCTTTTTTGACCTTGGTGGCGCAGGAAGTGCGCAGGCTGAGGTCAAGATCGGTGGCGGTAAGGGAGAGCCGGTCATCGGCTGCTTCGAAAAGATAGTTGGAGAGAATGGGGATGGTGGTTTTGCGTTCGACCACGCCTTGAGTCGCCGTCAGTTCCTTGAGGAGTTCCGACTTGCTGACAGTGATTTCCATTGTTGTCCCCGCCGCTGCCAAAGTTTCCACGGGCATAACCGAGTGGCCTCCGCCGATTTTCAATGCAGTCCAACTCGCCGCTGAAGCGATTCCAATGAAACTTTGTATTTCCTAGAACAGGCGCCTCGGGGGCTAAAGCCCGCATTTTTCTACGGGCCACGATGTCCCGTCTAAAGCCATGACCTGCCGAAACTCTTACGCGACCAGTACTAGTAAACCACAGTGCTCTTTCCGATGCTATGGGCCTGCTACTTAAGACTTCTTACATCAAAATATAAACCTAAATAACCAGTAGTAGCAGTAGGGGCGTAGGAAAAGTGGAAAACTTGGAGAAGCCGGGCTACTCGTGCATTTCAGCGGCTTCAGCCTGTTGAGAACCCGGCAACCATGTCGCAGTGTGTCCTACTAGAAATCGTCCGGTCGAAGAACCTGGTCCTGCTTCTCCACAGCTTCCACAAGCCTTGCACAAAGGTATCGGCTGAGGCTGAGGGTTCCTGGCCGCGAACCCTCCGGAATCCGCTCTGCTAGTTGCCGAGTTGCTCGGTGAACTTGGTGAGCAGCCTGTTTAAATCTTTGTCTTTGTCGCGCTTCTTTACAATTTTCTCCACGGAGTGCAGGACGGTGGTGTGGTGTTTACCGCCGAACTGACGTCCGATTTCCGGCAGCGAGGCTTCGGTCAAACTCTTGGCGAGATACATCGCAATCTGGCGCGGGTAGACAATGGCGCGGGAGTTGCTTTTGGCTTTGATCTCGATCAGGCGCAGACCGAATTGTTCGGCCACGAGTTTCTGTATCGACTCAATGCTTATTTTGCGGGCTTGCGAGTCGATGAAATTCTTCAGCACCTGCTGGGTGTAGGGTAGCGTAATTTCTGAACCAATCAGCGACGAGTGCGCCATTAGGCGAATCAGTGCGCCTTCGAGTTCGCGGACGTTGGAGCGAATGTTCGAGGCGATGAAGAGGGCGACGTCCGTGGGCAGAGCTACGCGCTCCTGCTCGGCTTTCTTCTGGAGAATTGCTACCTTGGTTTCGAGATCGGGCGGTTGAATATCGGCGATCAGGCCCCATTCGAAGCGGCTGCGCAAGCGGTCTTCGACATCGGCGAGTTCCTTGGGAGGACGGTCGCTGGCGATGACGATTTGCTTGATGCCCTCGTAGAGAGCGTTGAAGGTGTGGAAGAATTCTTCCTGCGTGCGCTCTTTTTGGGCGAGGAATTGGATGTCGTCGATGATGAGCACGTCGACATTGCGGAACTTGTCGCGGAAGCTCGACATTTTGTCATAGCGCAACGAGTTGATCATCTCGTTGGTGAATTTCTCGCTGGAGAGGTAGCAGATAGCGGCCTGCGGCTGGCGTCGCTTGACCTCGTGACCGATGGCCTGCATCAGGTGGGTCTTGCCCATGCCGACGCCGCCATAGAGGAAGAGGGGGTTGTAGGCCTTGGAAGGATTCTCGGCGACGGCCTGGGCGGCCGCGCAGGCGAACTGGTTGCCGTTGCCAATGACGAAGGCATCGAACGTATAACGGGGATTGAGCTGCGCAACGCCGTCCCAGTCGAAGCGAGCTTGCGAGATAGGCGTGTGCACGCCGCGCGAAAGTCCGCCGTCGTGGCGCACCGGCGTTGCGGCGGGGTCGTCGTCGGGAGCGACGAACTTGACGTCGGTCAGGCCGAGCTGCAGATCATCCATGGCTTCCTGGATGAGATCGGCGTATTTGTCGCCGACGTGGCAGAACTCGTTCGTAGGTACGCGTACAAAAACAATTCCCCCGTTGGTGTGGCTGTAACGGGTGGGCTTGAGCCAGGTGTCGTAAGAGTGGCGATTAACTTTTTTCTCGAGCGCTTCCAGGATTCGCATCCAGGGATTGGTCGGCGCGGCATTGGCGGCATTGATAGAGGAAGACGTGGAAGCCATAAATGGTCTAAAACACCTGCTTGATTTCTACTCGCTCGAGCCGACCTTTTTTCAGGGGACCGAAGTTTAGGACAACCTGTGTACGGAAAATCTGGAGCGGAAACCTGCTACGCGAACCCGCTAAGTTTGCCGACTCAAATGATGAAGTGACAGAGCGAGATACTAGCACGAAATTTTTTGCGCGGCGAGAAATCTTAGCGGCAAAAATTGGGCGCGGTGAGAAAAAGAAACCACGCGGAACCATCTGTCAAGTAGCGGAATCGTTAATGCCGCAGAGATGGTGCAGAGGAGTGAGCGAGAAAAGATTTGGGCTCGCATCGCCGAACTTTTCGGCAGTAGCCGGAAACCCATGCCAGCGCTGCATTTTCGCGAAGAACTGTGGCAAACGTGATACAAAACAGAGTTCCGATGGCAACATTTTTCCCGATAGCCGGTAACCGCACAAAAAAATTCGCAGGCGTACTGCTGCTGATATTTTTAGCGCAGTGCGTTTGGCTGACCCGCGCCGAGTTGCGTTCCGGATTTGGATGCTACCCATCGGGGACGATGGAGCGGCAATCTCGGGCGAGGGAGGGGCTGGCGCAATGGAGGGGACAACGTGTCGCCGGCACACCGGGAAACGGTCCTCCATTGGATACAAGTCCGGCGGGTAATCCTCCGCTACAGACCTTTCACGGGTACGATCCTTACCGTTCTCCCGTGTGGTACCTGGTGGCGGCCGCGCCGGTCGCGTTCGGTCCTTCCCCTATGGACCCCGCGCGGGAGAAATTGTGGCTGTGGCTCACGAGGTTGCCCTACCTGATCTTTGGAGTTTTGCTGGGCGCGTCGCTGTGGTATGTAACCCGGCGCCTATACGGCAATCCGGGCGGGGTTATTGCGCTCGTGCTCTATTGCTTTTCACCGGGAATCATCCAGAGCAGCAGTGAAGTTTGCCGGGATTCGGAGAGCGGCGCGGCTTGGGGAGCGTTCGGAGCCGTCTTCACGGCTATCGCGCTTGCACATACTCTGTATGCCCCCCGCGAGGTGGTGCTGTGGAACTGGCGGCGGATAACTCTGCTGGCGATTTCCCTGGCGTTGGCGATAGGGTCCCAGTTTTCACTCATTGTCCTCGCACCGGTGACTTTGGGATTTCTGCTCTATCTCGCGCCGCAGCGTCGCGTGGCGGCAACCATGATCTGGGCCGCGGCGTGTGCCGGCGCGGCGGTCCTTTTCGCAGCGGGATATTTCTTCCATTTCGAGATCCTTTGGCGAGGGTTGCATAGGGCGAAATGGGTGGACGTGGCACCGGCGGCTCTGAGGATGAGTGAAAATTACAGAGGGGCGGCCAGTCATATCGTCCACGGCAGTCCCTTGCTGATTGTATTGCTGCCGGTTGCTTTCTTCGGGTATACAGCGTGCCGGAGAGCGCGCTATTTCGGCAATACGGCTCCGCTGTTGATGGTCGCGCTGTGTCTAGGTCTAGGGTTGGCCGCGCCTGACTTTCCGGGTCAGGGATTCTTGCTGGTTGCAATGCCGTTTTTGTTCGCTTTCGTGGCAGGGGTGTTTGCGGATCTGCTGGAGACGCGCTCCGGGTCGTATTCAGGGGGATCGGGTTCAGGTGATTCATACTCAGGGGGATTGTGGCTGCGAATTTTGCTCACCGGGGCGCTCGCAGGCTATGCGCTCTGGAGCCTGGTTGCGCTGGCGCAAGTTTAGAATTGAAAGAGGGTAAAAACACCTGGGCGAGGGTGAATGCGTCGTGCAACGTATCCTATTGATTCGACTGGAATTCCATTTCATGGTTGCGGAACCGCCCGAGTGGCGCGCGATGTAGGGTGCTTTTGGGCAATTTCGACCTTTTCCTGCGCATCAAACAGGAGTAAGATCACGCTCGTATGAAGCCTGCATCGGTGGTCCTGGTGGTTCTATTGTCGGCAGCGACGGCGAGTGTTTGCGCCGCCCAGTCGAATGGCGTTCCCGCTTCAGTTACCTCCTTCGGATTCGGCGGCAGCCGTAATACGGCGCCCGGCGTCCCGGCGAGTGTGACTTCGCTCGGTCCGAGAGGTTTTGGACCCAGCTTCCAGTGCTGCGCGACCCGCTTTTCGCCGCCGGGGACGATCCATGTCATACCAGGCGGCGTGCAGACAGGCAATCTGAATTTCCGGCATCACCATCACGGGAATGGCAATGGCTTTAACAATTACGGCCTGTATCCGGGCTATATTCCGATCTACTCCTATGGGGGCTATGATCCTGGGTATTCGCCGATGATTGTGGCGCAACAGGATGACGCAGTAGCGACTGACGAAGACACAGAAGAGGGTGGTCCGACGGTGTTCGAGCATCGCGGTCCGCGGCGCGCTCCAGCGGAGGAAGCATATAGCCGCGGCTATGAAGAAGGCCGTGCCGCCGCGGAGGACACACGTCACGATCGTCGCCGGGCTGAGGCACGCGCCGATGGCGATGAGCGTAGCGGCAAGAAATCGGAAGAGCGCAGCGAGAAAACCGACGCGAAATCTGATGATCAGCCCGCTCCCGCCGTTGTTGTGAAGACGGTTCTCGTCTATAAGGATGCGCACAAGGAAGAGATTGCGAACTACGCGATCGTCGGCGACCAGTTGTTTGACTTTACGAATGGCCGACGCAAGATCGCGGTGGCCGATCTTGATTTAGCGGCGACCACCAAGGCCAATGACGCACGCGGGGTGGACTTCCAACTGCCTGCGGTTCGCGCGAAGAAGTAGGTCTGTACAGATTTGGGGTAGGCCAACCTACCGCCATCTAGCCAGCCGGCGGATCCTTGCGTGTAGGTTCGGCTATTCAGGTCCAGCCCGCGGATGTGAGGCGACTATTTCCCAGGCGAAGGCTTCCCGGGCATGGTGCTGCCGGCGGTTCGGCATAATTGCCGGTATTTTGGCAGTGGTTTGCAAACTTCCTGCCAAATCTGTTTCATTCCAGTATCAGAATCAGAGAGTTAGCCATCTTTCCCGATATGGAACTCAAGGTGCAAAGATTTGCACATATCTTCGTGCGCTTAAGCGAAGATCCCGGAGGATACTGTGCAAAATCAGATACGGAACAATGAAATTCGGAACATTCACGCAGCAGGCCATGGTTTCTTAGCAGCGAACCTCTTTTCCGTGCAGATCGGCCCCATGCGGATCGCCGCAGTGCTGGTGGCGCTCATGCTTACCGTTCCGGCCATGAGCCAAGCCGTGCCCACCGGTACTAACCGTGGCGCGGCAATGACTAAGCTTTCTCCTGAACTGGCGGACCTTTCGCGGAGTACGGAGATGGACGCGCCAAACCCTAGGCCACTGAGTTCGGGACCACAAAATTCCGGATCGCCCAGTTCAGGATCAGGGAGCTGGGTTCGAGTCATTGTGCAGTTTCAACAGAGGCCTGCCAGCGAGCACATTGCAAGGGTGCAGAACCTAGGAGGCCGTTTCCATCGGCGGCTGGATCTGGTGCAGTCCGGGGTATTTACCGTGCCCGCGAGCGCTTTGGGCGAAATAGCCAGCGCTCGCGAGGTGCGTTTCATCAGCCTCGATCATGGGCTGGAGGCGGCAGACGACCTGACGAATGCGGCGGTCGGGGCCGATGTCGCCTTCCAATCCGGCCACGATGGTACAGGGGTGACGGTGGCGGTGATCGACAGCGGCATCAACGACACGAACCCGGATTTTTTCCAGAGCACAGGAAGCGCCTCGAGGGTTCTGTACCATCAGGACTTTACGGGCACGAGCATCCAGGACGCCGCGGGCAACGTAGTGTATGACACGTATGGCCACGGGACGCACGTCGCCGGGATTTTGGGTGGTAGCGGGAAGCTTTCGAATGGGCGGTATCGCGGCGTCGCGGCCAATGTAAACTTCGTCGATCTGCGGGTGCTGGACCAAAACGGCGGGGGGAGCGACAGTAACGTAATCGCGGCCATCCAGCAGGCCATTTCGCTGAAAAGCGCGTACAACATTCGCGTCATCAATTTGTCGCTCGGACGGCCGGTCTGGAATTACTATGCATCGGATCCGCTTTGTCAGGCGGTGGAAGCGGCGTGGCAAGCGGGAATTGTCGTGGTGGTGGCGGCAGGTAACTATGGACGGCTGGACGTAGACGGCAGCGATGGGTACGGCACCATCACAGCACCGGGAAACGATCCGCTGATCCTGACTGTAGGTGCGATGAAGAGCATGGAGACAACTTCTCGCACGGACGACTTGATTGCAAGCTACAGCTCGAAGGGTCCCACGACCTACGACCACGTGGTAAAGCCGGACATTTTAGCTCCGGGCAATCTGGTGAACTCGGTCATCGCTCACGGCAGCACGCTAGAGACGGAGTATCCGGACAATCGCGTGAGCGGTGTGGCGGACGGGAACTTCGACTACTTCACCCTGAGCGGCACGAGCATGGCCACGCCGGTAGTGAGCGGGGCGGTCGCGCTGCTGCTGCAACAGAACGCCGCATTGACACCGGATCAAATTAAGGCGCGTTTGATGAAGACGGCTTACAAAGCGTTTCCAGGCTCGAGCGTGGCGACGGATCCGGTGACGGGCGCAACTTATACATCGTATTACGATATGTTTACGGTGGGGGCCGGCTATCTGGATGTGGGCGCCGGCCTGCAGAATACGGACCTGGCTCCCTCCACTGTGGGCGCAGCTCTCTCTCCGGCGGCGGTTTACGATGCCACTGGTGGAACAGTTTCTTTGGTCGATGGGAACTCGGGGGTCAGCGGGAGTTCGGTCGTCTGGGGCAACTCGGTGGTGTGGGGGAACTCTGTCGTTTGGGGGAATTCCGTGGTCTGGGGAAATTCGGTGGTTTGGGGCAACTCCGTTGTGTGGGGTAACAATACGCTGGCTGGCTTCAGCGTAGTTTGGGGGAACTCCACGGGCAATGGCGGAACGGCAGGCTCGAGTGTGGTTTGGGGCAATTCCGCGGCGCTGAGTCAGGCTAGCTCGGTCGCTGCGAAAGGTGACGACTAGAGGCGCTGGAGTCGCCGATTACGGGGCGGGGCGCGCCTCTCGTCGTTGCCGACGTGGGTGCGCCCGAGTCTCTGTCGCAAGTATTCTTACGCCCCGCTGGGCTAGGCCTTCTCACACTTGCTACCCACAGCTTGCGCTGTGGGCTATATTCTTGGGCCGCTCTGCGGCGATATCTGGACATTGCGTTTGCCGACGTGGGTACGTCCGAGTCTCTGTCGCAAGTATTCTTACGCCCCGCTGGGCGGCTTGGTCCTTCTCACATTTGCTACCCACAGCTTGCGCTGTGGGCTATATTCTTGGGCCGCTCCGCGGCGATATCTGGACATTGCGTTTGCCGACGTGGGTACGCCCGAGTCTCTGTCGCAAGTTTCTTACGCCCGCTGGGCTTCGTCTTTCTCACACTTGCTACCCACAGCTTGCGCTGTGGGCTATACTCTTGGGGCGCTCCGCGGCGATATCTGGACATCGCGTTCCACTTTTCGAGAGGGTCGGGGTTGCGACCCGGACTCGGCCCGCTCCCTTTGAACCTCCCCCGCGTGTTATAATTTCGATGTATCCCACAGTGACTAACTGCCTGTAAATGCAGCTATTTACCCAAAATTTCGGGCCGCGACCCGCAAGCCCGAGTTCCTAATTCTATCCACGAGTTCAAAACATGGCTGATGACAAGAATCCAGAACTTCCACTGACCCCACCGGGCGACTCCGGCGGTCCCGGCGCCGCGAATATTGTTCCCATCAACATTGAAGAGGAGATGCGGCGTTCGTATCTCGACTATTCGATGTCGGTGATCATAGGGCGAGCGTTGCCCGATGTGCGCGACGGCTTGAAGCCCGTGCACCGCCGCATTCTGTACACGATGCAGCAGATGGGACTTGCGCCGAATAAGTCGACGCGCAAGTGCGCCAGAATCGTCGGAGACGTGATGGGTAAGTACCATCCGCACGGCAATCTTGCGGTGTACGACGCATTGGTGCGGTTGGCGCAGCCGTTTGCTATGCGGTATCCACTGGTGGATGGGCAAGGAAACTTTGGCTCGGTCGATGGCGATCCGCCAGCGGCGGATCGCTATACGGAAGCGCGGCTGACGCGGGTGGCGTCGGCGTTGCTCGAAGATCTCGATAAAGAAACGGTCGACTTCAGGCCGAATTATGACGGGAACGAAATTGAGCCGGATGTATTGCCTACGCGGATTCCGAATTTGCTCGTAAACGGATCCGATGGAATCGCTGTTGGCATGGCGACGAAAATTCCACCGCACAATCTCACGGAAATTGTGGATGCTGCCATCACGCTGGTGAACAATCCCGCGACGACGCTGGCCGAGATTTTGCAGATCGTCAAAGGCCCGGATTTTCCGACCTACGGCATCATCCACGGGCGCAGCGGTATTGCCGAGGCCTATCGTACTGGCCGCGGCCGTTTCATGATGCGCGCCCGGGCTGCGATCGAGAACATGACGAAGGAGAAGCAGGCCATTATTGTCACCGAGATTCCGTACCAGGTGAACAAGGCCCGCTTGATCGAGCGCATTGCGGCGCTGGTAAACGAAAAGATTGTTGACGATATTTCCGATGTGCGCGACGAGAGCGACCGTTCCGGCATGCGGATTGTTATTGAATTGAAACGTGGCTCGGAGCCTCAGATCGTGCTGAACCAGCTCTTCAAGCACACGTCGATGCAAGAGAGCTACAGCATGATTTTCCTGGCTGTGGCCAATAACCAGCCCAAGGAAATGGGGCTGATCGAGGCGTTGCAGCACTTCTTGCATCACCGCGCGGATGTGATTCGCCGGCGTACTGCGTACTTACTGAACAAGGCGCAGGACCGCGAGCACATCCTCGAAGGCTATTTGACGGCTCTCGACCACCTCGATAACGTCATTACTATCATTCGCGCTAGCGCTAACCGCGGCGATGCGCGCGACAACCTGGTGGCGTACTTCGCGGGTAAGAAGATCGATATCAACACCACGGGCCGGGCGCCGAAGATGGATCCGGAGAAGCCCTTTACGGCGAAGCAAGCGGAGGCCATCCTCGAACTGCAACTGCATCGCTTGACGCGACTTTCGATCGACGAAATCTCGAAGGAACTCGGTGAGACTCGCGACCGCATTGGCGAATACCAGAGCATTTTGGGGTCGGAAAAAAAGCTACGCAGCGTGATTGTGAAGGAGTTGGAAGAAGTTAAGAAGCTCTACGGTGATGTGCGGCGCACGACGATCGAAGACGAAGCCGCGGAGATCATGCTGGAAGACCTGATCGCTGACGAGCAGGTCGCGGTTACCGTCAGCCACTCGGGATATTTGAAGCGGACGCCGATCACGACCTACCGGCAGCAGCGCCGCGGCGGTACGGGCCGCACGGGTATGAAGACGCGGGACGAGGATTTTGTTGAGCATCTGTTCATCGCGTCTACGCATGCCTATATCCTCATCTTCACCAATACCGGGCGCGTTTTCTGGCTCAAGGTGTATGAAGTGCCTGACGTGGGCGCCGCAGGCAAGGGGAAACATATTGGCAATCTAGTGGGATTACTGGCGGGTGAATCGGTTCGTGCGTTCTTACCGGTTCGTAATCTGGAAGAGGAAGGCAAGTACGTGTTCTTCGCCACCCGCAAGGGGACCGTGAAGAAGACGGAACTGAAGGACTTCTCTCACGTGATGCAGCGCGGCATTATCGCCATTGGCATCGACACGGACGACGAACTCGTTGCGGCATCGCTGACCGACGGCAAGCAGATCGTCTTCCTGGCCTCTCATGAGGGCCAAGCGATTCGATTCAGCGAGGATG
>Ga0137403_10010741_pt1 | contig 10124 bp, 9 predicted proteins | sample CZOMad2_1_16fung_FD_122057 | JGI IMG/M metagenome (GOLD analysis project Ga0137403, IMG submission 122057) | Vadose zone soil fungal communities from Angelo Coast Range Reserve, California, USA - CZOMad2_1_16fungal (Hybrid Assembly) | ecosystem: Environmental > Terrestrial > Soil > Vadose zone... | reverse complement strand
GCGCGCATCGCGCACGAGATCCGCAACCCCGTGACCGCCGCCCGGAGCCTCGCGCAGCAGCTCGCGCGCGAGCCCGCGTCGCCCTTCGCCGCCGAGCACCGCCTCATCCTGGGCGAGCTCGAGCGCGTCGAGCGGCAGGTCGCCGCGCTCCTCCGCTTCGCGCGCCGCGAAGACTTCCGCTTCGAGCCGGTCGATCTGAGCGAGCTGGCCCGGGCGACGCTGGAGGCGTTCCGCCCCCGCCTCGAGGCGAGCGGCGTGACGCTCGAGCTCGAGCTGGCGGACGGCGTCACGGCGCGCGCCGACCGTGAGAAGCTCCGCCAGGTGCTGATCAACCTGCTCGAGAACGCGCTCGACGCCATGACCGCCGAGGCGGCCGGGCCACGCACGCTCTCGGTCGCGGTCGCCAACGGGCACGGTGCCGCCGCGCTCGAGGTGCGCGACAGCGGCCCCGGTGTGCCGGCGGACGCGTTGCCGCACCTCTTCGAGCCGTTCTTCTCGACCAAGCCGAGCGGTACGGGCCTCGGGCTCGCGATCGCGCGGCGCACGATCGAGGCGCACGGCGGCCGGATCGCGGTGCGCGCGGGGCGCGAGCGCGGCCTCGCCGTGAGCGTCGAGCTGCCCCTGGGCGAGGAGCGCGCGCGGTGACGGCGTCGGGGCTCCTCGTCGCGACCCTCTATCTCGTGCCCGCGCTCCTGTGGGCGATCATCGCGCGCCAGCTGTGGGCCTATCTGCGAGCGGAGCGGCCGCGCAGCCCCACGTTCAACGTCTTTCGTCTCGCGACCAGCGGCATCGCGCTCCACCTCTCGAGCCACGTGGCGCTGGCGCTCCTTCCCGCCGCGAGCCCGTCCACCCTCGCCTTCGGCCTCGGGCTCGCGCGCGATCTCACGCTGGTCGGGAGTCTCGCGCTCGGCCGGCACGCCATCCGTCTCATGCCGGTCCCGGAGCGTCCACCCGGGCGGGCCTGGCTCGCGGCCAACTACGGCTTCGCGGCGAGCGCGGGCCTCGGGCTCGTTCTTGCCCACGCGCTCCCGAGTGCGGTCGCCGTCCCCTGCGAGACGCTCGCCCGGTTCGGCGCGCTCCCGCTCGGCCTGCTCTGCCTGTGGGAGGGATGGAGAACGGCGCGGCCGGGCGCCTGGGGGCCCGAGGGTGCGATCGAGATGCGGCACCCCGACGTCGCGCTGGTCGGCTGGGGGCTTCTCGGCACGGTGGCGGCGTCACTCGCGCTGGCGGCGGCGGGCCAGCTGCCGTTCGGGCTCGTCCTGCTCGACGTGGGCATCGCGCTCGCCAGCGGGGCGCCGGTCGCGTTGCGCCTGCTCGGCGTCCTCATCCCCGACGTGCTGGTCACGGCGACGCTGCTCGCGGCGGCCGGGGGGGTGATGGTCGCGCACACGGCGCTCGCCGCGCGCCTGGCTCCGCTCGACCTGCCCCTCCTTCACTTCGCAGCCGCCCTGGCCATCGTCCTGGTGTTCATGCCGGGGCAGGCCTGGCTGCGGGCCGCGACCAACCGCCTGGTCCTGCGTCGCAGCCGCCACCAGCAGGCGGCGCTCCAGGCCTTCCTCCACACGCTGTCGCCGGAGCTCGGCACGCTCGAGTGCTGCCGGCGCGCGCTCGCCGAGCTGGTGCGGGTGCGGCAGGTGCCCGGCGCGGCCATCATCCTCCGCGACGGCGAGGCGATCGCCCACGGCGACTTCGACCTGGCGCCGCTGGTGCGCGTCTGGCCGCACGGCGCCGCGGCCGACGCGCTGCCTGCGCGGAGCTTCGGGACCATCGAGCTGCGCGCGCTCCCGCTCGCGTTGCGCGAAGCGCTCGTGCAGGCCCACGTCACGCTGGGCGCCGCACCGATCCTGAGCCCGCGCCGCCGCTGGGGTCACCTATTCCTGAACACCGGGATGCTGGGCGGCTTCTTCCACGAGGACGACGTCGAGGGTTTCCAGGCCTTCGTCGCCCAGCTCGCCCTCCTGCTCGACGGCGCGGACCTGCTCGCCCGTACGGTCGCGGTCGAGCGCTCGCTCGCGCACGCCGAGAAGCTCGCCGCCATCGGCGAGCTGGCGGCGCGCATCGCGCACGAGATCCGCAACCCGGTGACCGCCGCACGCAGCCTGGCGCAGCAGCTCGCGCGGGAGCCCGGGCAGCCGTGGGCGGCCGAGCACCGCCTCATCCTCGAAGAGCTCGACCGCGTCGAACGGCAGATGGGGGACCTGCTCCGCTTCGCGCGCCGCGAGGAGCTCCGCTTCGAGCCCGTCGACCTGGGCGAGCTGGCCCGGGCCACGCTCGACGCGCTCCGCCCCCGGCTCGACGCCGCCGGGATCGCGGCCGCCCTGGAAGCCGCGCCGGGCGTGGTCGCCCGCGCCGACCGGGACAAGCTCCGCCAGGTGCTGGTCAACCTGCTCGAGAACGCGCGCGATGCGCTCGCGACGTCCCCCTCGCCGCGACGGGTCGCGGTTGCCGTCCGCAACGGGGAGGGCGTCGCGACCCTCTCCGTCACGGACAACGGGCCCGGCGTCCCCGCCGACGCGCTGTCGCGCCTCTTCGAGCCCTTCTTCTCCACCAAGCAGACCGGCACCGGGCTCGGCCTGGCCATCGCGCGCCACGCGGTCGAGGCCCACGGTGGGGCGATCGTCGCCGCCCCCGCGGAGGGCGCGGGTCTGACCTTCCGCGTGACCCTCCCGCTCGCGGAAACGCCATGAGAGGGCGCATCCTGGTCGTCGACGACGAGCGCGCGATCGGCATCGCCATCCAGCGCCTGCTCGGCGCGCGCGGGCACGAGGTCGACGCCGTACACTCGGGCAAGGAGGCCCTCGCGCGGCTCGCGGAGCATGCCTACCACCTCGTCATCACCGACCTGAGCCTCAAGGACGTGAGCGGCATGGACGTCCTGCGCTGGGTGCGCGAGCACGCGCCCGAGACGGCGGTCGTCATGATCACCGCCTTCGGCTCGGAGAAGATCGCGGTCGAGGCGATGAAGCTGGGCGCCGCCGACTACATCCCGAAGCCCTTCGACAACGACCAGCTCGAGCTGGTGGTCGAGCGCCTGCTCGACGGCATGGAGGTGCGGCGCTCCCTCCGGCTCCTGCAGGAGCAGGTGGCGGGCGCGTATCGCTTCGGAAGCCTGATCGGCAAGAGCCCGGGGATGCAGCGCGTCTTCGACGTGATCCGCAAGGTGGCGGACACCGATCTCACGGTCCTCATCCGCGGCCCGAGCGGCACCGGCAAGGAGCTGGTCGCCAACGCGCTCCACTACAACGGCCCCCGGCGCACGAAGCCGCTCGTCAAGGTGAACTGCGCTGCGTTCTCGCGCGAGCTGGTCGAGAGCGAGCTCTTCGGCCACGAGAAGGGCGCCTTCACGGGGGCGGTCACGGCGCGCGAGGGGAAGTTCGAGATCGCCGACGGCGGCACGCTCTTCCTCGACGAGATCGGCGACATGCCGCTCGAGACGCAGGCGAAGATCCTGCGCGTGCTCCAGGAGCGCGAGCTCGAGCGGGTGGGCGGCAACCGCACGCTCAAGGTCGACGTCCGCATCCTCGCCGCCACCAACCAGGACCTCGAGGCCAAGGTGCAGGCGGGGAGCTTCCGCGAGGACCTCTACTACCGCCTGAACGTGGTCTCGATCGTGCTCCCGGCGCTGCGCGAGCGGACCGAGGACCTGCCGCCCCTGATCGAGCACGCCCTCGCCGCGGCGGCGGCGCGCCTGAAGCGGGAGCCGAAGCCGCTGGCCGCCGACGCCTACCGCGCGCTCTGTGCGCACGAGTGGAAGGGGAACGTGCGCGAGCTGGAGCACGCGATCGAGCAGGCGGTGGCGCTGGCGTCGGGGCCCGAAATCATACTCGGCGATCTGCCGGCCTCGGTGCGCGGCGTGTCATCCGACGGCGCCGCCGACCCGCCCGGCTCCTTCCGCGAGGCGAAGCAGCAAGCGGTCGAGCGCTTCGAGCGCCAGTTCATCCACGAGGCGCTCGAGCGCCATCACGGCAACATCTCGAAGGCCGCGGAGGACATGGGCATGTACCGCCAGCACCTCCAGTTGAAGCTGGCGGAGTACGGCATCGACGCGGCCGCGTACCGGGAGCGGTGAGTCAGCCGGTGGAGGTCCTCGACCCCGCGGCCAGGACCCGCACCAGCCGGGTGCCGAGCTACCCGGTGCGCCGGTGACGAGGGTGAGCTGGCTTCATGAAGCGGCAGAGGCGAGAGGCGGTCGGGCGTTGCCGCGCCGTATGGTCGACCAATGTATTGCGGCGTCCTCGTCTTCGGGCGCCTTACGTGTTACGTGAGCGCCATGGGGCACGTCTATCAACGCGTCAAGCTGGGCGCAGTCAACGAGGAGGAGCTGACCATTCTCGTCGACACCGGCGCAACGCTCTCGCTGATCCCGCCCGCGCTTGCCGATCGGCTCGGAGTAACGCGGCTTCCCCGGAAGCAGGTGATCGTCCTCGCCGACGGCCGGCGCATCGAGGCGGAGGTTGGCGTCGTCATGGTCGAGATCGGCGACCGCAGGGCGCCGAGCACCGTCGTCATCGCGGACTGCGACGAGCCGCTACTCGGCGTGGAGTCGCTCGAGACGCTCGGTCTCGCGGTGGATCCAACCACCGGCTCGCTGAAGCCGACCAGATCGTTCACGGTCCGGCTCGGCGGTATCAGCATGGCGTCGGCAACCACGGGACGCTGACTCACCTCCTCCGCTCGACCGCGTACGTCGCGACCTGCCGCGGCTCCGACCATCGCCCCCGGGGGCGAGTACCTGCGCCGTCGCCCGGCCGATCCGGGAGCTGGCTCCGGTAGAAGAGACCTCAGCCCGTCGCCGGACGCGGGCGCGGGACGAGCATCGGCACGGCGTGCCGGTACTCTCGGTACGCATCGCCGAAGGTCTCGAGCATCATGTCCTCCTCGGAGCGGATGTAGAGGAGGTAGATGGGGATCACGTAGAGGGCGGTGACGACGAAGGCCGTCCCGCTGAGATAGCCGACCGCGAGACCGAGCCAGACGAGCAGCGCCGCCAGGTAGACGGGGTGGCGGACGAACCCGTAGGCCCCGCGCGTCACCAGCTGGTGGCCGGCGAGCACGCCGTGTCCGGCGAAGAGCCCGCGCCAGGAGAGGAACGACCACACCAGCAACCCCGCTCCGCCGAGCGAGAGCGCTGCGCCGAGGATCGCCGCGCCGATCCTGCCGAGCGAGGCGGCGGACGCCGGCACCGCGCTCGACTGCACGTGGTACGTCACCGCCAGCAGAATAAGCGGCTCGACCGTGCACACCGCCTCCACCCATCCCATGCGAAAGGCGACGAACCGCTTGCGGCCGAGGAAGGTGCGGACGAACGCCAGGATGACTCCGGCACCGCGCATGTAGCCGACGTCGGCCACGATGAAGAGCGCCTGCGTGTAGATCGCCGCGAGCATGGTCTCAGGCCGCCGCCGCGTGGTCGTTCCGCGTGCCGAGCGGGCGGGCGTCTACCGAAGGCTCGTCGGCACCCGCGTCGCGCCCGAGCGCGGCCGAGAGCCCCGCCAGCACGCCCACCACCACGACCCCCCAGACGGCGAACAGCGCCGCCGGCTCGAGCACGGAGCCCAGCAACCCGGTCGGGATCACGATTGCGCTCGGCAGCATGGTCATTCCCTCCTGCGGCGTTGGGAGTGCAGGCGACGTGCCAGGCGGCGGGTGGCCGCATGGGCTCGACTTCCCAGGGGCCGGTGCATTCCCCGGCGTGCGAGCGGCGCATGCCTCGCCGTGCGGCCCGGCCGCACGCGATGCGTCAGCGCAACGCCGCCGCGAGCGCCGCCTGATACACGACCTTGAGCGCGACGCCGCGCTCGGTCGCCAGGCGGCGGCAGTCCTCGAACTCGGGGGCCACGTTGGGGGTGCCATCCGGCGCGCGGGCGATCTTGACGCGCACCGTCCCGTAGAGCGTCTCCACCGTCCGCTCCTCGCGCGGCAGGACGAGGCGCGCCCAGGTGGTGTAGCGGAGGCCGATGGTCGAGGTCTCGGCGAACACGATGCCCGCCAGCCGGTCGCGGTCCGCGGGCGCGGCCAGCACGCGCAGCATGATCGCCGGGCGGCTCTTCTTCATCACCACCGGGACGAGGAAGGCGTCGCGCGCGCCGGCAGCGAGGAGCCGCTCGAGGACGTGCTCGTAGAGCTGCGGGCTCATGTCGTCGATGGTCGCCTCGAGGACGACGACCTCGTCGGCGCCCGCGGCCGCCACCGGCTCGCCGAGGAGGATGCGCAGCAGGTTCGGGCGGTCGGCGAGCACGCGGTCGCCGGCGCCGTAGCCGACGGCCTCGATGCGCATCGCGGGGGCGGCCTCGCGCCGCGCCAGCGCCGCGACGATGGCGGCGCCGGTCGGCGTGACCAGCTCGGCCGCGCCGTCCTCGAGGCGGACCGGGCGGCCGGCGAGCAGCTCGACCACGGCCGGGACCGGCACCGGCAGCGGACCGTGCGCCGAGGGCACGCGCCCCTGCCCCATGGGCAGCGGCCCGGCGTAGACGGCCTCGACGCCCAGGTGCACGAAGCCGAGCGCCGCCCCCACCACGTCCACGATCGCGTCGAGCGCGCCGACCTCGTGGAACTGGACGGCGTCGGCGGGGACGCCGTGCACGCGCCCCTCGGCCTCGGCGAGGCGCGCGAAGACGGCGAGCGCGCGCTCCTTCACCGGCGCGGCGAGGCCCCTTTTCGTGAGCAAGTCGCGGATCTCGCCCCAGGCGCGGTGCCCGTGGCCGTGCGTTGGCGCCCCCTGGTCAGGGTGCTCGCCGTGCACGCGCACGTGGAACTTGGCGGCCGCGATGCCCGAGCGCGCGACGCGCTCGACCGCGACCTCGACGCCGGGGAGCGCGAGCGCCGTGATCGCCTCCCGCAGCGCGTCGAGCGGTAGGCCGAGGTCGAGCAGCGCGCCGACCGTCATGTCCCCGCTGATGCCCGAGAACGTGTCCAGGTAGGCGATCCTCACCGCGACCCTCCGCGCTCATTGCGTGCGCCCCCCCGCGGTGCTACAGCGGTCCCCGCGGAGCTCGCCATGAGAAAGCGCGAACTCGATGCGTTTCGCACGCTCCTCGAAGAGCGGCGCCACGAGCTCATCAGCGAAGCCTCCCGCACCGTCGACGGCATGGGGGAGAACCGCGAGCAGTTCCCCGACCCGACCGATCGCGCCTCGTTGGAAGGCAACCGCAACCTCCTCCTCCGCATCCGCGACCGCGAGCGCAAGCTCATCTCGAAGATCGACGAGGCGCTCGGGCGCATCGACGACGGCTCGTACGGCAAGTGCGAGGAGTGCGGGGCGGACATCGGTATCGAGCGGCTGAAGGCGCGCCCGGTGACCACGCTCTGCATCGACTGCAAGTCGCTCCAGGAAGCGCAGGAGCGCAAGCTCCGCACCTCGTGAGCGCACCGCGCAAGGCGGTAATCCCGGCGGCAGGGCTGGGGACACGCTTCCTGCCCGCGACCAAGGCCATCCCCAAGGAGATGCTGCCCATCGTCGACGTCCCGACCATCCAGTACGTGGTCGAGGAGGTCGTGCAGTCCGGGATGACCGACGTCGTGTTCGTCACCGGGCGGGGCAAGAGCGCGATCATCGACCACTTCGACGTCTCGCCCGAGATCGAGCGCTTCCTCGAGGAGAAGGGGAAGCCGGACCTGCTCAGGATGGTGCGCGAGGTGTCGCGCATGGCGCACGTCGTCTCCGTGCGCCAGAAGCGCCCGCTCGGCCTCGGGCACGCGGTGCTGGTGGCGCGCCGCTACGTCGGCAACGAGCCCTTCGCGGTGCTGCTCGGCGACGTCATCATCGACGCGCCGGTCCCGTGCACCCGCCAGCTCCTCCAGGTCTACGCGACGCATGGCCCGGTGATCGCGCTCCTCGCCGTGCCGCCCGAGAAGACGCACCTCTACGGCGTCATCGCGGGCAAGCAGATCGCGAAGGGCTTGTACCACGTCGACACGCTGGTCGAGAAACCCGCGCCCGGCACGGCGCCGACCAACCTCTCGGTCCTCGGCCGCTACGTGCTGCCGCCGGAGATCTTCGACATCCTCGAGCACACGCCGCCCGGCAAGGGCGGCGAGATCCAGCTCACCGACGCCCTGCAGACGCTCGCCCAACGGATGTCGCTCTACGGCCTCGAGACCGAGGGTCGACTCTACGACGCGGGCGACCGCGTCGGCTTCATCGAGGCGACGGTCGCCTTCGCGCTGAAGCGTCCCGAGCTGGCGGCGGAGCTGAAGCCCGTGCTGCGCCGCCTGCTCGACGGCTAGCGAGGGGAACGTCTCGTGGTGGCGCGCACATCCAGCGTCTGGCGCGCCCGCCACCGGGCCTTGCAGCAGCCGGCGCTCACGGCATTCACGTCGATCTGGGGCCCGCCCGGTGCAGCCGAGGAAACGCACCTCCGCATCTGACCGGCTTCGTGTCCTGCCCTGGCGGGCCGCCTCGCCGATACCCCGGGTGCTGAAGGGAGGGAGGCGAAGGCGTGCCGGCGCGTTTGACCTCTATTCTCGGGCACGGAGTGTTCCGGACACGGGACGCCGAGAACAACGAACGGGGTTGGCCAGTTTTCCGTCACCATCGGCGCTACCGGATGTTGTCCGCCGCTGTCCGAGAAGGGGTTCAGCATGCGGTCGGTCCGGGCGCGTTCGGTCCTAGCCCTCGCCTTGGTCCTCCTTGCCACGCACGCATTCGCCGTCACCAAGACCGTCGAGGTCGGACCGGGCAACACCTTGACGTTCGCCGACGAAGAGACCGGGACTGACACCACGACCGTGACGGTAGGGGACACGGTCGAGTGGCAGTGGATGTCGAGCGGACATTCCACCACGCGGACCGACTCCCCCGAGGCATGGGACTCCGGCGTGCAAGAGGCCCCCTTCACCTTTTCCCACATGTTCCGGACGCCAGGCACCTTTGCATATCACTGCACGCCCCACGAGTTCTTGGGGATGACCGGCACGGTCGTGGTACTGGCAGGCGGCCCCACGACCACGACGACGCTGCCCCCACCGAAGTGCACCGATGCCGAAGCGCTGGTCCGCACACGGGCCGCGGTCGACGCGCAGTGCGACTGCGCGGGCGCCCCGAAGCATGGGGCCTACGTCAAGTGCGCGGCCGCCGTGGCCAAGGCGGCCGCGAGAGCTGGCACGCTGCCGAAGGCCTGTAAGGGTAAGGTCAAGCGGTGCGCCGCGCAGTCGACCTGCGGGCGGCCAGGCTTCGCCACCTGCTGCCGAACGAACGCACGCGGCGTCCAGACGTGCAGCATCAAGAGGAGCGCCGCGGCGTGTAGGCCGCCCAGGGGAGGCACCGCCTGCGTTGGCGACCGCGCGAGCTGCTGCGACGCGTGCGGCGGCGCGACGTGTCCTGCACCCGCCACGACGACCACCACGAGTACGACACCGGGCCCGACGACGACGCTAGGCGGGAGCTCAACGGCGACGACGACGACCACCACGCCGTCGATGGTGAATCTGTGCGATGGCCTGACGCTCTGCGCGTGGGGCGTCTGCGTGGCCGGGACGCCGGCGCTCTGTCCGGATGGGACACCGGCGCTCTGGTTCGGCACGGCAACCAGCGTGAGCGGGTCCGTCGACATCGCGTTCACGCTCTGCGCCTCCGACGCCTTTGTCTCCGGTGCCTTCTTCTGCCTTCCGGACTCCGCGCCGTGCTTCGTGACGGAGAGTGCCATCTTCGGAACGCCTTTCGTCACCCTCGACGGCATCACGATCCTCTTTGACCCGTTCATCTTCGCGGATGGCAGCAGCTGCACATTCGATGCGCTGCTCGTCGGGCCCACGATGAGCGGCGACTTCTTCTGCGTCGACTCGTTCGGCTTCGCGGTGAGCGCGGGCACGTGGGGTGCGAGCCGCTGTCCATGACCCTCGGGCACCTCGCCGGAAGACCCACGAGGAGAACGATCGAAGGGAGCCGGCTGCCCGGCTGCGCCGCGCGCTCGTATGGGCGCTCGTCGCCCTGGTGGTGATCGAGACGGGCTGGCTCTTCTATCCAGCCGTCCGCGTCCGGCTGCTCGCAGTCGAGGAGACGCCGGCGCGGCGCGGGCAGCGGCTGGCCGGCGAGCTGGGGTGTTTCTTGTGCCACGGGCCGGGGGGCGGCGGCGGGACGAAGAACCCTGGCAGCGAGGAGGGGACGGTGCCCGCGTTCACGGAGC
>Ga0137403_10010739_pt1 | contig 10125 bp, 10 predicted proteins | sample CZOMad2_1_16fung_FD_122057 | JGI IMG/M metagenome (GOLD analysis project Ga0137403, IMG submission 122057) | Vadose zone soil fungal communities from Angelo Coast Range Reserve, California, USA - CZOMad2_1_16fungal (Hybrid Assembly) | ecosystem: Environmental > Terrestrial > Soil > Vadose zone... | reverse complement strand
CACAACCCAGATTCTGGCGATCAGATCGAAGTAACTGACCCGCAGCACCCGCTGTTCGGTCGCAAATTCACCGTCGCGTCTCGCACCGCAACAATTGGATCGAAACATACTGGTCATGTTGTGGTGGTATATGGACCGCGCGTGTTGCTGAGATTGCCCGTGTCGGCGACGAACCTGACTTCTCAACCTTCTTCCGCGATGACAAGCAAACTGACACGGCAGGCGCTTGAAGAATTGATCGCTTTGGTCAAGGAGAGCCCCTCCACTACATGCGCGTTCGACCCGAGAACCTCTGGAAGCGACTCCCACAAGCCCTCCAGAAAGAGGTCGAAGAAGATTTCGCCGCGATTCTCGCGGAGGTAGTCCATGAAATCGGAACTCATCAGCGAGCGCCATCTCGCGCGCCGCGCCGTGATCTACATCCGGCAATCGACCCCGCATCAGGTGCTCACCAACCTGGAGAGCCAGCGACTGCAATACGACCTGCGCCGCCGAGCATTGGAGCTGGGATGGCGTGAGGAGGACATCGAGGTCATCGATGCCGATCTGGGCCTGAATGCCGCGGCGATCGCACATCGGGAAGGTTTCAAGGATCTGATTGCGCGCCTGACACTCGGACAAATCGGAATCGTGTTGTCTTACGAGGTCACGCGCCTGTCTCGTAACTGCACCGACTGGTACCCATTGTTGGATTTGTGCAGCTTCAAAGACTGTCTGATCGCCGATCGCGATGGGGTCTACGATCCGGCTTCCGCCAACGGTCGGTTGTTGCTCGGACTCAAGGGCACCATTTCCGAGATGGAGCTGCACACGATCCGCGCCCGACTGACCGCGGGACTGTTGAATAAAGCCCAACGCGGGGAGCTCGCGTTGCTGCTGCCGATCGGCCTCACCCGCGATCCCAGTGGCGTGGTGCTCAAGGACCCCGACCGCGAAGTTCAGGTGCGTTTGGAGCTGGTGTTTTCCACCTTCCTGCAAGCCGGTTCCGCCGCCAAGGTGCTGGTCCACTTCAATCGCAATGACTTGCGACTTCCCCGCCGGGGCCGCTTCGGTCAAACGCGCTGGCGCCCGCCCACGGTCGCTGCCGTTCTTCAGGTGCTCAAAAACCCCGCCTACGCCGGCGCCTTCGTCTACGGCCGCAGCCGTTCCGTGCGTAGCGCTCCAGGTGCAAAGGCCCTTCCGAAGAAGCTGCCGCGCGAGCAGTGGAGAATCGTCGTGAAAGACAAGTATCCGGCCTATGTGAACTGGGAAACTTTTGAGAAAATCCAGGCCATGCTGCGTGACAATTACGCTGAGTACGACCGTAACAAAACCCGAGGTGTGCCGCGTGAAGGCGAGGCGCTCCTGCACGGCATCGTCTATTGCGGGGAATGCGGCCACAAAATGGTCGTGCAGTACAAAAACAGCACCCGTTACATCTGCAATTACCTGCGCCAGCAGCACGGCACACCCCAGTGTCAGTTTATCCCGGCCAATCCGATTGATCGGCAGGCCGTTACAGCGTTCTTCCAAGCGCTCGCGCCAGCAGAACTGAATGTACTGGCGCGCGCCACACACCAACGCCGTCAAGCCGACGCCGCTACCGCTCGCGCGCAGACCCAACAGGTCGAACGCTTGCGTTATCGCGCGGCGCTCGCCGAGCGTCAGTACGAGCAGTGCGATCCTGACAATCGTTTGGTCGCCGCGGAACTTGAGCATCGTTGGGAAGAAGCACTTCGAGATCTGCGGCAGGCTGAGGCGGCTGTCGATAAAAATCCGCAGCATCCGGTAGTCGCAAGTGAGGCGATTAGCACTGAACTGCGGACGGCCTTCGCAGAACTCGGAAAACACTTGCCGGAATTGTGGCAAGGATCGCTCCTGCCCACTGCACGAAAAAAGGCGCTGCTGCGTTGTTTGATCGACAAGGTCGTCATCCATCGGGCCGCGCGCGATTGCGTTCATACCCGCATCGTGTGGCGGGGCGGCGATGTCACTGTGCTCGATATCCCCATCACGGTCGGATCTCTGGAGGAGCTTTCGTGCGGCCAGGAGATGGAAAAGCGCATCGTGAAACTCGCTCGAGCCGGTCATCTCGACCAAGCAATCGCCAAGCAACTCACCGCCGCGGGCTTCCGCTCTCCCTTGCGTGGACATGTTCTGCCCAGCACCGTGCGCATCATCCGCCTGCGTCACGGCATCATGCAGCTCGCCAGGCAATCTCATCCGCGGAAAATACAGGGATATCTGACAGTTCCCCAAGTAGTGCGGATGTTGGATGTGCAGAGCCATTGGATTTACGACCGCATCAACAACGGCACCATCGCGCTCTCACGTGATGCACGTACTAAGCTGTATCTCTTCCCCAATAAACCGGCTACGCTTGCCGGGCTTCGCAAGCTCAAGGCTGGCAAACGTAAACACCTCACCTTCGATGAGTAGGTGGGTTCTTGAGGAGGGTACTGAGATGCATGATCGAACAGACCTTTGATATCAAACTCGAGAATCCAACCGTATTTCCAACACCGCTCTCGCGTGACTCCAACGGCATCGAGCGCCGACTTTCTCGGCCTGTAACCGTAAGAGTCTGGAAGGAATACGGCCTCGAGACTCGGCTCAATGGCTGTCTTGACCACCATCTGCGCCACGCGATCCGCTACGGTGGGCACACCCAAAGTCCTTTCCACTCCACTCTTTTTGGGAATGGAGACGGCGAGCACCGGAGGCGCAAAGGAGCAATCTGTCGCTATCTGCATCGAGGGTGTAGATTTCCCGAAGAAAGCTAAGAATTTGCTCGTCTTTGGGCGTTAGTGGGAATGGGTCCCTTCCCTCAGAGATGTTCTGACGGAAAAACTGCAGCATCGCTTCTGGCGGAATGCCCCCATTCACCATGAGGAGTTTTTCTGCCGTGGTGGCCCATTCAGAGAGGCAGCATTCGCCTGGAAGCGCACCGCGCTCGGCGAAAGCTGTAGCGGGAGAGTCGGAGAGATAGAGAACAGTTTGACCCGCCTCATTCAGTCTTTGCGCTTTCGGAGAACCATTTGGAGGAGCGCCGACGCTGCTGATGTTGAGTGGTTTCTCACCAGCCGGTTGGATCCGAAACATAGCCTCTCTCCCTCGCACCAGTTCGGCAACAGGCATATCGCCGGGAGCGATCCCAAGGAGTCGCGGAAAGTCGCACTTCGTCTCACCAGTCGAGGAGGGTTAACGGTGCGGCGTTGGGAAAGCTCCTCTCGCGGCAAGGAATCCGACTTCTTGCGGCATGCCCGCCGCGAGCACAGACGAGAATCCCACTGCAGAGGCCAGAAATTTACGGAGCGATTCCCTCAATCGCCGCTTCGTTCCCCCGCATTGCCAGCTCCTGTTGGTTCACGCCTCATTCGGGCAGAACTACCTGACCGTTGATCTCAAAGTCGCCCGTGATAGCCGGTGTGTCGCCAACCGGCTGTCCTGCGCCTACCGATAGGTTGTATTTGCCTTGCGCGACGATGATGTCGCCGGCATCAGTCACCATACTCAGATCGCGGCCCTGCAAGTGAAACTCAACACGCTGACTGGCGCCTGGTGAGAGGTGAATCCGCTGAAATCCGCGGAGGCCCCGAATCGGTGCGCCGGGGACGTCAGGAAATTTCAGGTAAAGCTGCGCAACCTCATCCCCGGCAAGATTGCCGGAATTGGTGACTGTCACAGCAACATCCAAGGGATCGCCCGCATTGATGGGTGTGCGGGGCAGGGTTAGCCTGCTGTACTTGAACGTGGTATAGCTTAGACCATACCCGAATGGCCAAAGTGGCTCGCCCGCGAAGTAGCGATAAGTCCGCCCCTTCATGGAGTAATCCTCGAAGTGAGGCAGCTGGTGTACATCCTTGTAAAAAGTGACTGGCAGCCGACCCGCGGGGTTTATTTTCCCGCTCAGCGTCTCGGCAATTGCTGCGCCTCCCTCCTCGCCTGGATACCACGCCTCCAAGATGGCATTGGCGTGCTCCTTCTCCCACGTCACACCCATCGCGCTGCCGTTCGTCAATACCACGACGAGTGGCTTGTGAGTGGCCCATACCGCGTGCAGCAATTCCTCCTCCGGTGCCGGCATGGCGAGATTCGTGCGATCTCCGCCTGAGAACCCAGGCTGATCAACCGGCATCTCTTCGCCCTCGAGACGGCTGGTAATGCCGACCACGGCAACAACAACATCGGCCTCCCTCACCGCCGCGATCGCGACCGGATCGGGACCATCGGCGGCCGGCGCCCAGATCATCCGGGCCTCGGGTTTACGATGAGATGTTTGCCCGTATTCGACTTCCACGCTCACGGGACGTCCTTTCTCGAGGTGAATTCGCCCGAGATTGGCTCCCGGACCCGCCGTCTGTATGAAATGTTGGCCGGCTAGTGAGACTCGTGCATAGCCGTCAGCCTGCATGCCGAGCACGAAATCGCCCGTCTCATTCGGCGTGAGGTTGCCGGTCCAGTGGACGCTGAATGCGGATCTGCCTTTCAGTCCCTGCGGAAGGTTGGTGTCGCTCAGATCAATCGAAGAATCCGTGCGCGACAACAGCAATGCTGACTTCGAGCCAATACCGGTTCCCAGGCCATAGTCGGCCCGCACACCGGGCTTGCCTTCGGGCGTGGTGAACAGCGCAGCCGGCACCGGATCGCCGTGCGTGGACAGGAATTGTATTCCCGGCACGTACGTGATCTGCGCTCCAGTGAATTCAGCCTTCAAACCTTCCAGCACACTGACAGTGTGAGAGGGTATGCCGTTATAGTTGCCGAGCAGGACGGTTGCCTGTTCCGCCAGAGGGCCCACCACCGCAATTCTCTTTACCGAGCGCAGAGGCAGAACACCATCGTTCTTCAGGAGCACCATGGATTCACCGGCGAGACGGCGAGCCATGTTCCGATGGGCGGCGCTGTCGAGGCGGCTCGGATCGAGTTTCGAATACGGGACCTGCGAGGGCGGATCGAACATGCCCAGACGCATTCGTGCGGTGAACAAACGAACCAATGCCGTGTCGATCGCGCTTTCGGACAGATATCCCTGTTGGACCGCCTCGACATATGGCCGGTAATCGCGGTCGTCCTGAACTTTGTCGAGAAAGTCGATACATTCATTGTCCATGCCTCGTTCCAGGGAAATGGCCGAGGACTGCGGCTGAGTTGGACGGTAATGGTGACCGCTGAAGATATCGCGCACGGCACCACAATCGGAGACCACATAGCCACGGAACTGCCAGGCGCCACGCAGCGTCCGTTGGAGAAGGAACTGGCTGGCGCAGGCCGGCTCGCCGTTGGTGGCATTATAAGCGCACATAATGGATCCGGCGTGACCCTCCACTACGGCTGCGCGGAATGCGGGAAGGTAAGTGTCTTCCTGGTCGTGCTTGCTTACATCCACGTCCGCGAAATGGCGAGTCGGCTCGGGTCCACTGTGAACAGCGAAATGTTTGGGCGTGGCGATGGCCAGATAATATCGGGGATCATCGCCCTGAAGGCCGGTTACGAATGCCACTGCCATGCGGGCAGTGAGATGTGGGTCCTCTCCGTAGGTTTCCTGTCCCCTGCCCCAGCGTGGATCGCGGAAGATGTTGACGTTCGGTGCCCAGAAGTCCAGGCCCTCGAAGATGTTTGAGTGACCCTCCGCTTCAGCGAGAGCGTGCTTGATGCGACCCTCGACGCCAATCACGGCCGCCATCTCATGGATAGCCGCCGTATCAAATGTTGCAGCCAATCCCACAGGTTCGGGAAACTCTGTAGTGCCGTCTCTGGCCACGCCGTGAAGGGACTCGCTCCACCAATCGTACGCAGGCACGCCGAGGCGCTGGATTGCGCGCGCCTGATTTACGAGCTGCGAAGTCTTCTCTTCGAGTGTCATCCGATGCACGAGGTCGGCCGCGCGCACCTCCGGTGACAGGCTGGTATTCAAGTAGGGTGCGTTCTTTGTGTCTTGCGCCCCAGCGACCCCCATGCTGATAGTCAGGCTCAGAACCAGTGGACCCACGGCCCTCAGTGTCGTTCGACTCATCGACACGCTCCCCTTGTCGCGATGATAGCGCTACCTTCTGAAGGGTAGTATTGTCTGAGTTATAGGGGAATTTCAATGAGCCACCCAGAGACACTCACTTGGCTGTTGATGCTGCTATTGGGAGCACAAGCTTGGGCACAAGTGGCGACCGAGGTGCCGGCGCCGGTTGCGGGCGCGAAACCGGTAACTGTGGATCACATTACGATCCATGGGACTGCGTTGGAGGAAAACCTCGAGGGTAATGCCGTGGACCGGGACGTGATCATATTCCTGCCACCGGAGTATTCGAAGAACCCGCGAACGCACTATCCAGTACTTTATGCCCTGCACGGTTATTCGATCGGCGCGGAGCAGTGGACTCACGAGATACATGTGCCGCAGACGCTGGAGGGAGCCGTCGCGAAGGGTGCAAGACAAATGATCGTCGTGCTGCCGGACTCGAAGACGCGGCACAATGGATCGATGTATTCGAGCTCCGTAACTACCGGAGACTTCGAGCAGTTCATCGCTCGGGACGTCGTCAAGTACATCGACACGCACTATCGGACAATTCCAAGTCGCCTGAGCCGCGGCCTGGCGGGACACTCAATGGGTGGTTACGGTGCGACGCGGATCGGCATGAAATATCCCGATGTATTCGGAAGTCTATACATCATGAGCCCATGTTGCCTCGCGCCGCGAGAACCCGGTCCTGAGGCGGTCGAGTTGGAAAAGGCCGTGGAAAATGCTCACTCCCCGGCCGACTTGGAAAAACTGCCATTTTTCCTGCGCGCCACCTTGGCCAGCGCCGCAGCGTGGTCGCCGAATTCTCACAATCCGCCACTCTATCTTGACCTGCCGACCAAGGGCGGGGTGACTCGGCCTGACATCGCCGCGAAATGGGCGGCGAATGCCCCGCTGGCATTCATGGACCAGTACATCGCCAATCTCCGTCAGTATCGGGCCATCGCGTTGGATGTCGGAGACCAGGATGGCCTGCGTGTCGATACGACCAAACTTCACACAGCGCTGGACGAATACGCCATTCCAAATAGCTTCGAAGTCTACTCAGGAACGCACACGAGTGCGGTTGCCGATCGGTTTCAGAATCATGTCGTGCCATTCTTCAGTGAGGCTCTATGCTTCAGCAACTGTCGCTGAGAATGTGCGCGGATAGGGCGGTGCTGGCCGTTGCCTTGCTGTGCAGCACCTTCGCAACGTTGGCGCGCGAGGCCGCCCCCGCGCCGCCCCTGGGATGGAATAGCTGGGATTCCTACGGCCTCACCATTGATGAAGCCGATTTCGGGGCCAATGCGCAGGAGTTGGCCAAGCTGCGCTCCTATGGCTGAACGTACGCGGTGATCGACGAAGGGTGGTACATGGGCAACCCCTTCGGGGACAGTCATACGCGACTTCACGTCTGCGCGGAGAGCCTGACCACGCTATTGGAACTTCATGACCAAAGGCACTGGGCCCGGCGCGCAAGGACGTTCACAATCCCCACCATCGCGACGCCAGACCCCCACCCCCCTGCTGACGCTCGCGCACCGCACGCCCCTGCCGGTATTCCCGGCGGGGGCGTCTCGTTTTTGGCCCTCGTTCCTGATGGTGCACTCACAGAATGGGCTTATTGCCGGGGCATTGACATTACGTTCCGCTTGCGACCCGGTAGTTTCGCAGCGTAGCCACGTCGTCCAACACCGCATCGATCCCGGTATAGAGAAGGTTCATGACCTCGTGGGCATGAAAGGCGCGGTTGCGGCGCTGCTGCCCTTGGGGTCGCAGTATGTCCATCTCGACTAGTACGGCGACAGCCGCGTTGGCAGACGGAAAGCTGACCTTCAGGCGTTCGACCAAAGAGGTTACGGTAACAACGGGTTGACCCAGCAAGAGATCGGCGACACGCCATGCGGTGGCGTGCTTGCGGGTGCGCCGTGCCGTAAGACGTTCTTGCCATCGTTCGGCGACGGTTCGGAGCTCGCGCAGCAGATGCACTGTGTGGCGACACGAAGCCACTGTGCATTCGAGGAACAACTCGACCCATGACGACCATCGCAGCTGCATCTGTACTTCGAGAAGGGCGTCGTAATATTCGCGCTGACGACGTTTGAGGAATGTCGCGAGGTGGATCGGGTGTCCACCGTCACAAACGAACATCAAGGGAAACAGCAATCTTCCGATGCGCCCGTTCCCGTCAACAAAAGGGTGAATCGCTTCAAACTGCGCGTGAACAATCGGAGCGCGCGACAGCACACCAATATCGTAGTGACTTTCGGGATCCGGTTCGTAACGAATGAGCCGATCAAGATCGGTCATAAGTCGCGGTACCTCCGACGGCGGTGGAGGTATGTACCGAGCATCCTCTATTTTTAGTCCACCGATGAAATTCTGGATACTGCGAAACTGTCCGGGTGTTGCGCGTGAGTCCGCGCTCATAAGCTGTCGGTGCATCTTGCGAATCAGCGTGGTGTCGAGCGCGTGTTGCCCCCGTTTCTTCACCTGCGCAATGCCGAGCGTGTACGCGCGGAGGTAATTTAGTGTCTGCTCGGCATCAGAATCGGCAATCGCATCTGGCGTGCCTTTCTCGAGCTCATGGAGGAGCAGCCCATCGAATTGGGTATGCGTCCCTTCGATTTGACTGCTGTCTACAGCTTCACGCCGATTGAGCATGTGCATAAGCAGATTTGCATAGGTCGGAACCGCTTCGACAGCATCCGAGAGGACCTGAATTTCTCGTTGAGCAAGCGGGAAGAGCAGTGAGTTGACTGGCAAGGTGGCCGGCACCAGCGGAGGCACGACCGCGTAGCATCCAGAATGCCCCGGGACAGGCACGGCGGAGCCGCGTAATGTTGGATGCAGAGCGGACTTGCGCATCGAGAAAGCCTGAATAGGACATGACCTTATTAAGGTTTTCTAATATAAACCCTTATTAAGAAAATCGCCATTCAAGGTTTCTTTGATGCTCTGCGGCCAGGAGCGGCGGCGAGCCGGGCAGGAGCCCGAGTCAGTCTTGATGAACGCCTCGGCGACCCACGGCAAGGCCGCGAAGAAATTGCCCCGCCCGCTGGAGCTGCCACCACGCTGCCACCAGCGGAGGGAAATCCGGGGGTATCAGTGTGCCGGCTCTGGCCGCCGCTGCAACCAGCCGCGGAGTGCTAACTACTTGTTTGATCGAGGATAAACCGCGGGATCAACTGCGAAGAATTTGGCTGGGGTGGAAGGATTATTCGGCCCTGCGGGCCTCACCCCTTCGGGGCCGCCCGCGGCGCGTTAACACGAGCAACGGCGCCAACCAATCAGCCACCACAGCGTGACCGACAACCCTGGCCGCTACACCGAGCACCGCGGCCGTTATCCTTCCCGTCGTGGCTCAAGCCCAGAGCAACACCCGAGCGCTTCTTGTGGCTCATGCCTTCTGATATGGCTGGGGTGGAAGGATTCGAACCTCCGAATGGCGGGATCAAAACCCGCGATAGTGACCAGCATAATCAACAAGTTAAGTTACTGATTCTACTCACCGGCTGGTCCCCTACACTCCCATCGATTCCCCATGGCTGCCACCAAAGCTGCCACCAGACTTTAGAGGGCGGCGGATACTACCGATCCGCTCAATTCAGGCCCGATCCGAGCCTAATCCGCTTCCCCGCGCCACGCACGGGCTGGCTTGAGGTCACGCCCGAAGCGGTCATCCTCAGATGCGCGGGGTTACCTCGCCGCGGCAGCCTTCCTGAACCTTCGACCATACTCGAGACGATTCTCATCAACGCCTGCTCGTCAGACGAGACCAGCGCATCGAGCGTTGTGAGCTCTGCCTTGTGGAGCGCTAAGTAGTCGGAGCGCTCCAGTGCCCGCTTGGTCTCACGCGCCAGCCACACGATCTCTTACGGTATTCCGAGTTCTAGTCGAAGTGCCAGGTCATCTATGTCGATCCCAGAGTGAGGCTCGGCCGAAGTGACGAGGGCTCCAATCAGTACGCGGTCAAGGGACCATCGACCGCCTCCAGCCGCCCGAGGCCGCGCTCCTGTCAAGTTCTAACGATTGGGCCACTGCTAGAGAGACCGTCCAGCCATTCAGTCAGGACCGGCTACCGTCGCCAGCTTTCCACCACCGCTGCGTTTGTCCTTCGGAGGTGATGAGGTGCTTCACGCCAG
>Ga0137403_10010736_pt1 | contig 10126 bp, 8 predicted proteins | sample CZOMad2_1_16fung_FD_122057 | JGI IMG/M metagenome (GOLD analysis project Ga0137403, IMG submission 122057) | Vadose zone soil fungal communities from Angelo Coast Range Reserve, California, USA - CZOMad2_1_16fungal (Hybrid Assembly) | ecosystem: Environmental > Terrestrial > Soil > Vadose zone... | reverse complement strand
ACATGATTGCGGGAATTGACCGGCCCAGTTCAGGGCAACTCCTGGTTCTCGGTCAGGACGTCTTCAAGCTAAATGATGACCAGACAGCACACTGGCGCAATGAACACGTAGGCTATATCTTCCAAACGTTCAACCTGATGCCGGTGCTGACCGCCTTCGAAAACGTCGAACTGCCGTTGCTGCTGACGAACCTATCGCAGAAACAGCGCCGCGACCATGTGACAACCGCCCTTCGCCTCGTGGGTCTAGGAGAACGCATGCACCATCTTCCAAAGCAACTCTCCGGTGGCCAGGAACAGCGCGTAGCCATTGCGCGCGCCATCGTAACCGACCCGACCCTGATCATCGCCGACGAGCCCACCGGCGATCTGGACAGCAACTCAGCCACCGACGTGCTGGAAATCCTGCGTCGTCTAAACGAAAGCTTCAACAAGACAGTAGTGATGGTGACGCACGACCCTCACGCTGCGTCGTACGCCCATCTTATTCGACACCTGGAAAAAGGAATGCTGCTGCCGATAACCGCCTAAGGGTCCACAGCTACGTGGCGTCGTCGCTCTTATTCTCCGCGGTCCAAAGCCAAGTCCGCCTTCCGTGCTCGTCAAGCAGGCTTTGCGCCTCCCCGTATTCCACCAGTCGGTTGAGCACCGTCGTCAGAGAAGCGAGCGGATCCTTATGACGCTCCAGAACGGCTGGCATGCGATCGCCCATGCGCGCGCAGACCTCGCGCACCGTCAACCCGCGCTCCGCTTCCATGAGGAGAACGCGGCAGGCATGGGTAAACCCCGGCTGGCGGCCGGACGGTTTGCGGTCCACTAGGTGCAGCAATTCGTCGCTCAGGATTCCGTCGCCAAACAAGTTCGCCAGACCGGAAATGGTTTGCTTAACGGTGCCGATACGTTTCATGAGGTGGGCGCGCTGCTGCAACAGTCCGTGCAATTCATCCTGAGCTTGCCGCAGGACCTCGTGCACCGGTGCGCCAGCTGGCGGACGGGCGGCGAACTGACCTAGGTCATTGGACATCGGATCGCGAAACGTTGCGGCATGCAAACTCATCAGCGTACCTCCAGGAGCAAATTCTTTACGGTGTTACGAAACGCAAGATGCAAAGGTTCCCCAGAATTTTTCTCTCTTTTTCTCAAGATGCCCTTGCTCTTGGGGATTCGGAAGCCTAATCTGTTGTTCAGTTTATGGACGCATCCGCCCACGATTCGTAAGCGGCGTCGTCAACGCGCACCGAAGTCCACCTGGGATGAACTGCCGTAACGTTGGCGATTCCAGGACACCCCAATAATCTGGATATCTGGCCGATATCAGCGGTAAGGTCTGCCTACAGATGGACTTAAATCCAGGGGCCACAATTCAGGTTCTCGCCGAAAACGCCCAGTACATTACGGGCGCGACTGGGGCTGCCGTCGCGGTGCAACGCGGGCCGGAGATGGTTTGCTGTGCGTCCGCCGGAATCACGGCCCCTCCTTTGGGTTCACAGGTGGAATTGGCGTCGAGTTTTTCCGGTGAGTCCGTCCGACGCGACCAACTGCTGCGCTGCGACAGTGTCGAATCAGACGCACGCGTTGATGCAGAGAGCTGCCGCCAGTTGGGGATTGCTTCGCTGATGGTCATGCCGCTCCACGTTGGTGGGCGGGTGACCGGCCTCTTTCAAATCCTTTCCATGCAGCCGCACGCGTTTCAAGAGCGCGATGTCAGCGCCCTGAAGCGCATCGGCAGAATGATGGAGGGGTTCCTTCCATCCTGGGCCGATCAGGAAACTCCTACCCGGACTTCAGTCCGCAATGAGCCCCTACCCAAGCCCCGTCGCTGGTTGCGAACGCCTATCGGTGTGCCCATTTCTGTGACGACCCTACGCTCAGGCGTGCCGGAGGAGATTCCCGGGCGGACGTGGGACGTCTGCGAAAAGGGAATGGGTCTGATTCTGGCGGGGCAGCTGCAGAGCGGCGAAGGCGCTATTGTGGAGTTCCTGCTGCCCTTTGCGGTTCAATCCATCCGCCGGCGCTCGGTAGTGCGGCACCAGGACGGCCTACGGCATGGCCTGGAGTTTATGGACGAAATGACCGAACAATCCCCTCTCCAGCGCGAAGTCCGCACCCCTCTATTCATGCTGCCGAAGATTCTGGCGGGCCACCAGTGAGGCGCTAATTCTCATGCCGAACCGCGGAATTTAAGCCTGTAGCTACGATCCAGCCCCGACACTGGTATCCTAGGCAGGCATTAATTCTTAGAAATCCAAACCGGCTCGGCCACCCGCAAGCTGCTTCTTCTGCATCTAATCGGCGAACCCGGCGTGTCCGAGCGGTTCAATCCCCATTGAGGTGTTGGCTCGTGAGAAAAGCTTTAACGGTTCTGGTGCTGGGTTCAGCGCTCTTGCTCCTGCCGTCCTGCGGCGGCAGTAGTCGCCGGTCGTTTGTGCGAATTGTGAACGCAGCGCCGGACGCTGGCGCCCTTGACATCACCCTCAATGGCAACAAGATTCTGACCGGCATGGCCTATGCCACGGGATCCAATTACTTTACGGAAGCGCCGGGAACCACTATCAGCCTTAAGATCGCCAATTCTTCGGGGACACTCCTCGATACCAAGATCGGGCTGGTCGATAAGAGTTATTACACAATCGCAGCAGTAGGTCAGATTGCGGATTCGACAGTCAACCCGCCTATTCCGTCCACTTTCACAATCCTGCAGACGGCGGACGACCACACCGCGCCGGTTTCCACCGATGTTAAGATTCGCGTGTTGCAACTCGACCCCCTTTACCACGTCATTTCAGGGGATTCGGGGCCGATTGATGCGTACATTACTCCGCCAACCAATACCCTCAACGGAACGAACGCCGATTTCACGGATGTTACTTTCCAATCGACGCCCTCTTGGGTCTCCGTCAAGGTTCCGGCTGATGGCAATCTTCGAATTCGAGCAGTCCCCGCTGCGTCCGCGGGGAACACAGATCCTGACCACACTTTGATTCAGGGCTGGGATTCGCAGACGGTTTTGTTCAAGGCGGGTCAGGTACGGACGTACGTTCTGTTGGACAATCCGGCAGGAACACCCTTCCCGGAACAGAGCATCTTTCTCAACGACCTGAATTAACGCGCTGAGACGTGACTGGCGTCCTCTTCGGGCCGATTGGACGCTATTTCTTGAAAAGGGCGTCAAAGGCAGCCCTCGCCGTATTAACCTTGGGCGGTCCGGCGGTTGTTTCCTTTTCCAGGTTGCTGCGCAAAGAGAAGAACCCGCATTCATTCTTGGCCGTCTTACTCTCGATGCGCGCCGTCACCGGCTGAGCGCATTCAAACCGTCCGCCTGGATCGAAGAAATTACATTGACGGCAGGAGTGCAACTCCGCGGAGCACTTCGGACACTGCCCTCGCACATCCACGGAAGACTGCAATACAGTTCCGCACATGGCACAGCGGGAAACATTATGCGATCCCGGCATCTGAATAGGTCGTGGGCCAAATGTTAAGTCTTTGGAACGAGCTGCCGGCTGAGACGGTGTGAAAACCTTTTTCTCGGCGGAATCCTGATAGCCTTTTTGGCCATACTTACGGGACAAACAACACCTCCAAGGAAGAAGACGGGAGCGAGGCTGGGCTTGAAGAAATTGTCTCCCTTGCGGGCTCTCCGTGCAATAGCCCGGAAGAGCCACGCGACTTGGGCGATTCCTGCGAGGAGTCAATGAGCGAATAGCAAATGACGTCAACCGAGATCTCGGCCTCATTCGGCTAGTATCGCCCGCCTGGCTCCAGATAAGTGCGACGTTGCAGGCGCGTACTATCCAGCGCAGAAACGTTCGCCAGCGCCAACGTTCTGGGGATCAAACAGCCCCATCGACTGGAATCCAGCAAAACTTTAGCCGCTGTCCCGCCCTGCTCTTCACGAAAAGATCTGGTTACGATTACCTATTCGTAAAGGCGACATCCACTCCTGCCGATTACCGGAGTGTCCGGTGAAGCTCCCCAAGACCCGGAGTTCGAAAGGATGCGCCGTGCCCCGCCCAGCCTTTAGGATCGCTCTGATCGAACCAGAACCCTCCCACGCCGCCGAGTTGGGACAGCTCCTCTCCGATGCATTGCGCGACTGCTCCGTCGAACTCTCCGACGCGCCGCCCGCCGACCTTATCCTCTTGAACGGAACGACGCCCCCAGGCAAGGCTTTGCTGCCGGTTCCCACAATCCGCTTTGGCCGCGCGCCCGATGGAAGCTACTCAGCTCATGCTCTCCATGCGGGCGGCATCGGCATTGAACAAACCATTGCCTTTGCCATGCCCTTGACCGACAGCATCCGCTGCGCAGCCTTGATGTGGGACACCTGGCATAGCGTGGCCGCAAAGACGGATGTCGACAGGGCATCCGACGAACAGGCCGTGCGCTTTCAGCAACGCCTTTTGCAACTTCAGAAAATGGAAGCCGTGGGCGAGCTCGCTGGAGGAATTGCGCATGACTTCAACAACCTACTGTTAGTAATCCGAAGCTACGCGGAGATGCTGCTGGAAGAAGCGGATCTCTCCTCCTCTTCCCGTCATCACGCCGGAGAAATTCTGGCGGCGTCCCGAAGGGCGGGAGAACTGACGCGCGAACTTCTGGCTTTTAGCCGCAGGCAGCCACTTCAATTGAAGCCGACCAATTTGAACGGGGTGATTGACAGCGCTGTGCCTATGCTCTCCCGGCTGGTTGGGAAAGGCGTCACCGTCTGGGTACAACTGCTGCCAAGTTTGTGGCCGATCCAGGCGGACGCAGCGCAGCTCGAGCAAGTGCTGGTGAACCTCGCCGCCAACGCTCGCGATGCCATGCCACATGGTGGCAAATTCCTCCTCGAAACAACGAACGTAACGATCGAAGACAAGCACGCAGCCATGCCACCCGGGGAATATGTTCTGGTGGCCGTCAGCGATACCGGCGCTGGAATCCCGCATCATGTGCTGCCGCGCATTTTTGAACCCTTCTTCACCACCAAAGAGCGCGGCAAGGGTACAGGCCTCGGCCTAGCGTCGGTCTATGGCATCGTGAAGCAGAGTGGCGGATATATTTGGGCTTACAGCGAATCGGGCTACGGCACAACGTTCAAGATCTACATGCCCCGCGCCACCGCCGTTCGGCTAACCCCCGAAGATCCCATTGCCAAACTTTCGGCCCGGCGCGCAGCCAATTCCGCGTCGTAAAATTCCAAGAGTCCATCAATCAAGGCGCAGCGTCCTCGCCCGTATCCGCGGGCGTTTGGGTGGGTAGGGCTTTTGGGTGGAGCAGCGCTTTAGCGCTGCAATCACGTCCACAGAGGATCGGCTTTAGCCGCTGAGGTAAGGTTCGGCCTCTCCCTCCCGTATAATCTGGGGTTCGCCGTAGGCCTTCCTCCTGTCTAGCAGGGCCTCGGCCGATTCCACCGAATGGCAACTGTGCGTCCAAGATCCCTACTCATTCTCTTCGCGCTTTGGCTGGCCATCTATTTCGCCGGCATTTTCAGTCCCGCGCTCCTGGACGACGTGGATACAGTCCATGCCGAAGCTGCGCGCGAAATGGTCTTGCGGCACGACTGGGTTACGCTCTACGCCAATGGCATCCGTTATCTGGAAAAAGCGCCTCTAATGTATTGGGGTGTCGCGGCGAGCTACGAACTGTTTGGCCCGAACGAATGGTCGACACGCCTCCCGCTGGTTTTCGGGGTTCTCGCGCTCATCTTGACCACCTACGGATTCGGCGCACGATATTTTGGAGAACGTGGAGGCTTTTATTCCGGCCTTGTTATGGCCACAGCGTTGGGGCCATATCTCTTCACGCGCTTCCTCATTCCCGACGTACTCGTCGGTCTGTGGCTAACCCTGACTTTTCTCTTCTTCCTGCGAACGCTGGAAGATGACTCGCCGCCGCGCTGGGCGTGTTGGGGACTGGCCGCAGTCACCGCGCTCAACGTTCTGACCAAGGGCCTGATCGGCTTGGTTTTTCCTATCGGCGTGATTGGGGCCTACCTCATTCTGACGGGCAACGTGAGACACGCGTGGCGGATGCGTGTCTTCTCCAGTACGCTCGTATTCCTGCTCATTTCCGTTCCCTGGCACGTGATGGCGGCGCTACGCAATCCAGCTCAAGGTTCGGTAAAAGGTTTTCTCTGGTTCTATTTCGTGAACGAGCATTACCGCCGCTATATCGGCACTCGCGTCCCTCACGACTACGACAAAGTCCCCCTTGTGTTGTTTTGGGTTTTGCTCCTGCTCTGGCTCTTTCCCTGGATCGCATTCTTCGCACGCGCCTTGCGCGAGGTCCCCATGCGCTGGAGTGTCTGGCGCTCGCGCATGACGTTGTCGCAGCGAACAGAGTTGCTTGCCTTCATCTGGGCGATCGTGATTCTGATCTTCTTCAGCTTCTCCACCCGCCAGGAGTACTACACGATTCCCGCCATCCCCGCTCTGGCGCTGCTGGTGGGAGCGTGGCTCGACCGCGAAGAATCGAGCGCCCCAGGCAGCCCCGAGAGACGCAGCGCGATTCGGTCGTCGCTGGTTCTCTTCGCGATTGGGGTGATAGGGTTTGCGGCAGGTATGTTTCTGCTGGCGGCTTCGAAAGCTCCGCCTCCGGGCACCGATCTCTCTGATCTACTTTTGAAACACCCCGAGGATTACGCACTCTCATTCGGGCATTTCTTCGATCTCACGCCGCAAGCGCTGGGAGCGTTCCGCGGCCCACTCCTGGGTGCCTCGCTCTCCGTTTTGATGGGCACTGGTTTGAACTGGTATCTTCGCCGCCGCAACGACACCCGCCGCGCGAATTGGGCGCTCACCCTGATGATGGTCGGCCTATTTACTTGCGTGCACTCGTCCTTTGTGACGTTCTCGCCGATTCTTTCTTCCAAGTCTCTAGCCTTGGCGATCGGCCAGCAATACCAAGCTGGCGACACGATTGTGGTGCTCGGAAAATACGAAGACGCCTCCACCATTAATTTTTATCTGCACGTGCCGCTACGGTCGCTCCACGAACCCGGCGGCAACATGTGGTACGGAGCGCAATTCCCCGACGCCCCGCGCATTTGGGAGACACAGTCGTCGTTTGTGGATTTATGGAAGGGCCCAGGCCGCGTCTTCTTGTGGACCGAAGAGGAAAAGCCACGAGTGCTGGCCGATCTGGATGTGCACGAGCTCGCCCGCTCCGGGGGCAAGTTCATTTACTCGAATCGCTAGCACATCACACGATCTTCAGCTTCCCTTGCTCCAGCCGAAACCGGTTGCCACGCCACACCACAGTGCTTCCGACAAAACCCGCCAGCCAAACTACCAGCCCGACGAAATCACGCAACGGAATCAGCCAGAAGTATCGCAACGCGTGCTGGTCCTTCGCGATTCGCGTGCCAACGACCCATGCCATCAGCGTCCGTAGCGCCAAGGTCAGCGCAAAAATACTCCAAGCCCACCATGCTCCGGCTGCAACCCCCAACCCTATTACCGCCCAGGCAAGGCCAAATGTGACACCCGCCCCCAGGTAACCCCAGCCCCGCAAATCGCGCACGTTGCGCACCCAACGCAACTGATGATCCCAAAAAGTACGCCACGAATACGGGGGCAAGAATGTTTCCACCACAACCTCGGAGAGGTACACTTCCATTCCCTTCTGCGAAAGACGCTGCGCTAATTGATAGTCATCGGCCAAATAGTCCACGAGAGCGGCGAAGCCGCCAACCGATTCCAAGTCGGCGCGCCGAAAGACCAGCGTCGAGCCCAGTCCAAAATGGACGCCCCCTTCGATCTGCACAGCAGCCAGCGCGCCGCCGCAAAAATCCGTGCTGATGCCGAGTACTTCCAGGTGCGATCCCAAAGTTCCGCCGTCGACCCCGCGATACAGACAGGTCACTAGGCCCACGACGCTGCTGCGCAACGGCGCAACCACGCGGTGCAAGTAGTCAGACTCAACGCGAATGTCGCTGTCATTCACGAGCCAGTGCTCATATCGCGCGTGCAGCGCCATTTGCACCAGATTGCTGACTTTAATGTTCCCGCCAAGTATTTCCGGGCATACTATGAGCTGGATAGCATGTTCTGGAAACTCGCGTTGCAGTTGCTGAACCCACACAACGGAGGCATCGTTTGCCTCGTTTACGCCAAAGATAATTTCGTATTCGGGATATCCCTGCAGGCAATGACTTCGCAAGCTGGCATAGATTTCGGGGTCCATACCCTTGAGCGGCTTCAGGATCGAAATAGGCGGCACGAAGCTAAGGTCCGAGTTGACCGGCCGACGCAGAAATTGACGCGCACCCCATAGGCAAAGCAAATAGTAGGCGCACGCACAAAGGGGTAGCAAAGCAAAGGCAGCTTTGATCAGCCAAAGTGCAAATTTCATGTGTGCGCTGGGAACTGGCAACTGGCCGCCGACAATTTCCTACTCATACCGCAAAGCCTCGATAGGATCGAGATGCGCCGCCTTCCATGCCGGGTAAATTCCAAAAACTAATCCCTCGGCAGCGGCGGCGGTGAAGCCGAATACGGCCCAAAACACCGACATGCTCGCAGGCAGCGAAGGAAACACCACTGGGATGATCGCCGTAACCAGCGCCCCAAAGGCCACGCCTAACACGCCTCCCATCGCCGTCAGCGCGATCGCTTCCAGTGTAAATTGCAGAAGAATGTCCCGCTTGCGAGCGCCAATTGCTTTGCGCACTCCAATCTCTCGCGTTCGCTCCGTCACGGAAACCAGCATGATGTTCATCACGCCCACGCCCCCCACAATCAAGGCCACCGCCGATACCGCCAGCATGAAAACGAATACCCCGCCCGTGAGCTGCTTCCAAACATCCGTCAGCGCGTCCTGCGTGAACACCGCAAAGTTATCGGCTTTCTCGAACGGCACGTGCCGCCGCCGCCGCAACAGTTCTCGCATTTCATCCTTTAGGGCGGGCATGTCAGCCTGCGACGTGGCCTTCACGCTGATCCAATGCTGCTTCAACTCGGGATGCATCTTGCGGAACGAGCTCAGCGGGAAATACACGATATTGTCGTCAGGATTCTTTCCGCCACCAAACACGGCTTTCCGCTTCGCCGCGACACCCACTACCTGGAAGAGCTGGCCCTCAATATTGATTTCCTTGCCGAGCGCTTCCTCGCCAGGAAACAACTCGTCTTTCGTATCGCTGCCAATGATGATGACTGCTGTGTGCCGCTCATCGTCCACTTCGCTGAACCAGCGGCCCTCACTGACGGCGATGTCAAACACATCCTTCACGGCCGCCGTGTCGCCTTCCAGAATCGTGCCCTTGGCTCTTTTGTCTCCGTATTTCACGACGTACGTGCCCGCGCCAAATTCCGGCATGAAGTAGCGGATGCCGGCGCTGACCGCCTTGGCATGAGGCAACAGCTTCATCGCCTCCGAGTCCTCGAACGTCAACTCTTTCCGCGTTCGCACCTCTTCCGAGGGCCGTCCAAATCCGAAAGGCTCCAGATGAAAAGCAAAGACGATGTTCGACCCGAGGCTACTGACCATGTTGCTCACGTTGTCATTTAATCCGCGCACGATGGAAGAGATCCCAATCACCACCGAAACGCCGATGACAATACCCAGCACGGTCAACCCCGACCGCATCTTGTTACCGCGGAGCGTGTCGAACGCCATCCGGACAATCTCTTGGTACTCGCCTTCGCGAATCATGATTTCGCTCTCACAATTTCTGCCCAAAGAACAGGAGATCAGGCTTACTTACATCTCGTGTCGCAACGCCGCAATCGGATCCAGGATCGCAGCCTTCCGCGCCGGATACACGCCAAAAAACAACCCCGTACTCGTCGCCACCATCAATCCGGCGAAAATCGCCCACAGCTTCACCGGCGCGGGCATTCCAATCACCGCAGAAATCACCTTCGCCAACACGATCCCCATGGTCACTCCTAATGCCCCACCGATCAGCGCCATCGTGCACGACTCAATTAGAAACTGCAGCAATACATCCCCCCGCCGCGCCCCGAGCGCCTTGCGGATCCCAATCTCCCGCGTTCGCTCCGTCACCGTCACCAGCATGATGTTCATGATGACAATGCCACTCACCACCAGAGCAATCGCTGCGATCCCAATCATCGCGATAAAAAACGTGCCGCTCAAATTTGTCCACAAGCTCAGGAAGCTGGCATTCGTTTCCGCCG
>Ga0137403_10010735_pt1 | contig 10127 bp, 7 predicted proteins | sample CZOMad2_1_16fung_FD_122057 | JGI IMG/M metagenome (GOLD analysis project Ga0137403, IMG submission 122057) | Vadose zone soil fungal communities from Angelo Coast Range Reserve, California, USA - CZOMad2_1_16fungal (Hybrid Assembly) | ecosystem: Environmental > Terrestrial > Soil > Vadose zone... | reverse complement strand
CTTATGCAAAAGGCTCCCTCGTATATGAAGCCCGGATCATCTGGCCCGATAAGAGTACCCATTGGATCAATGTATACGGAAAGGCGATCTTCAACGAACGGCAGGAAGCGATAAGAATGTATGGCACCGTAATGGATATCACCCGGCAGAAAAGAATATTGGAAGATCTGAGAGCAAGCGAAAGTAAATTCCGGTTGCTGGCGGATTCCATGCCGCAGCTGATCTGGACAGGAGATGAAAAGGGCAATCTGAATTATTTTAACGAGGCCGTCTATAATTTCTCCGGCCTGAAAGACGAAGAGCTGCAGCATGGGACCTGGATCAATATCGTTCACCCCGATGACCGGGAAGAGAATATAAGAAAATGGCTGTACGCGATCGCTAGCGGCGAGGAGTTCTTCTTCGAGCATCGGTTCCGTCATCGCAACGGAGAATACCGGTGGCAGCTGAGCAGGGCCCTGCCCCAGAAAGATGAGGCCGGCAAGATCCAGCGATGGGTAGGCACGAGTACCGACATCCATGACCAGCGGAATTTTATGCAGGAGCTGGAAAAAAAGGTAAGCGAGAGAACGCAATCTCTGCTACAGGCGAATGCCGAGCTGGAGCGTATCATCCGGGAGCTGGAACGGAGCAACTCCGAGCTGGAGTCGTTCAACTATATTGCCAGCCACGATCTGCAGGAACCTTTAAGAAAGATAATTGCCTTCTGCCAGCGCATCACCGATAAAGAGAAGGATCATCTCTCCGATCTGGCAAAAGATTATTTCGCCCGTATCACAGGCGCCGCATCGCGCATGCAGAACCTGATCGACGCGTTCTTATCTTATTCGCAAGCGAGCAATTCCAACATTGCCCTTGAAGAGACCGACCTGAACAAGCTCCTGGAAGAAGTGAAAAATGACCTGCATGACGTTATTGAAGAAAAAAAAGCCTCCATATATTCGGAGCCTCTTCCTTCCCCGAAAGTCATTCCCCTCCAGTTTCACCAGCTCTTTATCAACCTGATCGGCAATTCCATCAAGTATAGTAAAGAGAGTGCCGATCCGCAGATAAAGATCTCCGCGCGGCTGGTGTCCGGAAAGGAGATAGCTAAAGAAGTGGGCGCCCCCGGAATGGATTACTGGAAGATCAGCATTGAAGATAATGGCATCGGCTTCGATCAGCAGTATGAGCATAAGATCTTTGAACTATTCCAGCGCCTGCACGGAAAATCCGTCTATGGCGGAACGGGCATCGGGCTGGCTATCTGCAAGAAGATCATGCGGAATCATAGCGGCTTTATTACCGCCACAGGCGAAAAAGGGATCGGGGCCGTCTTTTCTCTATTTATCCCCGTTATTGCATAGGGGAATTTTTTATATTATCTTACAGGTTGATCCTTAGTTCAGCAAAAACACCTGTGAAATGGAGAATATCAAGAAAATATTACTGATAGATGATGACGCGGACGATCAGCTCTATTTTCGTGATGCGCTGTATGAGATCTCCCCCGACTCGCATTGTGAAATAGCCAGTAATGGCCAGGAGGCGCTGGAACAAATAGAGATACCTCCGCCCCCCGATCTCATTTTCCTGGATCTCAATATGCCGGTCATGAATGGGTATGAAACCCTGGCTGCCCTGAAAAAGCAGAAAAAATATAAGGACATCCCGGTGGTGATCTTCACGACCTCTAAAAACTCTCAGGACGTCCAGCGTTCGCAGGAATTAGGCGCTGACCTCTTCCTGACCAAGCCCGCCGATTTCGGGATCCTCTGTTCCAAGCTGCTGAAGATCCTTCACCTGGATTTTTCCAACCTGCCCTTTTACCGCTTTAACTGAGGGGTCTCAACGCCCCGTCCCGATATTTTATTTGAATTTCGTAACTTTGGGGCATGCATCCAACCGAATCGCTGGAAAAATTCTATAAAGACCACCCGGAGATTAAAAAGCCAAGCCTTGTCGATCTCAACAAGGCCGTGGGTCATTTCAATGTCTATCCACGTGGAAAGGTCTGCCATGCCTTAACGGTCTACCATCGCAGGGATTTCTATAAGATATCGCTGATCCATGGGGGCGGTACACTGAATTATGCCGACAAGACCATTGCAATCGGGAATAGCGCGCTGGTCTTCTCGAATCCTGCAGTGCCTTATTCCTGGGAGCCCGCCCCCGTAAAGCAAACGGGTTATTTCTGCCTTTTCACCGAGGACTTCATCAGCAATAACAGCCGTAACGAAAGTTTTATAGAATCGCCCCTGTTCAAGATCGGCGGAGATCCGGTGTATTTTGTCGACGAAGATCAGGTGCGGATCATCAGCCGGCTGTTCGTGCAAATGATGGAAACAATTGACTCCGACTACATCTACAAGTACGACCTGCTCCGAAATTATGTCAACCTGATCGTACATGAAGCCCATAAGCTTCAGCCTGTCGGCGCCTATTTTAATCATAGCAACGCCTCCGCGCGCATTGCCGCCTTGTTCCTTGAGCTCCTGGAACGCCAGTTCCCAATCGACTCCCCGGATTATGCGTTGAAGTTCAGGACTGCCGCCGACTATGCCGGCAAACTATCTGTGCATATCAATCATCTGAACCGCGCCCTGAAAGAGGTCACCGGAAAGACCACCACCATGCATATTGCCGAGCGGGTTGTGAAAGAGGCAAAGGCGATGCTGCGCCACACAGACTGGAATATCGCTGATATCGCCTATTGCCTCGGCTTTGAATACCCCGCTTATTTCAATAATTTCTTTAAAAAGCAGACCTCGGCCAACCCTAAGGCCTTCAGATCGCAAGTTGTTTGAATTTCTTAAGTTTTGGTGTGATAAGTATAAACATTGTGCCCCTGACGTTTCTAACTTTGCGGAAGAAGAAAATCTTATGCAATACAGAAAACTAGTAAATACGGGACAGAACCTATCGGCCATTGGCCTGGGCTGTATGGGTATGAGCTTTGCATATTGGTCGATTAACCATAAGGCGACGATGGCTACACTGAACCTCGCATTGGAACTGGGTATTAACTTCTGGGATACGGCCGACATGTATGCCAGCGGCAAGAACGAAGAACTGATCTCCGGCTTGCTCAGGTCTCACCGCGATAAGGTCTTTATCGCTACCAAATTCGGCTTCAGGTTAAGGGACGAAAATGCTCCGTTCGCCGGCAGCGGCAGTTCGAATGTATATATCGATGGTTCTCCCGCTTATATTAAAACTGCCGTTGAAAAAAGTCTCCGGCGTCTGAAGATCGACACGATCGATCTTTATTATGCACATCGTATCGACCCCAATACACCCATCGAAGACACAGTCGGCGCCATGGCCGGACTCATAAAAGAGGGAAAAGTACGTTACCTCGGCCTGTCGGAAGCCTCGGCCACATCACTCCGCAGGGCGCATGCCGTTCATCCCATTACCGCCTTGCAGTCCGAATATTCCTTGTTGTCACGCGATGTAGAATCGGAGATCTTGCCTGTATGCCGCGAGCTGAGCATCGCGCTTGTGCCCTATAGCCCGCTGGCCCGTGGACTGGTGACGAATACTGTGAGCAAAGATGGACTGGCCACCGATGATTTCCGCAAGACACTGCCCCGATTCAGCGATGAGCACTGGGATAATAATCAAAAGCTGGCGGCTGCATTCGCCGAGATCGCTCTTCATAAGGATATAACCCCGGCGCAACTGGCATTGGCCTGGGTGCTGGGTCAGGGCGATAATATCATCCCGATACCCGGCACCAAAAAACGTAAATACCTCCAGGAGAATGCCGGGGCGGTGGATATCGGATTATCGGCTGAGGACATGCAGAAAATAGGCTCTCTGCTGACGGAATATCCCGATACCGGCAAACGCTACGGCGAGCAATCCTTAAAGCTGGTGGATCTTTAACTGATCGTTCAATCCCGATACTTATTCAACTATGACGACAACGGTAAAAAAACTTTTCGTGCTGCCTGCCGGCTATGGAATGGTCAGAGAGTACTTCGTGAACATTGATCTTGGCGCCGGGAGCGACAAGATGGTTTATTTCCCATTATGCATTTACCTGCTCGAAACCGGCAATGGCCTTATCCTCATCGACACCGGCTTTCCCGAGGCCTTCATCGGCAGGCCCGATTACTATAATGGCAAGTCTCTGGAAGGTCTCATGTATCCATATATGAAGGAAGAGCACCGCATCCCTGCCCTGCTCAGTACGGTTGGCTACCGGCCCGAAGACATCAGTCTGGTGATCTCCACGCATTTTCATTCCGACCATTCCGGCGGCCACAAATATTTTCCATCGACGCCCATCCTGGTGCAAAAGAATGAATTAACGGTGCTGGATAATGAGGATTATTCGCCGTCTGAATGCCGACTGAAGGACATGAACTACCAGGTGATCGATGGGGACTATCAGCTCAATAACAGCATCAGTCTCATTTACACGCCAGGGCATTCACCCGGGCATCAGTCCCTGCTGATCGGTACGGAACGTTCGGGTTATGTGCTGCTCTGCATCGACGCCGCATTGACCGTAGGGATCTTTAAAAGAAATACGCCCTATTTCGCCGCCGAGCCGGACAATGCAACGGCTTCGCTGAATAAATTAAAGGCTATTGCCGCGGAATACAAGCCCCTGATATTATATGGGCATGATGAAGAGCAGGCGAACGGTTGGAAGGTCTATCCGGAGTATTACTGAATGCGCCGCCCCCTCAGTCCATGGTAATGACCAGCCTCTTTCCCTGAAGATCCTGCCGTTGCCAGGCTTTGGCCACATCCTTCAAAGGAACGGATTCTGTATCCACGGAAAGTTGCCCTCCGGCGGCCAGCCTGAAGATCTCGGGCAATGTCACCGTCGGGATCTTCATCATGACCTCTGCGGGCAGGCTGCCTCCGCCCGCACCGGACAGTTTGATGGCCGAGCTCCGGAGAGTAGCGGCAGCCAGTTGAATGGTCGCCCCTGCCATTTCTCCGATCTGTATATAACGGGTGACATGGGCCTTCGCATTCAGGGAATTTCCTGTCAGCCCATCCAGCACCATCTCCGCTGGGTGGCCCCAGCAATAATCCAGCACGATGTCGAAAGGATTTTGCAGCATCTCCTCCTTCAACGCCTCCTTTATCTCTTCATCATTTTGCCGGAGGGAAATGATCCGGTCCGCACCCAAGCCTGGCAGGGTTTGGAGGATGGCATCGCTGCGACCCATGGCCACAACTCTTCCCGCGCCCAGATGACGGGCGATCTGAATGGCCAGTCTTCCGGTAGTGCCGGTAGCGCCCACAATCAATACCGCATCGCCCTTTTGCAATTTGCCTTCCCATTCGAGGGATAGCCAGGCCGATACCCCGGGGTTAGGTATGGCCGCCGCCGTTGCATCATCCAATCCATCCGGTACAGGCACCATCCATTTCCCGGAAAGGGCGGCTTTCTCCGCCATCATGCCTTTGGGAGAACCGCCATATACCCTGGCGCCGCCCTCCAGCACGCCAATTCCATCGACCCCGACGATGACCGGAAAGCTCTTGTAACTATCGTAATGCGAACCCTGGGCCCTCATCCTGTCGAGGTTTTTGATGGATGCTGCTTTCATCCGCACGATCTGCTCACCCTGTTGGGGCATCGGATCGGGGAAGTCCTCATACCGGGGTATTTCTCCTGCCTTGTGTAAAACGGCCGCCTTCATGACAATTATTTTTGCAAATATGGTTATGTTTGATCAGTCAATCAAATTCATGAATACAGAACCGCAAATCGTACCCAGGATCGTAATCCGCAGCATCGCCGGAGGGTTGTTCCTGATGGCTTTTTTCACCATGATGTGGACGGGTATCGCCCAGGCCGGCCTGCTGGGCCAGGATCACCGTATCGTATTGATCGTATTTGCCGCATGTTCCATGCTCTTCATTGTATCCGGGATCAGGCTGTTCATATCGTCCGCGAAGTTCCCCAAGTTCACCACCGATGCCGACAGAGTCCAGGGTAAGAAAATGGTCAGGTCGTTCGGGATCATTTTTGGCATCGAGGGGCTGGCCATACCCATGACCTCCGTGATGCTGGTCCTGCTGGGACATGATCAGTATATTTTACCCGCCATTGCATTGATCGTAGGCCTTCATTTTTATCCCATGGCAAAAATATTCCGCCGCAGGATCGATTATTATATAGCTACCTGGACCTGCCTCGTCGCCTTGATCGCCATTTCGATGATGCTGCGTAACAGCCAGCCGCAAACATTCGTGCTGGCCTTCCTGGGTATTGGGGTTGCCGTGGCCACAACAACCTATGGGCTCTATATGCTGTATGTTGGATATGGGCTGCTGAAAAAGTTCAGGCACAAGCTGGGCGCGCCCGGCACAGGTGCACTGCTGCTGGTACTGCTGAATGGGATGGCGCAAGCCAGCTCCGCGCAAACCCCCGGGGCAAAACCCGGCTCCGCACAGACTCACCCCGCTCACCTCCACGTCCCTGCCCCACCTCGTTCAACGATCTCCCGGAAAGTCGATTCCCTTCTTAGGCTGATGACCCTGGAAGAAAAGATAGGTCAGTTGAATCAGCTTTCCGGCACCTGGGCCCAGACGGGCCCCATTACCGGGGATGACAATAAGCTGAAGGAGGTCAGGGAAGGGAAGCTCGGCTCCATGCTCAATATTAACGGCGTGGCGCATACGCGGGAGATCCAGCAGATGGCCATGCAGTCGAGACTAAGGATCCCTTTATTATTCGGCCAGGACGTCATTCACGGATACCGGACGACATTCCCCATTCCCCTGGCCGAGGCTGCCTCCTGGGACCTTGAAGCCATCGGACAGTCGGCCCGGATCGCTGCTACGGAAGCCGCCGCAGGCGGCATCCACTGGATATTTGCGCCGATGGTGGACATTGCCCGTGATCCGCGCTGGGGAAGGATCATGGAGGGAGCTGGCGAAGATCCTTACCTGGGTTCGGCCATTGCCAGGGCAAGAGTAAAAGGCTTCCAGGGGAAAGGGTTAGGCAACACCGACGCAGTGATGGCCTGCGTGAAACACTTCGCGGCATACGGGGCCGCCATCGGGGGAAGGGATTATAATTCCGTCGACATGAGCGACCGGACCCTCTGGGAGATCTACCTCCCTCCCTTCAAGGCTGCGGTAGAAGCAGGCGCCGCTACTTTCATGAACAGCTTCAACGATCTGAATGGCATTCCGGCTTCGGCCAGCAGTTATTTGCAGAACGAGATCCTGAAAGGGAAATGGAAATTCCAGGGTTTCGTGGTCAGCGACTGGGGCTCCATCGGGGAAATGATCAATCACGGATATGTGAAGAACAGCTATGAAGCGGCTCTGGCTGCGATAGCCGCCGGGAACGATATGGACATGGAAAGCCGCAGTTATATCGGCAACCTGGCCCGGTTGGTAAAGGAAGGCAAGTTGTCCGTAGAGCGGATAAACGAATCCGTAAGAAAGATCCTGGCCAAGAAATTTGAAATGGGCCTTTTCGACGATCCGTTCCGCTACAGCAATGAGCAGCGGGAACAACAAGTGCTCAACGATCCGGAGCACCGGCGCATCGCCCGGGATGTCGCCAGGAAAAGCATTGTCTTACTGAAGAATGAGAACAATATACTGCCCTTATCGAAAGATATTAAAAAGATCGCGGTCATCGGGCCGCTGGCGAGATCGAAAATGCAGATGCTGGGCTTCTGGTCGACCGAGTGGCCCGACAGCAATTATATCGTTTCTCCGCTGGAAGGACTTACTCATAAGCTGGGGAGCTCCGCCGAGATCACCTATGCGGAAGGATGCGGCATCGAGGACAGCTCGCGCAGTGGTTTTGCGGCAGCGATAATTGCGGCAGAGCACGCGGATATCGTCATTATGACGGTAGGGGAAAGAAGGGATATGACCGGTGAGGCAAAGAGCCGCGCAGACCTCCATCTGCCGGGAGTGCAGGAACAGCTGATCCAGGCTGTCAGCGGAACAGGGAAGCCCGTTGTGGTGATGATCAGCGCAGGTCGCCCGCTGATCTTTAACTGGACGGCCGATCATGTAGCGGCCATCCTCTATACCTGGTGGCTGGGCGATGAGGCCGGCAATGCGATGGCGGATGTCCTGACCGGGGATTATGATCCCGGCGCTAAATTGCCGGTAAGCTTTCCCCGCTCGGAAGGTCAGATCCCGATCTATTACGCCCATCTGAATACGGGAAGACCTGCATTGAACGACAGTGACCGGTTCTACCGTTCTGCCTATACCGATCTTTCTCTCTACCCCAGGTACGCCTTTGGATATGGATTGAGCTATACGAGCTTCCACTATTCGGATCTACGGCTCAGCAATACCAGGATGAAGGCGGACGGGACCATCACTGTCAGTCTTACCCTGACCAATACCGGAAAATATGCCGGAGAAGAGGTCGTGCAATTATACCTCAGGGATGAAGTGGCTTCCCTGGTGAGGCCCGTGAAAGAGCTGAAAGATTTTTTCAAGATCAAACTCTCACCGGGAGAAAGTCGTGCCGTTCAATTTACTATTGATAAGGAAAAGCTTTCCTTCTATGACCGGCACTTGCAATGGGTGGCCGAGCCGGGGACCTTCGACCTCATGATCGGGAGCGCCTCCGACGATATACGGCTTCAGAGAAAATTCGAGTTGGTGAAATAAAATACAGCGGCATCCTGGGGAGTAATACACCCCTATTTCTTGAACGCATCCAGCCATGCGGCATCGCTCAGCTGCTTCTGTATACGGGCAATATCGCCGAAAGCGGTTACCAGGAGATCCCGGTTATTGTCGGCAAGGTCCTTTTTAAAGCCATTCCCGCTGTCCATAATGAACGTGGCCATTTGTCCTCCGATGACTTTCATCAGATCGAACTTGGTGACATCCGCCATATCGATATTCCCCAGAATATCTTCGGTGAGATCATGCAGCCACCTGGAATGATATTTATGCTCGTCCAGGATATCTGTATTGGGTATGCGCTGGATAGCCGCCGGATCCAGGGAGATCTGGAATCTCCTGAAGTCGATCGCTTTCTGGATCATGGGCGAACGCATGGTATCTATCTGCATAGCACTGGCATCCTGCCCCGTGGCCGTCATCAGCCAGTTCAGCCAGAAGGCGATATCCAGGCCATGTGGATTGAGCGTGTCCGACGGCTTGATGAACTGACGTGCAATGCCCGTTCCGAAGCTGAACAGGGTGATCCCGTCGAGGTTCGAGCGCAGCTTGTTCAGCGGCAAGTAGCTGCGGACTCTCAGCTTGTGCATCGACCGTCGCGGTCCATTGAAGGCCCACGGGTAACCCCGCGGCGCGACAATCGTCAGCGGGCGCCTTTGATCCGTGCTCATCCGGTCAATCGCTCCGTCTGCCCCATCCGGCTCTGCACGAACGGGCGAAACTCCGGTGACAGCCGGCCAAGGGTTCGGATGGCGACACCGCGAAGCAGCATCTCGACCGCGGCGCGCGGCGCGAGGTCGCGCGGACGATGCGGGATCAACGCCTTCGTCAGTGATTTCGTGCGCGCGCCCGGCGGCGGCAGGAAGCGTTTGTCGTTCAGAAACGTTTCGCGCGCTGCCCGTGGGCTTTCGCTCCAGACGATCCGCTGCAGCGCCTGGATGTGCCGCTTGAGATCGAGCTCGCGCCGCAGATAGGACGCGCGCAGCTCGGCGTTGCGCGTCGTCTGTTCGGCGTTCTCTGCCCACACAGCGAGCGGCGTCATCGCGACGCAGATCGGCTCGTTGATCGAGAACGTCCGCATATATTCCTGCATCGTCGCGGTGCAGGCGTAACCGATCTCGAGCCGGCTCCGGCAGTCGCGGGACCAGAACAGGCCGCCGTTCGATACCCCGATACCGACAAGCAGCGACATGCGGAACACGTCCGGCTCATAGACACCATCGACGAACAGCCCGTCGAGCACACCGCCGGTGCTGAGATGCGCTTGCAGTGTGCCGCTCTGGTGCTCGATCAGCTGGTTTCTGAGCACGACCGCGACGCCGCGCGTGCGACAGGTCGCGATGTTCTCTGCCAGAAAGTCCGGCAGCAGCAGGTTGTCGTCCTCGAGGACGCAGAAGTAGTCGGCGTCTTCCGAATTCGTCGCCGTGAAGCAGCCATCGATGTTGCGCGATGCGAAGCGCTGCGGCCGGTTGTGATGGTAGCGGACGCGGCGATCGCCAAGG
>Ga0137403_10010734_pt1 | contig 10127 bp, 10 predicted proteins | sample CZOMad2_1_16fung_FD_122057 | JGI IMG/M metagenome (GOLD analysis project Ga0137403, IMG submission 122057) | Vadose zone soil fungal communities from Angelo Coast Range Reserve, California, USA - CZOMad2_1_16fungal (Hybrid Assembly) | ecosystem: Environmental > Terrestrial > Soil > Vadose zone... | reverse complement strand
GCGATCGAGCTGAACGACGACGCGGGCGACGCCCTTTTTGTACTGGCTCCCCCTGATCTGCTTGAGCGGCGACGCCGCCACGTTGAGAGGCGCCTTGCGCCACGCGTAGTCGGTGTCCTCGAAGTCGATCACGAGCCGCGTGGGGGAGTCGATGAGCTCGGCCTGGTATTTGGCCGGCGCCGAGGTCTTGACGAACACGGTGACCGCGTCGGGCTGCGTGGCGACCGTGATGTCGCTGAGCCGAACCGTGGCTGCGGCCTGTTGCGCAACCGCCGGAGTACCGGCGGGCACGAGGAGCAGGAGCCCCAGGCCGAACGCTCGCCGTACCAGGAGCACCACGCGCCGTCTAGTCATTTTCAATTGGCCGCCAGTCGTAGGACGACACGCTGTGCGGCGAAGCCGGCCTTCGGCCCCACCGCGAAGACCACGCTGTCGGCGCCGATTTCCATCAACCGGCCGTCGCCAAGCGTGTCGCCGGGTTTGAGGATGTAACCGATGCCCTCCTGGGTTTCGAGCAGCGCGAGCACCGAGCGGGGACCGCGCACGATCCCCGTGAGCTTCGTCGTGGCAACGGACAACCCTCCCGTGGTGGCCGACAGCTGCACCTCAGTGAACGGGTCCTTGCGGCCCTTGTCGAGATACTTGGGCACTTCGGCCGCCGCCACTGTGGGCGCAGCCGGCACGAGCGGAGCCGCCTGACCGGCCCGAGCGGGCTGGCCGGACTGGTCGGGACGCAGGGATGCGACCGGCGCCGGGGGTGACGTCGCCGGGGTTGACGTCGCCGGGGTTGACGTCGCCCGCGGTGTCGTCGCGGATGGCTGCGGCGTCGGCGGCGATCCGCCGCACGCGGTGAGCACGGCGCAGACGCCGCCGAGCGTCACGAGGGCGACTGACGACTTCACGAGCGGGCCTCCCTGCTGGGCAGTGCGGCCGCCGGCTTCGGAGCCGCGGGCGCCGGCGCCCCAGGCTTCGCCGGCGCCGGGGCGTCGCGATACATGTACGTCGCGAGCGTCAAGTCGGCGCGCAGCGCGCTCCGGCCCTTCGCCAGGCCCGTCAGCTTCATTTCGCCGACCTTGACCACGCGCTCCAGGCCCGCGACCTTCTCGAAGAACAGGCCGAGCTGGTGATAGCCGCCTTCGGCCGTGATCGTGATCGGGATCTCCGCAACGTAGTCCTTCGGCTTCGGCTCGCGCGGCTGGAAGAGCGATACGCCGAGCCCGGAGCCCTGCGCCGCCTCGGACAGCGCGCGATAGAGGGCAGGCGTCTCTTTCTCCGTCGGCAGCTTCGCCTTCAGCCCGTCGAGTTTGACCTGGAGCTCGGCCACCTCGCGGCGGAAGCGCTGCAGCTCGGCCACCTGGGCGCGTGCCTGCGCCAGCTCGGTCGCGAGCTGCTGACGCCGGGCTTCGAGGGCGGTGACTTCGAGTTGCACGGGGGAGAGGAGCAGGAACCACCCGCCCCCCACGATCACCACGAGGCCGAGAACGCCCAGAATCACCTTCGGAAGCTTTGGGCCGTCGACGAAGCTCTGGAGGAACGGCGGCATCGCCATGACTACACCTCGTACCGGCAGGTGACTTCGAAGGTCACCATGATGGGGCTCTTGCTCAGGTCCTGTCTCGACACGAGGATGTCGACGTCCTTGAACTTCCCCGACTGCCTGAGGTTGTTGAGGAACTCCGACACAGCACGCGTCGAGTAGGCGGTGCCGGCGATCTTCAGCGAGGTGCCGCGATCCTCGAACGAGGTGATCCACAGGTCGTGTGGGACGGTGTCGACGAACGCGTCGAGGAGCAGGACGGGCCGTCCCTGGCCCTGCACCAGCTCTTCGATGACCTCAACCCGCTTGCGGACGTCCACCAGCTGGGCCTTCACGTTCGCGCCTTGCCCCAGCGTGACTTTGAGGGTGTCGGTCTCCTTGGTCGTGCGGTCGTTCTCGGCGATCAACCGCGACTTCTCGGCGACAAGACCCCACCACCAGTAGCCCACGCCGAGGACGGCGACCCCGTAGACGACGGCGAAGAGAAGGCCGAGCCCGATGGGCAGAGCCGGCAGCGTAAATCCGGCGCCGCGCCGCCGGCGCGTTTCGACCGGCGCGAGGTTGATTCTGATCACTTCGATTGCTCCTTGTCTCCGGACCGCCGAAGGCCCAGCCCGACCGCCACGGCCAGGGCCGGGGCCATCGCGGCTGCCTCCTCGGCGTACGCGGGCGCCACTTCGATACGCTCGAAGGGCCGCGCGAGCTCGACGGGGATTCCCCAGTTGGATGCGAGGTACTCGTTCAGGCCGGGCAGTTGCGCGCAGCCGCCGGCCAACACGATCTTGCCGATGCGCGCGGACTCCGCCGTCGAGGCGAAGTAGTCGAACGTGCGCTGGACCTCGAGCGACAGCTCGCGCGAGATCGCCTCGAGCGGCGGCACGAGCGTTTCCCATTTCACGCCGACGTCCTTGCCGAGCTTGGCGTCCTCCGCCTGCTGGAAGGAGATGTTGAGGCGCTGGGCGATCGCCTGCGTGTAATTGTTGCCGCCGAACGGGATGTCGCGCGCGAAGATCGTCGCGCCGCCCCGTACGACGTTCGTCTTCATGATCGCGGCACCGATGTCGATGAGGGCCACCGCCTCGCGGGCCTCGCTCGGGAAGTTCAACTCCCACTGGTTGCCGAGGGCGAAGCCGTCCACGTCGACGATGAGCGGGTTGAAGCCGGCCTGATCGACGACCGCCATGTACTCGTTGACCTTCGACTTCTTCACGGCGACGAGGATGACGTCCATCTGGCCGCTGGAGCGGCCGAGCGTGTGATGGTCGATGAACACCTCGTCGATCGCGAAGGGGATGTGGTGCTCCGCCTCGAGCATCACCACGTCGTGGACATCCCGGGCCGGCACCTCGGGGATTTGAACCTTCTTGATGATCAGCTCGCGCCCGCAGACCGCGATGGCCGCCTCGAGCCCTCCGATGCCCGCCTTGACCACCGCCTCCTTGATCGCGTCGGCCACGGCCTGGGTGTCGCGGATCGAGCCGTCGGCGATGGTGTCGGCGGGCAGGCCAACGGAGGCCATCCCGGTGACGGATCCGCTCTTGATCTGCACGGCTTTGACGGCGCTCGTGCCGATATCGAGCCCGAAGGTATCGGAGCTTTTGCGCAGCTTCTTCAAGATGTTCAGCACGTTATTTCCCCTGTTGAGTCAGTAGTATAGGAGTATCCTCCGTTGCGACCAATCTTTTCCCACACACAAGCGTTGGGGGCGAGGTGCGCGTGAGGCCCCATGCCTCGCGATTTCAGCCATTTACCCGCTAGATCTCGCGCCAATTCGTGATCGAGTGCAGCGACCGCATCGACTGGGCCATGTTCACGTTCTGCTGACTCGACCGTATCGAGAGGCCGCGGATTCCGCCGGCGACCGAAAAGTCGAAGGATCCGACGGCCCCGCCGGCGTTCGATTCTGAGGCGACCGCCGCGCCGCGGATGATGGTGTCGCTGCTGGCCATGAACCCCATCGATGTGGATTGGCCGGTGACGATCACAAGACCGTCCCATTCGAGGCTTCCGTGGTTCTTCAGGCCGCCGTCCTGGACGACCAGGATGCCGGCGCCCTTGATGCCGCGGTGCATGGTCAGGCCGGCGGCGCCGGAGCCGGCATCGCCACGGAAGAAGACGAGCTTCGGGTCCTGTCGCGAGCCGAGGTTCACGGTGGTGTTCATGCCGCAGCCATTGGTCAGCCCCGGCGCATTGGTCAGGCCCGACGCGCTCCCCGCGATGACCATGGGGCACCCCGCCGTGCTCCGGAGCACGGTCGTGGCCGGATTGCTCGCCACGCGGTTCACGAAATCGTCCATGAGGGCGGGCGTCAGCGAGCTATCCGCCGCCACCGTGTCGAGCCCCGTCGCGTAGGTGCCCGTCGACTGGCTCTTGCCCTTGATGGCATTGCGCTTGGCCGTCGTGTCGAGGGCCGCTTCGACGTTCGCCTCGAACGTGGTGCCGCTGCCGGCCTGGATGCCCGGCTGGGTGGCCATGCCGTACTTGAGCGGCTTGGCCGTGACCGTCCAGTTCGCCGCCGCGTCGCACCCCGTCCCGCTGGCCGTGCACGCGTAGTCGCGACCGTCGATGTCGAAGCCGTCGCTGCTGACCGCGCTGTCGGAATGCCGCCCCGGGATGTTGACGGCGCCGGGGAACGGCGGCAGCGCCACGCGCTGGACCACCACCTCGATCGTCTTCGTCGTGCCGTTGAACGTGCCGGCCGATCGCATGATGACGGTCTTGTTGGCATCCGCGGTCGGCGAGGTGTCCATCGCCGGGTTGGTGGTGCCGCTCAACCCCGTGAGCGGCGTGTCCGTGACACCGTTGTCGTTGCGGATGGAGACGCTGAACGTACCGCCGTTCGTCGCGCCCCTGATCGCGACGTTCGTGAGCCCGGCGAGCGCCACCCACGGCTGGCCGGTGGTGGCGCCGGCGAGCAGGCCACTCCAGCTCTGCCTGCCGTCGGCCGTGCTCACGAGCACGTTGAAACCGCGCTCGATGCCCGCTTCCGCGAGATGGCGCGCGCGCGACACGTCGGCGAGGTTGCGCGAGATCTGCGGCTCGAGCGTGGCCACCGAAAGATAGGCGGCGAGCAGGCCCGTCAGACAGAACAGCGCCAGCACGGCGACGATCAGCGCGATCCCCCGCTCGTCGCGAAGCATCGGCGATCTTCGCCCCGGCGCCGTCGTCATGTTCTCGGTCCGAGCACGGTGAAGACGTCCACCGCGCGCGGCTGACTGAGATCGCCCGCGCCCGTCACGGGACGATAGCTCACCCGGACCTGGACCTCCTTGCACCAGAGCGGCGTGGCGGGGCAGCCCGTCCCGCCGCCGAGATCCGTGATCGTGGTCGTGCGTCGGTACGACGGGCCAACGACCGGCGTCCCGTCGCAATTCGACGAGCCGCCCGAGATGGTGCCCGACAGGCAGTATTCCGTCGTCGTTCCCGCCTCCAGCGCCGCCGCCGAGAAATCGGTCATGGCCTGTGCGCGGAGTTGCTCGATGCGCTGCTCGGCGAGAAAGACGGCGGCCGTCTCGCCGCCGCCGGTGGCCACGCCGCTCGCCGCGTACTGGAAACCGGTGGCAATCGCCACCAGGCCGATCGTCAGCAGGGCCGTGGCCACCAGCACTTCGGCCAGCGTGAAGCCGCGCGTGGCGTGGACTATTGCACGCTCACGCGGCCCGAGGCCGCCACGACGACGTTGCGGCTCCCGCCGTTCGGGTTGGTGACGGTGAACGTCCCTCCCAGGGCCGCGGCGCCGAGCGAGGTGAAGACGACCGGCCCGCCCGATACGCTCATGTTGTTGGAGAGGTTGATGAGGCCGGCGCCGTCGGTGCCCGTGCCGGTCCAGATCGTCCCGGCGCTGCAGGTTGCGTTGGCGTTCTGCCGGTAGCGCATGCTGGTTCCCGACACCTCCGCGCAATAGTTCTGATTGCCCGAGATGGCGAGTTGACGCGCGCGGTTGACCGCGGTGGCCAACTCCGAGGCGGCCGCCGTCGTCGCCGACGTTCGCCAGTACGACATGAATTGCGGCATCCCGAGCGCGGCCAGCACCCCGATCATCGCAATCACGACGATCAGCTCGCTCAGCGAGAACCCGGCTTCTCGGCCCCTCACATCCGCAACCCGGAGACGTACCATTTGACGACTCCTTCGCCCCAAAACAACGCAGTGGCTCCCCCGATTGCAAGGAAAGGACCAAACGGGATCGCGTCCTTACGACCGCGGACGCCGAGGGCCATCAGAGCCACCGCCCACGCTCCCCCGAGCACCACTCCAACCATCAGTCCGAACAGCGCGATCTTCCAGCCGAGAAAGGCGCCGAGCATGGCGCCGAGCTTCATGTCGCCCGCTCCCATGCCGCCACGGCTGGCCACGATGATCACGAAAAAGATCCCTCCCCCCAGCACAATACCGAGGGCGACGTCTGCCCAGCCCAGGTGGCGGGTCGCCACGTTGGCAGTGATCCCTGCCAGAATGCCCGGGAGCGTGATCGCATCGGGAATGATCTGGTGTCGCAGGTCGATCACGGTGATCGCGAGCAGGGCGGCGAGCAGCGCGGCGGCGACGGCGAATTCGAGGGTCGGACCGAATTCCACCCACGCCCCCGCGAGCAGCACCGCCGTCGTCGCCTCGACGAGTGGATAGCGCCATGGGATCGGCGTCGCGCAGGCGCGGCAGCGCCCGCGCAACACGACGAACGACACCAACGGCACGTTGTCGTACCAGGCGATGGGCGCGCCGCAGACCGGGCACGCCGAGCGCGGCGCCAGGAGACTGCGGCGCTCGGGCAGCCGCGCGATCACCACGTTGAGGAAGCTGCCGAGCAGCAGGCCGAACACGGCGACCACCGCCAGGGTCATCTCAGAGGTGGTGCCGCGCCACGATCTCTCGCGCGGCGTCGGGATGCAATTGGCGGAGGATCGTGAGCTGCTTACGCATCTCGACCACGTTGCCCATGTCGCGATACACCAGGACGAGCCCGATGCGCGGCTCAACCGCGAATGGCTGCTCCTCGGCGGCCGAGCGAAACTCCGCGAGCGCTTCGTCGTAGCGCCCGAGTCCCGCAAGGGCGCGGGCCAGGTTCGCACGCACCACGACGTTCCGCTCGTTGAGTGCGACCGCGCGACGCAGGAACGGCACCGCCTCCTCGAACCGGCCCTGCTGGTGGAGCGCCATGCCCAGGTTGTTGAGCATCCCCTTCTCGGTCGGGAACTTCGCGGTGGCCCGCCGCAGCGCCGCCTCGGCGTCTCCTGGACGGTTGAGCTGGAGCAGCGCCAGGCCGAGCCCGCCGTACGGCTTCTCGCGGTCGGGCTTGAGCATCAGCGCGCGCACGAAGTGGTCGATGGCGATCAGCGTCTCGCCCGGAGCCTTGCGTTCGCGGTTGATGATGGCCGCGCCGTAGTTGTCGTGGCAGATCGAGCATTCCGGCGTCGCGATCATCGCGTGCGTCCAGAGCGATTCGTTGTCGCGCCAGACCTGGACCTGCAGCCACGTCAGCGCGCCCAAGGTCGCGAGCAGCGTGGCCAGGGCCGCGCAGCTCGCGCGGAAGAGCGGAGGGCGTACCGTTCCGGCCGCGTGCGCGCCGACGAGCCCCGCGACGCCGCCGCCGAACAGGACGGCGAACCCCAGGCACGACAAGTAGCTGTAGCGGTCGTGCGCCAGCTGGAAGCCGGCGTGCACGAGGCCGCCGACGGGCGCCAGCACGATCGCGTACCACGCACAGGCGGCGAGGCCCGCCGGCCACCGCCCGGCTAGCGCCACGAGACTCACGCTCACCAGCGCTACCGCGACGGCCGCGAGGACGAACTCCGAATCGAGCGGGTTTATGCGCACCGGCAGCTCGTACAGCGGCGAGAGGTCCGTCGGTAGGATCGTCTTGGACACATAGAACACCATGCTGTAGAGCGCCATCGCGACGCGTGAGGGCAGCGGGTATTTCGCGGCCGGCGTGAAATAATCATGGTGGGCCACCGCCCAGTACGACACGGCGGCGCCCGCGACGGCGACGGCCCCGAACGGCAGCTTTTCGAGCAGCGTGCGCCGCGTCTGCGGTGTGCGCCACGTCGCCGGAGCCGCGGACAGCCGGCGCAGCGGGTACCAGTCGAGGACGATGAGCAGCAGCGGCAGGGTCATCACGATCGACTTGGCCAGCAGCGCCAGCGCGAACGCGGCGACCGACCCCGCCAGTAGTCGGCGCCGGCGCGCGCCGTTGGCACCCGCCGCGCGCAGATACGTCAGCACGGACGTCAGGAACAGCAGTCCCGAGAGCACGTCGCGCCGTTCGGTGGCCCACGCCACGGATTCCGCCCGCAGGGGATGGACGGCGAAGAACAGCGCGGCCACCGCGGCGCCCGCACGCAGCGCCGTCGGGCTCGCGCCCGGCCGCGCGGCCGCCAGGAGCCGTTTGGTGACCCAGTAGACGAGCACGGCGTTCGCGGCGTGCAGAAGTAGGTTTGTGAAGTGGTAGCCGGCTGGCTCCATGCCCCAGAGCACGTAGTCGAGGCCGAAGCTCAGCCAGGTGACCGGGATGTAGTGACCCAGCAGCGTGGTCGTGAACATCCAGGCGAGGTTGCGGGGCGCGAGGCCACGGAAGTGGGGATTCTCCACCAGATTCGTCGGGTCGTCCCACTGCACGAACTCGTTACGGAGCCCGACGGCGAACACCACGACCACGGCGAGCACGATGGCGAGCGGGATGACTCGCTCCGGAAGGGCGAGCGTCGTCAGACGACCGCGTACGTGCGCCGCCAGCTCCGCCAGGCCGCCGCTGCGTCGCTTCTCGCCGGCGGGCGGCGCGGCCGAGGTCCTCTCGTCGTAGAGCGTCGGTGTAGGCATGTGTTTAAACGCGAAGGGAGGAGGCCCGAAGACCTCCTCCCTTCATGAGGGCGGCGCCAGCAAGCCGGCGGAGCCCCGCGACGTTAGGGTAGGCTGACGGTCGTCGAGTCGCCGTTGCTGCTGATGGAGAACGTGCCCGCCGTGGTGGCCGTGTATACGTACGCGATCCAGCCCGATGGCGGCGGCGGAACGGACGCCATGAACGGACCGGCGACCTGACCCTGGCCGTTGGTCACCGCGGTCGTCAGGGCCGTGAGGCCGCCGGCGCCGCTGGTGGGGAGGGAGCCCATGTGGGCACCGTAGATCGAGACGGCCGAGGCGAGCGCGCGGGCGTCGGCCTGGGCCTTGGCGATGCGAGCGCGCTGCTGCACGTTCGCGTACAGCGGGATGGCGATGGCGGCCAGAATGCCGATGATCGCCACGACGATCAGGAGCTCGATCAGCGTGAAGCCGTGCTGACCGCTAAAAGCCATGCGCTTCTTGTTCCAGAACTGGGTCATGTTTCCTCCTTGGGCTGGTTGGTACCTGCGTCGAAGAAATAGGCAGGAAACATGCCGCCTCATCGCAGTGTCTACAAATACTGATAAATCAGGCGGTTATATTCTAAGTCGCGTGGTCCGACCGCCATTAACCGGCCGTAAACTGACCAATTTCGTCAGTTGGTCGAGGGCGGTTTGGGGCCACCGCGGCCGCCGCGCAGCCCGTGCTTCTGGAGCTTGTAGCGGAATTGACGGAAAGAGAGGCCGAGCAGCTCCGCCGCGCGAACCTGCAGCCAGCCCGAGCGTTCGAGCGCCAGGCGGATATAGCCGTTCTCGATGCGCGTGAGGGTGCCTTCGAGGTCCATCCCCGTGGGCGGGATCTCAACGTTGACTGTTTGCTCGTCGCGCGGCGCGCGCAGATGGGGCGGGAGCGAATCGGGCGACAGGAAGTCGCCGCTGCCGAGCACGATCGCGCGCTCGACGACGTTCTCGAGCTCGCGAATGTTGCCGGGCCAGTGGTAGCGTTCCAGGATCGCGAGCGACTCGGGCGAGATCCCCTTCACGCTTTTGCCGACGTCCTTCGTGACGCGCGCGACGAAGTGCGAGACCAGGAGCGGGATGTCGTCGAGGCGCTCGCGCAGCGGCGGCATGTGGATCGGGATGACGTTGAGCCGGTAGTAGAGATCCTCGCGGAGCACGCCGTCCGCCACCGCCTTGGAGAGATCGCGATTGGACGCGGCGACCAGGCGCACGTCGACCTTGACGTCGCGCGTGTCGCCGACCCGACGGATCTCGCGCTCCTGGGTCGCCCGCAGGAGCTTCACCTGGATCGAGTGCGGAATCTCCGTGATCTCGTCGAGGAACAGCGTGCCCCCGTCGGCCGCCGCGAAGAGACCCTCCGTGCTGGCCACGGCGCCGGTGAAGGCGCCCTTCACGTGGCCGAAGAGCTCCGATTCCATCAGCGTCTCGGGAATCGCGCCGCAGTTCACCGACACGAACGGGCGGGCCCGACGCGCCGACTCCAGGTGCACGGCGCGCGCGACCAGCTCCTTGCCGGTCCCGCTCTCGCCGGTGATCATCACCGTCGAGCCGCTGTCGGCCGTCTTGCGGATCGTCTCGAAGACCTCGAGAATGCGCGGGCTCTTGCCGATGAATCCTTCGAAGCCGTGCTCGCGTCGCAGCTGGCGCTTGAGCTCGCGGTTCTCGTCCTGCAGGCGTTTGCGCTCGAGCGCATTGGCGATGGTGAGCCGCAGCTCGTCGAGCTTGAACGGCTTGGTGACGTAGTCGTAGGCGCC
>Ga0137403_10010733_pt1 | contig 10128 bp, 5 predicted proteins | sample CZOMad2_1_16fung_FD_122057 | JGI IMG/M metagenome (GOLD analysis project Ga0137403, IMG submission 122057) | Vadose zone soil fungal communities from Angelo Coast Range Reserve, California, USA - CZOMad2_1_16fungal (Hybrid Assembly) | ecosystem: Environmental > Terrestrial > Soil > Vadose zone... | reverse complement strand
GGCGTTGCGATCATTACCTTTGTTGTTTGGTCGATCGTCGGACCTGCGCCCGCGATGGCTTATGCACTGGTGAACGCTGTCTCAGTCCTGATCATTGCCTGTCCGTGCGCACTGGGACTAGCCACTCCCATGTCGATCATGGTCGGGGTCGGACGTGCTGCCCAAGCCGGAATCCTGGTAAAAAACGCGCAGGCGATCGAGGTCACTGAAAAAGTCACGCACTTGGTCACAGACAAAACAGGCACGTTAACAGCGGGTAAACCGGAAGTAGTCAGCCGGATCGTCGCAAACACCATAAATGAACGTGATCTTTTAAAGATTGCGGCATCTGCGGAATCTCAAAGCGAGCATCCGCTGGCGCGTGCAATCGTAGAAAGCGCGAGACACGAAAAAATTGAATTGCGCGGCATAACCGATTTTCAGTCCATCACTGGCGGCGGGATCTCCGCCAATCTTGACGGTAAAACAATCCTCATCGGTAAAGAAAAATTTCTCGCCGATTCGAATGTTAGATTTCCTGAGGAGCTAACGGAGGAGGCTCATCGCTTGCAGGAAAAAGCGCAAACCACAGTCTGGCTCGCGGTAAACGGAGACGCAGTGGGCGTTCTGGGTATCGCGGACCCGATTAAGCCGACAACCAAACAGGCCGTCCGTGAACTTCACGAAATGCATCTGAAGATTATCATGTGTACCGGCGACAATCTGCGGACAGCTGAATCGGTTGCGCGCGAACTGGGCATCGATCAGTTCAAGGCTGAGGTAATGCCGGATGAGAAAATCGGCATCGTCAAAAAACTTGAGGCCGAAGGTGCGATCGTCGCGATGGCTGGAGACGGAATTAACGACGCGCCAGCACTTGCAGCGGCGGATGTCGGAATTGCGATGGGGACGGGCACCGATGTGGCCATCGAAAGCGCCGGCATCACGCTTGTGAAAGGCGACTTAATGGGAATCGTCAAAGCGATCCACGTTAGTCGTGCCGTGATGCGAAACATTCGGCAAAACTTATTTTTTGCGTTTATCTACAACGCCGTAGGCGTGCCGATTGCCGCCGGTGTGCTTTATCCTTTCTTTGGGCTACTCCTGAGTCCGATGATTGCCGGCGCGGCCATGAGCTTGTCCTCCGTTTCGGTAATAGTCAACGCGCTGCGACTTCGAAAAGCGCCCCTTTAGAGTGAGCTGCTTCCGTTTGACACTGGCAATCATGGACGCTAACAGATGAAACCGATGCGTTTCGCAGGCAGATCTCGGTTGCTCGCACTGACCAGCCTTATTGGCCTGTGTGCATTTACTGGCGATATCGTTGCCGATTCTATTGCTGCTTTGCGAGGCGATCATTGTGTCTCGCAGTGTTCGCAGCAGGATTCGGAGCACGACAAAGCGCCTTGCCCGCATTGCTCATGCGCAGTGCATAACGGCACTGTTATAACTTCCACTGTCGCGGTGGATATCAGCGGTGGTTTTGGAGTGTCTGTTTTCGTTTCGACCAGCGAGCAATCCGCACCGGATGGATTGCCCGTTGCGATCGATCATCCGCCTCAGCTAGCCTAACACCGAGCGCAGGCGCGGTGTGTCCGCGCTGCTTCTTCGCTCAGGCTTCATTCGGGCGCCACAACGCAGACGCGCTGTGGCTTCTTCAATTCTTTTGCCTAACCAATGTCGATTTATACACAAACCAAATCATTTACAGCGAGTGCCATTCTGCTTGTGTACGCGAGTGCGCTTGCCGAAATGCCGGAGGGCCTGGTCAAAGAGGCGCTCCAGCGCAATCCGGAATTAAACTTCTTTGTCGCGGGAATCGCTGTGGCGAAGGGCGCGGTGCGAACCGCCGGAACCGTTCGCAACCCCGAACTAAGCACGGAACTTGGCTACAAGAATTCGCGCGAAAATTCGGCAGGAGCTAGCGGCGATGGCGCGATACTAGCTCTCTCATTCAGCCAAAGCTTCGAATACCCCGGTCGAATTGCGCTGCGCAAAGCGATTGCAAATCACGATCGCGTGGTTGCCGAACTACATCTGCAACAGTTTCGGCTGACACTGGCCGCGCGCGTTCGCTCGCTGGCTTACGCGCTTAGCAGCGCTGACGAAAGAACGAAAGCGGTGCAGGAAGTCACCGCGCGGACTCAAGCGCTCAACGACGTGCTGAAACAGCGGCCCCTCGCGGGGGTCGCACCGCAATTGGAGGCCCAGATTATCAGTGCGAATTTGCTGACGTTTCAGCGCCAGGAACGTGAATCAGCATTAGCCGAGAAAACGATTGCAGCAGAGTTGAATCAGTTGTGCGGGCGATCTGCCGATGCAACCCTAACAGTGAGCGCGAGCCCGATCGTTTTCACGAGGGTCTCCGTGAGAGGCCTGGTTGAGGCAGCCCGCTCAAATTCGTTCGACATTCGCATTCGGCAGGTCGAGCTCGCACAGCAGGGCTTCAAAGTCGCCTTGTCGAAGAACGAGCGGTTTCCAGCCATCGCCGTGGGGCCGTTTTACTCGCTGGAAAATGCAATCGATCGAGAACAGCGAGTCGGTGTCGGTATCTCATTACCGCTGCCCTTGTGGGACCGCAACGTGGGGAACATTGCGACTAATAAAGCGCGTCAGCAACAAGCCGACACGTCCCTCGCTTTGGCGGAACGCGAAGTGGAAAGACGCGTGACGCAAACGGCCGCCGCACTGGAAACAAAGCGAGCCGAGATTGAGACGTGGAGGGCTGGGGCGATGGCGGAATTGCGGAACGCCTCAGAGCTGGCGGAGAGTAACTATCGCCTGGGTGCGGTACCTTTGACCACCTACGTGGAGATTCAAAAACAATATCTCGAGGCAATTCCTGCATTGAACGATGCCCAGAAGAATGCGCTCGAGGCCGCACAGACGCTGGAAATTTTGACTGGTCGAAAGCTGTACCGAGAGGAACAGAAGCGATGATCGACAAAATTCTGGAGTTCTCTGTTCGCCAGCGAGTTCTCGTGCTGATGGGCGCTCTGGCTCTTCTTTTCGCTGGCATTTGGTCGGCGATGAAACTGCCCATGGACGCGATTCCGGACATCACAGGAGTGCAAGTGCAAGTGAACACAACAGTGTCGGCGCTTGCGCCGGATGAAGTTGAAAAGCTCGTGACGGTGCCGCTTGAGATGGCGCTCGGTGGAGTCGCCGGTGTAACCGAAATGCGTTCGCTGTCGCGCTTCGGTCTGTCGCAGATCACACTTCAATTTAACGACAAAAGCGATGTATATCGTGCTCGTCAGCTCGTTACCGAGCGCCTGCAAAGCGCGGCTGACTCGCTGCCGACTGGTGTCACACCGAAGCTCATTCCGATCACGACTGGGTTGGGCGAAGTATTTTATTATACAATCGACTACGCACCGGATGCCCCAAACTCTCCACCCACGCGTGAGGCGCAACTGATGGCGTTGTGGGAAATACAGGAATACACAATTAAACCGCAGCTTCGCGCCGTCCCTGGTGTCGCTGAGGTCAACGCTTACGGAGGTTATGTTAAGCAGATCGTCGTGCAGCCGAATATCGCTAAGCTCCGCGATGCAGGGCTAACCGTTAGCGACCTCGCAAAAGTTGTTAGCGAAAATGTTGAAAACGCAGGGGGCGGGATCGTCAATGCGGGAACCGAACAACTTGTGATTCGAGGTGTTGGTCGAGTTTCCTCATCGCAAGAAATTGCGGAGCTACCGGTAAAATTCGCGGCCGGGGTGATGCCGCTGCGGGTGAAAGATCTTGCTGAAGTTCAAATTGGTCACGCGTTTCGAACAGGTGCGGCGACGCACAGCGGGCGAGAGGCGGTGCTCGGCGTAGCCATGATGCTGATGGGCGAGAACAGCCACGCGGTTGCGGAGCGTGTTGCCGAAAAGATTACGGAGATTCAGAAGCGCCTGCCGTCCGATGTGATCATCAGCCCGGAATACAACAGAAAGAATCTCGTGCATCGAACGATTCGAACCGTGGCAACGAACCTGTTCGAAGGCGCGTTGCTCGTCATCGCGGTGTTGCTTTTCCTCCTTGGGAACTGGCGCGCCGCGTTCATTGTTGCAGCTGCGATTCCACTCGCACTTCTTTTCGCGATCACGGGAATGACGCGGTTCGGAATTTCGGGGAACCTGATGAGCCTTGGCGCAATCGATTTTGGGCTCATCATCGACGGCGCAGTCGTGATCGTGGAAAATGTGGTGCGGCAGCTTGGCGCGAAACAACAACATCTCGGCCGACGTCTGACCATCGAAGAACGATTGCCTACAGTCATCGCCGCCAGCAAACAAGTCGGGACGCCGATGTTCTTTGGTGTGCTGATCATCGCGATTGTTTACGTGCCGATTTTGGCATTGTCAGGAATCGAAGGAAAAATGTTTCACCCGATGGCGCTGACAGTAATGCTCGCGCTGGGCGGATCATTGGTGCTGGCGCTTACTCTGATGCCAGCGTTGTGCTCGTTCCTGCTTGGAGGCCGCATCGCAGAACGCGACAACTTGATTGTCCGTCTCATCAAGAGAGTTTACTTACCCACCCTTCGCTTGTCGTTGCGATTACGATGGCTGGTTGTGCTCGGTGCAATCGCGCTCTTCGCATTGGCGATGTTCATCTTTCGCCATCTGGGTGCCGATTTTATTCCCAAGCTTGATGAGGGCACCTTCACGATGATGGTTTATCGGTCGAGCAGCATTAGCGTCGAGCAAAGCGTCGCGGAGCAACGCAAGACTGAGGAAGAAATCCGAAAACGTGTGCCCGAGATTACGCATGTGTTCTCGCGAATCGGCAGCGCGGAAATTGCAACCGACCCAATGCCGCCAAGTGACTGCGATTTTTACATCTACTACAAACCGCAAAACGAATGGCGAAAGGTCGGCAATCGGCCAATCAGCAAGGAGGAACTTGCGAGAATCATCACGACTGAAATTGAAACGTTAAACCCCGGTGCTCGTGTAATGGTCGCGCAGCCGGTTGAAATGCGCTTTAACGAAATGCTCGAAGGCATTCGCGCTGACATCGCGGTCAAAATTTTCGGAAACGATTATGATGTCCTGGAGCGACTCGGCTCCGAAGTAAAAGAAGTGTTGGAACAAATTCCGGGTACTCGTGAGGGGGAGGGCGAAGTCGAATATGAGACCACAGGACGGGCTCCGATGCTGGAAATCAGGGTGAAACGAGACGCGTTAGCAAAATACAACCTTCACGCGGGCGATGTGAACCAAACGACTACCGCCGCATTAGGTGGGGAGACGGTTGGAACGATGCTTGAAGGGAATCGGCGCTTTGACATTGTCATCCGACTGTCTGAAGCCGATCGCGAAAACGCGGAAACGGTTCATGCTTTGCCGGTCCGCGTTGGAGAGTCCGGTCTTCTTCCGCTAGGCGAACTCGCCGATATTCAACGAGTCAAAACGGTTTCACCGATCTTGCGGGACTCAGGACAGCGACGCGCGGCACTGATGGTGAACCTGCAAGGTCGCGATGTGGAAAGCTGGGTGCACGAAGCTGACGCAAAAGTGCGCGAGCACGTCAAATTGCCGGAAGGCTACACGCTCGAATTTGGCGGGCAGTTTGAGAATCTTCGCGAAGCAAAGGCACGACTTGCGATTGTCGTCCCCGCGGCGCTCATATTCATCTTCGTTCTTATCTTCACAGCGTTTGGCAGCGTGCGACAAGCGCTGATTGTCTATTCCGGCGTTCCCTTAGCCATCACCGGTGGCATTATCGCACTGTGGCTGCGCAATATGCCGTTCAGCATTTCCGCGGCGGTTGGTTTCATCGCATTGAGCGGAGTCGCGGTGCTCAATGGAGTCGTGATGATCAGCTACTTTAATCAGTTGCGGGAAGAGGGACGCGATGCTCGCTCCGCTGTGATCGAAGGATCTCTTACGCGCTTGCGTCCCGTGCTTATGACTGCAGCTGTCGCAGCTTTCGGCTTTGTTCCGATGGCACTCTCAACAAGCGCCGGAGCAGAGGTCCAGCGACCGCTCGCAACGGTTGTTATCGGCGGTATTATCAGCTCTACGTTTCTTACGCTCGTTGTGCTGCCGGTATTGTATGAATGGGTCGAACGAAAGAGCAGGCCCGCGACGGGCGAAGCAGTGACCGTAACTGCAGTCGCAGGGTTGCCTGCCACATCGCAACGTAGCTAGCAGGTACAACTCTTACCGCAATTGCATGCCTTGTTGTCGTTCATTGGGCAATTCTTACCAGTCTTCTGACAGTTCGGCTGGTCGGCCGCGAAAGTCACTGTGCAAATCGCGGCCGTCAGGATCGAAAACAGGATTTTGAGATAACTCTTCATGAGCGACCGTCGCTCGCGACTGTTGCGAAAGCCAGTCGAAAAAGTTAGACGCGCGAGCAACCCGGCAAGCGAGGCGCTTGCCCTCCAACGATTCGTCCGGCAGTTTGTGCCATAATGCCGAAGACATTTTTCATCACCACGGCGATTGATTACACGAACTCGCCGCCGCACATCGGACACGCTTACGAGAAAGTGCTGGCCGATGTGATCGCGCGCTATCATCGGCTCAAGGGTGACAACGTTTTTTTCTTAACCGGCGTCGATCAGCATGGCCAGAAAGTGCAGCAGTCCGCTGCGAAGGCAGGTGTTCCTCCGGCCGAATTTGTGAAGCAGATCACCCAGAAGTTTGTCGATCTCTGGAAAAAATTGGACGTGCAATATGACGAGTGGGCTGAGACAACCAACGAACGGCATAAAAAAGTCGTTCAGGGAATTTTGCAGCGCCTATTCGATGCGGGCCAAATCTATAAAGACAAACAGGCCGGCCATTACTCAATCCGTCAGGAACAATTTCTTACTGATAAGGAGCGCGGTCCGGATGGCCAGTTCGGTCCTGAGTGGGGACAGGTCGAGTTTCGCGAGGAAGAAAATTATTATTTCAAGCTAAGTCAGCACAAACAATGGCTGCTGCAATATCTGGATAACCGAAAAGACGCGGTCATCCCCGAATTTCGCCAGACAGAATTGCGCAATGCCGTGGAGAAACTCAGCGGCGATCTTTGTATTTCGCGTCCGAAAACGCGGCTCGACTGGGGGATCGAACTTCCGTTCGACAAAGATTTCGTCAACTACGTCTGGTTCGATGCCCTAACGAACTACATCAGCTTCGCTGGCTATGATTCAGCGATCCACGAGTATGAACGGCAACCGCAGGAATTCCGCGACCGGTGGCCTGCGTTGCAGATCATCGGTAAAGACATTCTCGTCCCGGCGCACGGCATCTACTGGCTCATCATGCTGCGCGCGATCGGATTTCCTGACGAAGCAATGTCGCAACTACTCGTTCACGGCTGGTGGAACCTCGGCGGTGCAAAGATGAGCAAAAGCGCAGGCAATGTTATCGATCCGTTCGTACTCGCTGATAAATACGGTGCCGAAGCGATCCGCTATTGCTTGGTGAGCGAGATCAGCACTGGTGGTGATGCGGATTTTTCAGAGGACCGGCTCGTTGGGCGTTACAATGCCGATCTTGCTAATTCCTTGGGCAATCTGCTCAATCGTTCGTTAAGCATGGCCGCGAGGTATCAAGAAGGCCGCATTGGGGTCCCGAAAGCTGAGTCGCCGCAAAATCCGGGCGAGCGTGCCATGAAATCGTATGCAGACGATATTCATAAGGATGTCGAATCTTACAAATCACATATGAGCACAGGACGAACGTTTCCGATTAAGTTTCTTCTCACATTTGGTCCATTCGCAATTAATGCTGCGATCAGAAATATTTTGGAGATTGTGAGTCGGGGAAACATTTTAGTCGAGAATGCTGCACCTTGGAAGCTCGCCAAAGCTTCGGATGAGGCCTCGAAGACAAGGCTTAACTCTGTTCTGTACGCGCTTACGGAGACGCTACGCATCACTGCGGTTTTGATTTCGCCCGTATTACCGCGCGCGGCGCATGGAATTTTCGATCAACTGAATTGGAAAATGGAATTAAGCGGAAATGACAAACGATTCTCACTCGCAGATGCAGAGTGGGGGAAACTGCCAGACGGACATGTTGTCGGCAAACCGGTGCCCTTGTTCCCGCGTATTGAGACTTCCGAGTAGTGCAGGCGTCTCGCGTACTAGTTTCGGCGTCCCCGCCCTCTCTACTGCGCGCATTCTTCGAACGCGGCGGGTTGACCACGCAGCTGCGCGAGAACTTCGCCGGCGAAATGGAGCGAACCAGTAATCAAAATCGGATTCGGTCTCGCGCGCGCAAGCCTTAGCGCCTCATCCACGGACGGAGTGATGGAGCAGGGGAGCGATGGTGTGATGTTGGCCAGAACTTTTGCTAACTCTTTTGGTGCAGCCGAGCGTTCGCTTCGAATTTTTGGCAATACAACAGAGTCGCCAATCGGCACAAGCGCTTCACAAATTGCGTGTAGATTTTTGTCAGAAAGAACCGCAAGCACGAGCGTGGCACGCTGCCCGCCGAAAATTCCGCGCCATGTTTCTGCGAGCGCACGCACGGCGGCCGGATTATGCGCGCCGTCGACGATTGTGCGCTCGTCCCATCGTTGGAAACGTGCTGGCCAATCGATAGAGGCGAGGCCGCGCGCAATCGCTGAGTCGTCGACGTCGAGTTTCGCAGCGCGAAGTGCAGCAACCGCAAGCGCCGCGTTTTGCTTTTGATGCGATCCAGCGAGTGCGATTGGAGCCTTGTTATAAGGTTTAGTTACGAGTTGCAGGGACGCTCCGCATTTAGCGGCACGCGCGCGAATCACCTCTTCGGCTTCCGCTTGCTGACAGGCAGAAACAATGGGAACACCGGGCTTGATAATGCCAGCTTTTTCAGTCGCGATTTCGGAAATTGTTTTGCCCAGCCATTGTTCGTGGTCGAAATCGATTGGCGTGATCACCGAAACATCTGATTGAATGGCGCTCGTAGCATCGAGCCGGCCACCTAGACCGGTTTCCAGGATAACGATCTCGACCCTCGTGTCCGAGAAGTGCTTGAGTGCAAGCGCGGTCACAACCTCGAAAAATGTCGGATGCGGATCCCAGTTTGCGACAAGGTTGTGGATAGTCGTTAGGCCGTCGGCGACCGCCTCTTCAGAAATCATTTCGCCGTTCACGCGAATGCGTTCGCGAAACGTCACGAGGTGAGGGGACGTGAACAGGGCGGTCCGATATCCCATCGCGCGGCAAATCGAATCGATCATGGCGCAAACGGACCCTTTGCCGTTTGTGCCTGCGACGTGAATGACTTTCCAAGGAACGGCTTTCAGGATGTCCCTCTTTGAAAGTTCTTCGAGGAGCCGGTCGATATTTTCCAAACCAAGCTTGATTCCGAAGCGCTGGAGGCTGTAGAGCCAACGGAGCGCGTCGCGGTAACTGATCGCCGCGTCGCCCGACGCGCCAACCCTCGCGGGCTTGCCCGTCCATTTCGCTCGGCTCCCGCCGGCTCGATTCACGGCGCGACAGTGAAGTAATTGAGCAGTCGGCTGACCTGCTCGCGCATCTTCTTGCGGTGGACGATCATGTCGATCAAACCATGCTCCTCGAGAAACTCGGCAGTCTGAAATCGTTCGGGCAAGTCCTGGTGTGTGGTTTCCCTGATGACGCGCGGACCGGCGAAGCCGATCATGCTCCTTGGTTCAGCTATAATGACGTCACCGAGTGACGCAAAACTGGCCATGACGCCGGCCGTGGTCGGATTTGTCAGGACCGAAATGTAAGGAAGCCTGGCTTCCGCGTGGCGAGAGAGCGCGCCGCTCGTTTTGGCCATCTGCATCAAGCTCAACATTCCTTCGTACATCCGGGCTCCGCCTGAAGCAGCAACGATGATCACCGCGCAGCGTTCGGCGGTTCCATATTCAATCGTGCGCGTGATTCTCTCGCCAACTACGGAACCCATGGTCGCGGCGAGAAAGCCGAAATCCATCACCGCGATTGCGACCTTGTGGCCGTCAAGAATTCCATGTCCGCTGATGACAGCGTCAAGAAGACCGGTGCGTTCCTGATAGGTCTTGAGCCGCTCCTTGTAATTGGCCATCCCCTGGAAACGCAGGACGTCCACCGATTTCAAGCCGGCGTCCATTTCCACAAAAGAGTCCGCGTCCAGCAGGTTCTGAATTCGCTCCTTGGCCGGTTGGGCAAAATGATAATCGCAGCGCGGACAGACTCGCTGGTTCTGCGCGAGCTCGATCTCGGGT